>Ga0070734_10003758_pt1 | contig 15315 bp, 12 predicted proteins | sample Coa_R1_8_FD_66444 | JGI IMG/M metagenome (GOLD analysis project Ga0070734, IMG submission 66444) | Surface soil microbial communities from Centralia Pennsylvania, which are recovering from an underground coalmine fire - Coalmine... | ecosystem: Environmental > Terrestrial > Soil > Unclassified ...
ATCGTGAATTGGACGCCCGTGCAGGATACAGCGCCCGGCACCCAATACACGTTCACCAACTGGCTGGATGGATCACTTGCGAATCCTCGGACCTTTGTCATTCCGAGCATCGACGTCAACTACATCGGAAACTTCAAGACGCAATATCAGTTGACTACGTCGGTTTCGCCGGCCGCCGGTGGTTCCATAACGGCGGGTGGCTTCTTCGATCCGGAAACCCAAGTTTCTATCTCAGCCGTTCCGGCCGCCGGATACGTCTTCTCTGGCTTCAGCGGCGACCTGACGGGAACGGCAAATCCACAAAGCGTCACGCTGAGCGCTCCCAGAACTGTGACCGCCAATTTCACTCCCCTGGTTCCTGTAAACCTGACCGCCGCGGTGGTCAACAAAGGGTCCGTCTCGCCGGGAGTACGATTCTACGACGTGCAGATCTCGAACCAAGGCCCTGGAAACGCATCCAGCGTCGCAATTACGCAGTTGCCCCTCTCTACGTTGAGCGGAACCGGAACGGTGACCAACATGACGACGCTTCCCATCGCGGTGGGCGATATCGCGGCTGGGAGTTCCACAACGATCCGGGTGACTCTCGGCGTCCCGGCAACCGTGACACGCTTCCGCCTGGGCGAAAGCGGAACTCTTCAGAACAGCCAGCATCAGGTGGCAACCTTTTCACTGCTGCAAGCGGTCTTCCCATAATTTATGACTACACGCATATTTCAGTTACTACTGCTCACCGCCGCGGCTGCGGTCGTTTGCGTCGCCGATCCGTCATTCACTTTCAGCACCGTGCCATTGAGCGGCGACATTAGTGGATCTCCCGGCCAAACGATCGGCTGGGGCTACTCCATCACAAATAATGACAGCACCGACTATCTGGTGCTCACCAACCTGGACGCGGGAACATTTCTGAACGGGTCGGCCGCGGGATTGTTCGATTTCCCGATTCTCGCGCCGGGCCAGACTGTTACCGAGAGCTTCGACGCCGCTCTATCGCAGGGTCTCTATGAGTTGACTTGGGATCCGGGCGCGCCGGATGGATTCGAAAACTCAGGCCAATTCACAGTGACTGCCGATTGGTACGACGGCGATCCATTCGGGACCGGCTCGCCGATTGATGGACTGACGGGAGTGATCGCGAGCCAGCCGTATTCGGCGACCGTAGTGGCAGGCAAGGTTGCGGCACCGGAACCATCCGGCTTCAGTATCTTATTCGCCTGTCTGTCAGCTATTCCAGCAGCGAGATTGATCCGGCGCCGCTCGGATAGGTTTCGATCGTAGTCCCAGCCGGCAACTTCAAGGGCTTGCGAAAATAGTACGACCGATCGAACTGCGGCTTGTAATCGTAAAGCCAGATCAACGGTTCGATCCTGCCGTCCGGACGCAGGGCAACGACTTTCACCGAGCTATTCGCGGCCAGGCTTTTGGGCCGAATGCCCTGCACCGTCAACGGCTGTTTCAAAGTGACGGCGCCGCTGACGATCAGCTCCACACCTGAAACAAGCGGCGGGTGAGGCGCGGGTTTGATTATGACCTTTTTCTCGAGCAGCGCTGGATCGCCCTCCGGCGACCCGCCTTCCACCCAGTCGGAAATCAGGTGGATCTCATCTTGCGTTAGCGCCTGATCGTCCCGGATGTCTCCGAAGCCCTTCACTGCGGCGAAAGGAGGCATGCGTCGCTCCAGGACTTCTTCCTTGATTGCTTTCGCCCACGGCCTGGCTTGTTCAAAAGTTGTGAGTGCGAAAGCCGAGCCGCCCTCGCGATGGCACGAGATGCAGCGCTTGTCGACGAGACGCGAGATCTCGCGCGACCACGTGATCTTGGTGGAAAAAACATCGTGGGCGCTCAGCATGATGCCGGCGCCCACCAGGAGAGAAACAACTGAGTACTTCACGAACTGCTTCTATTGGCCTCCGCCGGTCGACCCTTTGTTCGCTTCATGCAGCGGCGTGAAGAATTCCCGCAGGCTCATGTCGGCCGGGATCACCACGTCGTAAAAGCCGAGCATCATCTCTTCCCAGCTCTGTTCGCCGAAACGAACGGTTGCCGTTGGGTCCGGATTGTGCGGATTGTTGGGCGAATTGTCGAACCAGCCGGTGCATTCGATGGTGGTTCCAGCCGGAATCTTCAACGGCGTGGCCAGCTTGTAATCGAGCTGCCAGAAGAAGTCGTACTTCGGAACGCGCAGCAGGACTTCGCTGCGGCCATCCGGATAGATGGCTTTATACTCGAACGCCTTGCCGCGCAGGTGCATGTGCGGGAAGAAATTCAAGATGGTGGTTTCGTTCGGGAACTTGGTCTTCGCCGTCACCGGATAATTTGGATCGCCCGGAGGAATCTTGAATGTCAAGTTGTTCCCGGCGAAGGTGAACGCACGTTCGGTCGGCTTTTCCTTCGCATAGAGCAACCCGACTTTGGTGTGATCGGTAGTCGCTTTGCCGTTGGTGGTGTAGTGAATCTGCAGCACCAGGTCGGAACCCTTCGGAATCATCTTGCCGAGGCCAGGGCGCCACATCTCGGGGATTTTTCCAGGTGTGTAGATCATCAGCACGTCGCTGCCGCCGCCGGATGTGTTGTTGAAGTCCTTGCCGCCGCCGGGAGGTGTATAGGGAACACCAGGCTTCGCTTCGCGCAGCCACTTATTCTCTGGCTGACGAACGAAAATCACCACGTGATGCACGACGGATCGATCACTCGGCCGCGCTTCGGCCGCTTGAATCCACTGGTCGTGATCGAATTTGGTGGGCAGCACTACGTACTGATACTGAATGTCGCCCTTGGCAGGAATCTCGAACGTGTTCATGTCGAGCACCATATCAGGCGTTGGGATGTTCCAGCCTTCGGTGTAAGTGCGCGGAGCCGGTGCATCCTTTGGATCGCCTTCCTTGGCGCCGCCATCCACCCACGCGACCAAGGTATCGATCTCTTCTTTGCTCAAGGAGCGGTCATCCGCAAAGTGGCCGTACTGTGGATCGGCGAACCACGGCGGCATCTTCTTGGTCAAGACGTCTTCCTTCATCGCCTTGGCCCACGGGCGCGCGTCTTTGTACGACATCAGCGCGAACGGGCCGATCTCGCCGGCGCGATGGCACTCCTGGCAATGGTCTTGAACGATCTTTTCGACGTCCTTGTGATAGGTAACTTCTCTTGGAACGCTGCCGGCAAAGGCAACCGCTCCGAATAAAAGTGCGGATGTGAAGAGCTTGGTCTTATTCATCATTTCTCTGATTACTCCCGTTACTCACTTCTCTCGCGCTGCCGTTGGCGCAACTGCGATGGATCGGTCTTCGCGTCGAACGACACGTCGAACCATCCGATCATCATTTCTTCCCACGTCTGATCGCCCCATTTCACTTCTTTGGTGGCGTCGGGGTTCGCGGGATTGTTGACGGAATTGTCGTAATGCGCCACGCACTCAATGCGAGTGCCTTTCGGCAGCAAAAGCTCCTTGTCCTCTACATAAGCCAGCTGCCAGTTGAAATCAAAATGCGGAACGTTCAGCAGAACTTGCTTTTCGCCGGTAGGATAAACGGCGGTGTAAAGAAAATCCTTGCCGCGCAGATGCATATGCGGCATCAGGTTCACCAGCGTCACGTCCTGCGGCATGGTGGCATGCGCATGCGCTTCGTAATTCGAGTCGCCGGGAGGGATTTTCAAGAACACGTTCATTGCGTTCATGGTCATGACGCGGCGCTGCACAGGCTCTTTGGCGAAGATCAAGCCAATCCTGGAACGATCCGACGTGGCTTTCCCGTTCGGCGTGTAGTGCAGTTGCAAGACGATATCGGAACCGGCGGGCACCAGCTTCGCTTCGCCCGGCTTGCATTCGGTGGGAGGCAGGCCCGGCGCATAGCCCACCAGAAGTTCGCCCGGCAATTGATCTTCGAGTTTGGTAGGCTTTGCGGGTTTCTCCTGCTTGGCCTGACCGCCCGCGGCGCCCCAACGTTCCGGGATAAACGGAATGCCAGGTTTAGCATCCTGCAGCCAATGATTTCCGGGAGGCCTGAGAAAAGCAATCACGTGATGCATCGCCGAGCGTGCATCGGGACGCGCTTCCGCGAACTGCACCCACTTGTCTTCAGTGAATCCGGTCGGGATGACGACGTAGGTGTAGTCGACGACGCCGGTTGCCGGAATGTCCACCGCTACCGGCATCTGCAGCACCACATCGGGCTTGCCGATCGACCAGCCTTCCGCGAACTGCCGAGGAGCGGGCGCGTCCTTCTTATCGCCTTCCTTCGCGCCGCCGTCGATCCAGGCGATCAGCGTGTCGATCTCATGCTGCGAAAGAGACCGGTCATTCGAAAACTTGCCGAAGTGCGGATCCGCGAACCATGGCGGCATCTTCTTGGTCAGCACCGCGGTCTTAATAGCCTTGGCCCAGGGACGGACTTCGTTGTAGCTCATGAAGCTCATCGGCGCCACTTCGCCAGGACGATGGCATTCCTGGCACCGGTTCTGCATCACGGGGGCGATGTCTTTGTAATAGGTCGGCACACTCGATACCGAGCCGGCCGTTGCGGCGATGGATCCCGCGAGTGTCAGTACGAATAAGCTGAGCTTCATGGCTCTTCTCCTCTACAATCTGCGAAAAGACAATTGCAAATATCTTACAATCCCGGACCGGACTGCGCCGCTGGCTTCTTGGGCCGCAGCAAATCCATTGCGGTTTTGTTGACGGGAACCGCGACATCCAGGAACCCGATCATCATCTCTTCCCAAGTCTGCTCGCCGAAGTGGACTTCCTTGGTCGGATCGGGATTATACGGATTGTTGGCCGAGTTGTCGAAGTGCGCGGTGCACTCGATCGTGGTTCCGGCAGGCAGCAGCTTAGGCTTCGCCAGTTCGTAGGTAAGCTGCCAATTGAAATCGTAATGAGGAACCGCGAGTAGCGTTTCCTTCTCGCCGGTTGGATAGACGACGCGATATTCAAAGCTCTTGCCGCGGAAATGCATATGCGGCAGGAAGTTGATCAGCATGGCGTCGTCCTGCAACGTAAACTTCGAATCCACTTGATAATTCGGATCGCCGGGCGGAATGGCGAAATTCCCATTGGCGGCGGCCAGCGTCAGGATTCGTTCGGTTGGCTTTTGAGTAGCAAACACGATTCCGATTCGGGAAATGTCTGTCGTCGCTTTGCCGTTGGCGGTGTAATGCATCTGCAGAACCAGATCCGAACCTGCCTTCACCAGCTTGGCTTGGCCAGGCTTCATGATATTGGGCAAAGTTCCGGGAGCGTACCCGGCCAGGAAGTCGCCGAATCCACCCTCCTCGCGCTGCGGCTTGTCTCCGTGCTTGGCATTGGCTTCCGCTTCGCGCGCCCGTTCTCGCGGGACAAACGGAATTCCGGGCTTGGCGTCTTTGAGCCACGGATTGCCTGGTTCCCGAATGAAAGCAATGATGTGATGCATCACTGCTGGATTGCCGGGTCGCGCTTCGGCCAACTGCACGTATTTGTCTTCGGTGAATCCGGTCGGAATCACGATGTACTGGTAGTCGATGGTGCCGGTCGCCGGGACGTTAAATGCGATCGGCATCGAGATGACTTGATCAGGCTTGCCGATCCGCCACCCTTCCACCCAATCGACGGGTTTCGGTGCGTCTTTCGGATCGCCAGCCTGGGCGCCGGAATCGGCCCAAGCAGTCAGGGTGTCGACTTCCGCCTTAGAAAGGGACCGGTCGTTCGCGAATTTGCCGAAGTGCGGATCGGCAAACCAGGGCGGCATCTTCTTGGTCAGAACGGCGGTCTTGATGGCCTTGGCCCAAGGACGGGTGCTGTCGTAAGTCAAGAAAGACATGGGGCCGGATTCGCCGGGCCGATGGCAGGTTTGGCAGTTCTTTTGAAGAACCGGAAGGGCGTCCTTATAAAAACTCACTGGCTGTGAGCCGGTGGCCGCCAAGGCGGCGACGGCGGCGCCAAGACACAATCCCACTATTCGCATTCGAAGGCCTCCCTGTCTTCTTCTTATCCATGATACGGGAAGTGGTTGAGAATTGATCCTCGGAAAATGGCGAGGAGGGTCAAAAAAACGGTTGTTTCTAGGTTGTTTGAGCAAGGTAACACCCTCCGGAATCAGGATAGTAGCTCTACTTTGATCACATCCGACTACCTCCGCTCGATTATCGGCATATCACTCTGGCTGACTTACCTTATTCTCTATTCAGTGCCTTGCTGGGGACGATATGAGGCTTAGACGTGGCGATGAAATAGGCGTTCATCCGAGGCAAGGCCATGAAAATACAAGGTTCCAGTTCGCGATCTCATTCGTTGGGCGCAGCCAGTGGGGTTACCCCGAACTTAGGCGGGCCATTGGCGGCACCGTCGGCGGGGTCCGTGGCAACGGATCACATCCAACTATCTAACTTAGCTCAGTTGGCTGGTGCTTCAGGTGATTCTCCGAGCAATGTCGCTAAGTTATTGTCGTTGAGCGCCACGGTTTCGAGTGGCCAGTATTACGTGGAAGCAGGCCTGTTGAGCAACAACATCATTGACGCCAGCACCCATATAAGGAACGCCGCTTGAAACGTTGGAACAGCACACCCGATACGAAATGGGAGCTGGATAAGGTCAAACAGGCCCGGCGGATCCTGGATAAGGTTCGGTTGAAACTGATGTGCCCGTCCATCCAGGCGATGGACAGCAGCACAGCAGAACTGGCGGTTGCCGTCGACTGCCTGAGAACCCTGGAAGTGGGTTTTGCAGCCGGGCGGCGGCTGACACCCGAGTGGCTTCGGCTGTTAGAACACGAAATGATGGGCCTGCGGCGGGAGTTGGCCGACGTCAACTTGCTGCTGCAAAACGCGGGCAAATTCTATCAAGGATGGGCCCGCCTGATTGCGACCGCGGACGATGCTCCGGCTAACTACGGCGTTGCCGGAAAACCCATCCCCCCGCCCACGGACCCTTCCTCGAAGGTGGTGGCAATTGGGTAATCTCTTTGCAGGACTAACCAATAGCGCGAATGCCCTCAGGGTATTCGAAGATGGCCTGACGGTGGTCCAAAACAACGTCACCAACGCCAGCACGCCCGGCTATGTGGAACAGACTCAGGTATTGGATGCCAGCGAGTTAGATCTGAACCAGGGGCTGGTGGGCGGAGTCACCGCGGGACCCGTGATTGGCTATCGCGATCAATACGCTGAACAGGCCGTTCAGCAGCAGCAGACGTCCGTCGGGTTTTACAACCAGAAAGTCTCCGATCTTACCCCGCTGCAGTCGTTTTTCGCTCTGTCCAGCAGCAGCGGCCTTTCGGCATCCATGGACGCGCTGTTCTCCAGTTTCTCTCAACTGAGTATCAACCCGAACGATACGGTTTCCCGTCAGGATGTCTTGAATAAGGCGGCTGCGGTTGCGCAACAGTTTCGCAGCGCGGCATCCGGACTGTTGAGCCAAACCACCAACTTAAATTCGCAGACCCGAAGCATTATTAATCACGTCAACCAGTTGGCCGCCACCATCGCGCAGGTGAATGGAAGCGGCCGTGTGGATGCCGAAGGCACGGTGAATGCCGGTCTGGACGCCCAACTGAATTCGTCACTCGAGCAACTCTCGCAGTATGTCAACTTCACCACTTTGCAGCAGCCGGATGGAACCGTGTCCGTGCTGGTGGGCGGGCAAACGCCGCTTGTGGTGGGCGATCAAGCGTACAATCTGCAAGGCGACTTCACGACTCCGCAAACCGCAATCCTCAGCAGCACCGGCGCCGACATTACCGCCCAGGTTACGGGCGGGCAATTAGCCGCCACGATCGATGACAACAACAACATCATTCCTTCTTATGTCACCGATCTCAACACGCTGGCGCAAAGTCTAGCCGACCAGGTGAATACTACACTCGACAACGGCATCGATCAGAATGGAGCGGCGCCCACCACTGATTTGTTCTCCTACGATCCGGTACAGGGCGCCGCGTTGACGCTCAACGTAAATCCGTTGACCACAGATCAGATTGCAGCGGCCTTACCGGGTTCTCCAGGTGGAAACGGAAACGCGCTGGCGGCGGCTCAGTTGGCGAATGCTACCGCTGTGAGCGGATATACGTTCAGCCAATTCTTTGGGAATCTCGGCGGACGTGTCGGAAACGATGTCTTATCCGCCACCAACAGCCAGGCTACCAAGCAAAACCTCTTGAGCCAGGCACAGACGTTGCGCCAGCAGGTATCCGGCGTTTCGCTCGACACCGAGGCCGAAAAGCTGATCGCATTGCAAAAATCGTATGAGGCGACCTCGAAAATGTTTACCGTTTTGAATCAATTGACGGAGACCTTGATTAACGTCATTCACTAGGAGCCCTCGCATGATTAGTTCCCTCAGCCCGTCGGGTCAGAATTTCATCAACGGTCTCAATCAGATCCAACAGCGCGAACAGCAGGCGCAAACGGAACTCACCACTGGTCTCAAAATCAACGTTGTCTCCGATGCGCCCGATGAAATCTCCAGTTTATTGCAAACCCGTTCGGACCTGGCCCAGACCCAACAGATTGACACCAATCTGGGCCGCGTGAACACTGAGGCGAACACCGCCCAATCGGCATTGCAATCCGCGGTGAGCCTGGTGGAACAGGCGCAGTCCTTGGGAGCCGAAGGCGCAAGCGACCTGGCAACCAGCGCGACCCAGCAAAATGTCGCGCAGGAGCTGGGGTCCGTGTTACAGCAACTGATCGGGGTGGCCAACACGACCGTCGAAGGGCGCTACATTTTTAGCGGCGACAGTGATCACACGGTCCCTTATACGTTCGACCTCACGCAAAGCAATCCGGTCAGCGCCTACCAAGGTTCGGCTGCCACGCGACAGATTCAGGGGCCGAATGGTTCGTTATTTTCGGTAGCGCTCAACGCCCAGACCATCTTCGACAGTCCGGACGCGACGCAAAATGTCTTCACATCGATCAACAATCTGCGCCAGGCGTTGCTAAACAACAGCGGCGGAACCGCTGTGGCGTCAGCTTTGGCCGATGTTCAAACAGCCGGAGCCTACCTCAACCAACAGTTAGCGTTCTACGGCAACGTGCAGGATCAACTAACCAGCGCCACTAACGACGTCAAAAACAACGAGACCAACCTGCAATCCCAAATCAGCGGACTCCAGGACGCCGATGAAGCAGCGGCCATCACTCAATTTACCGAAGGACAAACCGCGCAACAGGCCGCGCTGGTTTCCCGCGCGCAGTTGCCCAAATCCACTTTGTTCGACTATCTCGCCTAGAAAAAAATTGGCCGCCGATCGATAACGACCGGCGGCCAATTCCTACTGCTTTGGATTCTAGGTCAGGTTTTTAGCTATTACCCGCCACAACCAAATCGTTGGTCACCGAGAACACTCCCGGAACTCCGTTGGCCCGGATGTAGGCGATGTTCTTGTCGCCTTGGTTGGACACCACGCCCTTCAGCGTCACGCGGCCATTGTCCACAATGATATGAATCGATGGATTCACGCCCATCGCGTAGCGGTAAAGTCCGCCAAAGCCAAATACCGAACGATAGGTGGCGATGCGAATCCGGTTATCGAACGACGAAAGCGGCAGAACCTTGATATTGTTCACCACTTTTGTCACGCCCGCAATATTCTTCACGACATTGCCGGCGTCCGATTTCAGCACCGGACGAGTCACTTCACCGGCCAGCGTCACCACGCCGTTATCCACGGAATACTGGAGATCGTCAAACACGCTGTAGTACGGCAATGTTGCGAGTTCGTGCCGCACAGCGTTCGGCAGGTCGCCCTTGGGATCGATGGTCCTTCCGAACATGGGTACCGTCAACGCCGCAAGAGCCAGCGTCAAAGAAATCTTCACGAATCTGGACTTCATTTCTTCTTTTCCTCTCTGCTAAATTGGACGCACCATCCCGGCCCGAGGTTCTTTTTATTACACAGATTTACGGCCTTTAAGTGCTTTCAGTTCCATCACTTGCGCAATCACTGGTATGATGAAGGTTAGAAAGCAAGCTGGAAATCCGATGCCCGAATCACGCCCTCCTGAGTTTGGAATCAACAGTTGGCTCGAAGACGAGTTGTATCAGCAGTATCTCAACGACCGTCAAGCCGTGGACGCTAGCTGGAAGAAAGTTTTTGAATCGAACGGCGGCAGCGCTGTCCCGGCAGCGAATGGAACGTCGACTTCGCCTGCGAACGGTACAACCGTGCGTCAAGCCGTGGCCGCGCCGCCCCCCACCGGCGCCGATCAACAAGTTGTTCCGCTGCGCGGCGCCGCGGCTCGCATTGCCGAGAACATGAACGCGAGTCTGAGCATCCCGCTGGCGACCTCCCAGCGTGTGATTCCGGTCAAAGTGATCGACGAAAACCGCCGCATCGTGAATGAGCATCGTGGCCTCACCGGCAAAAGCAAGATCTCCTATACGCACATCATCGGATGGGCCATCGTGAAGGCAGTTCGCGCGAATCCGACACTCAATCACGCTTACGCGGAATCGAATGGCGAGGCGTTCCGCGTGCTGCATAACCAAATTAATATCGGCATCGCGGTGGACGTCGCGGGCAAGGATGGCGCGCGTTCGCTCAAAGTGCCGAATATCAAAAACGCCGGGGCGCTCGATTTTGCGCAATACATCGATGCGTTCGACGACATCGTGGCGCGGGCCCGCGCGAACAAGTTGACCGTTCCGGATTTCGAAGGCACCACAATCTCGCTTACCAATCCAGGAACAGTCGGCACTTTGGGATCGGTGCCCCGCTTGATGCCCGGCCAGGGGGCCATTATCGCGACCGGAACGATCGGCTATCCGGCGGAGTATCACGGCGCGAGCGACCAGCTACGCGCGCTGCTGGGCCTGAGCAAAGTGATGATGGTGACTTGCACCTACGATCATCGCGTGATTCAGGGCGCGGAGTCCGGCATGTTCCTGGGACGACTGCAGGCACTGCTCGAGGGCCAGGAGAACTTCTACGAGGAAATTTTTTCGCATCTGAAGATCCCGCACAAGCCGGTGCATTGGGAAACGGACCGCCCGGTATCCGTGCCAGGCAGAAGCGGCTCGGAGCTGGAGCAAGTCGCCAAGGAAGCCGCGGTTCTGCAGCTCATCAACGCGTACCGCGTACGCGGACATCTGATCGCCGATTTCGATCCGCTGGGTTCGGAACCCACTTATCACGCCGAACTCGATCCGGCTACCTATGGCCTGACGATCTGGGACCTGGATCGCGAGTTTCTCACCGGCAATCTGATGTCGGCCGAATACGAGCCGCAAAAAGTGGCCACGCTGCGCGAGATCCTGGAAACTTTGCGCAACACCTACTGCGGAAAAATCGGATGCGAGTACATGAACATCCAGATTCCGGAGCAGAAGCGCTGGCTGCAATTGCGCATGGAGCTGACCGGCAATCGCTGGCCGCTTCCGCCCGACACGCGCAAGCGCGCGCTGCAGCGGGTGATCGAAGCCGAAGAGTTCGAGCATTTTCTGCACGCCCGCTTCGTGGGCCACAAACGCTTTTCGCTGGAAGGCGCCGAGTCGGCCATGGTGATTTTGGATGAGATTCTCGATCTTGCGGCCAACACCAACGTGCACGAAGCCGTGATCGGCATGGCGCATCGCGGGCGGCTTAACATGCTGGCGAACATCGTGGACAAATCGCTGGTGGAGATTTTGTCCGAATTCGAAGGCATCGATCCGGACAGTACGCAAGGTTCCGGCGACGTGAAATATCATCTCGGCGCGAGCGGCGTGCGGAAATCGTCGCGCGGCCACGAAATCACCGTCTCGGTGGCGTGCAATCCAAGCCATTTGGAAGCCGTCGACCCGGTGACCGAGGGCCTGGTTCGTCCGAAGCAGGATCGTTTGGGCGATACGAAACGCGAGCGCGTGATTCCGATCTTAATCCACGGTGACGCGGCGTTCGCTGGACAGGGCGTCGTGGCCGAAACGCTCAATCTTTCGCAGCTGGAAGGGTACACCACGGGCGGCACCATCCACCTGGTGATCAACAACCAGATCGGATTCACCACCAATCCGGACGAAGCGCGTTCTACGCCTTATTCCACCGATGTCGCGCGCATGGTGCAAGCGCCGATCTTCCACGTGAACGGCGACGATCCCGAGGCCTGTTTGCGCGTCGCGCAGCTGGCTTACGATTACCGGCAACAATTCAAGAAGGACGTGGTCATCGACATGTTCTGCTATCGCAGGCATGGCCACAACGAAGGCGACGATCCGAGCTACACGCAGCCGATTCTTTACCGGAAAATCCGCCAGCATCCTTCGGTGGCAACGCAATACTCGGAGCGCTTGCTGCGCGATGAGTTCCTGAATGAATCCGACGTCAAGGAGATTCGCGCTCGAGTTTCGGCGCGGCTGAATCAGGCCTACGACACGGCGAAGCGGAAAGAACAGCCGTTCCAGGTGCAGGACTTGAGCGCCGTAGATCCGGAAGAGATCAGCCGGCCGAGCCCGCATACCGCCACCGACCGCGCCACGCTGGAACGTGTCATTGAAGGCATCACCAACTTTCCCGCCACATTTCACGTGCATCCGAAGCTGGCCGGCAGCTTGCGCAAGCGCCGCGAGATTTTAAACGGCTCGCCGATGGATTGGGCTACCGCCGAAACCCTGGCGTTTGGATCGCTGGTGCTGGAAGGGACTCCGGTGCGGCTGAGCGGCCAGGATAGCGGCCGCGGAACGTTCAGCCAGCGGCATCTGGAGCTTTACGACAGCGAAACAGGTGAGCGTTACGTTCCGCTGCGGAATCTTTCGCATGAACAAGCCCGCTTCGATGTCTTCGACAGCTCCCTCAGCGAATACGCGGTGATGGGCTTCGAGTTTGGCTATAGCCTCGCCGATCCGTTGACGTTAGTGCTGTGGGAAGCGCAGTTTGGCGATTTCGCCAACGGCGCGCAGATCCTGATTGACAACTTTATCGCCAGCGCCGAATCCAAATGGGGACAGCCCAGCGGACTGGTGCTGCTGCTTCCGCACGGCTACGAAGGGCAAGGGCCGGAACATTCGAGTGCCCGCATCGAGCGCTTCCTGCAGCTTTGCGCCGAAAATAACATGCAGGTGGTGAACGCCAGCACGCCCGCGCAATACTTCCATGTCCTGCGCCGGCAAATGCACGGCGGATCGGACCGGCGCGGTGTCCGGAAGCCACTCATCATCTTTACGCCCAAGAGAATGTTGCGCCATCCGCGCGCGACTTCCACGCTCGACGAACTGATGTCCGGAACGTTCCACGAAATCATGGACGATGCAACTGCCATCGATCCCACGAAGGCGACTCGAATGCTGCTGTGCTCGGGCCAGGTCTACTACGATCTGCTGGCCGCGCGGGAAGAACGCAAAATAGACCACGTCGCCATTGTCCGGCTGGAGCAAATGTATCCATTCCCAACCAGCGGCGTGCAAGTGATTCTGAATCGCTATCCGGCGCTGGCCGAAGTGGTTTGGGTGCAGGAGGAGCCGCGCAACATGGGCGGGTGGCGCTTTGTGCAGGAGCAGATGCAGCCGATCCTCGAGCCTTATCGCCGGGTGCTGCGCTATGTGGGAAGGCCGGAAAGCGCAAGCACGTCGGCAGGATCGCTGAAGCGCCATCAAGAGGAACAGGCGGACATGATCGAGTCGGCGTTCGCGGCGGAGATTAAGAATCCTGTCGCGCGGCGGCGGGGCGGACGGCGGAAGCGTTAGCCTACTGAACCGCGACCGCGAGGGAGCTCTATCACGAGCGAGTGTTACGCTCTCTTGCGATCGCGGTCCAGTAGGATTCTAGCGAAGCGCGACACTGGTTTCTTCCCCTTCGAGAATGGAGGAGAGCCGCTGAACGATTCTCCCGAGAGTCGCCGATTGGGCTTGCAAATCGGCTCCGGCGGCGGCATTTTCTTCGGCTCCGGCGGCGGATTGTTGTGTCACCTGGTCCATCTGACGGAGCGCGCCGGTGATTTGGCCAATTCCTTTGGCCTGCTCCTGACTTCCCGAACTGATCTCGTCGATTAGCACCTTCACTTTTTCCGAGACTTCGGTGACACGGCCCACCGCTTTGGCGACTTCATCCAACCGCTTGCCGCCCGAATTCGCGGTGGAGATGGACTCCTCAATGAGCGCGGCGGTGTCTTTCGCGGCTTGCGCGCTGCGTTGCGCGAGCGTCCGGACCTCATCGGCCACCACCGCGAAACCCAAGCCGGCTTCCCCGGCGCGCGCGGCCTCTACCGCTGCGTTCAGGGCGAGGATATTGGTTTGGAACGCGATCTCGTCGATGACTTTTATGATCCTGGCGATCTTGTCGCTCGAAGTGCCAATCTCTTTCATTGAACCCAGCATGTGCTCCACGCTGCGATTCACTTCCCCGACGCTCGTGGCCGTTTCGTTCATCAAAGCAACGGCTCGCTTGGAATGGTCGTCATTCTGCGAGGTCATGGAGTTGATTTGTTCCATGGCGGCTGAGGTCTCTTGGAGCGAAGCCGCTTGCTCGGTAGCGCCTTGCGCCAGGCTTTGACTGGACGCGCCCACCTGTCCGGCGATGGTTTTGATTTGCTGCGCGCCATCGGCCAATTCGCCCGAAACGCCCTGAAGCGGCAGCACAATCAATCGCTTGTTCAAGAAATAGAACGCCACGACCACCAGCGCAAGCACGAGACTTCCGACTGCTGTGATCTTTTCCATGCTGGCCACCACTACAGCATCTTTGGTCATGGTGGCGCGCAGGACGAAAGCGCCTTTGATGTCGCCGGTCTTCATGTTTTCCATGGGCAGACCCAGCGGATCCTTGCCGTCGTGCGTCGCGCTCGTGGCAGGGTCGCCATGGCATGTTGCACAACTGCCGGTCAGCCGGACGGGGCGCGCCAACACGAGCGTGTTCGATTTCGATTCTTCACGAAAATACTCGAACTCGCCGGCTTCGAAGCGCTGGAAAGCGGCATCAAACTCCGGAACCCGGTTGGCGGGATTGCGCGCCGGCACGTTAGGATTCGTCGGCGTGTAAAACTCGAAGTGATTCGCCTTGGCTACTCCTTTCACCGATTCCCAGCCGGCAACCACAGGAATGGTCCGGTAGAGAATAGAACTTCGGAAATCACCCGCGGTTGTTTGTTTGGCTTTTGCGTCCGCGAATGCGCCGCCAACATGATATTCATCCACGTTAGCCATTACCGTTTCCGCCTGCTGAATGGTCGAGCTCATGAGCGTCCGCAACTCATTCACGCGATTCTGATGCGAGATGGAATATACGGTTGCAATCGCACCAGCGGTAGCGAGCAAAACCCCCGTCCCCGCGCAAACGATCACTTTCTGACCGAGTTTCATAACACTCCTTGATATTCTTATCGGCGAATCGCGTGATATTATCGGATCGAAATATGCTGGATCGGATCGATATC
>Ga0070734_10003759_pt1 | contig 15312 bp, 12 predicted proteins | sample Coa_R1_8_FD_66444 | JGI IMG/M metagenome (GOLD analysis project Ga0070734, IMG submission 66444) | Surface soil microbial communities from Centralia Pennsylvania, which are recovering from an underground coalmine fire - Coalmine... | ecosystem: Environmental > Terrestrial > Soil > Unclassified ...
CGTGTCCTGGTGCGGTTTTCCGGAACTGAGCCGCTGGCGCGCGTGATGGTCGAAGGTCCCGACATGGCGGGCGTCGACAACTACACGGCTCGCATCGCCGACGCGATCCGCCGCGAGATGGGGGCCTAGCTACTCGCACCGGATGGCGAACACGGGATCGACGCGGGTGGCGCGGCGCGCCGGGAAATAGCCCGATAACGCTGCGATGGCCGCAATGCCCAACGTAGCTGCAACCAGGGTGCCGGGATCATTTGGCGTTATGCCGTAGAGCAGGTTCGCCAGCAGACGCGTTCCCGCCAGCGCGACTGGAAGGCCGATCAGAATTCCGGCGCCGGCAAGCAGAAGCACTTCCCGCATCACCAGCCAGATCACATTCCCTCTCATCGCGCCGAGGGCCATCCGGATTCCGATCTCCCGTGTGCGCCGGGCTACGACGAATGCCATCACGCCATAGACGCCAACTCCGGCAAGAAGCGTTGCCAAAATGCCGAAGGCGGTCGAGAGGCTGGCCGCCAGCTTCTCTATCGCGAGCGAATCGTCCCGCTGCCGTTCTTCGGTCTTCATGAGGTACACCGGCATGTTGGCGTCGAGCTTGCGAACCGCCGCCCGCAATTCCGGGAACATCTGCTCGGGCGGGTGCTCTGTGCGCGCGTAGGCGGTCATGCCGCCGCCTCGGAACTCGTTTTGCATATATGGACGAAACACCTGGCGCGGCGGCTCCTGCCGCATGGTCTGATAACGCGTGTCCCGCACCACACCGATGATCTCGATATCGGTCTTGGTGCCGGGATCTCCGCCTTCCCCGATATGACGGCCGACGGCGGGAGCGTCGCCGAAGTAATGACGGGCGAACTTCTCGTTCACAATCGCCACCTTGGCCGCGCCCGCCGAATCGCGCTCCGTGAAGTCGCGGCCCGCATAGATGGGAATCCGCAGGGCCCCAAAGAAACCCGGCGATACGTAGTTGAACCACGGGCTCATATCCTCTCCCGGCTTCGAGGCGTAGCCCTCGACTGTGACGGTGCGATCCCACTCGTTGTAGCTGAGCGGCGGCACCACGCACAGCGCGGCGGCCTGAACGCCCGGCAACTCCGCCAGCGTCCGGGTCAAGTCGCGATAGAACAACCGGGCGCGCTCGGCGTTGTAACCGCTGAGCGTGGGATCCACCGCGAACGAGAGGAGGTTCGCCACTTCGAATCCCGGATTGATGTTCTTGATATTCTGCAAACTGCGCATAAACAGCCCGGCGCCGATGAGCAGCAGCAACGAGAGACTCACCTGCGCGGCGGCCAGCAGTTTCCGCCAGCGGATCGGGCCCCCGGTAAGCGAACCGGCCTGGTCTTTGAGGGTGGGCGCGAGCTCGGGCCGGGTCGCCTGCAGGGCGGGCGTCAGACCGAAAAAGAGCGCGGTCAGCAGAGAAGCCGCTGCGGAAAACAGCAGCACGCGCGGCTCGGCGCCGGCATCGAACTTCAGCGGTGGATCGAACTGGGGCATGATCCCCACCAGCAGGCGGGTTGTCGGCGGCAGAATCAGAAGACCGAGCAATCCGCCGGCTATGGAAACCAGCAGGCTCTCCACCAGGAGCTGGCGAACCAGGCGCACGCGGCTCGCGCCCAGCGCGAGGCGAAGCGCGATCTCTTTCTGGCGCCCGGTGGCGCGGGCGATCATGAGATTGGCCACGTTGGCGCAGGCGATCAGCAGCACCAGCGCCACCATCCCCATCATCGCCCATAGCGGCGCCTCAAGAAATTGACGCCCTTCATCCTGTCCGGCGGCGCCCGGCATCACGGCCAGCGTCATCTTGAGGAACTGCTCGCGCGAATAAGCGGAAGCTTTGGCGAACTCTTTCTGGCGCACCTCCATTTCGAGGATCTGGTGAAACAGCGGCTGCAACGAAGCCTGTGCATCCCGGCGGCTGATGCCCGGTTTCAACCGCGCGAAGACCTGCACCCAGCGGCGGCGGCGATTCTCGAGCGGCCGGTCCTCGGTAGTGATCTGCGGCGCCATCATTATCGGAATGTAAACCTGCGTGGTAAAGAGGCGATCGGCGCCTTCAAACCGCGGTTCCGTGACCCCGATAATCGTCAGCTGGTGATCATTGGCCAGGATCTGCTTGCCGATCACGGAGGGATCGCCGGCATAGCGCGTCTTCCAATAGCCGTATCCGAGCACCGCGACCGGCGCGCCGCCGGGAATCCGGTCCTCTTCGGCGGTGAACAGACGCCCGAGCGCGGCGCCCACTCCCAGGACCTGAAAATAGGAGCCTGAAACCAGCTCGCCGGTGGCGCGCTCGTTCGCGCCCGCGTAGCTGACGCTCAGCGGGTACAGAGCGCGGCAGAGCACGCCGCTGAAGACCTCGTTTTTGTCCCGGAAGTCTTCATAGATCGGGTAAGAAAGAGCGTTGCTTCCGCTGTTCGAGCCGTAGTGCCGTCCAACCTCGCTCAACTGCACCAACTCGCCGGGCTGCCGCACCGGGAGCGGACTCAGCAGGATGTGATCGAGCATGCTGAAGACGGCGGTGTTGGCGCCGATGCCGAGCGCCATCGAAACAACCGCGACAGCGGCAAAGACCGGCGACTTGGCCAGCGAGCGGACGGCGTACCGCAATTCAGCCCAGAGGGTCATGGACACCTCGCAAAATCGGATCGTAAGTCATATACGCGCGGCGCGCGGATTTGTTCCGTGCGCGCGCGAAATACCGGTGAAGCCCGGCGTTACACTCGTCTCAGGACGAGGGCAGAGTTTTTGCTGCCGAACGCGATGCAATTGGCGACGGCGTGCTCGATGGCGAGCCGCCGGCCGGGAGCAGGCACGTAGTCGAGGTCGCACTCGGGGTCCGGTTCGTCGAGATTGATGGTCGGCGGCAGGATACCATCGCGCATAGCCAACAAGGTCGCGGCCACACCCGCGGCGCCGCACGCGCCCTGCGGGTGGCCGATCAGGCTCTTCAATGACGAGCCCGCCAGCCGGTACGCATGCCCATCAAACGCCAGTTTAATGGCTCGCGTCTCAATACGGTCATTCAGCTCCGTGGATGTTCCATGGTAGTTGACGTACTGTACTTCCGAAGGCGGAATGCTGGCTTCGTCGAGCGCCAGACCGATGGCGCGGGCCGGCTCTTCGCCGCATTCCTCCAGGCGCACGCGGTGGTAGGCTTCGCAGGTGGAAGCGTAGCCGGCGATCTCACCGTAAACGTGCGCGCCCCGCGCGCGGGCGCGTTCCAGATCTTCGATGACAAAGAACCAGGCGCCTTCGGCCAGCACGAAGCCATCGCGGTCCCGCGAGAAGGGACGGGAAGCACGCTCCGGCGCGTGATTCCACCGCGTCGTCATGATGCGCATGAGCTGAAAACCGCGCAGAATGAGAGGGGCGATCGGCGAATCGACGCCGCCGGCGATCATCGTATCGAGCACGCCAGCCTGAATGTTGCGAAGCGCGTATCCGAGCGCGTCGGTGGAGGATGTGCAGCCGGTCGACACGATGTGGCTGAGGCCGCGAAAACCGAAGCGCATCGACACTTCGCTGGCCAGCGTGCCGATGGTGCCCGTGGGGATGGTATAGACGCTGCACTGCTTCTGCTTGCCCGTATAGTACAGCCGGTATTGCTCTTCGGTGAAGTCCTGGCTGCCTCCGCCGGAGCCGACGATGACGCCGATACGGCGCAATTCGTCGCGGCTCATGGAGGCGGTATCGAGACCAGCGTCATCGAGGGCTTCGGCAACGCTGGCGGCCGCCAGTGGCACCGCGCGGGAGACGTGCGGGCGATCCTTCGGTTCGACGTAGCGCTTCTCGTCGAATTCGTCAGGTACCTGGCCGGCCACCTGCACCACGAAAGCCGATGGATCAAACCGCGTGATGCGGCGCACACCGCTTCGGCCGGCACGCGTGGCCTGCCAAAAACATTCGCGGCCGATTCCGTTGGGACTCACCGCACCGATTCCTGTGATGACGACTCGCCGCATGGGGATTAGTTTTGCCTTTAGTCTGTCTGACAGTATAGGCTGAAAGCTATGGGGCTTGCCCGGGAGCGCCGCGTTACCGACACGCTCACTGTGTCTCTAGCCGGCCTGCAAGCCGGTATGGCTGCCGTCCTGTGCATGCTCGCGTGGCTGGGAATTGCGGCAGCCTGGCGGCAGAGTAGTTTCTGGACCGCGGAAAACCTGTGGGCCAGCACGTTTTATGGGGCGTCGGCGATCCGCAGCGGTTTTTCCACCAGCACGCTGTCCGGGTTGGCGCTTTACCTTCTGGTGTACAGCACCCTGGGCGGCATTTTTGCAGCGGCCGTTCGCGGCGCTCTGCCGCGGCCGCGGCTGGTGCTGGCCGCCATTGTAGGGGCCGCGGCGTGGTATTACCTCTCATTCCACGTGATCTGGCACACAGTCAATCCGCTGGTATCGTTGCTGCACCCGGAACAGCCGACGCTGCTGGGGCATGTGCTTTATGGCGCGGTGCTCGGACGATTTCCGAGGTATCTTCCGCTAGCGACGGCCGCAGCCATACCGGTCGAGGCCACCGTACCCCCTGAATTGGCGGAGCCGCAGCCAACCCCTGCGCCGAACACCCCGGAGACATAGTCGCCCCACCTCCCAAGCTGAGAAGGGCGGCGCCGGTGAGTTCGTTTAGTAAGAGGCTAGAACTCGGAGTTGTGGAGCCGTTCAAACAGGCGCGCTTCGCGAGCGCGGACCAGGCGCCGGTATTCCCAGCGCACCAGAACGCCCAAACAAACGACGATCAGAACAAAAAGAGAAAGGACCAGCCCAACGGGCATGTACCCCAGGATAAACGGCGTTAATAGAGAAACAAGCTCTGCGATGGAAATACCTCCCGTGAGGTCGGCCGAAGGTTGGGCGCTGCTGTTGCAAACACCCAGTCGGGTATTGGCTTTGGATATCGGATCAGCCGGGCTGCTGGAGGGGGACTTTCCTCACGTTGGAAATGAGCCTCGTGAGTACCGCCGAAACCCTCATTCGCCGCGGAGTGCGCGGATGGGGTCGAGGCGAGCGGCACGGCGCGCGGGGAACCAGGTAGCCAGCACGGCAACTCCGGACAACAGCAGCGGCACGCACAAAAAGACCAGGGGGTCCCACGGCTTGACCCCAAACAGTAGGCTGGTGAGGAAGCGAGTGAAGGCGAGGGCAGCGGCGAGGCCGCAAGCTAGGCCGGCGGCGATGGGGCGCACGCCTTCGAAGATGATAAGGGCCCGGATATCCCGCGCGGCCGCGCCGAGTGCCAGGCGGATGCCGATTTCCCGTGTGCGCTGCGCGACCGAGTAAGCTACCAGCCCGTAAATTCCAATCGCCGCCAGCAGGAGCGCGGTGCAAGCGAAATTCGTGAGCACGAGGGTATCGAAACTTTCGGCCGCGGTGGAGCGCGCGAGCGTTTCTTCCATGGTGCGAATCTGCGCGACCGGGAGGCCGCCGGTGGCTTGGCGCAGCTGCTCCTGAACCGCGGCACTGAGCGACATCGGCGGGACGCGTGTCCGAATCACCCACGCCTGCGAGATGATTCCGGAAACTGAGGGCTGATAGATGATGGGGCGCGCGGCGCGATTGAGGAAATCGTCGCGCACGTCCGCGGCGACTCCGATAATCTGCGACCGGGTGTGTTCGCCTCCGAATACGATTTGCTCGTGCAAAGGATCGCCGTGAGGCCAGAACTGTTTTGCCAATGCCTGGTTGACGATCACCACCGGAGGGCCGCCTTCGTCACGCTCGGTAAAGCTGCGGCCCCGGAGGATGGAGATCTTGAAGCTTTCGAAATAGCCCGCCGAAACCAGAGTCAATCCCGCGATGCCCTGGGAGGACGGGCTTGCAGGCTGTCCCGCAACCTGGAAGCCGACCTGCCAACGATCTTCCAGGGGCACGCAGCACGTGGTCGCGGCAGCTTCAACACCCGGAAGGAGGCGGATTCGACGCAGCCCTTCGTGGGTCACCCGGGTGACGGCCGCCGGATCTCGAAACCGCGGGCCGGCGAGAGAGACGCGCATGGTTAACACCCGGCTCGGATCAAAACCCGGATTCACGCGGCGAGTGGCGAAAAAACTGCGGATGAGCAGAGCGGCGCCCATCAACAGGACTACGGACAACGCGATCTGAATGATCACAAGTAGCGACCTCGCGCGATTGTGCTTCAACCCGGTGCCGCCGCGGTGATCGCTTTCGTTCAAGGCGCTGCTCAGATCCGCGCGCGAGGATTGCAGGGCAGGCGCGAGCCCCGACACAACGGCGGCGGCCATCGCCAGCCCGACGGTGAATCCCAAAATACGCCAGTCGAGCGCTACATTCGCGCCAGCCGCGCCAATCCGCGGGATACCGCCGGGGACGAGCGTTAACATGGCGCGCACCGCGGCGTAACCGGCAGTCAGACCGAGTGTCGCGCCGGCCAGCGAGAGCATCAGGGTCTCGGCGAGGAGTTGGCGGACGATTCGAGCGCGCCCGGCGCCCAGCGCGGCACGGACAACCATTTCCCGCCTGCGACCGGTAGCGCGCGCCAGCAGCAGGTTGGCGACATTGGCGCAGGCGATCAGCAGCACCAGGGCCACCGCCGCCATCAAAATCAGCAGCGATCCGCGTACGCCCTGCGTAATAGCATCCTGCAGAAGCTGCACCGCGAAGCTGCGGCCGGGACCATCGTCGTCCGGCCACTGGCGGGCGTAGCCCTGATAACTCGCGCGCAGCCGCTGATTGGCGGCGGCGAGCGTGACTCCTTGTTTCAGGCGCGCAGCCACATTGAAGTAATGCGCATGGCTGGTGCTTTCGGGCTCAAGCTGGAACGGAAGGTAGATAGCCGGGGGTTCATGGATTTCGATCGCGCCCGATAAGGTGGAGCGTTCGGTGATCTGGGCGTGCTCGAGATCGGAACCGAGAGCGCCGATAATCTGGTACCCCTCGCCGTTGAGCGTTATGCGCCGGCCGAGGACCCGCGGGTCGCCGCCGAAGCGCCGCTGCCAGAAGGCATACGCGAGCACTACGGTTTTGGGCGCGTGAGGCAGATCTTCTTCATCCGTAAAGGTCCGGCCGAGAACCGGCTGGACCCCGCATAGGCGAAAGAACTCCGCGCTGACGTGCATGACCGGGATCTGCTCCGGGGCGGAGGATTCGTCGGTCCAATTGGCGACGTCGAAATCGTACGCGGAAATATCTCCGAACGACTGGGACTCGCGCCGCCACCAATTGAATTCGACAGGAGCCGCGCTCCCGAAGCGTAGGTCGCGGAGCGTGTTCTGGAGCATGACGATGCGGCCGGGATCGCGGTAGGCAAAGGGCTTGAGCAGAACCGTGTTGACGACCGAGAAGATAGCGGTATTGGCGGCGATGCCGATCGCGAGAGTTCCGACAGCCGTGATGGTGAAGCCCGGCGCGCGGGCAAAGGAGCGGGCGGCTTGCTTGACGTCACGGCGGATCGCTTCCATCATGCGTTTCAGAATATATCGTTTGGAAAAAGTATCTCACGCGTGGCGACGAATGCCCGGATGGGTGCGGCACCACACGAAACCTAAGCTTTCCGCACCAGCCGGTTCTAGACCTCGCTCGCCGGCCGCGCTGCTCTTCTTGTTGGCTGGTTTCAACTTGCTGCATAGCGTATGGAAGGAAACGTCCTGCAGTACGGCAAGCCGCGGCAATGCCGCGGGATTATGCGATAGTTGGCTTGGAATATGGCTTGGGCATTTCGGCGACGCTGTCCCCATTGCAAGAACGGGAGATTTGCCCGCGCGCATCGGCGCGGGTTCGCCGAGCACAGCATCAGCATGCTTTTTTTGCCGTATCGCTGCGACGAGTGCGATTTCCGGTTTCTCGGTTATCGCTTCTGGAGCCGGCGGAGGAGGGAGCCGTCCCGTGGATCATGGTTGCATCCTCTGGGGTTTGCCGTGTCGGTGGCGGTGATCGCCGTCAGCACCTGGAGCGTGGTGCACAGCTTGAATGAGCCGTGGCGCGGAAGCCGGATCGCCCAAGCAGCGACGGATCCGCAGGCCGGTCGTCCCAGCGCTCCTGAGGCGGTGGGTGCGCCGGTTGTCGAGCCGGAGGAGCCACCCGCAGCAGCGAAAAGAACCGTAAGCTCCCCGCCCAAGATTTCCTCGCCGAAGCCGGTGCTTCGCCCGCGTGCCGGCACCCCGGCGGGAGGGGTACGTCTGCGAAGCCGGAGCTCGGTAGTGATTGTCGCCTCCAACCAGTTCCAGGCGCAGGAAATCGGACGGCGTTCGCGGCGGCTCGGCGAGCTGATCCAAGGTGGCTCGTTATTTAGCATTTCGAATGGCACCGCCGTGGCGGTGGAAGAGCAAATGGACGGAGTGGCCAAGGTCAGGATTCTGCAAGGGGCCATGGCGGGCAAGCAGGGTTGGGTCCCGAATGCCGAGATCTCCGCGAAGTGATTGAGGCAACTCCCGGCGTGGGCCGAATTGAGCCGGTTCACCACTAGAGCGGCCGCTAAGGCGGAGCCTAGGACCGCGCGGATGCGCCGGCCACTGCTGCCATGGGACTGCGGACTAACTGGAGGAGAGCGGCGTGCGCTTCGGCAGCAGTGAAGGGTCTTTCCAGGATGAGCACATCGTCAGGCGGAAGCTCGCTCAATTCGGTTTGCTGGCGGTCGGTCCACTGGTCGCACGGAAGGTCCGAGGTGAGGATCGTGCGCAACCTCGGCAGCCATGCCCGCAGCAGAGAGGCCAATTCCATACCGGATATTAGTCCGAGTTCCACATCGGAAACCAGAAGGTCGATCTCGCGGTGTCCGCGGCAGAGGTCCAGCGCCTGGACGGCGGACTTCGCCTCTAGGAACAGGCAGTCCCCTCCAAGCGCCTGCTTCAGGTAGTTCCGCGCGATAGGTTCGCTTTCGACGAGCAGGACGGTCGTCATTGCATCACTCCGTGGCGACAAATTGGACGTCCACATTGTCGCATTTCAGATAAAAAGAGTCAATATGCTAAAATCGGCAGTTAACGCGGGCCGAAGTGAAATTCCGGCCGCTCGAGTTCGTAGGCGCCCAGGTCCGGCGCGCGGCCGGTGAATCCATCGGTGATGGTCGGCAGCACGATACCTGTGTCCACTGCCGCGGAACTGGGCCGGAGGCGGAAGTCATAGCCGTCGGGATGGTATACGCGCTGGGGATCCGTCATGTCCGGCCGCGGCACATTCCGAAATACGTCGTAATCGACGAGCACACTGTGGCGTTCCTGACCTGTGGCCTCGCTGTAGTCGCGCAGCGAGTTGTAATGGCGGGTAACGGGATTCGCGTGGAAATCGGCGCGCACCTCGAACGGCGGCGAGTTCCACTCGAAAGAATTGTCCTTGCCGGGATTGGGGCGAAAGCCATTGTAATCGGAGCTGGAATAGTTCGTGAACGTGGTCACGCCGAACACCGGATCCATGGCGCCTTGCGCCAGGATCAGGTTATTGCGGAAGTGGTCGTTGGAAGCCGGCCCGGCGAGGCCTTCGCCGATGATGGTGTTGTTGTAAGTGAGGATCCCGGAGGAACCCTCAATGTACTTCAGGCTCCCGGTGGGTGTGTTGTAGACGAGATTCTGGTAGAAGTAGACCGGTCCGCCGAACATCGGCTGCACGCTGAGGGCGCCGGAGGCCGAGTCGAAGCAGCGGTTGCGGAAGACTCGGACGTTGCGCGCGCCGCCATCGGTTTCGATGCAGTTGTCACCCATGTTGAGAATGTCATTTCCGTAGAAATCGATGGCGAGCGGCACACGGTCGGGAATATCGTTGGGCGCGCCGTCCGGCGTGCCGTACGTGGCAACATCGATGCCGTCGTGCCAATTGGCGATGTAATTGTACGCCACCACATGGCCTTGGCCGTACACCTTGATGGCGTACTCCGAGACGAGCAGTTCCGGATAACCCGGGAATTTCGCCCACAGCGCTCCGGTCCAGCCCATCATCTTGTTGGCATCGTGGCGCCCGATCAAGGTGTTATCCGCGATGTAGAAATCCTTGGAGCCTGACCAATCGTCCTGGATGGCCCGGCCCACGTCATAAAGGCGGCAGTGCTTTAGTGTGAAACCGCTGCTTCCGGCGATACCTTTGATGCCGAGCAGAAACGCGACATTGGTATTGCGGATGGTAATGCCTTCGAAGTAGTTGTAATTGCCGCCCATGAGGTTGAACAGGTTCTGGGCGCCCGCGCCGTCGAAGACCACTTCGCCGTCGCCGGCCCCTTTGATCACGATGGGCTTTTCCGGAGTTCCGCTCTGGGTGAGATAGTAGGTGCCGTCAAAAACCGTCCCCAACGCCAGATAGCCGGGGCGTGGAGCGCCGTTCATGTAGTGGAACCGGTCGCTGACATACAGCCCCGCATGGACCAGGATGGTATCGCCCGGCTGGACGCGCGGCGGAAAGGCATTCTCATAGTCGAAATGCGCGGACCCCGTGTAGTAGGCCGCCATCAATCCGGTGAACGCCGGTTCCTGTTTCGGACCTTTCCAATCGACCGGATAGACGTGATAGATGTGTCCGCCCTGGGCCGGCTGCGGCTCCTTGCGCGTGCGTACGGTCGCGGTTTTGGTCGCGGCGCCCGTAACACCATCCGGATCCGAAAGCATAAAGCGACACTCGTATTCGGTGTCAGGTTCCAGATTGAGGATGCTGCCGGCAAACATGTTGGCAGCCGTGTATTGGAAGAGGGGATACCGGCTTGCGTCAGCCGCTCGGGGCGCGACTCCGATCTGTTCGTTCTGCAGGCGCAGCAACGGAAGCGCTTCGCGCCATTGCGTCTCGCCCTTCTTGCGATAGGCGCTCTCGACTTTCGCATTGCGGTTATCATCGCCGGCAATTTTCCACTCGAAACCAAGCGAAACCAGCGTCGGCGGCTCTATTGTGAAGTCGCCCGAGATAGTGGCGGGTTGAGCGGATAGGCTGGCGGCGAACCCGAGGGCGCAGAGGACGGCTGAATTTCGCATCCTCACATTCTAGTGGAGCCGCGCCCTTCTGGCGCACCCTGCCAGCAGCCGCGCGATTGCCGCGGCTAGCGGCTGATCGGTGTATTGCTCGTAGAAGGTGAAGGCCGGAGACGGATTCACTTCGAAACAATACCACTGCTGCTCGACGGTGCGCCGCAGGTCGATGCCGGAAACCAGCAAACCAAGCTCAGCTGTAACGCGGCGGCACCGGTCCGCAACGTCTTCGGGAAGATGCACGGGCGAGATTTCCGGCGTGCGCCCGCCGTCGGGAAATCGGTAGTCGTCGCTGTCCGCTCGAATCTCACAAGCGAAAATCTCTTCGCCGACGACGTGGACGCGGTAGTCGACGCCGGCGATGTGCTCCTGAAACTGCGTGGGACAGTGCGCGAGATCCTGCTTTCTCTCCAATAGAGTCGCGGGCGAGAGGCGTGTTACCTTGCTGCGCATGCCGCTGACGGATTTGTAGATCACTTGCCGATGGCGTTCGACGAAGCGGTCCAACTCCCCGCTGTCGTTGGTCACTAAAGTTTCGGGCACGGCAAATCCGGCGGCCGCGATCAGGGATAACTGGTAGGGCTTGCTGCCGTTGGAAAGCATGGCCGAGGGGCGGTTCACCACCGCGACGTCGGTCATCTCGGCCCAGCCGAGTAGCGATTCGTCGAGCGTGAGCGCGCGAGTCCATTCAGGGCTTCGCGGACCCGCTTGCGCAACAGCCGGCACGGCGCGCACGTCGTACGGCCGAAGATAGCAGCCGGTGACGTCGGCGAGCGCGATCTCTTCGCCGGCGCCCACCAGGTGTTCGAGACTGCTGTCTTGGTCGAGGCGAACTTGGCAATCGAGCGCGCGGCGCTGGTCCACGACGAAATACGGAACGCGCAGTTTCTCCAGCTCAGCTCGGACCGCGGCCAGCGGCGATTCGTCCGCAACCCCCCACAGCAGAATCACGCGGGCACCTCCGCGGATACCAGATCCAACAGGGCTGCGGCCACGGCCGGATCCGTGAGATCGGGCCAAAGGTCCGCGCTCACCACGACCGGGGCGCTCGGCTCACCGGCGCACCACAAGCGGAGCATCTGGGCGCCGGCCGCCTCGGCCAGTCGGCACGCCGCCTGCTGCAGCGAAGGATCGGAGATGCCGAAGCAGGCGCCGCCGATCACCGAGACCGGCCACGGCGGCCGCGACAGCGATGCTGCTGACGTATTGAACCCGTTCGCCCGGGCCGCCTTCAGCCATTGGGCGCGCCGCCAGTTCGGGCCGGCCAGGCAAACCGGCATCGGCCGATTGACGACGGGACACGGCAGGGCACTCAGGAACGCATGGAGGAACGCCTGCATCTCGGAGGCGACATACGCACGGTCCGCGGCAGCGATCTGCGGGAGCTCGGATTCGCCGACGTACGGCAACCGGGTGACGACGGCGGTGATGTCAGCAGCCGGGATGCGCGAGCCATCCACCACGGCGACGAGAGACTCGCGTACAGGCACAGTCAATCGCCAGCCGGGCGACGACAGGCTGCGACACGTGAGCAGGCGCGCGGTGCTGCCGGCTCGATGCACAAACTCCGAGGCGACCCGGTCGACAGCGCTCGCCAGCACCAGGATCATCGGTCGCCGGGCCCCTTCTTCGGTTCCGGCCGGAGCACATCCCCGCCCGGCTGAGGGCGCTCCTCCGGACGGATAAAAGCCTTGCCGGCCTCGAGACGCTGCTGCAGTTCGTCGATCGTCGCGGCAATCAGCCCGAGCGCGGCGTACGGATCTCCTCCCGGAAGCTGTCCGAATCCACCTTCCGCATCCTTTAGCTTCGGCGGCCACTCAATGAACTTGTCGAGCTCCTTGATTTCTGCCTTGAAGAGCTCTTTGACCTCGATCTTCTCGACCTTGAGTTCCTTAATCTCCTTGATTTCGGGCTTCAATTCTTTCCATCGTTTGTGGGGGACCCCGTAGCAGGCGAAACCCTTGAGGGTGCCTACGAACACGCTGGCGCCGGCGCACGTGATGCCGGGATAGTGAGGAACATGGCCCAGGTCGTCAGTCGAAACCGTGGTCGAGTTGAAGACCTCGTTGCCTGTCATCGTATCGAAGGCGCGCAACGCGGGAGGATAATTGAAGTTTCCGTAGTCGTCGACATCGGCGTCTACAATCCATACCAGAGCCGACGTCCCCAGGCTTCCGACTGTCGGAGACCCGTGAATATTGCCGATGTTCACGCCGCTGCCAGTGGCCTGCCAGACCTGCTGCAAAATCGGCGCCATATTCTGCATCGCGAGCTTGTAGCAGGCCAAGCCGGGGGTGCCGTTGCCGACGAAGAACACGTAATGGTCGCCGCCGGGCGTGTGCCAATAGGCCGGCGCGGAGTGCGATTCGCCCGTGAATACCTTGGCGCTCCAAAGCTCATTGCCCCAGTGTCCCAGCGACCCCCGGTTCAAGAGATAGACGCCGGGCTTCGCGCTGAGCGCCACGGTTTTGAACCCATTGAAGTCGGGCAGGATGATCGGGCTCGAGCTACCGAAATCCAGATCGCCGTCGTTGAGATCTTTGATGTTCGTGGGCTGATACCAGTCGACAACCGCGATGCTCGGCACGTATCCGCTCATGGTCATCGCCACCTTCACGACGGCCATGAAGTAGTCGCCGTTACTGCCGGGCGCGGTTGTCCAGGAGCCGCCGCCGTAATAGGTGTCGGCGGTGGTTCCGTTGCCCGTGGCGGCATAGAGATAGCCGTCGGGATCGACCGCCACGCCGCCCGGTCCCCAACAGCCGCCGCCGAGCACGTTCTTCGAAACCGGCAGGAACAACTGCTCATTCAGATTGTTGGCATTGCAGGCGACGATCCAGCCGTAGTAGGTGCCGCGGTCATCGGCTTGGAAGTCGGCGTAAGTTGAGTAGATCCAGCCGTTCACAAGATTCAGTGCGCCGCGCTGGTCCTGCGCGGTGGCGTCGAAGGTGGCGCGTCCGGCCGCGCCGGCATCCTGCAATACGGCGCTCTGGATCACCGAACCGTCGTTGATATCGATGGCGTAAATCTTGTAGGTGCTGGTGGTGGATGTCTTTTCCAGATACGCCATCACGAACAGGCGCTGGTTAGCCGGATCGAGCACGGGCGTACTGCAAACGCCGATGGGCGGCGGAATGTTGCTTCCGCCGCGCTGCGCCGGAGCGCCTAAATCGACGGGTCCCCAGAGCGGCGTCTTCGAGCCGGCGCGGAGCTGGTCTTCAGCGAAGGCGTACAGGTAATTGTCGGTTGTCGCGACAAACACGAGATTGTGCGTTTCTCCGGCATGCGCCCCCCGCTGCATCACCCAGCCGGGAAGGTACAGGGGCGCGCTCCGGACCGCTGCACCCGTGCCTCCCCGGCCAAGATTGTCGACCTGATTGTACCGATGCCATCCGCCGAGAAACGTGCTGGCACCCGGCCCCGTGCCGGACCGGCCTACGTCGTAATGAAAGGTCAAACATCCGCCCACGAAGTTCCCTCCAATGCGCTTGTGATCAGAAACGCGGAATTGTAACGGATTTCCCGCCAAATTCGAACCCGCTTCTGTGAAGAAGCGAACAATTGAGACGCGGCGCCAATTTAACGGGATTTTGAATAGAGCGGACGGCGGGACTATTTTTTGTTCTGCTGGGCCTTGCGGCGCGCTTCGCGCTCGGCGCGCAGCGTGGCGTAGAGGGGGCGCTGGTCGGGACGTAGCAACTGGAAGATGCGGGCGATCTGCGCGTTCTGCTCGTCCTGGTATTTCTGCTTCTCTTGCTCGCGGATTTTGGCGAAGGCGGCGCCGGTTTCATCGAGGATCTGGTTGATCTGCGCCTCCTGGTCCTGATCGGTATGGACCCGGGTTCGCATCTCTTCCATATAGCGCTTGCGCCACTCAACCGGATCCGGCCGCCGCGCCGCCGTCGCGGTCACCGTGTTGACCGAGTAGAGCCGGTACGCAAACCCGCCCAGCAGCGCACCGCTGACGAACACGAGCACGAGATACAAAGCTGCCGAGAATCGGGACCGAAGCATAGGATCAATTCATGGGCGCGACCTGGTCAATTTCCAGGCGGGCCGGTGCCACCAGATCGGTATCGATTGTGTTGTTTTCCGCCAGAGCCTCGACGTACGACTGCGAGTACATCGCCGTGTCCGAGTGGCGCATGGTGGTATATACGCCCAGGCAGATGGTGGCTGCCGCCGCGGCCGTCACGAGTGCGTGGGCCATGCGGCGGAAGGAGAATCCGTAACTTTGCCGCGATTCAATCCGTTGCCAAAGCTGCGGCATGAAATTCGCGCTGGGTTCCGGCGTAGGACATGCGTTGTGATACGCCCGGAATAATGCATCGAGCTGGTCGTCGTTACGCATCGAATTCATACTCGTTAACCGGTGGTTGCCGGCTCCTTGCCTTTTACCGCTCCGAATGCCTTCAAAACCC
>Ga0070734_10003760_pt1 | contig 15312 bp, 13 predicted proteins | sample Coa_R1_8_FD_66444 | JGI IMG/M metagenome (GOLD analysis project Ga0070734, IMG submission 66444) | Surface soil microbial communities from Centralia Pennsylvania, which are recovering from an underground coalmine fire - Coalmine... | ecosystem: Environmental > Terrestrial > Soil > Unclassified ...
GGGCCCCAAGGGAAACTCAGTGGCGCTACGAGCAAAATACAGGGATTCTTCGCTGCGCTCAGAATGACAACTTAAAGAAGTAGAGGGCGAGCCGTATGGCTCGCCCTCTACTCACGGAAACTCCTATCGTTAGTTGTGGGGGTAATCAACTCGTATGGAGAGGATCTCGTAGGGGCTGATGGTGGCTGTGACTTTGTTGTTGGTCACGGTTAGAGGAGAGCCTTGTGGCTTCTCCATGAGGTTGGTTTCGGTGGCGGAGGTGGCTCCGGTGGGGACGGTGAAGGTTACGTCGGATTGTTTGCCGGCCCACTCGAAGACTCGGAAGATGAGGCCGTTGTCGTCCTCAGCTTTTTTGATTGCGGTGAGGATTACGTTCTCCGGTGTGACGGAGGCGTAGGAGTGCTCGAGGGGTAGGGTGCCGGTGTGGGAGCCGACCTGTGCGGCGCGCAGTTCGTAGTTGTATTGGTAGCCGCGGCGTGCGGTGAGGGCCTGTTTCCATGTTCCGGCGTGCGGGTACAGGGCGTAGCTGAAGTGCTGGTGGCCGCGGTCGGCTTCGGGGTCGGGCCAGGTGGCGGAGCGCAGGAGGGTTAGGCGCAGGACGTTGCCTGCGGCGTCGTAGCCGTATTTGGCTTCGTTGAGGAGCGAGAAGCCGTGCTGGCTGTCGCCGAGGTCGGCCCAGCGGAGAGCGGGGACTTCGAACTTGGCTTGCTCCCAGGTGTTGTTACGGGAAGTGGTGCGCTCGATGTTGCCGTAGGGGATGTCGTAGGTGGCCATGGGGCCAGTGGCGGCGAGCGGGAAGGCTGCCTTGAGGAGGACGTGGGTCTCGTGCCAGTCGATGTCGTTGATGACGTCGACGGTGTCGGTGTTGGCGTAGAGCTGGAGGTCCTGAACGAACTTCGAGGACTGCCAGGTGCGGGTGACGCGGATGACGGCACGCATGGGGCCGCTCTCGACGAGCTTGACCGAGTCAACGTTGGTGATGGGGGTCATGTGGTCGAGGGTGCCGGGGTCGATGTTCCAGGCGTCGTATTCCTTGGGAAGATCGTGGAAGGTCTGGAGCTGGTTGCCGCAGGCTCCGCTAGCGAGGGATTCGAAGTTGGATTTCTTGTCGTAGAGGCTGGTGATGCAGCCGGTGGCGGGGTCGACGACTACGCGGAGGTAGGCGTTCTCCATCGTGGTGCCGCTGGCTTTGAGGTCTGTCGCAAAGGGCTTGGTTCCGGCGGTGACGTGGAGCACCTGATAGCCCATGGAGGGGACGTCTTTTGCGGCGATGAGGATTTTGTAGGTGTTGGTCTTGGGGTTGCTCTCGGTGACGAATGAGGGCAGGACGTTGTTGTGGGCGTCGAGGACGGAGACGCCGTTGGTGGATGGGGTGGGAAGCTGGACCGTCGCCGTGGTGATGCCGGTGTGGCTCCAGGCTAGCGGGTTGAAGACGAGGACTGGTACGTCGCCTGCGGCTTTGGTGTTGATGCCGGCGGCGAGGGTGTTGAGGGCGTTGGTTGAGATTTCGTTGGTAGCCCAGCGGACCTGGTCGAATTCGGCCTGTGCTTCTTTGTAGATGATGCCGATGCCTGAGCCGGCGGCGAGGTCGTGGAAGCCGTTGAAGGCGATCTTCTTCCAGGCGTCGGTGAGTTCGGCGTGTGGATAGGGCTTGCCGTCGAGCCACGCAAGGGAGGCTAACTTTTCGGCGTTGATGGTGCGCTCTTCGGACTCGCGCATGTTGCGCTTGTGCTGGGCCTGGGTGGTCATGACTCCGCGGTGGTACTCGAAGTACATCTCATCCTTCCAGGTGGGAATGGCGATCTTGCCGGGGTCGGGTGTAGGGAAGGTGTAGCCCTTGGCGATGGAGGTGTAGTTCCAGACGGGCGAGTTGGGGGAGAGGTTCTGCTCGGAGTTGGTGAAGAAGGATTGGGCGACTCCGAACTGGATGTTGGGCATGATCTTGCCGGGCTGGGCCCAGTGGTTGCCCTCGTCGAGGATGGCGCGGGTGGGGCCGCCGCCGTGGTCGCCGATGCCGTAGAGGTCCATCATCTTTTCCATGCCGGGGGCGCGTTGGCGGGCTACGGCTAGATCGGCGGAGAGGCGGACGGGGTTGAGGTTATTGTTCGCGTAATCGTGTGGGAAGTAGGTGAGGACTTTGCTGCCGTCGGGAGACTGCCACCAGAAGAGCTTGAAGGGGAGCTGGTTGGTGTCGTTCCAGGTCATCTTCTGGGTGACGAAGTAGTCCATGCCTGAGCGCTTGTAGATCTGGGGGAGCTGCCAGTTGTAGCCGAAGGAGTCGGGGTTCCAGCCGATGCGGACGTCGACGCCGTACTGGTCTTTGAAGAAGCGCTTGCCGATGAGGAGGGAGCGGACCTGGGATTCGCCATCGGGCATGTTGAGATCGGGCTCGACCCACATGCCGCCGACGATCTCCCATCGGCCTTCCTTGATGCGCTTTTTGATCTCTTCGTTGATGGCTGGGTATTTTTGCGCGATCCAGTCGTTGTAGGCGGCGGCGGATTGGGTGTAGGTGTAGTCGGGGTACTCGTTCATGAGCTGGAGCGCGGTGGAGAAGGTGCGCTTGACTACGTCGACGGTTTCGGTAACGGGCCAGAGCCATGCGGCGTCGATGTGGGAGTTGCCGGTGAGATGGAATGTGGCTTGTTGCAGAACGGGCTTGATGGGCTCGAGCTTTTGGCGGGAGGCGGTGAGGGAGGCGTCGAATTTTGATTGGTCGGCGGCTTCGAGGGCGGCGAGATCAACGGTGGTGATGGATTGGTTGAGGGTGGCTAGGTCCTGCGTGGGGTTCTTGGAGAGCGAGGGCAGGAGGGCGGCGCTGGAGAGGAACTCGGTGCGAAGGTCGGAGGGGTTGGGGCGGCCGGAGGCGAAGTCGATCTTCATGGTCGCGCGGTCGAAGGTCTTGGTGTCGACGGTGTGGAGGAGTTTTACGGCGATGAGGACCTTGTCGCCGGGCTTGGCCTGGTCGAAGAGGACGATGGGTTCGAGGTCGTCACCGAGGGCTACGCGGCGGCCGTTGAAGTAGATGATCTGCGGCATGGGGCCGTTGGCGTTGGCACGGAATTGGAACCAGATGCGGGCTCCGGTGAGGTCGTAGCCATTGAGATTTTTGGGGACTTCGACGAGGCGACGGAACCAGACGGCGTCGTTGGGGGCGTGGCTGCGGGGCTTGACGATGGGCCAGGAGGAGTCGTCGAGGTTCGGGTCTTCACCGTGGGCGAGGTCGCCTACGTGGGTGCGCCATTCGTCGCCGGGGAGATTGTCGAGGGTGCCGAGGCGTTCGACGACTTTTTGGGAGGCGGGGGAGAGGGTGGCGATGATGTCGGCGATCTCTTTGGGGGATTGCGCGTGGGCGGGGATCAGGGCGGCGGTGACGAAGGCGGTGAGGAGGACCGTGGTGATACGGCGCAGAGAGGCGATGACAGTCAAGTGCGACTCCTTTGGGTTCTGTCCGGGTTCGTAAGCGGTTACTTTGAACGACGGGATTTACCGGTAAAAGCGAACAGAGGGAGTCTAACGCACTTTGCGCTCCTCGTGGACAAGGAGCGCAGGGCGGATTTTAGGTGGGAGACGGATTAGCGTTTGAGGATGGCTTCGAGGTATTCGAGGGCTCGGGGGTCTTTGGATTGGCCCAGCCAGAAAATGGCTTCTTTGCGAATGGTGGGGTTGGAGTTGGTGTCGGCTACGTGCATGAGTTGGGGGACGCCTTCGTCCTTGGGGAGCTGGCTTAGGGCGAAGACGGCTTTCTTCTTGACCTGGAGTTCGGGGTCGTTTTCGATGGCGTTTGTGATGGCGGCGCTGGCTTTCTTGCCGGCTTTCTGGGCCAGCCAGAAGATCGCTTGACCGCGGACCTGCGGGCTGGAGTCGGACTTGGCCATTTTGAGGAGTTCGTCCGTCGCGGCGGGGTCAGAGTTGATGGAGAGGTCGAAGGTTAGTTTTTCGCGGAGTTTGGGATCTTGTTCTTTGGTGATGAGCTGCTGAAGGACGAGGAAACCTTCGTGTCCGCGCTTGGCACCCAGCCAGAAGGCGGCTTTTTCGCGGAGGCGCGGGGTGTTGGTCGGGGCGGCGAGTGAGGCGAGGGCCTCAGTCGCGGCTGGAGTGGCATGCATGGCGAGGGTGACGAGGGAGTCTTCCGTGACGCGTTTGCCCTGATCGTCCTCGGGCTGAGCGGCGAGCTTGGTCAGGAAGGTTACGCTGTCGTTGGGCTGGACGCCGGTGAGCCAGGTGAAGGGGACGCCGCCTGCGTTGAGCCGGCAGCCTGCGTTGGCGGGACGGACTTTGATGATGGCTCCGTGATCGAGGCGGAGGAGGACGTACATGTTAGCTGGCGATGGTTTTTGATCGCTGCTGCTCATGCCGTCTCGCGTGGACTCGAGTTGATATTCACCGCAGCATCCATCTTCAGACTGTGATGCGCCCTCAGAATCTGAACATGAAGAGAAATTCGTTCGTGGAAGAGCAGGCACTTCATATCCAAGCCATTGGGGCTGAGTTGAGCGCTGAAATCGCGCCACCGTCGCGGACAGTCCTGCGCCTGCGGGCTCAGTGTTGAACTGCGTGTTGATGACTTTAGGCTGTTGCGCGACGATGGCGGACGCGCTGAGGATGAGGGCGATGAGAAAGTGTTTCACGGCGTAGTTCCTCCTGACGATGTGGGGGGCGATTGCTGGCGTCGGCTATTTGTTGAGGATTTCGAGCATGTAAGCGGTGGCTTCCGGGTTGTGCATGATGCTGAGCTGCTGCACGATGGATTGCTTGAGGGCAGGGTCTTTCTCGGTTTTGGCCAGGGTGACGAGATCGTGTGCGTCGTTGGCGAGGAAGAGGGCCTGGACGGCGGCTTTCTTGGTCTCGGGGTCGGCGCTGTTCTGGTAGGTGGCGAGTAGCTTTGGTGTGGCCTCGGAACCTCCGGCGATGCCGAGGTTGCGGATAGCTTTGCGGCGGAGGTCGGGGTCCTGCTCGGTGGTGGCGATGTTTCCGAGGACCTCGGCACCTTTGTGGCCTGCGGGGATGAGGCTGTTGATGATATCGGCCTTGATCTCGGGACTCTTTGCTTCACTGTAAAGAGTCTGGAGTTGCGTAGTTGCACCGAGTGCTCCGAGGGTATGGACGGCGGTACGGATGAGTTGCGGATCGGTCTCGTTGCGGGCGGCCTCGACGAGTTTGTCGGGACTGTTGGTGACCACGTAGGCCTGGAGGATGGCCTTCTTTACGGCTACGTTGGTGGTGTGCTGGTAGATGTCGGCAAGGACATCGACGGATTGCCTGCCGCGGATGGATAGCATGCGGATTGCCCTGATCTGCAGGGTGGGATTCGATTGGCCGCGGGCGATTTGGCCGATGAGATCCTGAGCCTGTTTGGAGTCGCTCTGGGAGAGGACGAAGAGGGCGCGCTCCTTGAGCTTGTCGGAGCTATTGCCGGCGAGAATCTGCTGGATGGCGGGGATAGCGTGGGATTCATCCTGCTGCATGATGGCACTGAGGGCGAGGAGCTTTAGTTCGTCGTCCTGGGTGGCCTCGGGCGACATGAGCTGCCCGCTGTGGCTGTGGATTTCGATTTCGAGGGCGCCGCACTCGTCGAGCCATTTGCTCTTGGGGTAGGTGCGGCGGAGCTCGGCACAGGTGCTGAGTGCTCGGGCTGGCTGGCCTTCTTTGTTTTCAGCGTAGGCACGCCAGTAGAGGGCGCCTTCGGCTCGCTCGCCGCGCATCTGGACGACTTTGTTGAAGAGGTCGACGGCGTCGGACCAGCGTCCTTCGTTGATGGCGCGGGTGCCGTCGTTGTAGAGGGCGTCATCCTTGGCGGCGGGGGAGAGTTCGTAGTCGATGAGCTCCGGCTTGACGAGCTCGGCAGAGAAGGCCTGAGTGGAAATGACAGGCGTGATAAGGATGGCAGCGAAGATGAGCGATGTGTTCTTCATTTAGATGGATACCCCTTTCGTTCGGACGGCTCCGGTTTGCTGTTCTTTTTCGTCGCCTTGCACGCGGGAGCGCAGAACGCGAACTTCGAAGAGGAGGCCGTCGGTGTTCATTTCTTTTTGCAACTCGGCGAGGCGGGCAGGGCTTGGGTTGTCGGGTTCGTTGGCGATCTCGACGAGGACACGCTCGAGGCGGTCGAGGGCTGCGGTTAGAGCGGGATCGCCTGATTTGGCTGCGCTCGCGCGGTAGAGACGATTGGCGGAGAGAAGGTCCTGTGCTTCAGCTTTTACGGGTGCCGCGGCTTCGGCGGAGTCTGCGTGTTTGAGTTCGACCAAGAGGCGCTCGGAGCGGTCGAGGTGGTCGCCAAGGACTACGAGGACGATGGGCTGACGAGGTGCATTGTTCGCTGCCGTCTGGATTTGGGCCGGGTGTTGATGGTTCTCCCATTGACGGCCGGCGAAGAAGGCTACGGCGACGAGGAGCGCGCATCCGGTGGCGAAGGTGAGGGCCTTCAGATTGGTGAAGCGGGTCCAGAGGCTTCGCTGCTTCTGTTCGTAGACCGGCACGAAGTTGCGGATGGACTGCCAGACATGTTCGCCGTATTGGGCGTCGCGGGTGGGTGGGGTGATGGGCTCGATGGCGGCGAGGTCATTGCGGAGCGCGGCGTAGGTTTCGGCGCATTGGTTGCAGTCGCGCAGGTGATGATCGATGCGCGTGGATTGCGGGGATTCTCCGTAGTAGTGCTCGATGAGTTGTTCTTCGGTCAGATGGTTCATGCGATTACCTTGAGTAGCGTGAGGCTGCGGCGAAGCGCGGCATATGTGTCAGCACAGTCGCTGCACTTGCGCAGATGGATTGTCACGTGTTCGGGTTGAGGCGAGTCCTTGTAGAAGTACGCGACGAGTTCTTCTTCGGTTAGGTGCTTCATGCGTTCACCCTGAGTGGTGCGAGGCCGCGGCGGAGTTTCTGTACGGCACGGAAGACCGCTTGTTTGGCTGCGTTGGGAGCGATGTGGAGTGTGGCGGCGATCTCTTCGGTGGAACGAGCTTCCATGTGGCGGAGGACGAAGGCGGTGCGCTCGGTGGCGGTGAGACGCTGCATGGCGCGGGCCTGGAGGGCTTCGATCTCCTGGCTAAGGAGGAGTCGCTCGGGATCGGCGGCGGTGTCGGCGACCTGCACTTGATGCTGGGTGGGGTCTGCGTCTTCGGCGATCTGATAATTGGCGTCGGGTTTTCGTTTGTTCTTCATATTGAGGGCACAGTTGACGGCGATGCGGTAGATCCAGGTTCCGAACTCGGAGCGCGACTCGAAGCTTTCAAGCTTCTGATAGCCGCGGAGGAAGGCTTCCTGAACGACCTCTTCGGCGTCGGCCTCGTCGCCGGTGATGCGGAAGGCGACTCGGAAGACGGTCTGGCTGTGGCGTACGACGAGCTTGCCGTAGGCCTCTTTGTCTCCGGTGAGAACCGCCCGGATGATCGAGTGGTCATTCTCTTCCATTCAGCGCATTAGACAGGGTTTTAGGGCGGCGGTTAGGAAGAATTTTTCGTATCGGATTTGGAAGAGATCCGGGTTCGGGATGCGGGGTGTTGAGTCGCGCTACACTGACGTAGTTGTGGGGCCCAGGCAAGGCGATTTGCGTGGAGGGTCATGCTGAGAAGCTATCCGCAATGCGAATATAGATTTAGACGGGCCGGGATTTGGGTGTGGGTCCTCTTTGTTCTGCTGCTTTTACGGGTGGGAAGCTGGGGCGTGGTCTGGGGGCAGGGTTTGTCTTCGGCTGTGAAGACTGCTACTGGCGGCTCGACCCCGCCTGCTGATGCGACTGCCGCGCCTGTGGTGACTCCTCCGCCGCCTGTTCCTGTTGATCCGCTGGGGCGGACTTCGCCGCATGGGACTGTACTCGGGTTTTTGCGGGCGGCGGAGGAGAAGGACTACACCAAGGCTGCGAAATTTCTTGATGGAAAGCGGTCGCCGGAGCAGGCGACTGAACTGGTTGTGCAGCTGAAGTATCTGCTGGATCAGGGGCTTTCGACCAGCCTCGACGACATTTCGCGCTCGCCTCAAAAAGATATTGAGGACGAGCATCGGGTGACGAGGGAGCGGATCGGTCTGCTAAAGACCCCGGATGGTGAAATGGAGGTGCTGCTCGATCTCGTAAAGAGACCAGGGGAAGCGTCTATCTGGCTCTTTTCGCAAGAGACATTGGACCGCGTTCCGGAAGCCTATTCCAGCGAGCACCGCAAGGACATAGAGGATTACTTTCCGGCATGGTCTCAAAACATTCGCTTTCTCTCTGTCCCGCTGTGGCGCTGGGGCACGATTCTCGTCTACCTGATGATGGTGTTTTTGGCAGCCAGCCTTATTACCAGAGCGATGATCTGGCTGTTTCGACGGCTATTTAAAAATAGAGTGACTGCGAGCGTAGAAGAGTCTGTTCTCGCGCTGAAAGCGCCGATCTTCTGTGTTTTGGGTGCGATTATGAATCGCGCTGCGGCCGGCTACGCCCGCACTGCGTTGAGCCGCCACTATTGGAGTGTCGTCGGGCTTATTTTGTTGTGGGTGAGTGGGGCGTGGCTGCTGGTGCGGATCACGAACATTCTCGTCTCGGTGTGGCGTCACAGGCTCCTACTGAAGATGCAGGTGGAGCGGGCCACGCTAGTCAGTCTGCTGGGGAGAATATTTACGATTCTGGTCGGGCTTGTGCTGGTGCTTGTGTTGCTGGCACAGGCCGGCGTGAATGTCTCTGCAATGGTTGCCGGTTTAGGTATCGGCGGCGTTGCGCTGGCTCTTGCGGCGCAGAAGACCCTGGCGGATTTGTTTGGCGGACTCTCCATCGTGATGCGTGGCGCGGTACGGGTGGGCGACTTCTGCCAGATCGACGGGCTTACAGGGACTGTCGAAGATATCGGGACCAGCTCTTTGAGTCTGCGAACACTGGGTCGTTCTGTGGTGTCGATTCCGAATTCGAAGGTGGCGGAGGTGAATCTCGAGAACTTTGCAATGCGCGATCAGTTCTGGCTGAATCAGACTTTCACGCTGCGGTTCGATACGCCACATGCAGTGGTGAAAGAGGTGCTGGAGAAGATTGTGCAGTTGTTGCTGGCGCATCCGGAGTTCAATAAGAATTCAGCCCGTGCGCGGCTGATCAACCTGACCCCATCAGGGCCGCAGATTGAGGTTTTTGCTTACTTTCGCAGACCGGGCGCGGATTGGGCGGTGTTTCTGGGGGAGCAGGAGAAGATCATGCTCCAGATATTAACCATTGTTGAGGAGGCTGGGAGCAGCCTGGCGGCTCCGATTGGCGTGGTGCGGATGGAGAAGGAGAAGGCCTAGAGGTTTCGTGGGTTCTGGGGCTGGGATGTAGACTTGTGCTGTCCGAACGAGCGTGTTTGAGGTGGGTTGATGCAGATTGCTTATACGCTGACGTTCCCAGAGTTCCTTGAGGGGCAGCGGGTTCATGAGAACCGTAGTGTGAAGACGCGTGTTCTGCGATTTTTGAACTGGTGGTTCTTCCCGCTGCTAGGGTTGGTGCTGGTGCTCGGCTCGATCATGCTTTGGCGTGAGGGGTCGCCTTGGGTGACGGTGATTGTGGTGTTTTTGTATGGATTGTTTCTCGTCAGCTATCGCTTGCTGTTGGTTGGGCGGGCAAAGAACAAATACGTCAACACGCGACGCGGGAATGGTAGCGTACTGCTGGATGTCTCAGAGGAGCAGATTGTCGCGGAGTGGCCGGAATTTGCGAGAAGCGTGGCCAGTTGGTCGGCGATAAAGAAGTTTCGTGAGGATGAGAAAGTTCTCCTGATTTATGTTGCCCCGGCGATCTTCTTTATTGTGCCGAAGCGGGCTTTATCGCCAGAACAGTTGAGTGAGCTTTTGTTTTTGCTGAATCGGAAGCTTGTGTTGCGTGGGTGAATGGTTGCACAAGAGACCTGCCTTAGCGGAAGATGCGTAGTTCGAGCAGGAAGAAGAAGAGTACACCTGCTGACCCGATCGTGATCCACATCTTGAGAAGGAAGGTGTTAATGCCTTCTGGTGGATCCTTTACGCGAAGCATCCAGTTCGTGCAGAGAAAACCAACCGCGCAGACGGCTGTGCTGAACAGAATCATGCGAACAAGTGGGAACAAAAGGCGATGGGCGGTCACGTCGATTCCCCAGTCGTTATAAGACTAGAAGAGGCGGCACGAGTGGCCGCCTCTTCTCAGTCTTACAGAACGCAGATTTATACGGCTACTGGTTCGCCCACCTTGACGTTGACCGGGGTGAGCCAGTTGTGACGGTCGGGCTTGAGGCCGTTGACGATGTTGAAGAACTCGTCGTGCAGAGCTGTAGTGATGGGGCCCATGGTGCCGTCGCCTACCATGATGCGGTCAACCGAGCGGAGGTGAGTGACCTCGGCGGCGGTGCCGGTGAAGAAAGCCTCGTCGCAGATGTAGAGAAGCTCGCGGGGGAGCGCCTGCTCGACAACTTCGATTCCAAGCTGCTTGGCGAGGGTGATCACAGAATTGCGAGTGATGCCGCTGAGAACGGAGTTCGCGAGAGGCGTGGTGTAGAGGACGCCGCCGCGCACGATGAAGAGGTTTTCGCCGGAGCCCTCAGAGAGGTAACCGTTGACGTCCAGCGCGATGCCTTCCGAGTAGCCGTTGATCTCGGCTTCCATACGGATGAGCTGCGAGTTCATGTAGTTGGCGCCGGCCTTCGCGAGCGAGGGCATCGTGTTGGGTGCGAGGCGCGACCAGCTGGAGACGCAGACGTCAGCGCCGTCGTTGCCCGGGACATATTTGCCCCAGGGGAAGTTGGCGATGTAAACCTCGACGGGAGACTTCAGCGGATTGACGCCGACTTCGCCGTAGCCACGGAAGGCGATGGGGCGGATGTAGCAGGGCGCGACGCCATTGGCTTCGATGACGTCGACGACAGCGGAGCAGAGCTGATCGACAGTGTAGGGGAGGGGCATGCGGTAGATCTTGGCAGAGTCGATGAGGCGGGCCATGTGCTCGGGAAGGCGGAAGACTCCGGCGCCGTTGGGCTGCGAGTAACAACGGATCCCCTCGAATACGGAGGAGCCGTAGTGGATGACATGGCTCATAACGTGGATCTGGGCCTTGTCCCAGGGGATGAGCTGTCCGTTGTGCCAGATGTTTGCTGTGGTCTGTAAGGCCATGTTGGGCTCCTAGGTGGAAGGTTAATTATAGCGAGTCAGCAGGTCAGCTAGGCAGCGGGCCAGCGGATTTTGTGATGAACGGCGTGTTAGTGCTCCGTGAAAGATCGGAAGCTTTCGAAATATTGCAGTGAAGTGAACCGGCTAATTTTTCTTCGCTGGCTTGCCTGCCTAGCTGACCTGCTGACTCGCTAACCTGCCTGCTTGCTGCTTCGCATGTGAGAATGGAGCGTGGCGTTTGATCCTCATTCCGTTAGCTTTCAGGAGCTTCAGCACTCGGTATATGTGCGCTTTTCGGTGCTGGCACTGAGCTCGATCTTCTTTCTGGTGGATCCGTTTGCGGCGTTGCCTACGTTTCTAGCCGTGACGGCGGGAAGCGATGATGCGCGGCGGAGGCGGATGGCGTGGAAGGCTTCGCTGACGGCGTTATTTTTTCTGAGCGGATTCGCGGTAGCAGGGCAGTACATCTTTCGCATGTTCGGAATTACGCTGCCTGCGTTTGAGATTGCTGGTGGAGTAATTCTGCTGCTGATCGGGTTGGATATGCTCGAGGCGAAACGGTCGGCTACGCAGGAATCGAGCGAAGAGGCGCATGAGGCGGCGAGCAAGGAGGACGCGGGGATCGTTCCGTTGGGGATTCCGATGCTGGCCGGCCCGGGAGCCATTACCAGCGTGATGGTGCTGGTGGGGCAGGCGCAGACGAAGTGGCAGATGGCAGCGATTTTGGGCTCGATCTTCATTACGGCAGTGGTGTGCTATCTGGTTCTTGGGAACTCAGACAAAGTGGCGCGGGCGCTGGGGGATACGGGGATCCGCATCCTTGTGCGCATTATGGGTTTGCTGCTGGTAGCGCTGGCGGTGCAGTATTTTGTGAACGGAATGGCTGACCTTGGGGTGATTGCGAAGCCCTCGTGAGGCAACGTGATGGTTGGCGGTTGCCCTCTCATGGGGCATAGGCCAATTTCGAAGTGGAGAGGCAGCGCATGAGGCAGGCGATGCGAGGGGCATGGTTGGTTCTGGGCGCGGTCCTTCTGGTGGGAGCATCGACGCAGTCGGCGTGGGCGCGATTTCAGCCGCAGAGCTGCAAAAATTCGTTTACCGAGCAGCAGGAGATTACCGAAGGCGGAAAGGTGGCGGCAGAGGTCTTCAAGCAGATGCCGGTGTTGCCAGATAGCTCGCCTGTATCGCAGTATGTGCGGCAGCTTGGGGCGAAGCTTGGGGCTGTCGCGCCGGGATACAAGTGGCCTTACAACTTTCACGTCGTAGCGAGTGAGGAGATCAATGCGTTTGCGCTGCCGGGTGGGGCGATGTTTGTGAACCTGGGGACGATTCAGGCAGCCGAGACCGAGGCGCAGTTGGCCGGGGTGATGGCGCATGAGATCTCGCACGTGGTGATGCGGCACTCGACCTGCAACCTGACTAAGCAGCAGACGATCGGGACATGGGCTGGGTTGGGGCAGATGGTGGCGGGGATCGCCCTGGGGAATGGCGCTCTAGGCTCGATGGCGAATCAGGGGATCGGGATGGTGACGGGGCTCGGTTTTTTGAGGATGTCGCGAGATTACGAGAAGCAGGCCGATCTGCTGGGCGCCGGAATTTTGTATGACGCGGGCTATGATCCGCGAGGGCTGCCGCAGTTCTTCGAGACGATTCAGGCGAAGTATGGCGAGGGTGGGGCACAGATCTTCAGCGATCATCCGAATCCGGGCAACAGAACGCAGTATGTGAATGCGGAGATCGCGACGTTTCCTCCGCGGCCGAATCCGACTGTGACCTCGCCGGAGTTTACGAAGATTCGGGCACTGGCGGCCAAGGAGAAGACCTACAACGCCAAGGAGGTTCAGACGGGGGCGTGGCGTCAGACGGGGAAGTATGCGCTGGTAGCTGGTGGGCCTGCTCAGGTGATTCCGGCGGCTCCTGCAGGTCGTGGGCAGGGTGGGGCTGTGGGTGTGAGGCTAAGCCAGAGTGCGCTGGGACTCAATGACCGGATGGTTGCGTATCAGGGGGCTGGGTTTTCGGTGAGCTATCCGTCGAGCTGGCAGAAGGGCGAAGGGCAGAACGGCAGCGTGGCGTTTGTGCCGCCGAATGGATCGGGACAGGCAGGGATTGCGTATGGGGCGCTGATCGATTCGGCAAGGTTCAAAACTGCGATAACGGATGCGAACACGCTGGCGCAGGCGACTTCTGCGGTCGCACAGCAGATGAGTCAGCAGAATGGTGGAATGCAGCAGGCTAGCCAACTTGTGGCGGTCACTGTCGGAGGGCAGCCGGGGAATGCTGTGGAGTTGCGCGGCCGGTCGCCGGTTGCGGATGGCGGATCGACGTTGATGGAACGGGACTGGCTGGTGACGGTGGTGCGGCCTGATGGGAGCTTGAGTTACATGGTGTTTGTAGCGCCGGAGCCGGACTTCGCCGCGTTGAAGCCGGTGTTTTCGACGATGGTGCAGAGTTTCCGCGTGCGTTAGTGCAGGAGCAAGACTGATGCGGCGACGAGAAGTCCAGCAGCTCCGAGGACCAGACCGACGAAGAAGAACGTTCTGTTGCGGGTGAAAAGAGTGATCGAGGAGAGAACAACCGCGATCTGGAGGAGTGCTTCGCCTAGATCGAAACGGGCGGCTTTCGCTTCAGCGTGGGTAACGCCTTCCTCGTATTCGTGGGCTTTTTGCTGCTCCTCGACGAGGTCGGCCTTTAGCTTCGCTATGTGGGTTTTGTATTCAGCGGTCTTCGCTTGGATTGCGGTGGAATCGGCGCCAGACTGTGCGGACAGAAGATCGATGGCGACAGAGAGGCTGTCCATGCGAATCTTCTTGGCCTGATATTCGTTCCATTGATCGCTGGTGCGAGTCTCCATCAGGATGGCTTCGGTGTGGGCGCGGTGGCCGAGAACAGTCACCATGGCAACGAGAACGGCAAGGATAGAGATGGCAAGCGAGATGACTTTGAGCGATTCGCCGCCTGACTCACTGGATTCCTGCAACTTGTGGGCGAACTCCTGGACTTCACTGGGCTCCATGATGGGTGATTGTAAAACCTGCGAGAGTGGATTGCTGGCGCTGTGGCTGATTGTCTGCAAAATAGCGATTGTGCAGGTGATGGAGGGGCCAAATGGGGTGATACGCCAGATTTTTTCAGCCTGTATTTACAGGGACTTGAGGGAGTTTTCTACAGGAAATGCAAGTTATTCACAGCGGCAGGGTTGCGCTCGGGCTGAGTCGTTGATACTCTCAGGAAGTCGCAAATGAGCGTTGAGCTTGCACGGAAGTGGAAAGCACGATACTCTGAATAAGCAGTAACGAGCTTCGCACCTGGGCCCCAGCAATAGTGAGGGCGAAGACAGGAAGTCGGAGCGCAGTCCAAGCGTTTGATCGCGGTTTTGAGCCTAAGGCCAACCGAATCCAAACCCAAGCCACTGCAATAAAATATAAGGAGCTTAGGCTCCGCGGTTGATTTTGTGCCGTCTGGATGTTTTGACATTTTGTGCTGTGCGAGCGTCACTTGCAAGGCTGATTGAGATTGAAAAAAATCTCAAGAAAAGCAAAAAACAAGTTGACATGAGATTGAAACATTGATAATCTCAGAAAGTTCGCTAAAACGTCGAACGCTGCTGAGTGGTACGAGCAAGGCCGGAAAGAGTGGTCTGCCGAGCGGCAAAACAAGACGAAAACAGCGCAATTAAGTTCGAGGACACGACTCAGGCTTTGAGCCGAGTAGGTCCTTGATCCAAAGCTGCCCGCTTAGGTGGATGCAGTCAGGATCTTTGACAATATAGTTGAACGTGCCAGTCGTGAGATGATACGAAATTTGGTTTAGTCATTCTCACTAGTTATATCCTCCGCTCCTTTCGAGCGAGTGGAGGCGCTTGATCCACCCCGACCCCTGTCGATGGGTGGCAAGCAAACCAAGATTAAACGAGAGTTTGATCCTGGCTCAGAATCAACGCTGGCGGCGTGCCTAACACATGCAAGTCGCACGAGAAAGGGGCTTCGGCTCTGAGTAAAGTGGCGCACGGGTGAGTAACACGTGAATGATCTACCTCCGAGTGGGGAATAACTGAGAGAAATCTTAGCTAATACCGCATAACACTTACGAGTCAAAGCAGCAATGCGCTTGGAGAGGAGTTCGCGGCCGATTAGTTAGTTGGCGGGGTAATGGCCCACCAAGACGATGATCGGTATCCGGCCTGAGAGGGCGCACGGACACACTGGAACTGAAACACGGTCCAGACTCCTACGGGAGGCA
>Ga0070734_10003762_pt1 | contig 15298 bp, 10 predicted proteins | sample Coa_R1_8_FD_66444 | JGI IMG/M metagenome (GOLD analysis project Ga0070734, IMG submission 66444) | Surface soil microbial communities from Centralia Pennsylvania, which are recovering from an underground coalmine fire - Coalmine... | ecosystem: Environmental > Terrestrial > Soil > Unclassified ...
ATCGGCATCTATCATTCGCATCCCGATTGCGACGCCTATTTTTCGAAAACCGATTTACAGAATTCCTGTCCGTGGTATTCGTTCGTCGTGCTCTCCATTCAGAAAGGCGAATTTCACCACGCCAACAGCTGGCTGCCCAACTTCGAACAAACCGAGGCCGCCAAAGAGGAGTTGATTTACTAACATGGCCAAAGTCTTAATTCCAACCCCGCTGCGCCAATTTACGGGCAAGCAGGATGCAGTGACCGCGCCGGGCGGCACCGTGGGCGAAGTTCTCAAGGCGCTGACTACGCAGTACCCCGACCTCCGCAAGCAGATTTTCAACGACGAAGGCCGGCTGCGCAGCTTTGTCAATGTCTATCTCAATGACGAAGACATCCGCTACCTGAGCAAGGATGCAACCGCCGCCAAGGATGCCGATACCATCTCTCTGGTCCCTTCCATCGCCGGGGGTTCCACGCTGGCGGCCCAGCCCGAGACCGCCGAGCTGACCAAAGATGAAATCCTCCGCTACAGCCGCCACTTGATCATCCCCGAAGTGGGAATGGAGGGACAGCAAAAGCTGAAAGCGGCCAAGGTGCTGCTGGTGGGCGCCGGCGGGCTCGGCGCGCCCCTGGGCCTTTACCTGGCCGCGGCCGGCATCGGCAAAATCGGCATTGTCGATTTCGACGTCGTCGATTTCACGAACCTGCAGCGGCAGGTCATCCACTCCACCAACGACGTCGGGCGCAAGAAGCTCGATTCCGCCGCCGAGAAGATGCAGGGCATCAACCCGCACCTCAAGATCGTCAAGCACGAAACCGCGCTCTCGAGCGAAAACGCGCTCGAAGTCCTGAAGGACTACGATCTGGTCGTCGACGGCACGGACAACTTTCCCACTCGCTACCTGGTGAACGACGCCTGCGTGCTGCTCGGCAAACCGAATGTCTATGGCTCAATTTTCCGGTTCGAGGGGCAGGCTACCGTGTTCGCCTATGAAGGCGGCCCGTGCTACCGCTGCCTGTATCCCGAGCCCCCGCCTCCGGGCCTGGTCCCAAGCTGCGCCGAAGGCGGCGTGCTCGGAATTTTGCCTGGGACGATCGGGCTGATCCAGGCCACCGAGACCGTGAAGCTGATTCTCGGCATCGGCGAGCCGCTGGTCGGCCGGCTGCTGCTCTACGATGCGCTCGGGATGCGCTTCCGCGAATTGAAGCTGCGCAAGAATCCCGAGTGCCCGGTCTGCGGTACGCACCGTACCATCACCAGGCTGATCGATTATCATCAGTTCTGCGGCGTCCCCAGCCCGAACGCCGCGCCTGCTCAGGAGACGAAGGTGAACGAAGGCGAAATCGACGTAACCGAAGTGAAGGCGATGCTCGACCGGGGCGACAAGTTTCTGCTGATCGACGTGCGCGAGCCCCACGAGTACAAGATCTGCAACATCCCGGGCGCGCAGCTGATCCCGCTCGGCGAGGTGCCTCAGCGCTTGCACGAGCTCGACAAGAACGCCGATATCGTCATCCACTGCAAGAGCGGTATGCGCAGCGCCAAAGCCTGCGGCATCCTGCGCCAGGCCGGTTTCCCGCATGTCCGCAACATGAAAGGCGGCATTCTGGCCTGGAGCGACAAGGTCGATCCCAGCGTCCCGAAATATTAACCCAACCTGGGGCGGGCCTCCGATCCGCCCCGTTTTGTTGAAAAGCGGCTGTCAGCCCTTCGTCATTCGCCGGTTGAAGTTGCGCCTGAAGTGAGGCTGCCCGCTAGAACGCGGGCAACTCCAATACAGCGCCTTTCAAATATCCGGCGCCGGGAACCGGCCCCGTCACGGTGACCCAGATCTTGGTGCCGTCCGAGGAACCGGCGATGCCGTTCAACCGAAGCGCGCCGAGCGGATGTCCGCCCGCCAGTTGCACGCGGCGCACGGCCGCGACTGTGCCATCCTGCCGCATCCGGACGATCGTGTTATTGCCCCGGTTTGCCACATAAAAATCGGCCTGCACATCCAGCGTGGTATTGGCGGCCCAGTTGGGGTCGCCGGTTTCGATCGCCGCCGGCGCCAGGTCAATCGGTTCATCGAGTACGTCGGCATGAATCCGATTCACCGCCGCCACGCGGAACACAACACCGTCATCGGTCAAGTGGAGAACGGCAATCGAATTTTCGAACGGCTCGCTGACGTAGAGGATGCGCGTGGGCGAATAATTGAGCAGCACTCCCAGGCGCGGCGTCGCGCCGCGATTGTCCTCATCGCCCTCATCCCAGTGCCGTCCCAACAGCGGACTGATGGTGCCGGCCGGCGCCAGGCCGTCCAGAGCTTTTAAGGTGTGCTCCTGCACGATGCTGCCGTCGGCGCAGACCACCGCGAACACGGCTTTTCCGCTGCCGTCCGGCGAGTGTCCCAGCAGCGCCGTGCCGACCGCGCCCGTGTTCAATGCGCCCGGAATCACTTGGCTTGGCCGGCGCGGCGTGAGGTTGCCCGCATACACTCCGCCCAGCGCCGGGTCGGGTGCCCCGGCCAGAGGTTCGCCGGTCGGATCAAGAATCGTGGACGTGCCGATGCCTTCCAAGCCGTATGGCGCATTGGCGGGCCAGAGCCGGCCGAACGCGTTATTGATCGAGATCGCTAACGGGTTGCTCACGCCGGTATAACTCGCCGTGGCCGCGCTCGCGTTGTGAATCGAATTGAGGAACGCGGAATTTTGTGCGCTGTAGATCTGCACGAACCCGCCGAGCGCCGACGCCTGTCCGCCGCCCGCTGCAAACTGCGGCGGGATCACGAGCGCGCCCGATCCGCTGCGGTCGATCGAGAGGAACGCTCCCGGCAGTTGTCCCGGATCCGCCGGCGGCTCTCCGAAATTTGACGTGCTCCCGACCAGTATCCGCGCCGGGTCGAGCACCTGGCCCGGTTGCGTGTGCGCCGCGAAGGCCGGTTTGTCGTGGATGGGGCCGCCGGGCAGAAACGTTCCAACCTGGCTGATCGCCGAGATCCCAGGGATGCCGGCCGCCACAATCCGGCCCTCCAGAGTGGGTACATGGCTCTCCTCATCCGCCCGGATGAGGGAAACACCCCCTGCGAGTACAAGGAACGCTGCGCTTAGCCCAATGCTCCAAATGGCGTCATGTCTTTTCATGGGGAAACTCCTTCAATTACCTAGCGCATTTCGGACGTCTCCGGGAAGACATTTTTTTCGTGATTCCCGCCCGTTTTGTGCGGTGCCGCACGTTGAGGATTGCCTCGCCTGAAAGCTGGGCCCTTCGGCAAGATGAGTCGCCTCAAGCGTTCAGCAGAGCCGAAAACAGATTGCGGTGCAGGATGGCGGAGGCAGCTAAAATACCGCCGGTGGAGGCGCCCATCACACCACAGGTGGCCGCATCCCCGCCGGTCAGGTACAGATTCGGAACGGGAGTGCGCGGGCCCAGGCAACGCAGCTTAAAGCGGCGTGGCGTATGGGCCAGACCATAGATTTCACCGTGCGGGTGGTTCACGCAGTCTCGGGTCGATAGCGGAGTGGAGAGTTCGGCGTGCCGGACATGGCCGCGCGCAGCCGGTACATACCGGTAGAACGCATCGAGCAGCCGCTCGGTAAGGAGCGCCTTGTAAGCTTCGTAGTCGGGTCCGCGCTTCCGCCAATGCGTGTGCTCCCAGTTTCGGAACCACTCGTAAGGCACCAGGCTGGCGATCTCGGCCGTGGAGTGGCCGGGATGGCGGCGCTCGAAGTCGGGATCTTTGGCGGAAGCCGACGAGATCATCACCGATAGCGGCGCATCGGGATCAGAGAAGAGGCGCTGCAAATTGCCGTCATGATCCTGGTCAGGGTAGACCCAGAGGTGGGTTCCGCTCAGACCCAGTTCGGGGCTGCTGCCTTCGAGTCCGAGGTAGAGGCACACGTGCGCGATCGAGGGCGGGATCGAGCCGATTTCGCCAAGCACGGCGTCTACCCCGGGAAGGTGCTCCGGCAGCAGGCGGCGGAAAGTATTCGCGGCTCCGGCATCGCTGATCACGCGGCCGGCGAAAATCTCGCGCCCGTCGGCCATGCGTACTCCAATGGCGCGCTTACGGGCTTCGACGAGGATGCGGTCCACCTCCGCGCACAGTGCCACGGTGCCGCCCTTGGCTTCGATGGCCGGAGCGAGTGCTTCGGCGATACGGGCCGCGCCGCCGCGCGGATAGCTTCCGCCATCGAAGTAGTGCTGCGCGACGATCGCATGAATTCCGAAACTGCTCTGGCTCGGAGGCAAGCCGTAGCATCCCCACTGGCCGGTCAGGACGGCAGCCAGTTGCCGGTTGTCCGTGAGTTCGCCTAATACCTCCGCGGTAGTCCGGCTGGCGAAGCGCAGAAACGGCCGCCGCATCAGGCCGCCGAACAATCGCGACAAGATCGGCGGCAGGGCGCGCTCGGCGAAGTACCGCTGCATGGCTGCGGCGCATTCGTTGACGCGCGTCAGGTACTGATCAATGGCGCCGCCTTCTTCGGGAAAATACTCCTTCATCTTGCGCCGGAAGCGCTCTTCGCCGCTCCAGAATTCGTAGCAGCGCTCGCCAATGAGGATGCGGTCGTAGACCTCGGGCAGGGGGCTCCACTCCAGGCGCCCGTCGGTCAGCCGGTCGAACAGCAGTTGCAGGGGGAACCGGGGATCATGCAGTTGGCCGATGTAGTGCAAGCCGACGTCCCAGTCGAAGCCGGGCCGCCGGAACGATTGTGTGAAACCGCCGGGCGCGTAGTGGCGTTCGAGCACCAGGACGCGCTGGCCTCCATATTTGGCAAGAAGCACGGCAGCCGTGAGCCCGCCCGCGCCCGAGCCGACCACGATGGCATCGTAACGGTTCGCAATGTTTTGTTGCCGATAGCCAATCACGACTCCAGTATAGGCTTCTATTGAAGATATAAATCACTTAAAATATTAAATGGACGGGGGAAAGCATGAAACGAATCCCCAGGAGGAGTATTCCGGGTCCTCGCCGACCCAAACTTGGGCCGCAAAGAGTCGCTGGATATTCGGGTGGAAGCCCTCAGATGGAAGAGATTCTGGCAGTAGATGAGACCCTGCGAGCGCTGGCCTCGACGTGGCTGCCCGGCGAATCACGCCGGAAGGCGCGCGTATGAACCCGGCGCGTTGGGCGCACGTCAAAGAAGTTTTCCACTCGGCTCACGAGCGCCCGAACGCGGAACGCGACGCATTTATTGCTGCGGCTTGCGCGGAAGATGCCGCCGTCCGCGCCGAAGTGCATCGTCTGTTGGCGGAGGAGGCCGCGGGCAGCTTAGAGAGTCCTGTGGAGAATATTCTTACGGCGGAAGGCCCGCTCGCGGAAGGCTGCACCATCGGCCGCTATCGCGTGGAGCATGAGCTCGGGCGCGGCGGTATGGGCGCCGTCTATCGCGCTTTCGATACACAGTTGCGGCGGCCCGTGGCCCTCAAGCTCTTGCCTGCCGCGCATACCGAAGACCCGGTGTGGCGCCGGCGGCTGCTGAACGAAGCCCGGGCTGCTTCGGCGTTGAATCATCCCAATGTCATTGCGGTGTACGAGGTGGGATCCGACCGCGGGCTGGACTTCATCGCCATGGAGTTTGTCGATGGCCTCCCTTTGAGCCAGGTCATTCCTCCCGACGGCTTGCCGCTCAAACTGGCGCTGGATTACGCGGTGCAGATCTCGGACGGGCTGGCCAAGGCGCATGCCGGCGGCGTGGTCCATCGTGATTTGAAGCCCGGCAACATCATGGTGACGCCGGACGGGTTGGTCAAACTGCTCGATTTCGGCCTGGCGCACCGTGTGTTGCGCGCGGATGCCGAGACGACCCTGACGATGGCCGCACAAGTAGCGGGCACCCCGTCGTACATGGCGCCGGAACAGGCCCAAGGCCGCGAAGCAGACGCTCGCGCCGACGTTTTTTCCTTTGGGGCGGTCCTCTATGAGATGCTCTCCGGGCGGCGCGCGTTTCGAGGAAACACCGCGCTCGCTCAGTTGGATGCCGTGTTGCACGACGAACCGCCGTCGCTCTCGGGCGTGCCTGCGGAGCTGGCGCAGCTGGTCAGCCGCTGCTTGCGGAAAGATCCGGCGCGGCGTGTGCAGCACATGGACGACGTCAAGCTGGTCCTGCGGGAACTGAAGGAGGGAGCGGAATCGCGAGCAGCCTCTCCCAGGGCGCGCCGAAGCTGGCGGAGGCCTGCGCTGGCGGCCCTGGTGCTTGCTGCCATTGTCGCAGCCGCTGCCTGGTGGCTCGCGCATCGCGCGACGCCCTTTTCCGCGTCGGCCCTGACCCGCATCACCTTCGACCCGGCACTGGCCTGGCAACCGAGCGTGTCGCTCGACGGCAAGCTGGTTGCTTATGCGTCCGATCGCAGCGGGCCCTTCCAAATCTACGTCCAGCAGTTGCGCGGTACCCAGTCAGTCCAGTTGACTCACAACCAGGCGAGTAACTGGTTTCCGTCGTTTTCGCCCGACGGCTCGAAAATCGCGTTCCGGTCCGAACGGGATGGCGGCGGCATCTACCTGGTGGACGCGCTCGGGGGGCCGGAGCGCAAGATTGCCAGCCAGGGAATGCATCCGCGTTTCGCGCCGGACGGCTCGACCATTGTTTATCTCGTTCCCATTTCTCCCGTCAATCGAACTGGCAAGCTGTACCTGATCAGTTCCGACGGCGGGACTCCAAAGCCGTTCCAGCCGGGCTTTGTGATTCCCACGATGGGCCCCGGGTATTCCGGCCCGATCTGGTCTTCCGATGGACGGTTCGTTCTCTTCGATGGCGCGCCCGAACGCAACCGGGCGAGTCGTGACTGGTGGATCGCGCCGGTGGCCGGCGCCCCGCCCGTTCGGGTGAAGCAGCCGCCGTACGCGCCGCGTTCCCTGCTTCGCACCTTGGAGGCATGGAGCGGCCGTTATGTGTACTACTCCGAGGGTACGGCGGTTGGGGGCATGAGCCTATATCGCGTGCCGGTAAGCTCCGAGCGGTGGAAAATCACCGGGCAGCCGGAAAGACTGACGTCCGCCGGCGGCATGCAGACGGGTGCTTCATTATCGGCCGATGGTCATCTGGTCTTTGCTTCGATGACGGCCGCCGGGCGGCTGTGGCAGGTCCCTCTCCAGGCGAACGAGGGCGCGGCCGAGCAACGCATCGAGCCGATCGCTTCCGACAGCACGGTCAAACTCGAATTAACGGTCGCGGCGAACGGCTCGCGCCTGGCGTACCTGGCCAACCTGTTCGGCGATCGCACCGCCGAAATCCGGATTCGCGATCCGGCCAGCGGTCACGAAGACGTGATCGCGTTTTCCGGCGGCCGGCTGCCGGTGAATCTGCGGCTCAGTCCGGACGGAACGCGTCTCGCCTATGAGCGCATTCAGGAGGGCAAAGACCTGACTTACGTTACAGATTCGGAAACCACGACGGCTCGCGTGATTTGCCAGTCTTGCCGGCCGCTCGGGTTTTTCTCGAATGGGGCCGAAGGGCTGGTCGTGTACGGCTCTGAGCTCGTACGGCAAAACCTTGAGACCGGCGCCCGTCAACCGCTGCTGAAGGCGCCTGGCGGGCAGCTCGTACAGGCCAGCGTCTCGCCGGGCGACAATTGGGTCGCGTTCGCCTTGGGCCGCGCGGATGGCAGCGTCGGATTGTACGTAACCCCGGTTGGCATGGAGCCGGTCGCGCTGCAGACGTTGACTCCGATCGCGGTAGACCGGATGCTCCTGAGCGTGGTGGGCTGGTCGCCCGACGGCAAACTGCTCTATTACACCCGGAACCGCGATGGCTTCCCCCATCTCTGGGCTCAACCTCTTGCAGGCGGCAAGACCACCGGGCCTCCCCGCCCCGTTTTTGATCCTTACCGGTCGGGCGGGTTTCGCCTCCCCGTCGGCCTGCAGTTCGCGATAACGCCGGAGCGCCTCTATCTCTCCAGCTTCGATGTCAAGGGCGACATCTGGAGCATTTTCGTGGGTGCTCCGTAGTTAAGATCACGGACGCGCTTTCGACCCTCCCCCATGCTCGTAAGTTCCGCTACACTGCGCCCCCAGTTGCAGCCCCGCGGGTCCGGAGGCGCCGTCATGAAATTGCTCCTGATCCCCATGCTCGCCCTGGCGATGTTTGCATGCCGCACCAACGAGTCTCCCGAAGGCCAAGCCAGCGATCTGCAGATTACGACACAGGTGAAGTCCAAATTGGCCTCGGACATCGGCTTGTCCACCGTGACGAATATCTCCGTGAACTCCACAAACGGCATAGTGACGCTCGCCGGGCAAGTCGATTCCGCGGACCTGAAGGCGCGGGCCGAGAACGTCGCGGCCGCCGTGCCGAAGGTCGTGCGCGTTGTGAACAATATCCAGGTGGCGGCGAAGCCGTCCTGAGCGGGCCGGCGGGGCCTCCAAAACCGTAACTGTCGGCACCTTCACCCTGGCTCTTCACGTGCGCTGCAACCCTCAGGAGGCGCACCTATTCTTATGAAACCGGCAATTTTCTTATTCCTGTGCGCCGGTGTGCTGGCCGCGCAACTTCAGCCGCAGCCGGCGCCGGTATTCCGGGTGACGGTAGTTTCGAGAACCATTAAGGCAATCAATTACCACCACCGTTCGGGCACAACCCACGTCGATTTCCGAGGCACCGAACTCATGCCCAAAGCCCATGGCGAGGCGAGCGTGCAGAGCCAGCTCGGCTCCACCAAGGTCCAAACCCATCTCGATCATCTGTCTCCTGCGACCCAGTTCGGCCCCGAGTATCTGACCTATGTGCTCTGGGCGATCACGCCGGAAGGGCGGGCGGCCAACTTGGGCGAGCTGGCCTTGCAGGGAGACAATGCCAATCTGCTTTCGACCACCGACCTGCAGAGCTTCGGCCTGATCGTGACGGCCGAGCCGTACTTCGCGGTCACGCAGCCGAGCGACGTCGTCGTGGCCGAGAACTTTGTGCGCAACGACACCACCGGGAACATCCAGGAAGTCGATGCCAAGTATCAACTGCTCCAGCGTGGGCAATATGTGTTTGACCGCGGCAAGTATCACGCAGTGAAGATCGATCCCAAAGGGCCGCTGCAGCTGGCCGAGGCCGAAAACGCCGTCGAGATCGCGACTCTTGCGGGCGCGGATCATTACGCGGCTGATACCATGGAGAAAGCGCGGACCGATCTTCAGAACGCGCAGGACTTTCTCGACAAGAGCCATGACCGCAAGCGATCGGAGACGAATGCGCGCGAAGCGGCTCAGATGGCCGAAGATGCGCGGCTGATCTCGGTGCGCCAGACTCAAGCGGACCAGGCCGCGGCCGAACGCGCCGCATCGGCGCAGCGCGAAGCCGAAGCGCAGGCTCAGGCTCAGCAGGCCGCCCAGCAGGCGCGCCTGGAACAACAGCAGCGCGCTCAGGCCGAAGCCGATTTGCAGGCCGCTCAACAGGCCCGCCAGCAGGCCGAACAGGCCCGGCGGGAAGCGGAAGCCGCTCGTGCGGCCGCCATCCAGCAGCAGAACGCGCTGAAAAATGAGGCCGAACTGGCGCGCTCCAAAGCCCAGCAGGCGGAAGCCGACCGGCTGAAAGCGGAATCAGAGCGGCAGCAGGCCGAGAACCAGCAGGCCCAACTGCGGGAGCGCCTGCGCCAGCAGTTAAACCGCATTCTCGAAACGCGCGACACGGCGCGCGGCCTGATCGTGAATATCAATGACGTGCAGTTCGGCTTCAATCAGTCGACGCTCACCCCGGAAGCGCGCGAGAAGATGGCCAAAGTGGCCGGCATCCTGCTCGCCTATCCCGGGCTCACGGTCAAACTCGAAGGTCATACCGACAACATCGGAAGCGATGAATACAATATGAAACTCTCGGCCCGCCGCGCCGAAGCCGTTCGCGACTACCTCATCCAACAATCCGTGCCAGCGGCTTCGGTCACCGCAGTGGGGCTTGGCAAGGCCGATCCGGTGGCATCCAATGACACGGCGGCCGGGCGCCGTCAAAATCGGCGGGTGGATATGGTCGTATCGGGTGCGCCGATCGGCGTCGAACCGACCGAGCCCGACAGCCCCAGCCCCGATAGTACGCCGCGCCGCTGATTGCGAGGCGGGGACAACAGGTCGCGGCTCATCATCGACGCTTTTGCCGAGCCGCGGCCCGCGGCGAGCAGACTTCCGCCGCGGCCGCTGACGGAAGCGGAATCATCCGCGCATCGCGCGCTCGTGCAATGAAGTCAAAGCCTGCCAGGCGGCGGCAACAGCACCCTCCTGCCAGTCGGGTTCGGAATACGGCGTGGTTGCCGCGGACCCGAGCAGTAGCCGGTTCTCGACCTTCGATAGCTGGGCCCGCCGCTTCAAGGGTGTCATCGCATAGCCACCTCGGCTGTACTCGACTTGCTGCCACCAAACGCTGTACGCGCTCTCGAACTCCTGGCGAATCTGCGCGTGGACCTTGCTCGAATGCGTCAGCACGTGCTCCACCCGCTCGGCCACCGGCCTCTCATTCAGATCACCCAACCGGCGGTTCGAGTACAGGCCGAGCAGCACGCCTTTCCGGGAAAAGTAGCCGGTCGAGGGATAGGAAAATTCGCCGATCGGCAGATCGGAGTACAGGTGCCCGCCAAAGATCTGGTCGTCCTCTTCCCAAAACCGGCGCTTCATCGCCAGCCCCATCTTGGCGCTGTCGCTGTGAGTCGTCTCCCGCACCGCTGCCATCGTTTCCGAGGACAGCTGGCAGTCGAGGTTGGCAAGAATCGACAGCGGCAGGCAGATCACGGCGTAATCGGCGGTCCGCACTTGCGTCCGCCCCGTCTTCGTGTCCCGATAGGTGACCGTGACCGCGCGCTCGTCCTGCCGCACCGATTGCACCTCGGCATGCAACTTGATGCGGTCCGGCCCGATCGCGCGCGCGAAGGCTTTCGGGATCTGGTCCATGCCGCCGACGGCATGGAACATCGGCGCCGCCGTGATGCCATCGCGCTGCGGAATGGACCGCATCCGGTTGCCGAAACCAGCCTCCAACAACGCACTCAGCCGGTAGGGATCGCCCGGACCGCGATCGTCAAAAGCCTTGTACCCCCGGTCTTTCGCATCCAGGTAACCTTGCGTCACGAGGAAACTCACGAGTCGCGCCTGGTCCTCGGCGGTCAAGGGGAGATCCAGGGCATGCTGATCGATCGCCTTCACGACCAGTTCATTCACCTGACCGACGATGTCGGCCTTCACCTCGCGCAGGCGCACACGCTTCTTCGCGAGCAAACTTGCGGCGGCGCCCTCATAGTAGAAGTACGAACCATCCGCTTCGTTGACGAATAGTTCCAGCGGGACATCCAATTCCTTGCAATAGTTCAGTATGCCGGTATGCGTATAGGGAATGCGCCAGGCCCCGGCGTTGAGCCACTGCCCTTCGTCCCACGTGCACTGCTGGCGCTCGCCGCCAATCTCGGTGTGCGCCGTGCCTCGTCGCACCGTCCATACTAGCCCGCCCACCCGGTCTCGCGCCTCAAGGATATGGAAATCGTACCCTAGCCGGGAGAGCTCGTATCCGAGCGTCAGCCCCGACAGTCCGGCGCCGAGCACCAGCACTTTCGCGTTTTTCGGCCGGCCGGAAAGCGCCGGACGTTTGCCCGCGTCCCCGGCCATCAAATCCCAGGATGAGAGCGCCGTCATCACCAGTGATGAGCCGCCCACGGCGCCCAGGTGGCCGAGGAAGCGGCGTCGCGTGAGTGCGAAGGCACAACTGGAAGACAGGGTGGCGTTCATGCTGGAATCCAAATCCGCCGGCGGAGATGAAATCGCGTCTATCTTATCGCAAAGCCGCCGCGGCCAGGCGCCGTAATTTGTTCAGTTACGCCCGGCGGTTAGCTTTTCGTAGGCTCCGCGTAGACCTTCCGCGCATGCCACGCCTTCAATCCCGCGAGAAAGAGAATCTGTAGCCCCGTCAGCCCGTTCGCCGCCACGATCGGCACGGAGTGGCGCAGTAACCCGTACAGGAACCAGAGCCATACGCCCACCCCCAGCATCGTGAGCATCAGCCACGAAAGCCCCGCTCCGCCCGTGCGCCACGTACGGATGAGCTGCGGTGTAAACGCCGCCGTCGTCAGCACCGCCGCGCACGATCCGATCGCTTCGCTGTACATCCGCAGCCCGTCCAGACCCGAAACCAGGGGATTCATGCCTCTATCATCGCAGCCGCGTTCACCACGTTTCCGGCCACGCAAACTACTGGCTGACCGCGCCTTCCGCATCCCAAATTTCGGACTCCATCCCCCGTTTGTGCTACCCCAGAGTCGAAAGGTATTTCGATTGTCCGACCCGCATACACCCATTTCCGAAAAGCAGTTCGCGGCTAACCGGGCCAACGCGCGGCATTCCACCGGCCCGCGCTCGCCTCAAGGTAAGGCCCGCTCCGCCTGCAATGCCCGCAAACACGGCTTCACTGCCTCCACGTTCGCCGTCGTCCGCCTCGAGGATCTCGATGAGATCGCTCGCCTCGAGGAAGATCTCGTCCTCGACTACCGGCCCGTCAATTCCCAGGAGTTGTTCGCCATCGAGCGCATCGCTCTCGCTCAGCAAACATTGCTCCGGGTCGCGCGCCTCGAGGCCGGCCTGTTCACCAACGCCCTGGATGAAGCGCTTACCTCTAATGACCAGCAGATGGTCTTCCTCACCGAGGAACTCACCCGAAACGTCGAGGTCACCCGTCAGCAAAACCGAAATTACGTCCTTGCCTTCGGGTTTCACCGGATTGCTCAAAAAGCCAACACTTGGTCCCTCTACCTCCGCTATGCGGCCCAGGCTGAGCGGCAATACCGGCGCGCGATTGAAGAATTCGAGCGTCTCAAGCGCCTCCGCCCCGATTTACCAAACGAACCCATTTGCGAGGTGGAAGCGGAACCGGCGTCAATCGGCTCAGATGGTTGCACGGAACCCGTCTCCGACTCGACCAACAACGCAAATGAGATCAGTGAACTCCTCTCCAACCGCAGTTCGGACGCCGAATCCACCCGCGAACCTCGGGATACCCCTGCATGTATCTCCCCCGTATCCGAATCCCCGCCGTTGAATATTTCATCGCGTTGATGCATTTAAGATAATAGAGTATGATTATCTTTTATACGTTGTCGCGAAATGCTGTCTGTTTCCGCGACGCCGTCTTCTTCCGCGCCTGCGGCCTCATCAGGCTTCGTCTGATCCCTGAATTGATAAATAAGGAGTACATGATGAAATCGAGCACCCCGATCCTCAAAATCCCTTGGCTTTTGCTGGTCGTGCTGGTCGTGCTGGTCGCGCCCCTGGTAGCGCAAGTCGCTTCCGATTTAAATCGCAACTACACCCGGCACAATCGCGCTTTCTACATGGAGCCGAATCTGGTGAACTATATCCGGCCTGGAATCCAGGTGAAGGTCGTTTCGGCCGCCATCGCTCAAGACGGCACCATCACCGCCCGCGTCACCATCACCGATCCCAAAGGCATCCCGCTCGATAAGGACGGCATCGCCACTCCGGGCCCCGTGACGCTTCGTTTCATCGCCGCCTATATTCCGGCTGGTCAGACCAAGTACACCGCCTATACCACGACTCTGTTGAAGGCGACCCTCAACAATAATCCCGCGCAGACCCAGGCGGCCACCGATTCCGGCGGCGTCTTCACCACCAATGCTGTCGGCGACTATACCTATACGTTCAAGACCAAGGCCCCCGCCGGCTTCGATCCCGGCGTGACCCATTCCATCGGGGTGTCCGCGCAACGCGATCTATCCGAGTTCATGACGGAAGACGAGTGGGCCGAGACCTCCAATGATGTCTTCAACTTCGTCCCCAATGGATCCAAGGTGACCGCAATTCGCTCCGTCGTCAGCACTTCCGCTTGCAACCAGTGTCATGATCCCTTGTTCGGCCACGGCGGCTCGCGCCTTACCGTCGAGATGTGCATCCTCTGCCACACGCCTCAGACCGTCAACCCGGATACCGGCCTCACTCAGGATATGACGGTGCTGATCCATAAGATTCACATGGGTAAAAACCTGCCCAGCGTTCAAGCCGGCACCCCGTATCGCATCTGGCACCGCGGTGCCTGGTCCGACTTCTCCGGCGTTGGCTTTCCCTCCGGCACCGATGAGGTGAAGACCTGCACCGTTTGCCACCAGAATGCTCCTCAAGCCAACAACTATCTGACAGCCCCGTCCCGCGACGCCTGTGGCTCCTGCCATGACAATGTCAATTTCGCCACCGGCAAGAACCACAGCGCCAACAACCTGCCCGAGATCTCCGACAGGCAGTGCGCCAACTGCCATCAGCCGGTTGGTGAATTGGAATATGACGCGTCCATCACCGGGGCGCACAAAGTCGCCACCACTTCTTCACAGCTTCCGGGCCTCGTGTTCGCCATCATCAGCGTCGATAACGCCCAACCCGGCCAGGCGCCCGCCGTCACCTTCACCGTCAATGACAAGGCCGGCAATCCGGTCGACATCAGCAAGATGAATTTCCTGAACCTGGTCATGACCGGCCCCACCTCCGATTACAACGGCTATACCTCCGAAGATGCCCGCAAAGCTTCGCTCGTCGGCGGCCGTTACGTCTATACCTTCAAGACCGCTCTGCCCGCGAATGCATCCGGCAGTTACGCCGTCGGCATCGAAGGCTTTAACAACGTTACGATCAATGCCACCACCATGGCCGCCACGACTGTCCGCGACGTCGGTTTCAACCAGGTGTTCTACTTCGCCGTGGGCCCGGGAACTGCCGCTCCCCGGCGCAAGATCGTCAGCCAGGCCAAGTGCGAAGGCTGCCATAACAAGCTCAGCCTGCATGGCGGGATCCGCCAGAACGTGGAATACTGCGTCGTCTGCCACAACCCGACCGTCACCGACTCGTCAGTGCGGCCGGCCGCCAACAATCCGCCCGAATCCATCAACTTCAAAACCATGATTCACAAGATCCATACCGGATCGAACCTGACCAACGATTTCACCATCTACGGCCACGGAGGCAGCGTCAACAATTACAATGAGGTCGGCTATCCCGGCGACCGCCGCGATTGCGAGCAGTGCCACCTCCCGGGTACCTACGACCTGCCCTTGCCCGCCGGTGTCACCAGCCAGGTCGCGCCGCGCGATTATCTGACCACGCTGGCGCCGGTTTCCGGCGCGTGCCTGTCGTGCCACACCACGCAGTCGGCCGCTGCTCACGCGTGGATCATGACTTCGCCCACTCTGGGCGAATCGTGCGACGCCTGCCACGGCAACGCTTCGTCCTCCTCGGTCGCGCGCGTGCACGCCCGATAGCTTCTGCGCCATCAGGGGCCGGCGCCCTCTCGGCCGCCGGCCCCTTTCCCGCCATCGTGTTAAACTTCAAGTAAGCAATGCATCCTGACTTGAAGCTGGTGATCCGCCTTCAAGA
>Ga0070734_10003764_pt1 | contig 15291 bp, 15 predicted proteins | sample Coa_R1_8_FD_66444 | JGI IMG/M metagenome (GOLD analysis project Ga0070734, IMG submission 66444) | Surface soil microbial communities from Centralia Pennsylvania, which are recovering from an underground coalmine fire - Coalmine... | ecosystem: Environmental > Terrestrial > Soil > Unclassified ...
CCATGTGAAGGGTCCGAACAGAAACGAGAGAAGACGCGGACTTACCCACCAAACCCACGAAATCGTTTGGACAAGTCGCTCCCGTTCGATCCCGCGCCGTCCCGTCCCATCCCGCCCGTACGAGCAAAGTCGGGGCACAATAGGGGCACAAAATTTCGGCCGGGCCCGGCGCCGGGCAGGGCGCCCAGCGGGGCGCTCGGCCCGACCGGGCCACAAGAGCTGTCGCGGACCGGGCTATGTGTCCACGGGTGGGGCGGCGAAGCTGACCATGGCCGGGGCGGCCAAAATGACCATCCCCGGGGCGACCAAGCTGTCCACGTAGACGCGTGAGATCAGTCGCCCCGGGGCGGCCAAGGTGGCCATGCCGGGGGCGGCCAAAATGACCATCGGCGGGGCGGCCAAGCTGTCCATCGGGCCCTGCGGGCGGACGTGTGCCCGGCGGCCCGCGCGGGCGAGTCTCGCGCGATGTGCATGTGGAGACTGGATATGGATCGATTGCAAGAGCTCGTTCGACTTCACCGAATGGAGACGGGGCCGTGCGAGGTTGCCAGGCTGCTCGGCCTGAGCCGCACGACGGAGCGGCAGTACCGGACCGTACTGGCGGGTGCGGGGCTGCTTCACGGCGCGCCCGACGCACTCCCGCCGCTGGAGACGCTGAAGGCCGTCGTCGAGGCGGCCCTGCCGCCGAAGAGGCCGCCGCAGTCCACGACGTCGCTGGAACGCTGGCTGACCCACGTCGAGGAGCTGACCGGCCGCGGTCTGGGCCCTCGCGCGATCTATGACCGACTGCGCCTCGATCACGCCGACTTCGACGGGACGTACTGGTCCGTCAAGCGCCTGGTGCGGCGGCTACGTCGCGATCGCGGCGTCCGCGCCGAGGAGGTCGCCATCCCGGTCGAGACCCGCCCCGGTGAGGTCGCCCAGGTCGATTTCGGCGAGATCGGCCGTCTCTGGGATCCTGCGCTCGGTCGGCTGCGGCGCGCTTGGGTGTTCGTGATGGTGCTGGGCTACAGCCGTCGGATGGTGGCGCGCATCGCCTTCGACCAGAAGGTCGAGACGTGGGTGCGGCTGCACGTGGAGGCATTTGCCGAGCTGGGCGGTGTGCCGGAGATCCTGGTACCGGACAATCTGAAGGCTGCCGTCGTCCGAGCCGCGTTCGGCGTGGGTGGCGTGACGGCGCTGAACCGCAGCTACCGCGAGCTGGCCCGCCACTACGGCTTCAAGGTCGACCCGACGCCGGTGCGCCAGCCCAAGAAGAAGGGCAAGGTCGAATCGGGTGTCCGATACGTGAAGCGGAACGGCCTGGCCGGGCTGGCCAGCAACGCCGATCTCGACGCCGCCGCGGCGCACCTCGGCCGCTGGGTCGAAGGCATCGCCAATCAGCGCATCCACGGCACCACGCAGCGCCGGCCGGCCGAAGTCTTCGCCGCCGAGGAGCGCTCAGCACTCATGGCGCTGCCGGCGGTGCCGTTTGTGCCGGTGATCTGGCACCAGGCGGGCGTGCACCAGGATGCCCACGTGGCGTTCGGCGGGCGCCTTTACTCGGTGCCTTGGCGGCTGATCAAGCAGCGGGTCTGGCTGCGCGCCTCCGCCCACACCGTCGACGTCTACGCCGAAGACGAGCGGGTGGCCACGCACGACCGGCGTGGGCGCTCGCTGCGGGCCACGCGCGACGAGCACCTGCCGCCCGAGCGCGCACCGCTGCGCCACAGGAGCCGCGCCTTCTGGGAGGCGCGGGCCGACGGTCTCGATCCCGAGATCGGCGCCTACGTCCGCGAGATCTTCGACTCGGACGACGTGCTGTCGATGCTGCGCACGGTCCAGGCGATCGTCACGCACCTGGAGACGTTTCCGCGGGAGCGCGCTGTGGCCGCCTGCCGCCGCGCCCGCCATTTCGGCAATTACACCAACGGGGCCATCAAGACCATCTTGCGCCAGGGCCTCGACATGCAGCCGCTGCCCGGCGTCGAGGCCCCGTCCGCTCAGCTCACGCACCCTCGCTTCGCTCGCGCCATCACCGACCTGCTTCACCTGACCAAGGAGGATATCGATGAGCTCCACTGACGATCTGATCCCGCTGCTCAAGAAGCTTCGGCTCTCGGGCGTGCTGCAGTCCCTCGAGCTGCGGACTCGCCAAGCCGTCGACGACGACCTGACCCACGGCGAATTCCTGTACCGCCTGCTGTCCGACGAGGTCGACCGCCGCGACGGCAAGCAGCTCGAACAGCGCGTGCGCCGTGCCGGCTTCGATCACGCGACCACCCTCGAGGACTTCGACTTCGCCTTCAACGCTTCCGTCCCCAAGGCCAAGATCATCGACCTGGCAACGTGCGCCTTCGTCGAGCGCCGCGAGAACATCCTGCTGGTCGGCCCGACCGGCGTCGGCAAGTCACACATCGCCCAGGCGCTCGGGCACCGGGCGTGCCGCGCCGGTCACAGCGTCCTCTACACCAGCGCCCACGACCTGCTCGCGCAGCTTCGCGCCGGCCGCGGCGACGGCACCCTGGATCGCAAGATGGTCCGCCTTACCACCGTCGACCTCCTCATCATCGACGACCTCGGCCTCCGCCCTCTCGTGAACGACGAGCCGATCGACCTCTACGAGATCATCCGCCAGAGGTATCAGCGAGCCGCAACGATCATGACCTCCAATCGGTCCCTGGAGGAGTGGCACCCGCTCTTCCACGACCCGCTCCTGGCCAGCGCCGCCATGGACCGCCTGCTCCACGGCGCCCACGTCATCGTGATCGAGGGCGACTCATTCCGGAACCCTCCTCCGAGCAGACGACCGGGACGCCCCCAGCGAGGCGACGCCCAGGAGGCCAACGCCAGGTGACATCCGATGGTCAGCTTGGCCGCCCCGCACGCGCGCCGTCGCCCACCCGATCGATCTCCGGCCCAACGCCAACGATCACGTGGCCAATTTGGCCGCCCCGCACGTGGTCAGTGAGGCCGCCCCTTGACACAAGAGCCACAGCGCGCGCGTGTCGCGTCGTCTGGCCCGGGGCGGCCCTTGGGGGCCAGGGTGACGATCAACGCCCCACGTGGCGCGACCGGGTACGCGGCGCCGGCCCCGCCGGCCAGCGGTCGGAACCCTTCGGTCCGGCCACCGGCTGGTCCGGCATCGGGGTGGTCGGTATTGTCGAAGGAGATGAATCTCGAAGCCCTGGTACGGTCGATTGTTCGCGAGGCGGTCCGTGAGGAGATCCGGCCCCTCCGAGAGGAGCTGAGGGCCGTCGCCGAAGCCGTCAGGGATCGCCGAGAAGTCCAGGGCACGCACGGCAGTGAGTTCCTCACCGTGGAGGAGATCGCGACTAACTTGAAGGTCTCCCCCGCGACCGTGAGAACGTGGATCGCCGCGGGCGCGCTGCGATCGATCCGGCCAGGCGTCGCCGGACGAGATGGTCGCGTGTACAGGATCGCGCGCTCGCACCTCGATTCATTTCTGGCGACGAAGCAGAAAGGATCTCGCGACGACGCTGACATCACGGCGGAGGCGGCTCGAATCCTGGCAAACGTGGCACGAAAACGAAAGGCGGTGACCTGATCAGGTGAGCTCGGCCTGTGAGCTCGAACGACAACGGTCAGCGCACCTTGAACACCGGATCCCCGTGGTGGTCAACGTCGTCGGCGGGGAAGTGCCTGCAGGGCTTTTGAAGGTCGTACAGTGCGAGACGGGCCGGAGGAGCCAGCGTGAGGCTATTCCCGTCGAGCTCCAGATATATGGGCGGTCGCTGCTGCGTCCACCCCGTCAGAAGGTCGACAGCGATACCTACAGCGGCTGACGCCAAGATGCCATTCGGCCAGACGACCTGCGGGCGTGGGCCAGCGGCCCCGTACTTTTCCGCCTCGCGGGTAAGAACAACATTGTTGAGGTAGTTCAAGCACCACATGCAGGGGCCGCCCGGCATCGAGACGATCACTTGTCCGGACATCTGGGGGGCCGCGCCATCGGCACGATGAACGTCCATTCCGATGTCGATCAACGGAATCAGGTGACGGCGCGCGAACGATTCGAGATCCCGTCGGGCCGCATACCCATCAAGGCATCCGAAGATGAGATCCACGTCCGCGATGGTGTTCGCGTGCTCCTCCCATCGTCCGAACAGGACCTGGACCTTGGCGGTTCCCCGCAGGCCTTTGATCATGCGTGAGGCGATGTCGACCTTCCGGGCGCCGACCTCGACATCCTTTTCGGTCGCGCCCACGAGTCGATTGAGGTTGGATTCCTCTGCGACATCTGGATCGCAGATCCCGATCCGCGAGAACCCGATGTGGCCTAGCTGCTGGACGATGTGGGAACCTCCGCCGCCGAGTCCTAGAACAGCAACGCTGACCCGCGCAAACTGGTCGTCAGAATGGTCCCCAAGAAACGATTGTCGACTTGTCCTCTCGGTCGTCATCGACGTACCCCAATCAATTGCATCGGACTACCCACCACGGTTACGGCGGAGACGCGGCGTGACGACCTCTCGCCAGGAACCCATGCGAGCCCGGTGCAGTCGTCATCGCTGAACACCAGCAAGCCCCGGGTTTGGTTCGAAACGATGTGAGCGAAGGGCTCCATCACCGGCGGAAGCTGCGCAAGGTCCGTACGACTAAACCGCGGTGGGCCCGCGTGCAGGTGGGCATGCACGTGAAAAGCTGCAGCCCCCAGGGAGGCCGCTCGTTGGAGTGCCTTGTTTATCGCGGGCGCGCCGATTCTTGCACCCACCGACGGGTCGTCCTCGTAGTCCGAGTCCGCGACAGGGTCGAAGGCGATGACAATCACCAGGACCCCGGACGACGTGAGTGCCTGGCGACCGTAGGCGAACCCGACTCGCTCCGCCGCGAACTCGTGTGGTCGTTCCAGGTCGGCGCGGATGTCCTTGTACAACGCCGACGTGAGGCGGACGTGGACCGTCATTGAAGGGGCCTCAGGTGCTGTTGCAAGGTCTCTTGAACGGAAAGGCCGGCCGGAACCTTCCACGAGTACGCGTACCAAGAGCGCCCCAGAATGTGCACTCCTCTCGCGTTCCAGTTGAGGTTGTACGGCTTGGGCGGCGTGATCTCCTGGGCGAAGAAGAGCCTCGTGGGATACCCCTCACCGCGGTCACCCAGGCAGAGCAGGGCGTCGCACTCGGCCGGCCTGCACCCCGGAAGGTGCAGGCCGACCATGAGCACGTAGTCCACCTGGCCGGCGACGCAGGTCGAGAGGCTCGCACACACCGGTCGGATGGAATCGATGTCGTGATCCGTCACCATCATCCAACCCCTACGAGGACCCACCACCCCGGACGTGAGAGATGAAGCGCTCGCCGCCCTTGATCGTGACGAACGCGGCGTCGTCGAGCAGCGTCGGCTGCCCGCTCTCGCTGATCTCCTCGATGACGTAGTTCGGGTTGACGTGACAAGCGGCCTTGATCTCGGACACGCTCCGCCGACCCCGGTGGATGGGGAAGTTCTTCCCGTCCATCTGGATATGTACGGTGTCCTGCCCGTGATCTTCGTGCGACTGACTGGAAGGCTCGTTCATGGCGTTCTCCTATTGGAGGCCGACAAGATTGTCGACCATGTTAGCTATCATAGCTTACACGGCTGACGCTGTCAAATTCCGGTCGCGCCGCTGCCTGGGACGACGAGGTTCCGCGAGATCGCGGCGCGCGAAGCTATCGTCGCCGCTTCGTCAGGGCCGCGCGGATTTCGTCAGGCCGCCGGCCGCTTGACCGGATCTCGCGCAGCACCGCGATCATCCCCGGGTTGGCCGCGATCCATTCCTTGAGATCGGGCGTCATTCGGCCGTCGAGTTCCTGAAGAACCTCAACCGAAACGTCGAGAGCAGTCGCCAGCTGGTCGAGCTTCTCTGTCGATCGCCGGTTTCGCTCGAGGTCACTCAGAAACGGGGCTGAGACGCCCACCTTGGTCGCGAGCTGGCGAAGGGAGATTCCTTGGCGCTCGCGCAAGAACCGCACCGCGTCGCCGAGGGTCCTCACGTTGGTCGGAAGCGCCGTGCTCATGGCGAGGGATGTTAGCTACCGAAGCTAACAGAGTCAAGCTGATCGAAGCTATCGACTCGTCGACGGTGTCGCTCGAGGTCGCTTTCCGACCATCGGAGGTCTGACGCGGTCTCCGACGGTGGGAGCTCACTGCGTTGACAAGTCAGCGACTTTACTAACTAATAAACATACAGTGAATGTTTTTCAAGATAACTTCAGCATCTCTCAGGTGAGCCGCTGGCTGAAGGTCAGCTGGCGACGGCTCGACTACTGGGACCGAAGGGGCATCGTGAAGCCGTCGGTCGTTCGAGCCTCCGGCCCAGGCCGCGGGAAAGAACGGCGGTACTCCTTTGCCGACCTGGTGGCGCTTCGGGCCGTCGTACGACTTCGCGAGCACGGCATACCGGCCGTGCGCCTACGCAAGGCACTGCAGCACCTTCAGGCGAGGACGCGAGACGCGGTCGACCTGCTCAGGAGAGGGGTTCTCATCACCGACGGTCATGATGTATACGAGGTGACCGAGAGCGATGAGCGTCTCGTCGAGCTTACTCAAGGTGGACAAGTCGCATTCTCTTTCGCTCTACGCCCGCTGATGGCTGACGTCGCTCGACGCCTGCCAGCGCGGTATCGTCCGAGCGAGGATCTCGTAGGTGGTGCACAAAGAAGGGGGGCAAGATGACGGAGGGAACCGCGACCCTCGAGCAGACGCAGACCCTGCGTCCCCTCGATACAAGGATTCCAGTACTGGCGACACGAGCCGCCGTGCAGCTGGACAACCTGATCCTCCAAAAGAACAAGAGCGTAGAAGCGATCAGGCGCCTTGGCGCTAGCCTGCGCGAGACCGCTGCCGCGACGGCGAGCGCCGTCTCCAAGAAGGCGCTCATCGATCCCGTTGCGATAAGGATCTTGCGAGTCGTAAGCGAGCACGCCTTGAAGACGGCACCAACCACGGCAGCCGATCTCGTACAGCAGGCCAAGGAGAACGGCGAGAAGCTATTGGCTGCGGCCGATGGCAGGGTGGGGGCCGATGACCTAAAGTTGCTGCGGGCCTACTGCCTGGCACTGTCACGCGCCGTCGCGTCGTTCCATCAACTGCGGCAGGACAGCTTGAAACCGCTTCATCGGCTGCGGAGATGATGAGGTGCCACGCACCCTACTGGATCATGCGGTAGCGCGAGTCGCTGCCGCACGCGCCGAAATCGCTAGGATCAGAACTCCGGACTTTCCGCTCGCTCCTGGAAAAGGTCTTGAGCTAATCGACTCCGAGTTCGTCGAACTACAGAAGACGCTACTCGAAGACCTGGATACAGATAACGATCCTGAAGCGGTGAAGGCGGTCGCGGAGAGCACCTTGGAGGCTCTCGAGAAGTACCTGCCCCTGATCGGGTTCATGCTCCGGGCGACGAACGTTCGGAATGCCTTCGAGCTTAACGGGCCGCTCCTTCGGATGGCACGGCAGATCCTGGGCAGCGACACGAGAGTAGTCGTCTCGTCGGAATGGGAGTTCTCCCCGTTCACCTACCGTTCGATCGTCGAGTTGCCGAAATTTGTCCTCATCGGCATGCCGGCGTCGGAGTCAGGCAACGGGCTCATCGTACCCCTAGCAGGTCACGAGCTCGGTCACGCGATCTACGAGCGTAAAGATCTCCGAAGCCGGATAGAGGGCCCCGTCGCCGATGCTCTCGTCGCGGCGATCGAGAAACGCTGGACCGAGTACTCGCAGATCTTTCCAGATTTGGAAAAGGACCAGCTGGGTGCCTCCGATGGACGAGATACCTGGGAGCCCTTCTTCGACTGGGCGATCGATCAATGCGAAGAGAGCTTCTGCGACTTCTTTGGCCTTCGGCTGTTCAGCGAATCCTATCTCCAGGCCTTCGCGTACTTGCTCGCGCCCTGTCTGCGCTATCGGTCTACCTCTTATCCGTCGATGACGGTAAGGGTGGACAACATGATCCAAGCCGCCGCGGCGTTTGGCATACCTGTTCCGCCCGAACTGGCCGGGCTGTTCCGAGATAGCAGAGAGGACTTCTTGCCCCCTCAGCGGCTGTTCTGCGCCGTCGCTGACTCCGCTGTCGCAGTAGTCGTGCCATCGCTCATAGATGAGGTCAAGGCGCTAGCCACCGAGTTGGGCCTACCCGACCGCGACGATCAAGGCATCAAGGCGGCCCTCCGCGACTTTCAGACGGTCATTCCGGCCAGAAATGCCTCGAGCCTTCCGACGATCGCGAACGCTGGATGGGCCGCGTACCATGATCTCGAGATTTGGGACAAGTACCCAGACATGGCGAAGCGCAAGCAGGAGGTCCTCAACGACCTGGTCCTGAAGAGCGCCGAGATTCTCGAAATCAGTCAGCGCCTAACGGAGGGGAAGCATAGTGCTTAGAAGCGCGGAGATCGCTGACTTGCTCGAGGCTGGAGGCGATGACCCATTGGTGATCACGCCACCGCCAGGCACCCTCGATGATCTACGCAAGCGGAGCGATGCCTCGGTGGACCTGCGCCTTGGTACATGGTTCGTGACACCTCGAATCAACAAGATCCCTCTGCTCGATGTCCTTGACGAAGCGACGAGCGGAGGAGGTGAAGCCCCATCGCTTAAGAGCAACTACGTCGCGTTCGGCGAGAAATTCATTCTTCATCCGCGCAACTTCGTCCTCGGCGTTACCCTGGAATGGATCCGGATTCCTTCTGGTATCGCTGGCTATATCGTCGGCCGGTCGTCGTGGGGACGACGAGGTCTGATTATAGCCACCGCGGCTGGTGTGCATCCTGGCTTTACCGGCTGCTTGACCCTGGAACTGACAAATCTCGGGGAGATTCCGATCGAGATCCGACCCGGGATGGCGATCTCGCAGCTCTTTCTGCATCGGGTGGGGGAGGGAAAGAATGTCCAGCCTGGGCCGCTCGGTGGGCTGCGTCGTCCGTCGCTGGCTCGTATCGAACTCGACAACGTCGCACGAATTCTAAGCTCAGCAGAATAGGGGAGAAGATGCGGACTTGCCCATCACACCCGCGAAATCGGTTGGACCGATGGTACAAGGGAGGATCAGAGCTTGAAACAGCATGCGCCGGTGAGCGCTTCCACAGCCAAAGGTACGTTCGCGACCATCTTCCCATCGTCGAGTTTCCGTACTGCATCAGACGGCCGGCTTTGCTGGCGGATACGCGGCAGTGGCGTCTCCCAGCGGCCGGAGCGAGCCCACTGGACAGGTGCTGTCGTTACACTCCTCGAAAGCCATGGAATCGTAGTGGATCGCGCCGGAAGCTCCAGTTTTGGCGGTGCTGATTCCTACCGGGTGAGTGCCCGGTTTCTCGACGGCGAATTGTCCGCTGAGACCGGGAATTACATAGGCGGATCTCGCGGTGCCTTTGTCTATGGAGCCCGAGCCGCTCTCTTCATCGCCCTCGGCCTCGAGTTAAGAGTAGGGAAGGCCCTGTTTACGAAGTTGGGCCTCGCTCCAACGACGTTCGCGTCTCTCTGTGAGGAGCTAGCCAAAGCTTCTCCGCCTCAACCGTAGTCGCTGAGTGGGGCTAGGATCGAAGGGAAGGTACACAGTTCCATGAGCATGACGGTCGATCAGGCCTCGAATTCTACCGAGGACGTTTTTCGAGAGGCCAAGGCCGGGGTCACCAGACGATTCCTTCGTAGCCAAGTGCGTGTAGGGTCTTGCTGACCCGCCCGTTCCGGGGTGGGTAGGCGGTCGGTCGAGCGTACCCGATCATCTCACCCAGGGAATTGAGTCCCAAGTGCGGGATAGACCAGTCGCTCGTGCTGATGGCGGCCCAGATCCGCTCTGCGGGATCTGCCACTGCCGCATCTCCCCAGAGCACGAAGTCCAGGATCTCGCCCACCTTCTTGCCTCCCTCTGAGGTCGATGCGAGCAGCATTTTGGCGTAGAGGTCGCAGCGCTCCTCCATCGATGTCTCGGACCCACGAGGTAGACCCAGATCTTCATTCCGTATTTGACGCGCATGGGTACGGCTGGCGTGCGTGAAGGACAGGATTCGGGTCAGCCGTGACCGGTCCAGTCGTTTCAGCTCGTCCGGTTGCAGTAGGCGATTTACTTCAAGGGGATGGTCGTTGACCCAAGCCCCGTACCGCTCCTCGTCGGCGTGTTTGACCCAGTCTGCAAAGACCGCTCTGGTGGCACTGTCCGGGTCCGCACGATTCGCCGAATGGAGCTTCTGGATTTGATCGTACGATTCACCGGTGCTTCTAATGTTCTCGTGATACCAAGCCTCCGTCGCCTGGTCCTGCACCAGCGATAGGGGCACATCCGTGCGGACCCACCGAGGCAGGGGATAGGTCGAGAACATCTCAGTTATCTTGCGAAGAATCGTGAGACCGTTCTGCCACTCTTGAACGAAGTTCTTTCGAGCAGCGCCGCCACCCCGCATTGCGGTCGGATCATTCGGAGGCTCGACTCCCGCGATGTTGGCCAGCGCTCGATCTACGGCAGCCCTAAACTTACGTCGCTGAGCCTCGAATGAACCTGCCTCGGCCTTGAGACCTTCGAACGCTCGTAGGTGTTCGCGCGTCGCCGCCGTTGAACGAGCCGCGATCACCGACAGCATGGCTTCGAGCTGTGCATCCCATCCGGCCCTGGCCAATTCCGTCTCGTCGAGCCAGACGCCGCACTCGAGGTTCCGAACTGCTCCGCCATCGGTCAGGTTGGCGGAGCCCAGGTACGCTCCGATTCCCACGAACCACATGATCTTCGGGTGATAGAAGTCGCGGGTGAGATGCAACTGCCACGACGGCCGGTTGCTCTCGACGAACTTGCGAAGAATAGACGGGGATGGAAAGTCTCCGTCCGCCAATGCGTAGAGGGTCAAGGGGACGGATCGCTTGCCTGCGAGTTCGAAGATGTCGTCCATCTTGGTCACGTAGGCGACCGCGAGACGAATACTCTTCAAGCTAGGCGCGTCGGCGCGGCGAACCAGAGTCCCGAGGAAGTGTCCGTTGAGAGCGTTCCCGATAAGGTCCATCGATCTCTGTACGTGCGGTATTCGCCGGCGCCTTAAACCTTGAATGCGCTTATCGTCACCAAGGCTCCGAGAGCTTCTTCATGACGTCGGCGCGCGCAAACACGCGGGAGCACTCCTCCCACTTGTTCTTGTCGGCGTCGACCTGTGACTGGTAGCGTAGCTCGAACACGTCCCTCGCCTTCTGTCGAAGATGGACATACTTGTCCATCATCTCCTCGAGCTTCTCCTCGCTCTCGATCCAAGCGTCGTCGATGGTGTCGGGGAGCCCTCCGAAGATGTCGTACTTGTCCTTCATCCGGCGCGAAAGCGCTGCGTAGACCTTCTCGTCGCGCGTGTCGTGATAAACGAGGTTGAGCATGTCAACGTCGCGCCGGGTTTGGCCAAACCGCTTGATGCGACCGAGGCGCTGCTCGAGTCGCGATGGGTTCCAAGGAAGATCGATGTTGATGAGAGCGCCGAGCGTCTGAAGGTTCAGCCCTTCGCAAGCAGCATCGGTGGCTACCACGAGGCGAAGTTCACGGCGCTTCACCGCCTCCTTGATCTTCTCGCGCTCGACAGCGGCGAACTCGCCATCGCGCAGCAGACCGCTCTTGCCGACGCCCGCGTAGATTGCGAGCGGCTCGTTAGGCAGATTCTTCGCGAGCTGCTCCCCGACCCAGCGCGCCGTGTCATAGTATTGGCTGAAGAGAATGCAGCCGTGGTCAAGCCACGTCTTGCCCTCCACGCGGTAGTCGGTAAGGAAGTAGCGAACTGCGTCGAGTTTCGGGTCCCGCGCCTCAGGGCGCGACAGCTCCGACATGATTGTCTGGAGGTACTTCGCCTCTTTGGGGGTCAATCCATCCAACGCGTCCAGCAAGAGCTGCGCGTCCTCTTCGTCCTCCAGTAGCGTCCGAGCGAGCATCTTCTCGGCAGTGCTGCGGCCCGAGGCGAAGCTTGAGCAGATGCGCTGAAGGAGCAGTGACCGCATGAACCCGGCGGCCCGGGTGCGCTTCCCAAGCTCCTCCGTGAACGCCTCGGCCGCTTCGTACGCGAGGTCGAATGCGTGGTTCGTCATCAAGCCCAGGCCGACGAACGCCAACCCTTGGTAGGTACCGCCATCAGATTGCGGGACTGGATGGATCGTTACCCCTACGCGCTCGATAAGCCCCTCCTCCTCGAGCTGCTGGCGCTTCCTCAGAACGGTGTGTCTCACGATTGGGTTGTTCTGCCGGAAAAAGCCGCCGTCGAGCATGTGCTCGAGAAGGTTTCGGGTCGGGTAGTCCAACGAGCCAAAGGCCGTGTCGACGTAGAAATCTTCATTGGCGACGTCCATCTGCTGGCGAAGCGCCGCGAACAGAGGATGCTCGTTACTCGGGGGAAGCGGGTTCCTGATTAGCTCCCACACCTCCTTCACATCGGAAGGGTTCGAGGTGCCTTTGACGTAGGGCAGCGCCCTGTCGATATTGGGCCAGATTGCGAAGGGCCCTCGACCGAGAACGAAGTCCGCACCCGACTGGAGGATGCTCATCAGATCCCACAGCTCTCGGACGTCGGTCTGGATCGGTGTCGCCGTCCCGAGGAGCAGGTGGCGCGTCCTCGGACCGATCTTCAGCATGAAATCGAGCAGGTTATTCGCCTCGTCGCGTCGCTCTCCCAATCCCCCGCGTCGCCGAGCCTTGTGGGCCTCGTCGAGGATCACGGTGCCGTATTTGCGGCCGAGCAGCACCTCGCGTTCAGCGGAGTCGTGAAACACGAGACCCGTGGAGACGAGGGCGACTCGGTACGGGCAGCGGGCGATGTCCTCCGGGCCCCGCGCTCGGATTACGCGCCCTTCGGGATCTATCCAGACCTTCTTGGTCGAGTGCCACACTGCGCTCGGAACTCCGAGCCGGTCCTTCAGCTCGGTCTGCCACTGAAACGTCAGCGTCGAAGGGCAGAGGATGAGAACTGGGCCATCGTCGAGTAGCACCGCGACCATCGCACTGGCTGCGAGTGAGAGCGTCTTACCGAGGCCGACCTCGTCGGCGAGAAGCATTCGTGCGCGCCCGTAGGTCTCACGATACGCGAGAAACATGACGACGAACGCTCGCTGCCAGGGCTGGAGCTGCTCGCCTCCGCGATAGAGCGGCGACTCAGCCAGCGCGGCCGCGGGGACGTCCTTGCTGCCTGCTTTGGCGAAGGCGATCTCGATGCGATCGGCGACGCGCTTGATCTCTGTAACGATCGCCTCGGGAAGCGGGTAGGCGTGCTGCCAGAGCGCGTCGAACTCCTCCTCGACCCAAGCCACGCCCTCGGGCGATGGGTCCTCCCAGAGGATCTCGTAGTTGGCAGCGAAGGCGGACCGCGTCTCGTTGATGGAACCGAGGAACGAAGTCTTCCCGGTCTCGGACTCGATCACCCCCGCCTTGCCGTGGACGAAGGTGGTGTCTTTGGGCACCACGCGCACCTGGACGTTCCCGGCGGTGAGCAGCTCGTAGAGCCGACGGTATCTCTCGCGGTCCAGAAGAGCCTCGACGTCAGGGGGCACGCTGTTCCACACCCCTTTGAGAGCTGTCTCGCGGGCAGCCTTAGACACGGCGATGTCGGCAGCGTCCAGCTCGCTGTTGCAGACAATACGAACATCGGGAATGTCGGCGATCTCCTCGCCCACCAGCTCGAAGATCGAGCTTCGGAAGTACCCCGCGATCCGTCGGTACGACTTCGCTCCGCGCAGCTTCTCGGAGAGAAAGACGCGCCCGAGCTGCTGCCTGCGTGATGAAAACCGGCGGATACCTCCCATGTTACATCCGCTGATTCCTCAGAAGTTCGCGCAGCACGCGGGCTGCGCTGGCTTCCTCGGGTCGTAGTTGCACGAGCTTGGTCGCGAGATACTCGGCCAGCTCAACAAGGATCCCGCGCGTGTACGCGTCAAAAAACCCATCGACGTTGTGACTCATGTGGGTCAGTACGTCACCGCCGTCGACACCCTTCTGCAGCTCCATCAGCGCGTAGAGAGTCGCGCGCAACGGCGTTGAGGCGAGCTCAGAGCCATCACCCATTTCCGCGCGGCCGAACTCGGTGGCGCTCTTGAGTCGTGCTGAGTTCGCCTTGTAGCTAGCGAGGAGAGGCTTGAAGTCTCGAACTTTGAACGCCTTGGCGAAGTTCTGGTAGTTATCGAGCGTCTTGTAGCCCTGCGCCTCGATCTCGAGGAGTTTGCAATAGAACCGCTCGGCGGGACGGAGCTTGTCCCAGTGAGACTTCTGGATGCCGCGAGGCGCGAGCGCCTCGTTCGCAACGCCAACCGCAAACTCGATAAGTTCGTCGACGAACGTCTTCTCTCCCTGCACCCGGGGACGAATAGCCTCTGCGGACATGTCCTTGCCGTCGATGATCGCGTATCGGGTCAGCACCCGAAGCGCCGCCGCATAGCCCGCCATCTGCAGGTCAGCGTCGGCAAATAGGTTCTCGTCTCGATAGCGGACGACATTCCGCTGATTGAGCCCCGTCAGAGAGGCCACCTGCTGTTCCACCTCTTCCTTCAGTTCCCAAGCGAGGTCGTCGCGCGTGGTGCGCTCGTACTTGGCTGGCTTGCGAAGTACCAAGAGAACGGTCCCTTTGACGTAGCTGCCCTCCCGAAGTGCACTCTCGGTCTCGGTCGCCACGTACCACGCAGCGGTCACACGCAAACCTGACGCCCACACTATGTTGGCCATGTCAGCCCAAACGGCGCCTGACTGGTGGGTAAACATGACGACCTGCACACCATTGTCCGGCATGAGATGCCCCATGCGCGTGTATGCGGCAACCATTCCCCTCCGGAACCCCTCATCCTCTCCCTTGATAGCGAGCGCGCGACGACTGTCCCACGTCCAGTGAGAGAACTCCGGGACTTTGTTTCTTCTAATCCATGCGATGAAGAACTCCGTGATTTCCTCGTACTTCACCGCGTCGCCGTAGGGCGGATCGGTTATGAAGATATCTGCCGGCCAATCGGCTTCATTCGCAGGACACGCCCGAACCATCGTCCGGACCGAGATGGGACAAGACGCGAAGCCTTCGACCAAGTACCACTTGGCGAACTCGTAGGGCCGCACTCCATAGGTAAAGAGCGGATTTAGTGCTTGGTTGTAGAACGTCGCAGCGATGGACTCTCGCGCGGCGCCCGTACCATAACGACAGAGTTTCGACGACCAATCCGTGAGTCGACTAAATACAAGGTGTAGACCAGCGCTGTTGGTCTCCTGAATGTATTTGTTCGCAAGGCCCAAGAAGAGCAGCTGACGAGGCGCGAAGAGATGGTGCCAATGGCTCCAACCGCGGGTTCTTATCGGCTCGTCCGTCTTGTCACCGGGCTCGATCCGCATGTCCG
>Ga0070734_10003765_pt1 | contig 15284 bp, 9 predicted proteins | sample Coa_R1_8_FD_66444 | JGI IMG/M metagenome (GOLD analysis project Ga0070734, IMG submission 66444) | Surface soil microbial communities from Centralia Pennsylvania, which are recovering from an underground coalmine fire - Coalmine... | ecosystem: Environmental > Terrestrial > Soil > Unclassified ...
GTGCGTTGAAGCGGACGCTGGGCGGCCCACAAAAGGCCGACTATCCGACGGACGCGAACGACTCGCGCAACTTCGTCTTCTATCATCAGGAACACGCGCTGCCCTATCTGGCCGGGAATCTGACCGTCTATCCGCGCGACGCGCGCTTCGTTTATCTGGGCAACAATCCGAAAATGTTGGATCTTCTCGCGCGATCCATTGTGGAGATGGGATTCACGCAACCTTTGGATTACGTGAGCGAACTGCTGACAGGCGGAAGCGTTTCAGCTTCAGCCGTTGCGGCGAACTATGCGAATCAGAAATCAGAAACCAAAAACCAAGAACTTCTAACGAAGTACGATCTTCTGATTTTCGATTTTGGTTTGGATCAGACCGGCTTGAATCTGGGCGAAGTCGCTCGCGTCACCGATTGGCCGCGAGATCTGCGCTATAGCCTAGGCGCTCTGGCGCGGCGCCTGGAAGCTTGCGCGGAACAAAGCGAAGAAGTTCGAAAAGCGCACGGCCAGATTCCCGATTTTCTGGTGCTGAACGCGGTCCATTACATCTTCCAGCGGTTCCTCGCGCAGTTTCTGCTGTCCACCGAAACGCCTTATCCCGTGCATGTGCGCAAAGGCCGCCCGCGCATGGGCGAGGACAAGCGCTATCGCGGCGTGGTGTGGAAATACAACGAGGATCTGCTCAAATCGTTCTTCGCTTACGATCAGGAAGACGTCTCGCTCGTCAGAGTCACGCCGGAGCACACGGTCGATTTCACTTCGGAAGGCCACTCCGCGCCCTACAAAGACGGCCACTGGGGCGCGATGGATTATACCGGCACCTGGATCGACGGCTATCGCGCGGCGATTCTTTTTGCGCCATCGCCCGCATACACGGACGACCTGGTGGTTTATGTCCGGATGAACGAAGCTTTCTTCGGCCCCGAAGAGGAGCCGATGCGCCTGAAGGTTTTCTTCGAGGGCGAATTTTTGGTGGATTGGGTTGTCTATACGCGATTCCAAACCACCACGTGCAAAGCGGTTCTTCCCGCGCGATTGATGGCGGGCAAAACGGCGTGCCGTCTGGAGCTGCACGCGCAGAATCCGCAATCGGCCGAACGGGTCGCGCTGGCCAACGGCGTGCGGCTCACCAATGAAGATCCGCGCGAGCTCAGCATCAAAGTCCAGAAAGTTACGTTCGCTAGCGCAGACCGGCTGCGCTATTCGCTTTCGAACACGCTCGACTTCACGGAAGACGGCCAAGGCGTTCACCATCTGAACGAATGTTGGACCCAAGCCGATGGATTCGGCTCCTGGACGCTCGGCCCTTCCGCCAACTTGGTGCTGCTGCTAAAGGAAAAGGCCGCGGAACCGCTGATCGCGACATTCACCATTACCGACGTGGCAGTCAGTGAGCAACTACCCTTGCTCGACGTTCGCGTCGAGATCAACGGCAAAACGGCAGCAAAGTGGACGCTCGGCCCCACGCGCCTTACCGACGAACGCAGAATTCTTCTGCCCGAGGGATTCCCGACGGCCGATCCAGTGCTGATCACGTTCCATATCGAATCCCCGCGAAGTCCCAAGCAACTGAAATGGTCCACCTGGGACACGCGGCCTCTTGGCTTCCGGTTGACGAAGTTCCAACTCGCTTCAGCTGGATCTCTCAAGTACAAGCTCGGAGACATCATCGATCTCACCGACAGCGGAAATTCCACCGCTTTCATCGGCGATTACCTCGGGACCGAATGGGCATTGCCGGATCAGTACGGATCCTGGACCGTGGGAGAGCGCTCTTCTATCAAGATCCCATTTGAGAAGGCGCCGACGGCTGCCGTACCGGCGTCGTTTATCATTTCCGATTGCGTGGTTTCTTCGAGCGCTCCCGCTTTGCCTGTGCGGGTGAAAGCCAACGGAAAACTGGTCGGCGAATGGACCTTGGGTCCTGATCGTGAAGTGCACCGCCGCTCGGTGAATCTGCCCGCCGAAATCGTCTCAGGCCTGGAGGAGTTGCTTCTGACATTCGAAATCCCCACGCCGCGGTCGCCGTCATCGCTCGGCTGGAACTCCGATTCGCGCCTGCTCGGAATGCGCGTGGCGCGCGCCGTCATCGGCCGCGCCGATATCGAAATGCCTGTCTTCGGAAAACCGAAAGCGCCCCCGCGAAAAATGATCACGCGGATCATCGGGCTGCCTGGATACGCGATCCATGTCGCTCGAATCACAGCGGGCCGCGCATTGCGCTGGTGGGAAAACCGATGAGCGGAGCGATTAACGAATGAGCAGCCCGCTCGGCGGTCTCAAAATCGTCACCACTCTTCCGCCGCATCCGTGGTTTGGAGGAATCGATTACAACTTCGCCGTCGAAATGAGCGAGGACCTGCGCGCGCTCGGCGCCGAGGTGTTCGATCTGCGCGTGGGCAGCTTCATCACGCAGAACGATGTCTACATTCGCGACACGATTGATACTCTCAAAGCATTCAAGCCGGATGTCGCAATCTCGCTGCCCAACGCGCTGTACGCGCTGCAATGCAACACGCCCAAGCACGAAAATGTGTTCAAGGATATTCTGCAAATCCCGACCCTGATGTTGTGGGATCACGGATTGCTGCAGCTTCCGCAGCAAATTCTCGGACCGCTGCCATCGAGTCCGGCGGAAGCAACGGGCGGGTCCATTCGCCGTCTCAAGAAGGCGCTCGATCATCCACTGTACATTCACTACTCTCCCGACCACGGCCATATCGCTGAACTCGATCGCCTTGGCGTAATCGCTCGCGACAAAGTGAACTTCTTTCTCCAACCCGCTTATCCCAATTACGTCCGCTACAGCTATCGCACGCCTTCGCCGTCGGCCTTTCGAACGAAAATGGCGTTCGCAGGCAATGTCTACGTGAAGGCCGCGCAGAAGCTTCCGTTCTTGAACGAGCCCGAACTCGCCGCCGTCCAGTCGCGAGTCTTTGCTGCTAAGAAAACCAATTTCACCGCGTGCCTATGGGATTTAATTAACGCGGAGCTGGCCGCGCTTGATCCGGCGGTGAGAAAACGCCTGCGGCTGGATCCGAACTTCACGTTTTTCTGGCAGTTCATGCACGAGGAGATCGAAACCGTGGGCAACACCGAAGTCCGTCTCGGTGTGCTCACCGGCCTGAAACGCGATTTCGATTTCTACGGCAACTTCGTGGAACCGGACAGCATCGGCACGCTGCGCGATCAGTACAACATGCGGTTCCGGAAGTGCCTGGATTATTTCACCGAGCTTCCGCTGCTCTTCATGAACAGCGACGTGATCGTGGACATCGTGAATCTTGGCTACAACACGGGCATCTCGCCGAAAATCATGGGCTGCTTCGCTTGTGGGGGCCTGGTGCTATTCGATTACAAGGACGATTTCCGCCAAAGCATGGGCGATGTTGCGGACCAGGTGATGTACCGCAGCATCGATCATCTGAATACGCTGGCGGAAGACTATCTCACGCACCCGCACAAACGCCGCGACGTCGGTCGTTACTTGCAGCAGCGCGTGGTTACCGAATTCAGCTTCGCCGCCCTGGCAAAGCGAATCCTGGTGGAGAAACCGATGTGGAAGAAGTAACTGCCTCCGCGGCCTGGAAATCCAAGCTGTCGCGCTTGGACCCCGGCGTTCTGGTGCTGCTGCTTCTGCCTTGGTTGGTCTTAATTTTCTCGTCCGCGTGGATCTACAACGCCTTCGTCGGCATTGACCAGTGGATCTACTTCGGCTATTTTCTCAACTATCCGCGTTACGTCTCGGAATGGTTCCCCGATCGTTATTACGGCACCCGGCTGCCCTGGGTATTGCCCGGATATGTGTTGCATGCTCTGTTCGATCCGAAGACAGCTCGATATGTTCTGCATCTCGGCTTCTATTACATCGCTGTTTTTTCGCTGTATGGTCTGCTGCGGAGAGCGATTGGATCGCGCGCGGCGCTATTAGCGTCGGTCCTGTTCGGCACTTATTCGTTTTTCTTGGGCGCCATCGGCTGGGATTACGTGGACGGAGCCGGATTGACCTACAACCTTCTAGCCCTGCTGTGCCTTGATCGTGCGGCGAACTCGAAGTGCCCGCGGCTCTGGCTAGTGGCGAGTGGGACAGCGGTGGCCGCGATGTTTTACTGCAACGCGTTTTTGGTGGTGTTCCTGCCAGTGTTGCCCATTTTTTATCTCTACCAGGTCCACCAGGGATTCACCCGGCCGACTCTTTTCGCAATGTTGCGCCTCGCCTTATGGGGTGGAGTTGGAGTTCTTCTTACGACCGTGGCGTTGGGAACTGTGAACTACGCGGTCGGAGGCGGATTTTGGTTTTATGCGCCTTCGCTCGACTTTGTCCGTTCACATACGTCGAAAACGAACCCTTTTTTCGCCCCAGGCTGGCATTGGGCCGTGCGAGCGACATGGTTGCAGCTTCCGTTGATCGCATTGATCGCAAGCTCCCTCTACGTGGTAGTTGGGAGGCTTCGCCGGACGTTCGGTCCGCGGGATTTAAGATTATTCTTCGCGCTGCAGTATCTAACCTACGCCGGAATTATGATGGCATGGCATCTTTCCGGTGGCATGGGCCTTCAAGGCTATTACTACAACAGCTACGTCATACCTTCGGCGTTTCTCGCTATTGGTTGCGTCTTAGCGACACGCTTCGAAGGCTGGCCGGCATCGGTGTACTGGCTCTTCTTACTGGCGGTTTGTCTTGCGTTTGCAGCGAGCTTCAAATTGACGTACCTGGGCCTGGCAGTCCGGATCCGCGAATTCGGTTGGTTCCCAATTGGGATGGTCATGGGCATTGGGTTGGTTCTCTATAGCATGACTCGGCGGCGCTGGCCGGTCTTGCTGCTTATCCTTAGCTGTCTTTGGTTGTGCCAAGTCGTCTTCCGAATGGATTTTCCTCCCGAAAAGAGCGGCGCCGCCGATTTAGCGCGAGTGGTGGAAAGCGCGAAACTGGTCCGCGCTCATACCGGCGCCGATCCATTGAAGTTTTGGTATAACGCGAACGAGCCTCTGGGGGCGGAGTTCAATGCCATTCACTCCGTTTATCTTTGGAGCTGGTCTATGGTGAGCCGGGATTTACCTGCAATCCTGCCGGCCTATCCAGTTAAGATGGGCGACAGCGGAGTGATTCTTACCAGCCGGGATGACGCGCTGGAACGGGCCAATCGCGCATTGAGCCCTCTCAACCTGGAAGCCCGTTTATTTGGAACCGGAAAGATCGACCGTGACAATGTTCAGTATCGGTTGCTATTTTTCCGTCTGGCTGCGCCCGGCACCGCGGAAGAAATTCCGCTCACACTAACTGCGGCAGGCGCTGCCGCGATGAAGCTCGATCCGTCTCCCTCTTCCGAAGCGGGGTTGTTCCCGATTCAACAGTGGATCTATTGCAAATACCCGCTCACCGACGGCCATATGGACGTTCGACCCGACGGTGTGCACGTAACAACGCACGCCGGCCGCTATAGCTATGCCGCCAAGTTCGGACCTATTGCAGCTGTGCGGTCAGGTATCTATCGATTCGTCCTAGAATACGAGCACTTGGATGGCGCGCTTCGCTTTGGAGCTTTGTCCGGAGATGAAACGCATTGGCTGGTACAACCCTCCGCTGCGGAACGTCATGGCGGGAACGGGACCCGCGAGGCATACGCGCCGTTGACGGCAGGAGAACAGGCGTTCCTCATGGTTGGTAATAATGTGGGCGGCGGACCGGAACACAGTTCCACTTTTGTTATAAAGTCACTGCGCGCATACGCTGCTTTTTCCAAGTAGCGCAGCCGGGGTAGAGGAATCCGATATCATGAGCACGTGGCGGTCACGGTGGTTGTGCCAGTGTATAACTCGGAAGAGAGCCTCCCGCTCCTGGTGGAAAGGCTGAGCGGGACACTGGGCCCATCGTGCGCGTTGGGTGAACTAATTCTGGTGAACGATTGCAGCCGGGATCGAAGTTGGGACGTTATCCAGGATCTGACTGCGCGTCACTCCTGGATTCGCGGTTTCAACTTAATGCGAAATTATGGCCAGCACAATGCACTGCTATGTGGAATTCGGGCCGCCCGGTATCCCGTCATCGTCACGATTGACGATGACTTGCAAACACCTCCCGAAGAAATCCCCAGGCTTCTGGCCGAGCTCGATGACGGATGGGACGTGGTTTATGGGTCGCCCGAACATCCAAACCACGGATTTCTGCGTGACTTGGCGTCCAGCGTAACGAAACTAGCATTGCAAAGCGCGATGGGAGCCAAAAACGCTCGCAAGGTGAGCGCGTTTCGCGCTTTCCGTACGCATCTTCGGGATGCCTTCGCCAACTACAGCGGTTCGCATGTCTCCATCGATGTCCTGTTAACGTGGGGAACCAAAAGTTTTTCGGCTATACCGGTGCGCAACGACCCGCGCACGATCGGCGTTTCCAATTACACCCTCGGCAAGCTCACCATTCATGCCTTGAACATGATGACGGGCTTCAGCACGCTTCCCTTGCAAATCGCCAGTATCATCGGATTTTTATTCACCTTGGTTGGCATGGCGGTGCTTTGCTGGGTGATTGCAGTCGCTCTGTTCCTGGGCAGAACCGTACCAGGATTTCCGTTTCTGGCTTCCATCATCGCTGTTTTCTCCGGGGCGCAGCTTTTCGCTCTTGGCATCATCGGCGAATATTTAGCGCGCATGCATTTCCGCATGATGGATCGGCCCAGCTACACCGTTCTTTCCACGGTCGAGCACGGCGCCCAAGCAGCCCAGGCATCAACGCCGCGGCCGGTCCGAGTGGGCCTTTAGGCAGCCGGTCAGCTAACAGTGGAAAGAGTGGATGGTCTCTACGATGGAGCTTTGTTCCTGCTCGGAGAGTGAATTGTACAACGGCAGCCGCACTAGCCGATCGCTGATCGATTCGGTGACAGGACAGTCCCCAACCCGGCCGCCGAATTTCATCCCCATGTCGGAAAGATGCAACGGCTGATAGTGGAAAACGCTCAAAATATTTCGCGCCTTCAGATGTGCGATGAAGCGCTGGCGTGCTTCGAGACCAGGCATCAACAAGTAATACATGTGATACGGCTGTTCGCATTCTTCAGGAACGAACGGCAGATCGACACCCTCCGCGGTGGCCCATTGCTTGAGAGAAGCGTCATAGTAACTCCAAATTCTGCGCCGGCTGGCTTGCACTTGCTCGCGCGCTTCTAGCTGGGCATAGAGAATCGCCGCGAGAATATCCGACGGCAGATAACTGGATCCGACATCCACCCAGGTGTACTTATCAATTTGCCCGCGGTAGAAGCGGCTGCGATTGGTCCCCTTCTCCCGGATGATCTCGGCGCGCTCGATGTAGCGAGGATCGTTGATGGCCAGCGCCCCGCCTTCACCGCACGCGAAATTCTTGGTCTCGTGAAAGCTCAAAGTACTCAGGGCGCCGAAAGTGCCCAGGTTTTTCCCGCGATATCGGCCCATCAGTCCGTGGGCGTTGTCCTCCACCACGCTTAAGCCGTGACGTTCGGCTGCGGCCAGAATCGAGTCCATCGCGCAGGACACGCCCGCGTAATGAACAGGTACGATCGCTTTTGTTTTGGGAGAAATCAAACGCGGCAGCAGGTTCTCGTCGAGATTCAACGTATCTGGACGAATGTCGGCGAACACAGGCCGGGCTCCGCGAAGAACGAACGCGTTCAGCGTCGACACAAAGGTGAATGAAGGAACAATTACTTCGTCGCCCGATTGGATATCGAGAAGGAGCGCGGCCATCTCGAGCGCGTGCGTACAGGAGGTGGTGAGCAGCACCTTCGGCGCTCCCAGTAGATCTTCCAAAATGCGATGGCACTTCCTTGTGAACGGACCATCCCCCGATACATGCAGGTGATCGATCGCTTGTTGCACGTAAGCGAACTCTGTTCCGACGGGACAGAACCGGTTGAACGGGATGGCCGGCATTCCGGCGTCGCTGGATTCGGCGGCCGGCATTGTGAGAAGACGTTCACTCATCGGCGAAGTTCGATTATAACGCCGCCAACCTGCAGTTTCGTTTTTTCCCCAACGGGGTTCAGTTATATTGAATTTGAGGGCGTGGATTGAAACTTGAAAATGCGGCGAAATCGGCTTTATCGCGGCCGATCCTGTTTGATCTCTGCCAATGGTTGGTGGGGGGTCCGGCGTGCCATCGGCGATTGATTCAAGATTTCGTGAAACCACAGGCCGGCGACCGGCTGGTCGATCTCGGGTGCGGAACAGGAGCCAGCTTACGCCAGCTACCGGCCGACATCGCCTATGTCGGGCTGGACCTTAATCCGGAGTATATTCGCACCGCGCAAACCGAATTCGGCGATCGCGCGACATTTCTGTGCCGCGATCTTGCGTCCGCCGATCTATCCGAGTTTCCGCCATTCGACCTGGCTATATCGGTGGGTGTCCTGCATCATTTGAGTGATGTCCAGGCGCAGGCTATGTTACAACTCGCCCGCCGCAGCATTCGACCCGGCGGCCGCCTCGTGACCATGGATCCATGTTATGTGCCCGGCCAGCACCCCGTCGCAAAATTTCTGTTAGATCATGATCGCGGTGAATATATCCGCAATGCAGAGGGTTACCGTAAATTGCTGCAGTCTGTGGGGAAGCCGGAAATTAGTGTCCTTTCCGACATGCTGCGGATTCCCTACTCAACAATCGTGGTCACGACGCAATTGGATTAGCGCCGGCTACGGCACCAGCCACGCACCTCGCACCATCCAACCGCTGTCGAGCGTATTGGCCGCAGCCTCCATATAGATGTTCTTCGAGCCTGCATAAGCGGATGTGAACGTCAGGGCGAGGTCCAGAGTGAGGTTGGTCCCTGAGGCGACAACAGAGGAAGAACCGTAGTTTAGAGAGCACTGGCTATTCTGCAAGATGCCTGCTACGCCAGGGGTGGCCGGTCCTTGCAAGACGCCTGCATCGTTTGCCAAATAAAGCTGATTTGGTCCACGCGCATAGTAGATGTAGCAGGCGTGATTCACTACCAGCGTAGAATTAATATCGATCTGGGCGGATGTAATTGCTGTCGCACCGCTGAGGTCCGAGAACAGGAAAGAGATCGTCTGCGAAAAAGTGTTTCCGTTATTGGGTGTCACTGAAACCGGAGTTGGCGGAGTCGAAGAATTCCCGGTTGAGCCCACCGTCCAAGTTCCCTTTTGCACCCATCCGGCGTCAAACGTTGCATTCCTCACCTCCACGTACACGTTCTTCGCTCCCGCATACGACGCCGCGAACGTGATTGCCAAGTTCACCGTCAGATTGTTCCCCGACGCGCTCACCGATGAACTCCCCGAATTCAACGTGCACTGGCTGCTCCCCAGCGTTCCCGCCGTTCCGATCGTCAGCGGTCCCTGCCACGATCCCGCATCATTCGCCACATAAACCGTATTCGTCGAATGCACAAAGAACAGATAGCACGATGCCGTCCCGTTCAAAGTCGAGTTGATCACGATCTGGCTCGACGTGATATCCGCCGCCCCGTTCGAATCCGTATACAAAAACGCAAATGTCTGCGCCAGCCCCGTTCCAGAACTTGGCGTCACCGACACCGCCGACGGCTTTCCTCCGCCGCTGCCACCCGTCACCGTTAGCGATGCACTCGTCGTATGACTCAACGATCCGCTCGTCCCTGTCACCGTGGCCGTATAGCTTCCCGCAACACCACTGGAACTCGCCGTCACCGTCAACGTCGTCGTCCCTGATCCCGTCACCGTCGTCGGACTAAACGATCCCGTCACTCCCGACGGCAATCCCGTCACTCCAAAGCTCACCACCCCGCTAAACCCATTGCTCGGCGTCACTGTCACCGTATATGTTGTGTTCGATCCATCCGCCACTGTCTGCGTTCCCGGCGCCATGCTCAGCGAAAAATTTGGCGGCAACCCGATATTGATTTTCGCTACGAAAGCTTCCATCGTGCCGGCTAGCGTACTTTGTACACCGCCGACGATCGGGAAGTCGGAGGAGTAAGTCTGTCCGGCGAGGTAAACATTCCCTGCCACATCCACAGCAACTCCATTTCCAACGTCGTTGCCGCTACCTCCATAAAACGTCGAAAAACTCAAGCTGTTGCCAGCCGGATTCAGTTCCGCAAGAAACGCATCATAGCCGCCGGTCAAAGCCCCATGCAGGGGGGTGGACACCGGAAAATCGGGAGAAGCGGTATATCCCGTGACGTAAACATCGCCAGCGGTATCGAGCGCGATCGCTTGGGCATAATCCGCCACAGTCCCGCCCAAATAGGTACTGTAGACGAGTGCGGATCCGGTGGAATTGAGCTTCGTAATGAACGCATTCGAAGTCCCACCGCCCGGCACCAGCTGAAAGGCTCCCGCCACCGGAAAATTCGCCGACGGCGTCATGCCGGCGATGTAAGCGTTGCCCTGCGCGTCGACTGCGATGCCGGACCCAGTCTCCAGACTCCCAAGCGCACCGCCGCTACCGCCCAGATACGTGCTATACACGAAGCTGTTTCCGGCTGCATTCAACTTCGTCACGAAACAATCCTGACCTCCCCCGTTTGCGGATTGCACGGGACTCACAGCCGGAAAATTGGTGGAAAAAGTTCCCCCAGTGACATATGCATTTCCAGCGGAGTCCACCGCGATCCCCGCGGCGCGATCGCTTCCATTTCCCCCCAGATAGGTGCTGTACACCAGCGTTCCCGATCCGCTGATCTTCGCTACAAATGCATCCTGATTCCCTCGATTCGCGGATTGCGCGGGGCCAAGCGTCGGAAAGTCCGTCGATGTGGTGTCGCCCGCGACATAGGCGTTTCCCTGACTATCCACGGCGATCGCATTTCCGTTGTCTACGCCCGTGCCGCCAAAGTATGTGCTGAAGACGAGTCCGTTTCCTGCCGCGTTCAGCTTAAACACGAAGGCTTCACGGGAGCCTTTTAGCCCCTGGATCGGCGCATGCAGCGGGAAATTACTGGATGTGGTGGTGCCGGTGACATAAGCCTCTCCGGCGGAATTGATCGCGATGCCATAGCCTCGATCGTCGCCGCTCCCTCCAACATAAGTGGCGTACGTCAGCGCACTGCCAGCTGCGTTTAGCTTGAAAACGAAGGCGTCCACGCCGCCTGCGTTCGCGCCTTGAATCTGACCCACCAGCGGGAAATTCGTCGAATCGGTATAGCCTGTTACGTAGGCGTTTCCGCTCGCATCCGCGGCGATCGCGTTAGCGGCGCTGTCTCCCGATTTCCCTACATAGGAACTATAAGTAACTGCCGGATCGATGACCAGAGGCAAGGACGCGTCAAACGCACCCAATTCGAATCCGATGACGTCGTTCGCCGAAATCACATAGCGCGCCGGAATCGAAACCCGATTTCCGCCGGCGATTTGAAAAACTTTCGGCGACTGCTCGCGAAATCCCGCGTCCGCCAATTCGAACGCCAGATCGCCGTTGGAATCGACACGCGGTCTGCCCAATCCCTTATATAGAAAATGAATTTGCGCCGGATCTGCTCCGGGCGCCACCACGAACTCCGACTTGATATGGAACCCTTCCGATGCAAACCGCACATCAATGCCAGGATAGACTCCGCGATAGTTTACTTCCTGATAGGCAAGCAGATCCCGCATCCAGCTGTTCGGATCGCTGCCAATTAGATAGTTGACGTGCGCGGCGAGCGGCGCTTCTCCGATCGGTTCCGCTCCCTCGCGTGAACCCGGAAACCTCAATTCAAAGACGGATCCCCGTGCATGGAACTCCACATAATCCTGCAGAAAGGCCGCTCCGAGCCCAGGCGTATTCGCGATGTATTGCGTTCCGCCACTCGACGCACTACGCACTTCGGTGAAGAAAATCGGTACATTCCACGCGTTCGAACCCTGCACCTTCCGCGAGTCATTTTCCCCGCCAAGCATCGATACTCCAAAGGCGCACACAAGCAAAACTGTTGCTGGCCTCATAAACCTCCGGAATGGTTCAAGCCGCACGTCGCTTCTCATCGACCGTTTACCCGTACCCTCTTCCATAAAAAGGTGGGTTTGATCGAGTAGAAATCTCTTAAGCTAAATCGCCTATCCTAAGGAGAGCTATGCCTTCTGTTTTTGGCGACATGATCCTTCTGCAACTCGGCACTATGACCACGAGTGAGAGAGGACGAGTCTATGGTTGAAGCGCTTGGCGTGCCGTGCACTCCGGGCTCCGCATATTGGAATCAACGATTCACGTTGCAACAGGCGGGAGATCGCCTGCTGTCCCTCAGGCAAACCGTTGGCCTTCCGGTGGATCTTTCCGGATTTCAGTGGGCACAGTTGTTCGCGCTCGCCCTCGAATTTCAGCCGGACGTGATTATTGAGCTAGGCCGAGGCTATGGCAATTCTACTTGCGTGTTCACCGAGGCAGCGCATCGGCTACCCAATCCATGCCATGTGATCAGCCTGGGGGATTGTGCCACCTGGGATCACAAAACAATTCCCCGCTTGCGTTCCATCGTCGACCAGGATTGGTTTCGTCCGCTCGAAGCGCCAATCGGCGACATTCTGACGTTTGATTTCGAGAAGGCCTTGGCCGGCAAAAAGCGCGTTCTGATTTTCTGGGACGCACATGGATTCGACGTCGCGGAACACGTCCTGGGGACCGTGTTGCGGTTGATTCAAAACGTGCCGCACATCGTAGCTCTGCACGACATGTCTGATTTGCGTTACTGCGGGGAACCTGATGCTAAGGGCGAATATGCCGTTTGGAAGGGGAGCGACAGTGACGAAGGCAGATTCTGCCTGGGAAATGTAATGTCGAAAGTGCCGCAGGCGATTTCGGTAATCGATTTCACGGCGCGGAATCGCCTTACCTTCGATTCGGCGGACCACAGCATTCACACGACCATCGGCAACGACCCCGCGAAGCTGGCGGAAATGCAAGCGGTCCTGGGACCGGAGTTATTCAGCACGAAGGCTTTTTGGTTCTGGTTCACGCTGAATGAGCACCCTGGGCCCTACAAATTTCCTCGGGCGAAACTTCGGGGTGAAGTTACTGGATCTCAATAAGCCACGTGATGATCGGCGGATTCGGCTCACCCTGTACTCTTGAGCTGCACGCGAAAAGCCTAATCTGTTCAATTCTTACACCGCGACAAGCGCGGCGCTTGGAACATCCGTTGGGTTACAGATGCTTGTGGATCCATTCGCCGGCGCCGGCTTTGACGGCAAGCCTGGAAACCACTGCCGAATCGTAAGGTACTTCAATCAACGTGATTTTTGGATCGCAGCTATCGTCGATCACGGCTGCGCAGGCTACGGAAGGACGGTGCCGGGACTGTCCCACCGAGCCTGGATTGAGGCGTGAGCGTGACGACTGTGTGAGCAGGAGCGGCCGATGCGTCTGACCGAACGCAATTAGATCGTAAGTGAACCGGGCAAGTTCCGGAAGCATCGGTGAATCGGCGTAAAGATAGTCTTCGAGGGGGTTCCAAGGGCTGCCATGACACAACAGCGTTGAATACTGAGCTTGGCCGTCCAGAAATCCTGCCCATTGCAAAGGAAGTTGAGCCAGCCATTTCCGATGGTCGGACGCGATCACGCGATCGGCATAGTCGATCCCGAAACGAACGGCATCCGAGGCATTTTCCGGGTAACCTGCAGTCAAGAAGTGGTCGTGATTGCCTCGGACACAAAGAAAATCTCGTGCTCGCACAAAATCCAGAACTTCATTGACCTGACAATAGTACCCGATGAAATCTCCCAGGCAGATTCGTAGTTGTGCGCCCTGAATCGGACCATCCAGTGCCTTCAGAGCTTCGTAATTGGCGTGAATGTCACTGAGGACGACGGCTCGCATACGCGTCCTTGATCGCCCGGATACTCTCTTCGAGTGAATGGCCGGGACAATAACCAATCGTTTTTCGCGCGCGTTCGATCGAGACCTCCCAGTTAAACCCCTCCTCCGGATCGGGGCGCCCGGAAAATCGAATTTCGGAGGGCGAACCGCATATCGCAATGCAAATACGCGCCAGATCGGAATTGGAAATACTCTCGCCCGAACCAATATTGATGACGCCGCCAGCTTGGGGATTCGCAACGCAGGCCACCACGGCAGCAGCCACATCCCGCACATCCACATAATCCTGGCGCCGGGTTCCTTGCCCTGCTAGTTCGATAGGCTCGCCCGCCAGCGCCCTGTTTACAAATATCGGCAAAATCCTATTCTCCGGCATCGACGGACCAATCGGCGCTGTCAGCCGCAGCGAAACCGTAGGGATGCCCTCGCTAGCGGCGGCGTTCATGACGTGCTCGCCAAATAATTTCGACGCGTGATAACTCGTGGCTGGCGCTATCGGGTGACTTTCTGTAATTGGGAGAATCTGCGGCGTACCGATTACCGGCAAGCTGGAAATATAAACGATGGCCGCGCGATCCCAACGCAGGGCGAGCGCCACCAGTTGCTGAGTTCCCAAACAGTTGGCTAAAGCGATGGAAGGTGCAGCCACATCCTTCGCCAGCGAGGCGGCCGCGTGCACGATGCAATCACACCGTGGCGCTTCATCCATCACTTTTTCCACCGCTATTTCTGTACCGAGTTCCGCGCGAACGGTTCTGGCGTATCCGAGTGACGCGGAATTGCGTACAATCGCCGTGATTTCGTGGCCGCAAGCATTAAGATGAGCTCCGATGGCGCTTCCCACGAAACCATTTCCGCCAGTAAGCAGCACCTTCATCCCGAACTCCCGTAATCCTCTAAAATATGTGGAAGACTGCGAGGTGAATCCAACTCTCCGCGCTGACGTAGGTCATCGGCTGCTTCCGCGGCAAAGTACAACTCGTTCCAGTAGCGGGTTGCGAATCCACTCTCGATCAAGGGCATGTCTACGGCGGATTCCTTCAGAATGTAATGGCGGATGCATGCTTCGACGTCGTTAAATCCAAGCCGCGCCCGAATGGGAGTCGTCCCCGAAAACCGGAGATTGATTTCAAAGCAGACCGCTACAGAACCGGACCTGCGCATCTGGACATTACACGGCCCCAAGGGTCGAAGTGCCTTGGCGATTGAGATAGCCTCTTCACGCATTTCTGGAAACAACCCAGCCTCCGCGCGAACCGTGGTACCCTCCTGCAGTTCCCGCCGAAGCGTGATGCAGCCGCGTACTTCGCCGCTGGAATCGCTAAACGTTGCGGCGGTATACTCCTGATCCGGAGCGCCGACGTATTGCTCGATGACGTGAGAAGGCTGTTTTCCGTAGCGATCGAGATCTTCGCGGTCCCGGATGACCACGACGCCTTCGGAGCTTTTCAGTCCTCGAGGCTTAATGATTAAAGGAAAGCCCGCCGCATCGACAAGGCGCTCCACGCCCTCTTGATCCTC
>Ga0070734_10003766_pt1 | contig 15284 bp, 14 predicted proteins | sample Coa_R1_8_FD_66444 | JGI IMG/M metagenome (GOLD analysis project Ga0070734, IMG submission 66444) | Surface soil microbial communities from Centralia Pennsylvania, which are recovering from an underground coalmine fire - Coalmine... | ecosystem: Environmental > Terrestrial > Soil > Unclassified ...
GGATTTCATCGCCCGTATAGGGGTTGTTTTCCACCTTGGCGCCTCCCGTGACATAGAGGCGGCCCGGGACCAGGCTGACTTTGTCCTGGAGGAAAAGCCCGTAATTGTTCAAGGATTGTTGGGGCGGGAAGTAAAAATTGTTGGTGGCCTTGTAGTCATCCGAAGTGTTCCGGAAATCGCCGCCCCATGTGATTTCATTCCGATCGCCCAGCGGGAACCGGTGCTGGAATTCCACGTCGGCGGTGTTGCGGGCGCTCAACTGCCCATCGTTCGTCTGGATGTGGACAACGTCGTAATAGGCCTGCAACTGGGCCTCGGAGGTGTCGGAAAAGGTCCGGACCCAGCGGGCCAGCAGGTTCCCGTCCTGGTCCAGGTTGGTGTTCACGTCGGTAAACTGCTGGACGGACGCGGGGTTGAAAATATCATCGGCGTAGTTGAAGAGGCCCTGCTGGAAGTCCCCCTGGAGGGTCAGGCGGTCCTTTCCGCCGTCCCAGTCGGAACGGAAACCCACCCGTTGGTCGTTCCAATCGTCGTGGAAATTGCCGCCCGTTGTGGAATCCTGGAGGGGTCCATCGTGCGTGGTCTTGCCGTAAATCCGGTAGTACCAGCCATCATCGATCTTGCCCCCGTAGCGGAAATTATCCGATTCGTAGATTTCGCTCCCGCCGATGGCGCTGGCGTAAAAACCCTGGGTGACCTTGGAATTCTTCGTGATGATATTGATGACCCCGTTGACCGCGTTGGAACCCCAAAGCGTGCCGCCCGGCCCCCGGATGACCTCGATGCGGTCGATATCCTGGAGGGGAAGGTCGTCTTCCCTCCAAATGACGCCCGCGCGGTTGTTCTCATAAAGGCTGCGTCCGTCAATGAGGACCAGCATTTTATCATTGTATTGGGCGTTGAATCCCCTGGCGCTGACGCCCCATTCGCTGGCGTCATTACGCACGACCTGGACTCCCGGTACCATTCGGAAAAGGTCGGCCAGGTCCTGGATGCCGCTGTCCCGGATGTCCTGGCTGGTGATGACGTAGATGGCCGAGGTGGCGTCCCGGAGCGATTCGGCCTTTTTGGCCGAGGAAGTGACGATGACGTTCAAGCCCGCCAGGCTTTCGAGGCTGAGGTTGGCTAGGTCTGTACCGGCGGCACGGTCTTCCGTTGTACCCGGCAAGGGTGCCCCTTGGTTCTGCTGGGCCCCGACGGAGGAACCTGTAAAGAGGCCCGCGATCCCCCATACGGCTAGGAGAAGAACCCTGGATTGATTTCCCAAAAATTGCCGCCTTTCCATATCCCGCTCCTGGATTCGAGCTTTCAACACCTTGTATTTCTCCTGTCCTCACGCAAATAAAACCGGGGAAAGAATTGTTGAGATTGTTTGGGCAAAGATCACGCCAAAGTTATTGAAAAAAAGGCCGCATTCTAGGCACAGAATGGGATTTTGACTGGGAGGCCGGGGTAAATGATTTTCCCAGTGGGTAATTTTTACTCGCTGCTTTCCAGGGAGGATTTCATCAGGATAAAAATCCTTCCTCAACTGCCCTTCGGAAGAGGATGTTGTCCTCCAAGTGCCCATGCTGGTGGATATAGTCTTCGAACTCCTTAAAGCTCCCGCACAATCCCTCGAAATCCTTGTTCTCGTTTTCCGGGGGATGGAATTCCCCTGTCAATTTCCGGAGCAAAACCCATTTGTCCCACATTGCCTCGTGCTTCCACGACAGGGAGGCCAAGATGTGCTGCCGCGACCCTGAGGGCAAGGGGGCACCAGGCTGTCCACCTTTTTCACTCCGAGCTTGTTCCATGGCGTTTAAATAAGGGAAGACCACATCTTCCTCGATTTTCATATGCTCTTCCATTTGTTGGGCCATATCCTGGATCAAGTCGTTCAATTGGGAGAAAATCGGGTTCCAAGGGTTTCCCGACCGCGCCAAATCGGAAGCCCTCTTGCGGAAGTTAATGAGCCGCAACCGGATAAAAACGTGTTGGCGCCTGACGATATGGTTGATGATTTCCCTTAATGGTTTGTGCCTCCAATCCAAATCCCTGCTTCCGGTTTGGGGCCTCTGTAATTTTTCCAGCGATTCCAGAATTCCCTCCAGGGCCACCCCCGCTTGGTCGCAGGCGGTTTTCAGGTTTAGATGGCCGCCGAAGAAATAATTGATCCTGTTTTCCTCGAACAATTCAACGGCTCCGTCCAGCCCGACGGCGATCTCTCCGATGGAGGTATCCGGGTTGATTTTCACGATATCCTCTGATTTTCGCAGGCAGCCGGAAGTTGGGTGGCCTGCAGCCAAAAATCCCGGATGGTTTTTACGGCAGCTACCAGCTTGTCGTAGGAATTGGGCTTCACAATGTAGGAGTTGGCGCCCAATTGATAAGCCTTGGAAACGTCTTCTTCGGATGTGGAAGTACTCAAGACAATGGCTGGAATGAATTTGAAAACAGGGTCATTTTTGAGGGCGCGGAGGGTCTCATGCCCGTTCCTTCGCGGCATATTCAGGTCCAGGAGAATGAGGGACGGCAAGGGAACTCTGGATAAGCCGGCGAAAACCCCCTCCCGCCTCAAATATTGCAGGACCGCCTCCCCGTCCCTGGCACAGATGAGCGGATTCGGGATTTCATTTTCCTGGAAGGCCTTCCGGATGAGGAACAAGTCGTCCGGGTCGTCATCGGCAACGAGGATATGCCTCAAATCTTTTTTGGGGGGCGTGATGGCGATTTTGTTGTTAGTTCCCTTTAGGGAATCCCTTTTTTCTGTCGGATTCATGCGGCCGTCTCCTGCAATTTGCTGAATTTCGGCACCAGCAGCGTGAAGCAACTTCCCTTTCCGGGTTTGGACGCGGCCAGGATGTCGCCATGCTGCAGGCCCATGAACTGCTTGGAAATATAAAGGCCGAGCCCGGCGCCGGAACGGTGGGCTTCCCTTCCCAGGACCCGGTTCCTCGTAAACAGACGCTCCAGGATTTCCGGGCCCATTCCGATGCCAGTATCCGAAACTTTGATGATTTCCCAATTCCATCTTTTCTTGGCCCGCACCGTGATTGATCCACGATCCGTGCATTTGATGGCGTTGTTGAGCAGGTTGCGGAGCACCTCAACCATCTTGCTCCGATCGGCATAAACGAGGGTGTCTTCTTCCAATCCCTCTAGGCGCAGGGCCAATCCCTTTTGTTCCAACGTGGATTCGTAATCCCGGAGCGCTGCCGACACCACTTCCCGGAGTCCGACGGGTTGCAGGTCGACTTCCACCACTCCCCGGTCGATCTTACTGACGTTTAAAAGATTGGAGATGAGGTCGAAATTTTCCTGGCCAATGCACCGCATGTCCTCCAGGTATTCCTTTTGGCGGGGATTCACCTCCCCCACCAGGCCCATCAGGATGTTGTCGATGTATCCGTTGATTTCGGCCACCGGTGTCTTTAACTGGTGGGAAGTTACCGCGATCAGGTCCGTCTTCATTTCATCCACGTTTTGCAGTTTGCCGACGAAGGTGTTGAAGGCCCTTGCCATTTCCCCAACTTCGTCCCTCCCCTGCACCGCGAGCCTTTGCGTCAGGTCGGCGTCGCCCCGGGCGATATGCCTCATCTGGTCCACAAGTTGGGACAGGGGTTTGGAAACTTTTCGCTGCAAGTGGCAAAAAACCATCCCAGAAAGGAAGAGCACACCGGCCAAAGTGAGGGACGCCATCCAACCGTAAGCCTGCTGGAAATACTTTTGGTTGGACTCGACCAGCACCTGGGACCTTCCCAATTCATACCGGAGGAAAAGGTGGATCCGGAATCCCAATGGATCCACACCCGGATGAAGGCGGCGGCTCAAAAGGCGCAGGCCCTGGCGGTCTTTTTTTTGGAGGGCCAGCCTCAACTGGCTGATGAAATGGTCAACAACCAGGTTTTTATTTTCGATATCTAGGAGCAACTGGGCCTCGTCCGGGTCCAACGGGGGATGGTCCAATATCTTCATGTTGGATTCGATATTATTTTGGATCTCTTCCAACCGGCCCTGTCCCAAATCCCAAGGAAGGGAACCAGAGTTCAGCTTATCCACCAAACCCACCAGGTCCTTGGAATAAGCGCCGGCTAGTTCCACTCCCGCGATAGTTTTGACGTTGGCTTGGTTATAAATCCCGTTGAGGCGGCCGACAACCCGCTCCGAGAGTCCGTATCCGGCGATCACGATGAAGGCCATGGCCAAACCCATCACAGAGAGCCCCAACATAAGCTTTTGGGTTAATTTAAGATTTGATAAGTAAGCCACCGCTCCACTCCTATTCCAAGGACAGCGTCGCCACCAATACACCGATTGTCCGTCCCTCGCAAAATACCGGTACTGATACTTGGATCGAATAAATCTTGGTCGAAACATCCAGTCCCGCAGGACTCAGATAAACCCGGCCCCGGCCCCGGTTGTAGCATTTAAGGAATTTGTCCATCGTGCCGTGGACAAAATCGTTGCATTGGGGGGCCGTGCCGACCACGTTACCCCGGCAATCCAGCACAAAACATTTCAACATCACCGGGATCCAGGGTTCGTATCGACGCATCTCCTCGCTGGAACCGTTATGAAGGTAGGGCCTTTCCAAGTCGGAAATGCCGATCTCTGTCCATTCTCTTTGTATTTTTTGAACTTCGGTGGGGGGGAGGGGTGTGGCATTCCGGACCAGGATGTCCTGGATGACGGATTTCTCAGCCGCGAGCCGCTCCAAGAGAGGGAGGGATTTCTGGACGACTTCACCTATCCTGCCCTGGGATGGAAGTGCCGGAGAAGGCATTGCCACGAAAACCGCCAATAGGAGCAGAACCGTTTTACTCATTATGGGTCTTCCTTCATCAATTAAATATGATCGGCAATACTTGCTCAAACTGGATTTGGTGGGCATGTAAAAAAAGAGGATTGACCGGCCTCAGTTTCCCGCTAACAATCCGCAGTTTCATCGGAAAAACCAGTAGAGACCGAGGGCCCGTCCGCCAACGATTCTTTTTCGATCGTGTTTTCATCGCTCCTCAATCCTCTCTGTCAAATCCTTCTCATTTCGGATGACAATCCTTCCCCTTGCGGTTGAAACCAGTCCCTCGCCCTCTAGTTTGGAAAAAGTGCGGATGCAGGTCTCCACCGTTGTTCCCGCCATTTCGGCGATCTCCCGGCGGGTCAAAGGGATGGTGGTCCCAAACTCCTCCACCAAGTTCAGCAAAACGTGTAATATTCGCTTCTCAACGGTTTCCTGCTCGAAGGCCTGCATATTCTTCGATTGTCGGAGCCTCTTGGAAAGCTCTTCCACCACCGCACGGGACAAGGCAGGATACCTATCCAGTAGCCCGAAAAATTCCCGGATGGGATAGGCCAGGATGGTGACATCGGTTTCCGCCACGCCATTGCAGGCATAGGTCCTCTTGCCGAAACAACAGCAGCTGCCGAACAGGGCTTGGGAACCGTTCATGCAAAGGGTCATGTCGCGCCCGCTGGCGGAATGGATGACCGCTTTCACGTGGCCCTCCTTGACGAACCAGACGTAATCCGCCGGGTCGCCTTCCAGGAAGATGGAATCCCCCTTGGAGTATTTCTTTTCCAAAATGGTTTTTTCCGCCTCCCGCAGGGCCTCCACGGGAAGCCTTCGAAATATCTCCATGCTGGCCAGGAGACCCTTGGGTTCGGCCGACGTTGGATGGACTTTGCTTCTGGGCACGTTCAACATGGTCTTCCTCCTTTGGTTTTAAAAAATCTTGCTGGGCGGCTCAATGTCTTTCCCGGATTGGCCGGTTCCATTGGAACCTTTATGTAGGTAACCTGCGATGACCCCCGGAAGGGCCTGGGTGTCCAGCGGCTTGACCAGGTAGCCGTTGCAACCCGCCGCCTTGGCCTTGGATTCGTCTCCCTGCAGGTCGTAGGAAGTGGCGATCAAAATGAGGATATCCCGGTTCCGGGCATCGGACCTGACCCGTTTCGTCAGTTCCACGCCGTCCACGCCGGGCAGCCCGAAGTCCATGAGGATCAGCCGGGGCCGGAAATACTCCAATACCGCCAGGGTTTCCTGGGCGTTCCGGGCGGTCAGGACTTGGTACTGTTCCAATTCCAGGACCCGCTTTTCGAGTTTCAGGTTCATAAGGTTGTCATCAACGATGAGGATGGGTTCGTTCGGCATGGGACGGAGGGCCCCCTTGTTTTCTCAACTCTCGGGACTATCGAGGGCAAATGTGATGCCAGTCACAAAGGGTCGAAAACTTTTATTTCATGGGGGAGAAAACCGGGAAAGGGAATGACTATGGCGCCAGCACCATAGTGGCAAGGCCATAAAACAATGGAACCACCAAGGTCGCCAAGAAAGGCAATTTCAATAGACGGATAGTATCGGTGTGGTTAGGGCAGGCCGGGTGACCTGGGGGGTCAAAATGAATGGGGAGCTATTCGTCTTTGGCCTGGAGGCCGTATTTCTTGACCTTGACGTGGAGGGTTTTGTAGTCGGTTTTGAGGATCTTGGCGGCCTGGGATTTATTCCCGCCGGTGTTTTTCAGGACATTCCGGATGGCCTGCTTTTCCGCCGCCTCCACCGCCCTTTCACCGATTTCCTTCAGGGACAATCCCGGGGGCAGCGGCACCTCCACCGGTCCGGGGGCCCCCGCGGAAGACTTGGCCTTGCTGATCATGCCCTTTAAAGTCTTGCCTTCCAACTGGGAGCCGGGGGAGACAAGCACCCCCTGGCGCACCACGTTGCGCAGTTCCCGGATATTGCCGGGCCAGGAATGTCCCAGGAGCAGTTCCATGGCCGCCCCTTCATCGAAACGGACAGGCTTCCGGAATTCCAAACCGGCCTCCTCGAGGAATCCTTGGGCCAATAACGGGAGGTCTTCCATGCGTTCGCGCAAGGGGGGAAGGCTCAAGGTGAATTCGGCGAGTCGGTAGTACAGATCCTGCCGGAACTTTCCGGCCGTGGCCTCGGCTTCCAAGGGGGCGTTGGTGGCGGCAATGAAGCGCACGTCGATGGGGATGGTCTTCTCCGCCCCCACGGGCTTGACCTGCCTTTCCTGCAAAACCCGAAGAAGCTTGGCCTGGAGCCCGGGCGGCAGGTTGCCCACCTCATCCAGGAAAAGGGTTCCGCCCTGGGCCAGCACCAATTGGCCCTCTTTCTTGCGGTCGGCTCCCGTGAAGGCCCCCTTCTCGTGGCCGAAAAGCTCGGACTCCAGGAGGTTCTCCGCCAGGGCCCCGCAGTCCACCGCCACGAAGGGCTTCTGGCGCCGGGCGCTTTCCTCGTGCAGGGCCCGGGCCGCCAGTTCCTTTCCCGTGCCCGTCTCCCCTTGGATCAGCACCGTGAGGTTGGAAGCCGCCACCTTCTGGATCTGGCCGATCACTTCCTGGATGGCGTTCCCTTTTCCGAGGATGCGGGTGAGAGCCGGGCCCTTCCCGGCCTTTTTCCGGAGTTCGGCCATTTCCTCCAACAGGTCGTTTTGTTCCAGGGCCCGCTGGAGGGTAATGAGCAGCTGGTCGTTTTCAAAGGGCTTGGTGAGGTAATTGTAGGCCCCGGCCTGGGTGGCTTCCACCGCCGTCTTGAGGTCGGTAACCCCGGTCAGCATAAGGACGGGCAGTTGGGGCCTCGAAGCCTTGAGTTTTTTAAGGACTTCCATGCCGCTGATGTCGGGAAGGTTCAGGTCGAGGATGACCGCACCCACCGAGGAAACGGCCCTTTCCAGGCCCAACTGGCCGTTCTCGGCCGTAATGATTTCGAAGCCGCCGGCCTTGCCCAAGACTGCCTGTAGCAGCCGCCGCTCGATAGGGTCGTCGTCAATGACGAGAATTTTTTTCACGGGATCCTTTTACCACAGAGTTATGTCGGGTGAACAAAGAAAGACTTTTTCCAACAAACCTGTTTTACTCCGCGTAACTCCGTTAACTCTGTGGTTCAATTTTGGCTTTTAAATACCCGGCGATCTGCGCGGGGAAGGCCTGGGTGTCGATGGGCTTGGTGATGTACCCATCGCAGCCTGCGGCTTGGGCTTTTTCGTCATCCCCTTTCATGGCATAGGCCGTCAGGGCCACGATGAGGATATCCCGGGTGCCGGGTTCGGCCTTGAGCTGCCGGGTCAGGGTGAGGCCGTCCATGCCCGGTAACTGGAGGTCCATGAGGATGAGGCGGGGTTTGAACTCCTGGAGGACCTTCAGGGCCTCTTCCGCGTCCCCCGCGGTGCGGATTTCGTAGCCTTCTTTTGCCAACACGACCTTGGCCAGCTTCAGGTTGGCCGCATTGTCATCCACGATGAGGACAGGCTCACCCGCCACGTTCCCCTCCATTGATGCCGCTACCCATGGCCGTCGGAAGCACTGCTGAAAAATGGCTGCCCTTCCCTGGGTGGCTTTGGACTTCCACCCTTCCCCCCTGGGCTTCCACAATGCGCTTGGTCAGGGCCAGCCCCAGGCCCGTGCCGGCGTATTTCTTGGCCGTTCCCGCGTCCAACTGCTGGAATTCGACGAAAAGCTTGTGCTGGTCCTCGGGTTTGATGCCGATCCCCGTGTCCTCCACGGAAAGGCGGAACATGCCCTTGCCTTCCGGGGCGGTCCTAATGGTAACCCGGCCGTTGTCCGGGGTGAACTTGATGGCATTTGACAGGAAGTTGTAGAGCACTTGTTTGTACTTGCCGCCGTCTAAGAGCACCTTGGGAATGGCGGGGTCGATCTGGATCTCAAGAATGATTCGTTTGGTTGAGGCCAGGCCCCTCAGGATTTCCTTCACCTCGGTGGTCACCTTGACCAGGTCCAGGGCCTCGGGACGGAATTCCATCTTGCCCGCCTCCACCTTGGTCAGGTCCAGCACGTCGTTGATGAGCTGCAGAAGGTGCCGGGCGGAGGTGAGGATGTCGCCCAAGTATTCCTTGTGCTCGGCTGAAAGGGGCCCCACCTTCTCGTTCACCATCAGTTCGGAGAACCCGATGATGGCGTTCAACGGGGTGCGCAATTCATGCGACATATTGGCCAGGAATTCGCTTTTGAGACGGTTGGCCTCCTGCATCCGGCGGTTTTGCTCCTCCAATTGCCGCTTGCGCTCGGTGGTATCCCGGATGGCGGCGGTTACGAAGAAACCCTCGGGGGTTTGGGTAGGGCTGAGGGAAATTTCGGCCGGGAACTCGCTGCCGTCCTTGCGAAGGGCGTAAAGGTCGAGCCCCGCGCCCATGGGACGGGTCTTGGGGGATGAGAAAAAGCCCCCGCGGTGGCTCGGATGGTTGGCCCGGAACCTTTCGGGGATCAAGACCTCGATGGGCTTGCCCAGCAGTTCGGCCCTTGTGTAGCCGAAAAGGGACTCCGCCTGGGCGTTGATGAGGACGATTCTGCCGTCTTTCCCCACGATGACCATGGCGTCCGGGGCCGCCTCCAGGATCCCCTTAAAGCCGGTGACCTGCCCTTCGGCCAGGGATTTTAATCCATGGGATAGCTTTTTTCGGGACGGGGATTTTTTCTTGGGTTTCCCTGCTTTTTGTTGGCGTGCCAATCGGTTCCCTTGGAAGCGGAAGTCGCGGACCCTTCACCCTTCCAGGCCCGCCCATGGGCCCATTATGGCTTGAAAAAGGGCTCTTTGCCAAGGCGGGACCGGGCCGGAATTAACACCTCCCGGGTGACATAAAAAAAGCAGACCAGGAAGGTTAACGCTTCGTTAAGGACCCGGCCTCGACATGGGGAGTCAAGTTTTCAACTTTACGCTCCAGAATTGCCCGAAAGGAAAATCCGGGCCCCTGGAGCGGTTGCAAAGGCCTCCCCTTTTCCCTCCTCCAATTTTCCCCTTTATGACCTTCCTCATATTGCCTTTTTCGGCCATCCATAGGATTGGCCTAACCGTCCACCATGGGAAAGCGGCGCCTCCCAACCGGAAAAAACTATGGCGTGCGCGCCATAACCCGGGCGCCCTAATGGGCAGGAAGCCCAGTCGGCATCCCTGGAAAAGCCTTTATTTTCAACGGGTCGAATTTGGTATCAGGCTTGCTCAAGGAAACAGGCGTCTCAAAATTTCGTTCAAGGAGAGAAAAATGGAATCCCAAAAATCACTGCCGGCTTTGCTCTGGGCGCAGGCGGTCATCGCCTTCTGCCTGGGATTGTTCCTCTTTTCCTTCGCGCACGCGGCGGGGGGCGGAAGCGTCTCAGGCACCATCCATGTGAAGAAGGCTTATGTGGAAACCTCGGGCCCGAAGGGCGACAAGGACGTGGTGGTTTACCTGGAACCGACGGTTAAGACCGCCTTTCCGGCGCCCACCCAACACGCCCAGATGAACCAAAGCCAGTTGAACTTCGTCCCCCATGTCCTGGCCGTGCAGGCCGGCACCACGGTGGATTTCCAGAACGACGACGCGGTCAACCACAACGTCTCCTCGCCGGCGGCCTGTTGTTCCTTCGACCTGGGCCAGTGGGGCAAAGGCATGGTCAAGAGCCAAGCCTTCACTTCCCCGGGCGTGGCGCCCCTGCTCTGCAGCCTGCACCCCGAAATGGGGGCCTACGTGGTGGTGGTGGGCAGTCCTTATTTCACCACGGTCCCGCTCATCACCGACAACGCGGAAAAGAAACAGTACGGCAGCTATTCCATCAAGGGCGTCCCTGCGGGCCAGTACAAGCTGAAGGTCTGGAACGGGAAACTGGTGGGCGAAACCCAGGTCGTCACCGTCACCGACGGCGCGGACACCGCCGCCGACATCGACATCCACAAGAAGTAATCCAAGGAGCGGCCCATGGCCTCGAAGACTTTTCGGAAATTCGCGGCGGTCCTGGTGGTGGCGGCCGGTTTTATCCTCCCCGCCCTCGCTACCCCCGCCGGCCCGAAGCCCCAAAGACGGGATTTCAACATCGTGGCCCACAGGTACGCCTACGATCCCGCCGAAATCCGGGTGAACCAGGGCGACGATGTCCATATCCGTTTCTCCTCCAAGGATGTGATGCACGGTTTTTATCTGGAGGGGTACGACCTGGACGCCATGGCCAGCCCGGGCAAGTCCGGCATCCTGCTGCGCCACCCCTCCCAGGGTGCGGAATTCCAGCCCGCGGAGGAAATCACCTTCACCGCCGGTCAAAGGGGGAAGTTCCGCTACCGGTGTTCCATGACCTGCGGTTACATGCACCCCTTCATGATGGGCGTCCTCATTGTTGAACCCAATACCCTTTATGCCCAGGGGCTGGGATTGATGGGCGGGCTTTTCCTGGCGGCCCTCATCCTGGCCTGGCCGTCCAAAACCGTCCCACTCCCGGCCGCGGAAGGAGCCAAGGCATGACCCGCCGAATTGAGGAACTGGAACCCAAGGAGATCCTGGCCCTGGCCATCTCCATCGAACAAGCCAACCAAAAGGCGCTCCGGAATTTCTCGGAGATGTTCGACGGTTACAACCAGGAAGTCTCGCGTAACTTCGGGGAAATGGCCGAAGAGGAGGGCCGCCACGAGGAACTGCTGCAACAAATGTACAAGAAGAAATACAAGGGTCCCGCTCCCAATATCGACTCCTTTGACATCGAGGGAGTGGTGGAGGCGGTCGACCTGGACGATTCGGAGTTCCTGATTTTCGACAGTTTCAAGGCCCAGCAGGTCTACCAGGCCTCCTGGGAGGCGGAAAGAAGGGCAAGGGAGTTTTACCTGAAGGCCGTGAAAAACGTGAAGGACGCAGAGATGGCCAATCTGTTTAACACCCTGGCTGACATGGAGGGCGACCACGCCGACTGGCTGGAAAAAAAACTCGGCCATAAAGGAAAAAAGCCATGAGCGAAAACATCAACCCCAACCCGTCCATCCTGCCTTCCCCTTCGGCCACGCCGGCCTCCCGGCCCCTTACCGGGCCCCTGGCCCCGCCGCCGCCCTTGGAGGGCTGGCGCATCGACTTGCTCAAAACCTTCCCCTGGCTCAAGTGGCTGGTCAAACGGCGTTGGTTCCAGTTCGCCGTGGTCCTGCCCAATCTTTTCCTCTTCCTGGTCTTCCTGGCCGCGGGCGTCTGGGGGACTCCCGTGGGCAACCGCAACATCCTGATCGTTTTCGTCTGGATCTTCTGGTGGTTCCTCCTGATCAGCGCCATGGTGCCCTTCCTTTCCAGGGCCTGGTGCACCATGTGTCCCTTCCCCTTCTTTGGGGAATGGATCCAGCGCGGGTCCCTTACCACCCCTAAGATGGCCGCGCCCGGCGCCAAGGGGGCCAAAGTAGGCATCAACCGCTACTTCGGCTGGAACCTGAGGTGGCCCAAGGCCCTGTCCAACATCTGGATGCAGAATATCGGCTTCCTGGGCCTTTGCACCTTCAGCGCTTTTTACCTGACCCGGCCCATCGTGACCGTCTGGGTCCTGGGCAGCCTGATCATCATCGCCACGGTCCTCCATGTGGTCTTCCGCCAGAGGGCCTTCTGCAACTATGTCTGCCCCGTGTCCGGCTTCTTGAGCCTTTATTCCATGAGCTCCATGGCCGAGGTCCGCTCCCGGGACGCTGAGGTTTGCCTGAAATGCCACGACAAGAGCTGCCTGGTGGGCAGCGAGCGGGGCTGGGGCTGTCCCTGGTTCAATTTCCCCAGCAAAATGGAACGCAACAACTACTGCGGCATGTGCATGGAATGCATCAAGAGCTGCCCTCACGACAACATGACCGTGCGCCTACGGCCCTTCGCCACCGACACCAAACTCAAGGGCTACGACGAGGCCTGGAAGGCCTTCATCATGCTGTCCTTGGCCCTGGCCTACAGCGTCATCTACCTGGGCCCCTGGGGTTTCTTCAAGGACCTGGCCAACTTCACCGAAAGCGGCAGGGGCCTTTCGGCCTTCCTCGGTTACGCCCTCTGCCTCTGGGCCCTGCCCATGGTGGTGATCCCTACCGTCTTTTCGGCCTTCCATTGGGTGGCGCGCCGTTTGGCCGGGGCCGAACCCAAGCCCTGGAAGGAATCCTTCCTCCTGATGGCCTATCCGCTCGTGCCCCTGGGGCTCCTGGCCTGGATCGCCTTCAGCCTGCCGCTCATCTTCATCAACGGCAGCTACATCCTGGTGACCATGTCCGACCCCTTCGGCTGGGGCTGGGATCTCTTCCACACGGCCCATACAGCCTGGTCGCCCATCCTGCCCCAATGGATGCCCGCCATCCAGGTGGGCATCCTGGCCATCGGCCTCATCCTGACCCTGAAGTCGGTCTTCAAGCAGGCCGGCAAGATTTATACGGACAACCGGGCCCGGCTGAGGTTCGCCCTGCCGATGGCGCTTTTGATGACCTTGATTGTTTCCTTGTTCATCCGTCTTTACGTGAGTTAAGGGGGACCCATGAAAACGAGAGAATGGCTTTCAACTATCCTGGCCCTGGCGGCCGTCATCGGTTCCGTGGCCCTGCCTTTTTGGTATGAGGGACGGAGGGCGGCTTCCGCCCCCGAGCGGACCATCACCCTGACCGGCGTGGCTTCCTCCGGTATTTGGACCGAGGACCCGGTCACGGGCGACAACTACCGCAAAAACAGCTTCAAACCCGCCCGGATCCGTTTGGAAAAGGGGGAATCGGTGCGCTTGGTCCTCCGGAGTGCGGATGTGACCCACCGTTTCTACATGCCCGAGTTGGGCGTGGGGCCGGTGGAGCTCGTCCCGGGCCATACCGAGGAGGTCCACTTCAAGGCCGATAGGGAAGGGGTCTTCAACTACTACTGCACCGAAATCTGTGGGGACTGCCATTTCCACATGAGGGGTTTCCTCACGGTGGGAAACGCCGCCGACCCGGCTGCCGCCGCGGCCGCCTGCGACGGGACCCACCGTGAATCCCCCCCCGCCTTTTCCAGCCTGGCCGAGGAAGGCCGTTACTGGTTCGAATCCAAAGGATGCGTTTCCTGCCACGGGGCCGGTGGCACGGGCGGGGTGCCCAACTTCAACTACGCCCGGGGCACGGTCCCGGCCCTGAACACCCTGGCCTCCAAACTCTCCCTGGAGAGCAAGTCCGAGGTGGAAGCCTTCACCCAAGCCCTCGGCCAAAAGGAAGGCCTGGCCAAGGACAAACCCGCTCCTGGGGTTTCCAATTGGGCCCTGTCCTACGCCCAATACCAGTCGGTCCTGAGGACCATCCAGGGGGGCAGCCCGCCGTTAAAAGCCGACCCGAAGGGCCCCGAACCGCCGCTTTTCATGCCGGCCTGGAAGGAAAAATTGGGTTTGGACCAGATCAACTCGATCATCGCTTATCTGGTTTCCCAGCAGAAGTTCGAGGAACACACGGGCTGGGGCATGTAGGACCTGGGCGCGGGTTGGGCGCCAAAAAGCAGTTGAACATTGAATTGAAAGAGGAGGAAGAGAAATGGATTCCAAGATCATCCGGAAGGCTTTGGGGGCTTGGCTGGGGGCGGCAGGCCTTTTCCTGGCGGCCTCGCCTGTACTGGCCCTGCCGAGTTTCGCGCGGCAGACGGGCATGTCCTGTGCGGCCTGCCACACGGTCTTTCCCGAATTGACCACCTACGGGAGGACCTTCAAGCTGAATGGCTACACCACCACCAACACCGACGAGTTGAAGGACGGCTCGGACGAGGCCGGGTACCGGTTGGAAGTCAACAATACCCCGCCCCTGGCGGCCCTGATTCAAATTTCCGACACCTTCACGAAACAGTCCCCTTCCAGCGCCGGGGACCTGGGTTCGGACCAGAACGGGAACCTGGAATTCCCCAACCAATTCAGCCTGTTCTACGCCGGACGCATCTCCCCCCAGATGGGGGCCTTCGTGCAGGTGACCTATGACGCCGCCTCCGGCGCCCTGGGGATGGACAACACCGACGTGCGCTGGGCCAACCGGTTCCAAGTGGCTAATACGGACCTCATCCTCGGTCTGACGGCCAACAACAACCCCACGGTTCAGGACGTCTTCAACACCGCCCCGGCTTGGAGCTTCCCCTACGCGGGCAACAACACCGGCTTCGGCGCCCCCGGCATGACCCAGGTGGAAAGCCTGGGAGGCAACGTGGCGGGCGTAGGGCCCTACCTTTTTTGGAACCAGCTCCTCTACGTGGAAATTTCCGCCTACCGCTCGGCGCCCCAGGGCTTCGGCGCGGGTGCGGCCTACCCCGTGGAATTGGGCTTCACGCCTTATTGGAGGGTGGCCCTGACCCAGGACTTCGGCCCCAACTCGGCCGAGATCGGCGCCTTCGGGCTGGATGAGCACACCGTGCCAAGCGGCGCTTCCCTGCCCATCGGCCCCCAGGACCACTTCACAGACCTGGCCCTGGATGCGCAGTACCAGTACGTGGACAAAACCAGCGCCTTCACCTTGAAAGGAAGCTGCATCTGGGAGGACCAAACCCTGGATTACTCCAATGGAAACGGCCTGGCCTCCAACCCCACGAACA
>Ga0070734_10003768_pt1 | contig 15283 bp, 12 predicted proteins | sample Coa_R1_8_FD_66444 | JGI IMG/M metagenome (GOLD analysis project Ga0070734, IMG submission 66444) | Surface soil microbial communities from Centralia Pennsylvania, which are recovering from an underground coalmine fire - Coalmine... | ecosystem: Environmental > Terrestrial > Soil > Unclassified ...
GTAAATCTATTTTTTAAAACCCTCGGAACCATAAAGCTCATTTGGAATCCTTAAAAGTTTTTCTTTGATGCAAATATTTTATGAGTTTTGTCTTAATAAACATTCATTCTTTTTTCACTTAAAAACCCCACCAAGGTTTGGCCGTTCTCCTCGGCAATGGAAACCGCCAGGCTGCTGGGCGCGCCAATGGCGGCCACCAGGGGGATGCCCGCAGCCAAGGCCTTTTGCATGATCTCGAAAGAAACCCGGCCGCTGACGAGAAGACAAAGGTCCTTAAAGGGCAGCTTCTTGTTCAAAAGCCCCCAACCCACCACCTTATCCAAGGCATTGTGGCGGCCCACATCCTCCCGGAGCACCACCAGTTTCCCCTTCGAGTCAAACAAGGCGCTGGCATGAAGGCCGCCGGTCTTTTCAAAAGTTTCCTGGGCCTTCCGAAGTTTATCCGGCAGGGCATAAAGGACCTTCTTGGATATCTTGAATTTGGATTTGACGGGTTTGAAATTGTGCCGGACCGCCTTAAGGCTGGCCTTACCGCAGACCCCACAGCTGGAGGAAGTGTAGAAATGGCGGGTCAGTTTCGAAGGGTCGAAGGCCGCACCAGGCTTCAAAAAGACATTGATGGTATTTTCGTCCAATTCACTCTTGGGGTTCTGGCACCCCACGATTTCACTAAGGTCCTTGGGGGAGTGAACGATACCTTCGGTGTAAAGAAAGCCGGCGGCCAGTTCCCTGTCATGGCCAGGGGTGCGCATGGTGACGGAAACGCTTTTGCCGTTGACCCGGATTTCGAGGGGTTCCTCGGTGACAACTTGGTCGAGAAGAATTCTTTTGGAGCCCTTGGCCCATTTTTGGATTTTAACCGCCGAACTCGTTTTCATCGTAGGACCATCCAAGATCAAAGATCGGTTTAAAGGGGTTTTTGCGCCCAAACCGAAACCGTGGAGTAAAAGACAGCCTTCACTCCAGGGTTTCCGGCCATTTCCACATAGGTCCGCAGGTCCGCTTCCGTGACCGCCCCCGTTTGGAGGTACTGGTTCCAAAGCTGCAAGGTGGATTGCCGCATCACTTCCGCGGTCCCTTGCCCGCCGGATTCCAAGGGAGCAAAAACGTCCTCCCGGACATCCGCGAATCCGGCCTGGGCTAGGTATCCGCCCAGCTTTGAGCCGAAGGCGTAGTCATTATGTTTTTGTTCGAACAACCGGCGGACGGCTTCCCGGAGGGCGTCGAAGCTTTTCAACCCCGGTCCTTCCGGCCCTTCCCACCGGGCCGCTGAAAAATCCGCGTCCTCGGCCAAAAGCCATCCCCCGGGCCTGAGGGACGCCATCATCCTGTCCAGCATCTCCCGGAAGCCCGGGTTATGCATCAGCACATAACGCTCATGGATGAGGTCGTAAGCCCCTGCTTCCAGCTCCATCTTCGCCCAATCGCCCTTCAGGACTTTCAAATTCCGGTGTTGGAGCCGGTCGAGGAAACGGGTATCCAGGTCCACCCCCGTCACCCCGCCGCGGGAACCAGTTTTTTCCAGCATCCAGGGCAACAACCCGCCTGCCCCCGCCCCTACTTCAAGAACCGATTTCGCGGCCAAGGACCCTAAAGACTCCAAACGTTTCCGGGTACGGGGATCGAACAATTCCTCAATGGACCGCAGCCGTTCATACTCCGACCGGTCCTTCGCATCGTTGAAGATATAACTATGTTCGGTCATAGGTCCCGGGGGCCATCAATGCATCTTTACTTGCTGCGGAATTTCTATCACCACCCGGGCGTTGTAATCGGGCACGCCGCCTCCCGCGTCCACCAATCCCCGGGGAATGAGGATATTGCCCTCGGGCCAATGCACCTGCAGGTTGCCCGGGGCCAGGGGCGCCAAATGCACCCGGCAGGTGAGGCGGCCCTGGCCGTTTACCAGTTCCACCTTGTCCCCCTGCTTTAAATGAAGCTCCCCCGCGTCCTCGCCGTTCATCAAAACCGCGTCCCGGGGCGCGTTATTCAGCGGGTCGATTTCGGCATAGATAAGGGAATTGAACTGTTTGCCCCGGCGGGTGGAAAGCTCGAATTCGCCGGGCTTCCGCGTCATATCGGGAAGGGCCACAGCCTTCAGCCGGGCCTTCTGGTCGGGAGTCTGGAACCGTCCGCCCTCGCAGAGGTGGGGTCCGCCATATTGAAAGGCATCTCCGGTTTTGGCCAATTTTTGGATGCCCTCATATAGAGGGACAACCTTGGCGATCTCCTCGCGGATTTCCTGGGATGTCCCGCATTTCAACAAGCCGGCCTTTTCGGGATAAGCGGCCGCCGCCACCTGGAGCAGGATCTTCCATTCGGCCCGGGCTTCCCCCACCTGCCGCTCGATCTGGGGGCTGAACATGACCCGTCGCTCGGTGGAAGTCTCCGTGCCGCCCCCCTCTTGTTCATAACGGGTCTGGGCCGGAAGCAGGATCACCTCTTCCCCTTCCACCAACATCTGGTCCGTCAGGATGATGTCCTGGTGGACCCTCAAGGGAACCTTGGCCAGGGCCTGGCGCACATAGGCCGGGTCCGGCAGGGTCGAGAGGAAATTTCCGCCCATGCAGTAAAGGACATCCAGTTCGCCCCTGGCCGCCGCTTCCACCATGTCCACCGTGGAAAGGCCCGGTTTTTCGGCGATGGGAAAACCGTATTGTTCTGAAAGGTGCCTGGCGTTCTCGGGTGTGATGGGCTTGCCGCCCGGAAAGACCGTGGAGTAGGCCCCCATCTCGGCGCCCGACTGCACGGACGAATGGCCCCGGATGGGCATGAGCCCGGCGCCTTCCCGCCCGACGTAGGACTGGGTCAACCCCACATTCACGATCATCGATACGGCATCCGCGCCGAAGACATGCTGGGTGATGCCCATGCTCCAGACGAAGATGCCCCGGGGCGAGCGGTGCAACAACTCGGCGAACTGCCGCATGGAGGATTCGGGCAGGCCCGACTGCTTTTCCAGCATCTCCCAAGGCAACCCCCTGGCCTTTTCCTTCAAGTCCTCAAAACCCAGGGTATGGTCCCGGAGGAAGTTGGGATTCACCCAATTGTTCTCGCACAAAACCTTCAGGACCCCGTAAAGGAAGGCAATGTCGCCTCCCTGGGACACGGGATACCAATAATCGGTGACGTCGGTGCCGAAGACGGCGCTGGAAAAGGCGGAAGGCACCCAATAGCGGTCCATGCCAGGCTCCAGGTAGGGATTCACCAGCGCCACTTTGGCCCCGTTCTTCTTGGCTTCGTGAAGGTACTTCATGGTGACCGGCTGGTCGTTGGCGGGATTGGCGCCGAAAAAGACGATGAGGTCGGCCTTGTAAAAATCCTTGTAGCTGCAGGTGGTCGCGGCCACGCCCAGGGCGGACTTCATGGCGGCGGTGGAAGGCGAATGGCAGAGCCGGGCCGAGTTGTCCACGTTGTTGGTGCCCAGGAAGCGGGCGGCCTTCTGGGCCGCGTAGTAGGTTTCGTTGGTGACGCCCCGGGAAGTCACGAAAAAGGCCATGCGGTCCGGCCCGGCGGCCCGCAAGCGCTTACCGATGCGCTCCAAGGCCTCCTCCCAGGTAATGCGGTGGAACCCCTTATCCCCCTTTTGCCGGAGGAAGGGAAAAGGAAGGCGGCCCAGGCGCCTCAATCGGTCGTTGCGCAGGCTTTTTAGCGCCTCCACATCCCCCAAGAGATTGGAGTCCAACTCCGGTGCGGTGTTCATCCGAAGCAGGTTCAGGCGTGTCATGCACAGGTGGATCCCGTCGACGGTCCAGTCGTGCAGGCCCGCTACGCCCAGGGCGCAGCCGTCGCAAACGCCGCGGGTCAGGACCTTCCAGGCGTAGGACAGGTTGTCCCGGTTATCCCAAAATACCCGGGCCATGTCGCGGAAGTGCTTGGGCTTCACCTGGCCCAGGCCAAAAGGCACCCAGCGGAGCCAGGACCTGGTTAAACTCGTTTTTATGGTTCCGGGCATGAATCCCTTCCTTAAGTGCCGGCCTTACCGCCGTCCCTTCCCAAGTTTTCGATCCATTTCTTCCCAAAGACCTGGGTAAAAATTTCCCACGACGTAAACATGGCCCAAACAAACCAAAAAAAAGCACCAAATTCAACGGAAATCAGGGTTTATTTTTGGCACATGCTTTGCCCTTTATCAAGACAAGTTTATCGGTTCGTTGGGCCTTTTGCCGACAAAAAGCCGGTAGCTCATTCAAGGAGGCAACAATGCGAGCTCTCGTTATCGACGATTCAAAAACCATGCGGATCTTCCTCAAGAAGGTCCTCAGGGACCTGGGGTTTGAGGTTTTTGAGGCGGACAACGGCCTGTCGGCCCTGGAGCTGATGAAACAGGACGAAAAGATGGGGCTGGTCCTGGTGGATTGGAACATGCCGGTCATGGACGGTTATGAGTTTGTCCGCGCGGTGCGTTCCCAGGCGGGCAACGAGGAGGTCAAACTCATGATGGTCACCAGTGAGACCCAGGCGGACGGCATCGACCGGATCGCCGAGGCCGGGGCGGATGGTTACCTGACCAAACCCGTCACGCCGCAGGCTTTGGCTGAAAAAATCGGCCATTTCCAATTGAAGGGGGCCTGACATGCAAGATACCGAATTGCAATTGGAGAGCGTCGAAAATCTGGTGAACGACATCTGGGGAAAGTTCCTGGGCATGGAAATCCATGGATCAGTTCAACCCGAAGCGGCGCCCTTTTCCGATTCCTACTTCGCCTGGGTCCGCATCGTGGGCCATGAAAACATCACCATCATCCTCAAATGCCCCGAATCGCTGGCCCGGTGGACCACCGCGGCCATGTACGAGGACAAACCCGAGCAGATGGACAACGGCCAGATCCAGGACTGTCTGAAGGAAATCGTCAATATCCTCGGCGGAAACGTCAAGGGCATGCTCACCAAGTACCATTTGCTTTCCATTCCCTTCGTCTCGGGCCCGGGCCGGGGACCCCAATTTCCCCCGGAGGACTACCTGGGCCAGTTTTATTTCCAAAGCCTCGGCCAAAGCCTCCAACTGACCTTTTTAAAGGTGGCATAAGGACTGAATTCAGTGAACGGGGGCGCAAAGCGTCCCCATTGAGGAGAGAAGAATATGAAACCGATGCAGGCCTTTTCCTGGACAAAATTAAACTGGTCCTTCCTCTTGGCGGGAACGGTCATCCTGGGCTCCTCCGGCTTTTTCGGAATCCAAACCATGGAAAGAGGGGTCCAGTGGATGAACCGGACCCACGAGACCGTCCAGAGCATCCAAAAAGCCCAATTGGCTTTCGACCTGGGGGAGGAAGACTACGCCAAATACCTGTTGAAAAGGTCTCCCAACCGTTTCAAGAACATCGGGAAAGAATTGGAGGATTCCTTTCAAGGATCCCTGGATTTCAACCAGTTGAATGATGGGGGGCTTGTTCCCGCCGAAAGCCTCTACCGCCTGCAGGGCCAACTGGGGGATGAGAAGGCCATCCTGCAGGATGGTATTGAAAAGACCCAAAGGGGCCATTGGAAGGAGGCGGCGGCGGAATTCCAAAGCCCCGTCCACAAAGCCCTTGAAACGGCCATCCGGGACTCTTTCGTGGAACTGGCCCGCTTGGAATCCTGGAAGATCAAGATCCGCCGGGAGGAGGACGCCGCGGCCGGCCACAGGAACAGGGAAATCATCGCCATCTGCTCCACGGCCATGGCCCTGATCTGCCTCCTGGCCGGTTTCATGGTCTTCGTCCATTCCTGGCGCCGGTGGGCTGCCGAAAGGGAGACCGACCGGAAGGAAAAACGGTTCCAGGCCGTGATGGAAACGGCCCTCGACGGGATCGTGTTATGCGACGGCGAAGGCGTCATCCGGTACTTTAACCAGGGGGCGGAGAAGATCTTCGGATACCGGTCCCCGGCTATCCTCGGCAAACCCTTCATTTCCCTCCTGCCGGAAAGGCTTTACCGGCTTTACCGGGAGAGCCTCGGCGAAGCCATGGAACGGAACACCCCCCGCCTGGAAATGACGGGGCGGCGGGCGGACGGAGGGGAATTCCAGATGGAAGTCACCTCGACGACTGCCCGCATTGGCAAGGAGGTATTTCACACGAAAATCCTCCGGGACATCTCGGAACAACGCAAGGCCGAGGGCCTGCTCCAGGAACGGGAGGAAATGTTCCGCAATCTTTTCGAGGAGGGACCCGTCGGCATGATCCTCGTCGACCGGGACTTCAAATTGGTCAACGTCAATTACGCCTTCTGCCACATGCTGGACTTCCGTAAGAAAGACCTGATCGGCGGAAATTTCCAATCCCGGGTCGATCCGGAGGATGCCCAGCCCGAGCAGAGCCTGATCGAAAAGCTTTTTGAGGGCTTGATCCCCCACTATCACATGGAAAAAAGGTATGTCACCCGTTCCGGCGAGAGGATCTGGTGCAAGGTCAGTGCTTCCGTCAACCTGGGCCAGGACGGCAAGCCCCGCTACATGCTGGCCATCGTGGAAAACATCGACGAGGTCAAGCGCGTGGACGAGATGAAGGCGGACCTGATTTCCGTCGTATCCCACCAGCTCAAGACCCCCGTCGGCGAGATCAACGGTTATATCGAGAACATGCTCGAGGGCCTGGCGGGCGACTTGAAGCAGCGCCAGAGGGAATACCTGGAGGACATGCGGGAGATAGGAATGAACAACTTCAGGCTTATTTCCGACCTCCTGAACGTCTCCAAGATCGAGCGGGGGGTCATCTCCATGGACATCAAGCCTGTTCCGGCGGCGGAGGTCATCCAGTCGGCGATAAGGGACTACATCGCCCCCATCCGGCAAAAAGGCCTTTCCCTGCAGCTCAACGGGCTGGATTCGGACCTGTGGGTTAACGCCGACCGGGACAAGACCGTGGAGGTCCTGCGGAATCTGATCAACAACGCCTTGAAGTGTACCGACAAAGGGTTCCTGCAACTCTCCATCCAGGAGGAAGAAGAGGATATCCTGATCGAGGTGGAGGATTCGGGCATCGGCATGGGGCCGGAAATGCAACGCCGGTTGTTCATGAAGCAGAGCACGCTGGGGCCTGAAAGCGGCCGCGCGGGGGCGGGCCTGGGCCTCTTCATCGCTAAGAGCTTCATGGAAATGCAAAAAGGCGAAATCGCCGTCCGCTCCGAAAAGGGCAAAGGAACCTGCTTCACTCTCTGCCTGCCAAAAGTCCGCGAGCGGGAGGAGGCGCTGGTTTGAGGCGAGCCGGCGATCTTTTTCAAAAGTCCAAACAGGCCTGCCCAAAAATAATTTTTCAGACTAAAAACTCCGGTCCGTTTTTAGGGTTTTGAAATCCGGTTGATATTTCGAAAGAAATTCCGGTTCAACAAATTTGTGTTTGGTTTACTCCACAAATTTTTTTGTACATTTTTTTAGGCAGCGCAAGTTAAACGCGAAATCAATGGTATTTTAAGTAAAAGGGGATAGAATTGGATTCGTAGGAAGGGTATTCAATCTTTGGGTTTTTGCTTTAACCTGGTTGTAACTTTTTTGATACACCTGAGAAGCTTCCAAGTTTCTCAGGTCTGATACAGGAGGTGGCCTATGACGTCACGGTTACTTTTCTTAACAAACGATCCCGCTTATTGGGATCATCTTCCCGTCCGGTTGGAATCAACCGGGTGCCATATCGAATTCGTCAATTCCCCAGCCGAACTCAACCGACATCTTTCCCAAAATTGGAACGTCATCGTCAGTGACAGCCACTTCGGTGGCCAGGAACCCGAAAAACTACTGGGCCAGTTGAAGCCCCAAAAAAACCCTGTTTTTTTTTACACTGAAAATTTTGCACGGGATTTGGCCGAATCGTGGAAGAAACTGGGTGCCAAGGATGTTTTCTCAAAATTGCGGCGGGGAGAACTGATAAAATCCATCCAAGCCTGCCTGCAAATGGAACCCGCAGCGGCGATGCCGGCTTCGGTCGCTCCGGCGCCGTCGGCCAAGTCCAGTAAATTCCTGGTCGTGGACGACTCGCCTACCATCCGGAAGTTCGTCAGGAAAATTATTGAACAGGGGTTTCCGGGCAGCGAAGTCTTCGAGGCCGAGGACGGCCGAACCGCCATGCACGAGTTGAGCGGCCAAAAAATGGATTTGATCGTCACTGATATGCAGATGCCGGGGGTGGATGGGATGAGCTTTATTAAAACGCTCCATGGAAACGCCTTGCTCAACAAAAAACCCATCATCATTTTGTCGGGCATGGTGACCCATGAAATGCAGAACGAACTGGGGTCGGTGCCGACGGTCCGTATCATCGCCAAACCCGCCGAACCGGGGGCCATTGTTAAAACCATCCAGTCGCTTTTAACCCAAAAAACCGCTTCAAACTAATTTTTTTTGTCTTAATCAATTTAACGTTTAACGAAATCGCAAGGGACTTCCAATGAGCCTTCCCCATCTCCTGCTCGTGGATGATAGCGAAGCCATCTTGAATTTCGAGAAAGCGGTCCTGGCGGGCCTTTACCGCTTTTCCACCGCCAGCGACGGCGTGGAAGCCCTCGAGAAAATCCGGCAGCTCAGTCCTGACGGTGTGTTGCTGGACCTCTCCATGCCCCGCCTGGACGGGGACGAAGCGCTCAAGATCATCAAGGCCGACCCGGCCTATTCCTATATCCCCATCCTGGTGGTGTCCTCCGAGAAGGATCGGGCCGAAGCCTGCCTGCGCAGCGGCGCCGAAAGTTTCTTGATCAAGCCGATCCTGGCCGAGGACCTCAAAAGCCGGGTGGCCCTGATGCTCGAGGCGGCCCAGGAAAAATTGCGCCGCAAAAGTTCCGCCTTCCTCTTCGTGGAAGTGGGCCCTTATGAATTGGGACTCTCCTTGAAGCCCGTGGTGGCCGTCCATTCCCAGCCGGCCACCCGGGCCAAGCAATCCCCCGACCCCCACCGCTCCCAGGACGTGGATTATTTCGGCGAACCGGTCGAAGTCCTGGACCTCGCCCCCGCCTTTGGTGTGAAAAACCGGAGGCCCTTGGTGGACCGCAAGGTCCTTTTCCTCCAGGGCGAAAAAAAGCTGGCCGTGAGCGTGGACGGCGTTTGGGACCCCGAAGAACTCCTTCCGGAGCAGATCCATTCCATCGCCCCCGGGAAGGGGAAAACCCCGTCGATCCTTTCACGCGTGGAAAGCAGCCGCGGCCTCCTGCCCGTGGTGGATGTGGAAACCCTCTTTTCCGCCCCCCGCACCTTCGAACTGGGGGAATCCCTCCGACACTGGGCGGCTGAACCTTCCGGCAAGGGGGGCGGACTTTGAATAACCTCAACCCCGTCCTGGAGCCATTGAAGGATTCCCTCATGGACCTGGCCTGCCAGGTGACCGGGTTCCGCCGCGATGCCCTCCGGGTCGGAGCCATTGAAAAGATGGTCCAAGAGAGGGCTTCTGCGGCCTCCTGGGAAGAACTGGCCAAGGACATCTCCGCCGGGTCCCCCACTTTTATCTCTCAATTGGCCGAAGCGGTCACCGTGGGGGAAACCTATTTTTTCCGGGAACCCGAACATTTGCGATTCCTGGAAGAAAAAGTCCTGCCATCCTTCTCCGGTTGTCCTCTCAGGGCTTGGAGCGCGGGTTGCGCCACGGGCGAGGAAACCTATTCCCTGGTCGCCTGCCTAATGGCGGGCGGAGTGAAAAATCCCGGCATCCTGGGAACGGACCTGGCCCAAAAACAGTTGGAAACAGCCCAAAAAGGGGACTATCCAACCTGGTCCCTCCGTGGGGCCGGTGAAATGTACCCCCTATTTGAGGCCGTTGAAGGACAGGTATTAAAGGTCGCAAAGGAATTCAAGGAAGCCGCCCGCTTCATGAAACACAACCTCTTGGATCCCCTGCCCGCGGGGGAAGGGCCCTTCGATGTGGTTTTCTGCCGCAACGTCCTGGTTTATTTCACCCCGGAGGCGGCCCGGCAAGTGCTGGAAAACCTCGCCCAGGCCCTGGTACCGGAAGGCCTGCTTTTCCTGGGGCCCGCCGACATCCCTTTTGCGCCCCCGGGTTTCAAACCCTATGGCCCGGCCGAACTGTCGATCTATCAAAAAAGCCCTGCGCCCAATGTCCCTCTGCCCGAAAAGCCCTCCCCCGCTGCGAAGGCGCACACGGTTACGAAATCGGCTTCCCTCCCGTTCAAAAAAGAAAATCCGGTGAGTGAAATAACCTTGGGGAAAAGCCTCGCGATCGCCCTCCACCTCCGGGCCTTGGAAGCCGTGGAAAAGGAAGAGGAGACCGAAGCCGGGCGGCTTTTGGGCTGCCTCCGCCGGGAATTTCCCGACTACCTCCCCGGCCTTTACGAAATCGCCCTTTGGAACGTCCGCCGCAAGAAAAAGGCTGCCGCCGAAGAATTGATGCGGGAACTGCTGAAAAAGCTAAAGGGAAAGTCCAAGTCCCGGACCATCCCCGGCCCCCAGTCGCTCACGGCCGGTTTTTACCGCGTCTCCGCCCAGGCCTTCCTGGCGCGAAAGGATGAGCGATGACCGACCCCCGGCCCCAGGATCCCTTGATGGATGCCGCCGCCAAGCTGCTTTTGACCCGCGCCGCGCGCCTTCGGGAAAAGCCCGAGGAAGAGGCCCGGGATCTTTTCTGGGCCGCCGAATTTCCCCTGGGCGGAAAAGCCTATGCCCTCCCCCTGGAAACCCTGGTGGCCTGCCAGCCCCTGCGCCTGGTGACCCCCGTCCCCCTTTGCGACCCCCACTTGGCCGGCATCGTCCGGTTCCAGCGCCAGCTCCTCTCCGTGATGAGCCTCGCGGCCCTGGTGGGCTCCGCCGGCTGGCACCGGGATCCTTCGGTCATGCTCATCCTGCGGCTGGAGGGGGACCGGCCCGCGGCGGTGGACTGCGAGGAAATCCCCCGCACCTCCAGCCTGCCCCAGGAAACGGTGGTGGAAGCCCGGCGCAGGGGGGAAGGGGCGGCGGTCCTTTCCATCCAAAGGCCGGGCCAAGAGCCCCTTCATTTGATTGAGATTTCCAAATTGCTGTCCCAAACCCTTGCCGGGAGAAGCCATGGACAATGATTCCTTTATGAGGGACCTGGTCGCCGGCTTCGAATCCGAGGCCAAGGACTTGGTGGACTCTATCACCCAAAACCTCCTGGCCGCCGAAAAAGGCGGCTTGGATTCGGCGGGCTACGGGGCCATCTACCAAAAGATCTGCCGGGACCTGCACACCCTCAAGGGCAGTTCGGCCACTTGCGGCCTCTCCGAAGTTTCCGACCTTTCCCATCGCCTGGAGGACGTGGTCGTTCCCTTCAAAAACGGTTCGGCCGTCCTTCCCGCGGATTCGGCGGACCTGCTCTTGAAGGGCATCGACGTGGTCCTGGACCGGGTCCGCCTGCACGTAGCCCAGGCGGCCCCTCCCCCGCCCGATCCTGCCGAATGGGGGGCCTTGATGGCCGAAATCGAGGCGGCCAAGGCCGCGCCGGGGGAAAAGGCCCCGGAAAAGGCGGCCGATAGCCGGGAAGCCCCTCCCGCCGCCCAGGAAGAAACCGTGGAGTCCCTGGACCTGGGCGAAAACGGCTGGCGGGTGAACGCCCGGCAGGTCATCCGCATGATGAACGAAGTGGAACGCCTGCGGGAACTGCAGCTGCGCCTGACCGACCAGAGCCGGCGGCTTTCCTCCGGCCTGCAGGACAAGAAATGGCTCCTGGACCCGGTGGCCTTGGAGGCCCTCCTCTTCCAGCTCCAACACGCCATGATCTTCAACGCTGAGGAGACGGGCAACCTGGTGGATTCGCTGGAGGAACAGCTTAAGGACATCGGCATGCTTTCCTTTAATACCATCGCCCAGCCCCTCCACCGCCAGGTCCGGGACCTCTGCCGGCGCTTCGGCAAACAGGCCGCCCTGTCGGTAGTGGGCGGCGAAATCCTCCTGGACCGCCGCATCCTGGAGGGCCTCAAAGGCCCCCTGGTGCACCTGGTCCGCAACGCCGTGGACCACGGTTTGGAAAGCCCCGAACAGCGCGACGCCTCGGGCAAGCACAAGGAAGGCGCCCTGGTGATCCGGGCCGAACAGCAGGGGAACCTGCTGTTCCTGGAAGTCTCCGACGACGGCCGCGGGATCGACCCCGAAAAGATCCGGAAGGAAGCGGTCAAGCGGGGCCTTTTTTCGAAGGAAGAACTGGCCGCCTTCAATGAATCGCAGCTCCGGCAGCTCCTTTTCCACTCGGGCTTCTCCACCAAGGAGGAGGTCACCAGCATTTCCGGCCGCGGCGTGGGGTTGGACGCGGTGAAGACCCAGGTCCAGTCCCTGAAAGGCACGGTGGAGATCCAAAGCAAGCCGGGCCAGGGCACCCGTTTCATCCTGACCCTCCCTATTGAACTGGGCTCCTCGCCCATCCTGTCGGTGCGCGTCGGGGCCCAGAGCTTCGGCCTGCCCCTCCTGTCGGTCCAAAATATCGTCCGGGTCCACCCCGAGGCCCTGCGCATCTCCCGGGAAAACTGGGAATTGGACTTCGAGGGACGCTCTGTGCCCGTAAGGGACCTGGGGGGGCTGCTGCGCATCCGCCTGCCGAAAAAACCGGCGGCGGGCCAGCCCCTTCTCTTGATGCCCTTCGAGGGCCGGGAGCTGGCCCTCTTCGTGGATGAGATCCTCGGGGACGAAAACCTGGTGCTCCATCCCCTGCCCCCGGAATTCGCGGGCGTCCCGGCCTTCCAGGGCGCCAGCCTTCTTCCCAGCGGCGAACTGATGCTCATCCTCAAGGCCGGCTGGCTGGCACGCGCGGAAGAGACCAGGGACCCCTTCCAGGACAGGCTCAAGGCCCTGGTGGTGGACGATTCCCTCACAGCCCGGGCCATGCACCGCAACATGCTCGAATCGGCCGGTTACCTGGTCCATAGCGCGGCCTCGGCCCGGCAGGGGCTGGAACTGCTGGAGACCTCCACCTACGACGTGGTCCTGTGCGACATCGGCATGGAGGATATGGACGGCCTGGATTTCACCCGGGCCGTCAAGGCCAACCCCCGCACCCGCCCCATCCCTGTCATCCTGGTTTCAGCGCGGGACGGGGAAAAGGACCTGCCGGACTATTGGGAGGCCGGGGCGGATGCTTTCCTCAGCAAGAAGGACTGCAGTTCGGGACGGCTTTTGGCCGAGGTCGACAAGGTCATGAAACCCAAAGGAAAAAAGCCATGAAAAAGGAAATACGGGTCTTATTGGCGGACGACTCCCCCACCATGCGGAGGGCCCTGACGATGTTCCTTTCCCAGGACCTGAGGTTGGAGGTCATCGGCACGGCCCGGGACGGGGAGGAAGTCCTTCAGATGGCCCGGTTCCTCAAGCCGGACGTCATCAGCATGGACGTGCAGATGCCGCGCCTGGACGGGCTGGAGGCCACGCGGCGGATCATGGCCGACTGCCCTTGCCGCATCGTGGTGGTCAGCTCCCACTCCGAAGACGCCGAGATGAACCTTTCCTTCAACGCCATCCAGGCCGGGGCCCTGGAGCTCTTCGGCAAGCCCCAGGCTGGCGCTCCCGTCGACTTGGGTGCCTGGGGAAAAAAACTCTCTGATCTGGTGGCCCGGGTGGCCGAAATGCCCTTGAGTCTTTCCGGGGCTTCCGCCCCCTCCGCCCCCCTTTCCTTGGGCAAGCTGGCGGCCCCCATCGAGGTTTTTGCCCTGGCGGCCTCGACCGGCGGCCCTCCCGTCCTGGCGGAGATCCTCGAAAAACTGCCGGCCGGATTGCCCATTCCCCTTCTGATCGCCCAGCACATGACGGAAGGTTTTACCGGCGGGTTCCGCAAGTGGCTGGGACAGGTTTCCAAGATTCCGGTGGAGATCGCGCAGGAGGGACAGAAACTCCTGCCGGGACGGGTCTACCTGGCCCCCGACGGCTGCCACCTGGAAGTGGGAGGGGGGCTCCTGAAAACCCCGCGTTCCACCGGCGGTTTTTGCCCCTCGGGCGACCGGCTTTTTCTTTCCCTGGCCCAAACCTACGGGCTGAAGGCGGGAGGCGCGGTCCTGACCGGCATGGGGGAAGACGCGGGGCGGGGCTTGTTGGAATTAAGGAAGGTGGGCGGCGTGACCCTGGCCCAGGACGAGGCCTCCTGCGTAGTTTACGGCATGCCGAAGTTCGCCCGGGACCTGGGCGCGGTGCAGCAAAGCTTGGTTCCGGCCGCCATCGCCGGGGCCATTGAGCGGCTTTGCCGGTTGGGCGTGGATAGTCTCAAGTAAGGGTTCTATATGAAAGGAAAACTATGGGGTCAAAAGAACTAGAAAAGGCGATGGCGGGGCGAAAAAAAACCTTTTGGGGCCTGCGAAACAAGGTGCTGATTCCCGCGGTCCTCATCATCGTCCTCACCGGCGCCCTGCTGACTTTCCAAATGGCGGTCCAAATCCGGTCGGTCATTTTCCAGAATCAAGCCACCCAGGGCTTGCTGCATTGCAGCTTCTTGCTGGACAACGTCAGGTTCAATGTGATCGAGGCAAAACCCGGGATGGCCCGCGGATATCTGCTGACTTACCGGGATTCCTACAAACTCTCCTACGTCTTTGTTTTGGGCGAGAACAACCGGATGATCGCCGATACCTTCGATTACGGCAAAATCCCTTCCGAGATCCAGCCGATCATCGAACAGAAATTCGAGGTGTTCGCTCCTAAAAAAACCCAATTCATCCTTAATGGGAAATCCATGTTGGACATCAGCACACCCCTCTCCGACATCCCGGGGAGCGTCCATGTGGGCATGGACCTGGGGGCGGTTCGTGAACAGCTCCATCAAACAACGCTCTCAGCCGTGGGGACGGTTCTAGTCGTGCTATTGGCGGGCGTGGGAATCTTTTGGTTTCTCATAAGCCGCACCCTCCGGCCCATAAGGGATCTGGCGCAGGCGGCGCGGAAAATCGCCAGTGAGGGCGACCTGACCCAGGAGATCCGCATCCAATCCCAGGATGAGGTGGGCCAGATGGCCGGCTATTTCAACGAAATACTGGAGGCGCAAAAAAAGATGGTCCAGGACCTGGCGGTCACGGTCATCACCCTGAACGAAACCGTGCGGGAGCTGGAAACCCTCTCCAACGCCCAGAACCAATCCGTGACAGTGCAGGCTACCGCCCTCCAACAAACCCAGGTGACCGCCCAGGAAATCAAGCAGACCTCCCAGATGGCGGCCCAAAAGGCGGGGGAAATCCTCCAAGGGGCGGAAAGGGCCGATGAGCTGGGGCGCCTGGGCGAAAGTTCAGTGGAGCAAAGCCTCCAGGGGCTGATGGCCATCCGCCAGCAGGTCGTTGAAATCGCTGAAAAGATCAGCGACTTGACCGGCCGTACCAAGCAGATCGGCGGCATCACCAACACGGTCAAGGACCTGGCCGACCAATCCAACATGCTGGCCCT
>Ga0070734_10003769_pt1 | contig 15278 bp, 9 predicted proteins | sample Coa_R1_8_FD_66444 | JGI IMG/M metagenome (GOLD analysis project Ga0070734, IMG submission 66444) | Surface soil microbial communities from Centralia Pennsylvania, which are recovering from an underground coalmine fire - Coalmine... | ecosystem: Environmental > Terrestrial > Soil > Unclassified ...
CGCGACGATACCGGTTGCGGGCGCTCATGTTCGCAAGGTTGAGCCAAACGCCGCTCCAGGTAGGGACATTGGTCTCGCAGTTGGATCAAGAACTGGATCAAGACGACGACTTGTCCCAGGCGCTAATTCCGGAAGTTTGGAATGTGGCGCGAAAGAAGGCGGATCTCCAAGGCCACGCGGCGGAACGACGACACTTTCTACGCATCTTGGTGTTGCGCGAAGTCGCGACAGGCGCCCGGCAGAGGATCGGATTGGAACCGTGGGGACGGTTAGTGGTCGATTACGCGGGACTGGAACTCACGGTGGGGTTCTTCCAGCACTGGGCAAACCGATTGGGGTTACGTCCGGAGGAGCTACGGGACGGCGTGGCGACGGTACTCGACTTCACGCGCCGGAACCGGATGCTGTTGGACCGCGACGGCAGGATCTTTTCAAAGATTTGGCAGGAGGGGGATCGCGAGATCGCCAACGGGTATCTGCCGCTCTTTCGGGGCGGACCCAAGGGCTTGAAGCTGCAGCGCGATCCAGGTGACGCGGCAGGGCGCGTGACGCAATGGCTAGGGACTCGACCGACGTCGGTGTTCCAGGCGGCGCTACGTTGGGGTGTCCATCCGAACGATGTGCCGCAGTTCTTGCAAGAGCTTTGGGGGACACTGACGGACGAGTTGCACTTACTCGTGCCAGCGACTTTGACGGGCTTTCGAGACCGGCCCCTGCCGGGCACAACGAATGCGCGTCAGGTCGATGCGGACTTGTTGCGATTGCGGGCAAGCAGCGGCATTTGGCGTTGCCAGGCGTGCCGCCGAGCCCACGCGCGCGCGACGCCGCGCATGAGTTGCTTGGCGTGGCGCTGTACGGGGACGCTGGTGCTCGAGACAGAGGATCCAGACAACTATGACCTCATGGTGCTGGACGGGCGATTCGATATGATTCGTCCGCGCGAACACTCGGCGCAGATTCCGGCTACCGATCGCGAAGAGTTGGAGCGAATCTTCAAGGGTGACGGCGACCGTGTGAACACCCTTGTTTGCACGCCGACGCTGGAACTCGGCGTCGACATTGGTGCGCTTGATTCCGTGCTGATGCGCAACGTGCCACCTTTGCCGTCGAACTATTGGCAGCGAGCCGGGCGAGCCGGGCGTCGTCATCGGATGGCCGTGAATCTTACGTACGCGCGGGCGCACTCGCATGATCGACCCTACTTCAATGATCCGTTAAAGCTGCTGTCTGGGGAAATTGCTCCGCCAAGCATCAATCTTCGTAATGACGTGATGGTTCGTAAGCACGTTCACGCGATTGTGCTGACGGGGCTGCACCAACTCTCGCGTCCTAACTCTGGCATCGGCAACTCGGATCAACTGGAGATGGTCGAGGTTCTTCGCCACTTCTTTCCGAGCCGGGTTCGGGAATACCTGTTCGAAAATACCGGTGAAGTGCGCCGGCGAATGATTGACCTTGCTCCGCTACGAACTGTGCTGGGGAAGCACACGGATCGGCTCCATTCGGGCGTGGTGGAAGCATTTCGGCAAGGATGGCCGGACGATGACGCTCGCGTTGTGGAGTCCGCGACCTTGCGGAGCTACATCGAAGAGATGGACGTACAGCTTCACTCAGTCCTAGAGCGTCTGAAGCGCCGACTGGATTGGGCCATCGAGCAGATGAATCGCCTGGACGAGGTTCGGCGTAAGCACGGCACGCTTGATCCCGAGCAGGACGCTCTGCGGAATCGCTGTGACCGCTATTTGAAGCGGCTCAAAGGGAATGATCCGCGCAAACGGCGGGATGCGGAGGGCTTTGACGACACGAATACCTACAGCGTACTGGCCGCCGAAGGATTCTTGCCCGGCTACGGACTCGACAACGGTTGGGTCATTGGGACGTACGAGGCGCCGAAGTACAACTCGAGCTTCCGCGACTGGGAACTGCGGCGCCATCCTTCGCTAGCCCTGCGAGAATACGTTCCGGGCAACCTCATCTATGCGAACGGTCACCGCTTCATCCCACGATACTTCCGGCTTGAGCCTCTTGAGCCCATTCGTTTTCTTGTGGACGTTTCCAACGAGGCAGTGACGGAGGTAGCCGGAAACCTGACCGCTGGATTAGGCTCGCAAACGATTCCGGCTGTTCCAATCTGCGACGTTAATCTCCCACACAACTCGCAAATCTCTGACGACGAAGATTACCGTTTCCAGCTCGGAGTTGCTGTTTACGGTTACGAACAGCCCCAGCATGGTGGTGGCAAGCAGTATCGCTGGGGAGATCGCGCGATTAACCATCGAATTGCCGTCAGGCTTCGCTTGGCAAACGTAGGCGCGTCGGCTCTCGCGCGTAATGCTGGGCAGTTGGGCTATCCGGTCTGTCTGGTTTGTGGGCAGAGCCGGTCGCCGTTGGCATCACCAGCAGATCTTCAAGCCTTCGAGCAGGATCATCGTCTGCGGTGCGGCAAACCGGTTGAGCCGGTTGGATTCTATGCAGATATTATCTCTGACGCAATTTCACTGGAAGACTGCGTGGACCGCGAAGAGGCGTATAGCGTCATGGAGGCCCTTCGCTTGGGGGCGGCGGAGGTGCTCGATATGGAGGTCGAGGATTTGCAATTGCTCGCCATCGGACAGCCAGGTGGCAGAGGCTTGAGCTTGCTGCTTTATGACCCGATGCCTGGGGGCTCCGGACTTCTAGACCAGATGAGAGACCGCTGGCCGGAGGTCACGGCGGCGGCGAAGAGGGTCGTGGCCGATTGCCCGTCTCTTTGTCAGTCAGCGTGTGTGGATTGCCTTCTGCACTTCCGGAATTCCTACTATCACCGGCACCTGAACCGGCAGACGGCGTTGGACCGCCTGGAGAGATGGGGCCATAATCTCGACTTCACGCACGATATTCCTTCCCGCCTACCGACTCAGGCGGCCGAGGAGGTCCCTGTTAATGATCCCGAACTAACCTTACGCGCTATGCTGGACCGCGCGGGACTTCACGGTTACCAGGCCCAGCGGCCGATTGATCTTGGGCGTCCGTTGGGCGCGACCACACCGGATTTCTTCTACGAGCCGCGGAATGATTCCTATGAAGGGCTGTGCATCTATCTCGACGGCATGGGCCGCCATCTGCACGGACGTCCCGAGACGCGCGACAGGGATCGCGACATTCGCGAAGGACTGCGGAACCGCGGGTACGAGGTTGCCGAGATTCAGTTCGGGCAGTTGACCGACCCTGATGCAATGCGGCAGCACTTTTTCCGTATTGGCCGCTTTCTGCTGGGCAAGGATGCCGCTCAACGCATTCGCGACGACTCCTCCTGGTACGCCGCACCGGAGGCAAATTCTGATGAGTCGTCCGAAGATTCCTGGGCCGAGATTCTGGGGCTCCTGGATTCGGCATGGCATCCTCTAGCGCAGGGGCTGCGACTCGGGGGTCTTCCGTCGCCAGAAGAAGTCGATTGGGACTGGATCGAAGCGGGCAAGGTGAGCGGCAAGCGTGCCGTGATGATGTGGTCAACGAGGAATGGCCCGGTTGTTGCCGTTGATGCGGGCTCGGGTATCGCAACCGGTCCCAACATTGTGATGGTGGAGCCGAACTCCACTCCAGCAGCTATAGTCGCCTTGCTCCATCCGCTATTGGAGTCAGGGCGATGAGATTCGCGATTGCCACAACATTTCAGAAGGCTCTTCAGCGGCTGGAGGGCAAGGATTCAGCCGACGCAAAGCTCGCCAAGCAAGCAGCTTTCGACTTCCAGATGAACCCGACACAACCTGGATTCTCCTTTGAGCGTCTGAACAAACCTAAAGATCCAAACTTCTGGTCCCTGCGGGTTAATGCCAATATTCGAATCATCGCCCATCGCGGGTCGGATACGGTGACTCTGTGCTACGTCGACCGCCACGACGAATCGTATCAGTGGGCGGAACGCCGACGCTTCGAAGTCCATCCTGAGACTGGAGCAGCGCAGATCGTCGAAATTCGCGAAACGGTCCGAGAAATAACAAAAGTCATTGAGAAGCAGGTGAATCCGCCATTGTTTGGCAAGTTTGAGGCGGACTATCTGTTCGCCCTCGGTATTCCTACGGAATGGCTGGACGCGGTGCGTCAGATATCTGAAGACAACTTTGACACCCTAATCGGCCATCTACCCGATGAGGCGGTTGAGCGGCTGTTGGACTTGGCCGCCGGAAAGCCAGTACCACGACCGACCGCGATGAAAGGCGTCACCGATGCGACCGCCCTTCTGCACCCGGACGCGCAAAGACGTTTTCGCGTGATCGACAACCAGCAAGAGCTTCGACAAGCTCTCGACTTTCCATGGGATCAGTGGATCGTGTTCCTTCATCCGACACAGCGATCAATTGTCGAGAGAACTTTTAACGGCCCTGCCAGAGTAACAGGATCGGCGGGAACGGGGAAGTCAGTTGTCGCGCTCCATCGCGCGGCTTGGCTCGCGCGGCAGAATCCGAAGGCGAGAATACTTCTGACCACTTTCTCGAAGACACTTGCAGCGCGTCTCGCGCAGAATGCGGATATTCTTCTTGGGAAGTCGGCGGAGCGAAAGCAGATTGTGGCTGAGCATCTCCACAAGATCGCGCGTGATCTTTGGGTGAATAAGCGGGGTTGTCCTTTCCACGCACTGACCGCAAAGCGCCTTGCGGCGCTTCTGGAGGAGGCCCAGTCAAAAATCGAGGGTGGCAGTCAATTCTCACTCGGATTTCTTCGAGGCGAGTTCGAGGCCGTAGTTGATCCGGCCGGGATCGAGTCCTGGGAGCAGTATAAGACCGCATCCAGAGCCAATCGTGGAACCCCACTCGGTGCTCGTCAGAAGCTCGCCATTTGGCGGATCTTTGAGATCCTTCTTCAGTTGCTCTCGAAAGAGAACACCAGTACCTGGAACTCGCTGTGCCATCAGACGGCGCGGTCCTTGTCCAGCGCTACTTACGACCACGTGATCGCCGATGAGGCCCAGGATTTCGGGCCAGCGGAGCTTCGGTTGGTGCGAGCTTTGGCGGCGGCGGGAAAGAATGACATTCTCCTTTGCGGGGACTCTGGCCAGCGCATCTACAAGTCGCGGACCTCCCTTTTAAGCTGCGGCCTAGACGTCCGCGGCCGTTCTACCCAGTTGAAGATCAACTACCGAACGACGCAACAGATTCGGCGATTTGCTGATTCCTTATTTTCAGCGTCCGAAGCGGATGCCGACGGTGACCCGTTGGCCCGCGACGCGGTCTCCATTCTTAATGGTCCGGCACCTAAAGTGGCAGGATTCGCTTCGATCGGGGACGAGGTCTCCGGGCTAGCTGAGTGGCTGGAGTCGCGACTAAATGAAGGAATGAAGCCCAATGAAATCGCCATCTTCGGTCGGACGGAAGCGATTCTGCACGAGCGCGGTGAACCAGCTATCGAAGCGGCGGGACTCAAAGGACACCTATTGAATGATGAAGATCCCGCCGGTGAAGGCCACGTCTCGCTTAGCACGATGCACCGGGCAAAAGGCTTGGAATTCAAGGCTGTCGCAGTCGTCGGATGCGACCTTGGACTGATGCCCTTACGTACAGTCCTCGACGGAATGACGGACTTGGTCGATAAGAACATGTTTGTCGAGCAGGAGCGAAATCTCCTGTATGTCGCATTGACCCGCGCGAGGGAGCAACTGCTCATCACTCACACCAGCCGGCCAAGCTCTTTTATCGGCAATCCCAGTCCTGCTTAGAGAGCTTAGCTCAAGCACGGTATCGTATCCTGTTTGTCACCGCTTCTGGCCATCCCATTCACGATCCACGCCGCACTATCAGCTTATGACCAAGTGGGATTCCAAAACCTTGTGGTTTCGGAATGGTGAGACGCGGCCTACAAACACCAGCGTTATCGAGCGTCGAACTGCGCTCGAACGCTGAGGCTCTTTGGAGGATCCGGACGGCGTCGGAATCGCCGCACAATCCGGACTGAACGGAGCCTTTTGTTGTCGTTTCCTGTCGCCTCGTTAAGTCACTTCGGCTGCGCACACTGTGATCGGCTGCCCCGCGCCATACTCCTGCACGACCTCGAGAGAGCAGCCCCCGCAACCAGTACATCCATACTGGCCCGAAGGGCTCAGTCCGGCTCCTCTTAATCGGTGGGTACAATATCGCGAACAACGCAAGTATGCCTCAACCGTAGTCCTTGGGTGCCCGACAAGTGGTGTTCCATTATAGGGACGGAACGGAATCAATGTTGGAATGACACCCAGATCGACAAGGGCGTCGATTCCTTCGATCGTCGACTCCTCCGGCTCGAGTCCCACAAGAAGAACCGAAGCGACCTGTCCCTCACCGAACTTCTCTATTGCGTTTGTCCATGCAGACATATATTCGTCTCGGCTAACGCGTCCTTTCCCCGGGCAGACTCGCTGGCGAATAGCTTCGTCCCACACTTCTAGGCTCATGATAGCCGCGTCGTAACCAGAATCACGGAGAAGTCGCAGATCATCACCCCTTCCAGAAGGGACGATTTCAATTGACGCCCGTATTCCCGGAAAGGAGTCTTTGACACGCCGGACAATCGAACCGTAGTAGTTCGAACCATAGTCAACAAGATTTGGAGTTCCCCCTCCCACAGCGAGGGATGTGACTTCAGGGCATTTCATCAGGACCGTTGTTAGCCATCGGGCCATTAGTTCTTCAGGAACCAGCTCGGAGCGGCGCATTTCGAAGGTGCAGAACTTGCAGCCCTGCCCAATTGCACCGAAGATGCACTGGCGTAGAGGAGCGGCGAAAAGAATCTGAGGAGCGTGCAATCGGACGTAATCTGAAATGCATCCGTATTGACCAACATGCGTCCGTACAATCTGCGGTTGAGAAAGCGGCCTGCACGGAACATGACGACCTTTCCATCCGAGGAACCAACCCCAACTTTCTCTTTGAAGGTTCACAGAGCTTCGCCCAAGGCCCTTATCATCGCCGACCCGGGTGTTTACAGGACGGCCGTCAACGAGAAGAACATTACCCTGAATGAAGCCGCCGTCAAAAAGGAATTTGTCACGCAATTCAACAGCGTGGTGTGCCGAGGTGGAAACCCCGTCGCAAAGCATCGTTGCGTACAGTTCTATTAGCCATTCTGATTCTGGCACCGTGTGTATCACAGCAATCACTCTTTCATTAGTCATAGGGCCGAAGATAGCTGAAGAGCTCGCGGACGACCATAACAAGCGCGACCATGCCGATCAACGCAGCAAGACACTGAAACAGTACGACAGTTTCGATGACTTGATGTGCGGCACTCCCTAGTGCACCTCCAACGGACAAACTCAGCAAAGCGATCCAACTGAGTCCCCCCGTTATCAGGACGCCGACAAGCAAATAGATAAGCCGGAACGTTTTGGGTCTAATACCAATGCTGTCACGTCGAAGATCAAAAAACACAATAACGACTGCGACGATGATGGCCGGTAGCAACTGAAACATGCAACTGCCAACGGCAGAGGAAATACCGAGAAGGTCATTGTCTGACAAAGTCGCCTTTCCCTCAGAGCCTTTTATCTTCGCGGCAGAGTCCACCTTAACTGCCGGTGGCGCCCCCGACTTCTCGGCTGCCTGTCCCTGAGCGGAGGGCGAAACTACACTGAGCAACACGGCGCAACCGGCGAAGACCACTGTAATTGCACGGACCCATCCGAGCAATCTTCGGTAGGCCGAGCCCGGATCTCGAATCCGATCTGGAGTCCAATCGGGACCCACAGCCACACCGACAGGTACACTGAGCTTTCCGGGCGGGATCATGAGCGCACACACACTGCGCGCAAATACTGCTCTTCTTTTTGAAACACTCATGAAGAAATCTCCAACACTTCAGTTGGTACTCCCGCGATGGGATCAGCCAGAAAGGCCTTGGCGATCTCAAGCAGGCGACCCGAGGGAACCGCGAATACCATTAAGCCCATCGTTGCCTTCTCGTGGTGCTTGCAAATGTATTCAACTGCAAATCTTATATCTCCAACGGAACGAACCAAATGAAGCAGGCATACCCTGCCTTTTGAATTCTCAATGACGCCAAGAAAGTGCTTTCCCGGCACGGTGGCCCAACCTACCAACCTCTCAAGACTCTCGGCAATCATAGGCTCTCCCTGCGGCGTAAACTTCTGCCTTACGCGTTCAAGAAACTCTCTCTTGAGCAGTTCGCGGTTCTTTCTAAACCAGTCGTCGTCGAGGCTGAGAGCGGATTTAACTTGCGCCGGCTCTGGATGATCTCGAGGTGACCCGGAACCCTCGTCCTTGGGCAGGAGCAACGGAACTTGTGACGTCGCAAAGACATATGCCGCCAGCAGCGGCGACATATCGAGGCGAGTTGCCAATGACGCCATTAGTCGCAACTTGTCAACCAGCGATCGATAGGAAGCGAGCACCAACTTCTTCACCTCCCCGCGAACGTGTATGTCGTCTGAGGTGAACGCCGCGATGACGGAGCCTCTTACGATGCGTCGAAGGTCTTCCTCAAGTTCGGTACCGATGGCCCAAGCTACGAGAGCCTTGACTTGACCGTTGTGCATTCGTTCCCAAATCTTCCACCTCTGAAGATCGGTGATAACCACCTCGCTCTGGCGCCGCCCCACACTGGCGTCAGCGAATAAGGCGTCGCTCCGTATCGGCGAGTCCTCTACATCAGGCCACTCGGCGGCGTCGCAATCAGCCTCTCGCATGTCGACAAAATGCCACTGAGCCGCCTCTCCATCGGGTTCTGGACTGAAGGCTATCCAAGCCACGGATAATTCTTTGCCACTATACTTCTGGGCGCAATCGCGGAACAGCCCTATTGTTATCACATCTCTAGCGCGACGGCCATGATAAAACAAGTTCGCTAGCGAATGTCGCTCTACTCCATCCAAAAATGACTGCAACTCCCCGCTGGTCACAGTAATACGTCCTTTGGCAGATGAAGATACTGATCGGGTTTTTGATATTGCAGCGCAGGCGACTCTTCGCAAGGGCTCAGTGCGAATACGTACTCGTCAGCAACCAGAAACCTTTTGATCAACGCGGTCACCATACCTATGATCATGTATTGGTATGCTCTGCCGGCCCCTTGCGTCACGAAACACCGCAGGCGCGGCCACGCTGTGGTGTCATGATCTACATTGTTCACGAGCGCAATCACAAACCGATTGGCGGCTATATAAGACAGAACAGAGTGGATTTGAGAGAGTTTGTCTGCCACCAACACGACAAAATCCCCACTGATTTCCGGCTTCCCGGTTGCCTGCACGGCGGCCAGGTTCAAATTATCCATCAGACCGGCGGGCAATTGCCCATGCCGTAGTTCTTGTTGCCGCAATCGATTGAGCAAATTATCATCGCTACTCAGGAGTGACACTAGTGGGGCTTGTACGAGAGTTTCCAGATGCCCTCGAAGCTTTTCTACAACTACTAAAGCATGGCCCACCGTCGTGCCTAAGAGATGTTCTTGGTTGGTAGCGGCCAATTGATCGAGAGCTGAGAGAAATTCCAGGATCATCTCGTAGCGCGATTTTTCGTCTAGCACGGCAGACCGTGACCAATGCAGAAAGGAGAGGCGCTTAAGGCCATGATGAATGTCGGATAGCAACTTCGCGTTGGATTCTGAAAAGCGAAGTCTCTTAAGGCGGTTCTTAATCAAGAAGAGATGGCCGTGACTCTCGGCGTCTTGCCTCTTCAACTGATGCATGGAGTCGCTGAAGGTGATAAGCAGTTTCTCGGCTCGATCATAGTCATTCGTGCACGACAGCGCGTACGCAAGGTAAAAGTTAATTTCGGCCCTAACCGTTTCACATTGCTTCCGCTCAAGTGGCGCAAAAAGTTCGACTGGGCGATTTAGAGCTTCTTCTGACCTTTGAATAGCGAGCTCATAATAGCCTATCTCTGCAAAAGACGACGTGTAACAAGAAAGATACCCAGGAAACGCATCGCTCGCTTGCTTGAGGTTCTGCGTAGCATGCCGGCGGTCACGAGTGCGATTCGTTTTACCCACGCTTGCACGAGCGAGCAGGAGATGGCCGCGACAATGCAGTTGCTCTGCCGCTAAAAGGTGGTCGGCCGCTACATCTTCGATAATGCTTAGGCCACGTTCAATTGCCCCTGGATTCTGGTCAAGTCTTCCAAGGCCTTCGTATGTGTACGCGAGCAAGAATTTGAGGCGAGGATCGTTCGGTTGAGCCTCAATCGCTCGGCTGAAGAGCTGAGCTGCCACCGAGTAGCTTTTATGTTCATAGAGCAGGGCCGCGGCGGCGGTAGTATACTTCGCGGGCACTTCCTTGGGATCCGACGGTTGATAGCCCAAGAATACGCTCTCGTAATGGTCTCTGCTGGTGGACGGGGAAAGGTCTTCCACGACGTAGGCGCGCGCTGCTAGAGCATGAATTAGCTTTAGTTCCTCGCAGCGTGCGCCTTGAGGAGCGCCGTCACATAACTCGCAGATGTTCTTAAGGCCCTGACCTCGGCCCGTCCAATTACCGTTGGCCAAAGGCAGCTTAGATAGCTCTTCCTTGAGATGAGTTCTCCAGTTAGGAGTTGCCATTTAGTTCTTGCACCGCCTCAATGTGCGCGAGATAACCCGGAACCGCCGTCACCAAGCCCCCAGGGTATCGACCCGCGCTCCCGAGGACCAATCCCTTGGGTTTTTTTGAACGCCATAAGTCTCGGGACACAGGTCGCTTTTCGAAAAGGTTGTCGGACGACATGCTACCGTGATCAACGTTACCTAAGAGCATGCCATAGTTACCCTCTATGTCCTCGGGTAACAGAAGAGATGACCAAGAGACATGATCGTTGAACGAGGGGAATAGGGATTCCATTTGAGTGCGGATCGTTTGTTCGATGGCCACTCGAGATATAGAACGAGACCGGGTTTCGGGATGCGGAACGTATAGGACAAAAACAGATATGGGTGTGTGCTCACCGCACGTCATCCCATGCCCCGGATCACCCTGAAACGCAATTTCCAGATAAAGCTGAGAGGACGGTAAGCCGGACGTGAAATCGTTATATGCGTGATCGAGAAAGTTCAAGCTAGGACAGTACACGAATAGGGCGTGATGCTGGTTTTGAAGTGCGGGCCAAATCGCAAGCCAACGATCCATTGGCCCATCCAGGAGAACGTTGAGCTTTGCACATCCTCCCTGAGTACGTCTCAATTGTATTGCGTCAAGAAGCTCAGGCTCTAGGTCGCTTGGCTGGAACAGGTGGCTTAGTGCTGTTACTGGATTAATTGCAGCGACGACAACGCGGGATTGAACAAATCGAGAGCCTACTTCGACACCAGCGACCGCGCCATCGTGAACCCTTATTCGCTTCACTGGGCTGTTGAGATTGATCATGCATCCAGCCTCCTTCAGCCCAATCGCAAGGCTTTCCGCGAATCTACCAATTCCGCCTTTAACGACGCCCCATCCGCTGATTCCACGATTGCATGACTGAGCAGCATAAGTCAGCGCGAATGAAGTACCTTCTTCCGATGTCAACGATGGAAACAGAGGAGCACTTGCGACACACGCCGCTTTCATGAAATCCGTCCGGAAGTAATAATCCAACGTCGCACGCAGGTTACCCGTTAAAAAACGGTCTCCTAGTCCGGGTTTGCAGTCTTCCATTGCCTGAAATACATTACTCACCAACGCTTGCGGATCTAGGAGAAACGGTTTCAGGGCCGTAGCGGCGAGATCAAGATCTTTCACGAAGGCGGAGAAGGCGAGCCCTTCACCGGCCAGATGATGAGGCAAGCGTTCAACCGTTCGTTCTGGAGATGTGTAGAGAGCGACACAGTTCCCAGGTTCGCCAAGGACCACAATTTGTGGGTCCGGCACCACCACGTCATCGCCAAAGTTCAACAAGCCCAATACATTTAGGATGTGGGCGGGAACCATTCCAAAAGCATTGGCCGCTTCGTTGACCCTGCATCCACAGACGATTCGCTTGGTTACGCAAGCCCCCCCTACATGGTCAGTCGCTTCGAAAAGCTCGACGGTATAACCTTGGCGAGCCAAGAGCAACGCGGCCGTGAGCCCATTATGTCCGCCACCGATGACAACCGCGTCGGCCATTATCCTTGTTCCTTCCTGGGAGTCAATAATCGTATTGGGCATCCAACGGTGCCAAAATAACCTCTTCGACACGAGCAAGTTTTCTATTTGCAACAAAAAGGACCGTTTCCGCGACGTCAAGTAGAGAAATTCGTGAATTTCCTAACTCAGCGCTGACTGAGACCATCGAATCGTCAAGGCCCCATTTGGGTGCGGACCAATCCTTGTCAAACGATGCAACGTCGCCAGGATAGATCGTGGTCACAGAAATCCCGTCATTAGCCATTTCCTTGCGAACAGCATGTGCAAAGTGTGCGATTGCAGCCTTAGCAGCAGAGAAAATTGGAGGACCGTGAGTTCCACGAAGAGCCCAGTCGCTGGAAATAAGAACCAGTTGAGAGGGCTGCCCCGCCTTGAGTAACCCCTGCAACTGCTTCACCAAATAAAAAGTTCCAGCCACATTCGTACGCACCAACTCCTCAATGGTATCCATTGAAGTAGTCGCAAGTTTAGCGTCGGCTTCAGGGTCTGGTCTAGCGGAAGCACAGTGTACAACCAGTGTGAGATATCCAAAGCTCGCGGAGATTAGCGAAACCAACTGGTCTCGACTACTCGCAACCGATATGTCGGTTGGAACGCTGATGACCGTGCCATGGGCACGCTCAGCCAAGAGTTCCTTTCTTACCGAACTGAGATTTTCTTCGCTTCTCGCGCATAAAACGAGGGAATAGTCTTGCCGCAAAAGCGCTGTTGCGACAGCCCGCCCGATACCATAACTGGCGCCAGTGACCAGCGCGCAGGAAGGCCGAAGGTTGGTTTCAGCTGCCATTGTCTCCTTCCAAGGACCAAAGTATAGTACATTAATCCATCAAATGCTGCAACCTGGGCAGAAAACCTAGGCAGCAAAGATCTCAATGCAAAGTAGAAATGTCGCCCTTCCAGCAAAGTCCGCAGATTTTTCCCAAAGGTAGCAGCTACGTAACACGACGGTGACGGCAATCCCAGCTCATTTGACGCTGCCGCGCCTCACGTGCCGGTCCAGTCGTATGGATCCTCAATTCAGCTCTTGCTTTTATCGCCGGAGCCTTTATGGTTCGGGCTGAAACACTATGCGCCATAGTGTTTCGGGCTCATGAGGGCGTCAGAGGGCCGGATTGAGCAGAGGAACGGAGACCCGTAAGGGGCTGCCAGCAGGCCAGCAACTTACTATCGAAAGAGTCTGCATCAAAAGTAAGATGTCCCTCACAAATGCGCTCGGACTGCCTCTTGGCGGATATCGGTCGCGGCAGGTTCAGCTTAGCATTTTGACCCTTCGCCTACGGAGACCGTCCAGTGACCAAGGAGGTCCCGGCCGATCGTGAACTCAAAGCGCCAATGTTGGTTCTTGTCGGCGTTGTGGGCTTCAAACGAGTAGGACAACAATTCTACATGGCACAAATCCTTAACTCGCTGCTTTCTTTCGCTCCAGGAGGTTTTATCTATCGGGACGCGGGGCACCATCTGGCGCCACATGCCGGTATAGCGTTTGGCGAGTGACACCCAGTTCCGCACAGAGATCCCGCACCGTAGTTTCCCAGATTGCCCATCGATGCCCGTGCGAGACGTAGCTTGGCAGGGGTCATCTTGTAGGCCCGGCCTCCGCGACGGCCGAGAGCTCGCGCGGTAGCTAAGCCTGCCCGCGTCCTTTCGACGATCAGTTCGCGTTCAAACTCCGCCAGTGCGACGAAGAAGCCGAAGATCCAGTTTCCCGCTGGGCGTCGTGGTCAATGGCGGCGCTGTGACCGGTGAGCACCTTGAAGGCGATGCAGCGTATGGTGAGGTCGTGGACGTTTTTGACGAGGTGGCGTAGATTTCGGCGGAGCCTATCGAGTTTCCAGAGCAAGAGTGTATCGCCGGCGGCGGAGAGCCTTCAGGCAGGCGGTCATGCCGCGCCGGTCGCGCTTGCCCCGAAGTCCGGTCCTCGTAAATATGCACCAGGCTGACGCCAGCGGCCACCCGAGTGTCCCGATGCAGGTGGGTCAGCTGGCTACCGTCCGCCTTGCTCACGCGCATGTAGCCTACCAGCATCGTGGTCTCCGGTCTTGTTATGGTCATGTGTGCGGTCACAAAAACGGTTGGTTATGTGACGGCGGCCGAGACCGCTCTTCTAGATGAGAAGCTCGTCACTCAACTTGTCACACAATCTGTGTGATGCAAACATCATTGGCGGTTTGTTTTCGTGTCAAGCGTGACTTTATGAAGAACATCTACCGCGGCCCGCCCGGCGCGCGAAGGGATCAGCGCAAAGTTTTTGACAACGACCGGCCCAGTGTTCGGCTCCCCGCCGCTCTAGACAGCGGCCGCAGACGAAAGAGCACGTGAAGGAAATTGGTGCGGGCGGCTACGGCCGTGTGCGTCTCAGTTTTCCCTACCGGTTACCGCGCCACACATTTCCCCGTTACAAGACATTCATTTACCCGCCGCCCGAGACTTGCGATGACGATCTTTAGGAGTTGTATCCTCCTCCTTGGGTTCCGATCGCCGTAACCACGTATAGTATGTTGGTCTGCTCTTGCCAAGGTAATGAGCAGCTTCCTCGGGACTGCGTACCACGCCGGCATCCGTCGCCTGCGCGCGTTTGATCATGAAATCACGGAGGTTGGCTTCGACCGTGTCGTACAGACTTACACCCTCGGCGATATTCTTCTCAAGCTGCTTCACATCAAGCATGAAAACCGAAGACGGGAATTCAATACGCTGCCTGACTTCATGTGCCAACTGGTGCACCCAGCCGTTTTCGATACGCTGAATGGTCAACCAGGCCTCCTGAAATTGCACTCTCGCGCCGGGCAGATCGCCCTTCATCGCAAGTATGTTGGCTAAGTGCAAACCTACCGCGCCGGATACGGTGGGCGATTTACTACTTATGCCAGAGGCCTGGGTGAAATCCTTAGTAGCCCTTTCAAGCAGCTGCTCTCTTCGCATTTTGGAGACGGCGAGATCGAGGTCGGCCGCCTCGGCAAGAGATGCTTCGCCGCGCGCGATAAGGCCGTTCGCCTTGCCTGAGAGTTCCGCATAGGAATAATCGCGAACCTGTTGGAGGGCACCGTCGGCTTCCTGCCAAGCCGCGGCGTAACGCCGCTGATAACGGTATATGCGGCTCCGGATGACCAAAACGTCGGACTTGAGTTGAGGGTCCGCATAGTCGCCCAACTCGTCATACGCGCTGAGCCGGTCCCAGGCCTGTTGGTTGTGGGACAGAGCCTGATCAATCTCCGCTTTGGCCTGATCGCCC
>Ga0070734_10003770_pt1 | contig 15277 bp, 12 predicted proteins | sample Coa_R1_8_FD_66444 | JGI IMG/M metagenome (GOLD analysis project Ga0070734, IMG submission 66444) | Surface soil microbial communities from Centralia Pennsylvania, which are recovering from an underground coalmine fire - Coalmine... | ecosystem: Environmental > Terrestrial > Soil > Unclassified ...
GGCCGCTTCGACAATCAGATTGAGCGCGACTTCAGGAACCGTGCGGAACCGCAGATCCGCGGCCGGCGCGGCGCCGGTGGGCAGCTGTCCGTGGGCAAGCAGGCCGAGGCGCAGCCAGTTCCAGGCATCGGCCGAGCGGCATTCTCGCAGATACCGCTGCGCCAGAGGAAGCGAAGTTTCAATCTGCGGCGCCGCAACTCCCCGCAATGCGGTCAACGCCAGGCCCGTCGTCTCCGGGTATGCGCTCGTCGGATAGCCGAGCGGCTGCGTCGAGCCGTGGTTCCACCCGCCGCCCTCGCACATCCGCTCCAATATGAAACGGCGGCCTTCTTCCAGGCGCTTCTGGAGATCCGGCCGCGGTTGGCGCCGGCATTGTTTTTCGAGCGCGAGCACCGCAATCGACGTGGGCGCCACCCACGCCGCCGTATCTGGAATCCAGGGCCAGCCCGCCGTTTCCGTTGCGGTCAGCGCCTGATGCCCCAGCAGCCATTGGCGGAAGCGGAAAACTCCGCCCGTCTCTTCGCCTGCGGATCGGGCCAGCCACTTGAGTGCCCGGCCATGCGCGTCCTCTCCCAACCGCTCGGGAGGAAGCAGCGCGACTAGCGCCGTTACCCAGGTGCTCTCCTCAACACCGGCTTGCGGCGGCCATCCGCCATCGGCGCGCTGCGTCCTTCGAAGCCACTCCATACCCCGGCGCACCGAAAGAGGCTCGCCGGCATCCAGCGACGACAAGAGCGCGTATACCGTGGGTTCGGTCCAAGACACACCTCGGTTGTACGGCCAGCCGCCGTCGACATTTTGCCGGGTTGCCAGATTCTGTCGAGCGAGAGACGTATTCGTCAACAGTTTTTAGCGCACCACGCGGCGCTTGCGGCGGCGTGACAGCAACATCACCAATGTCACGCCGGCGCCTAGCCAGATGGCCCCTTGCAGCGCGAGTTCCATGTTCGTTCCTTATTTCCGCCTCGCGGCTCCCTACCGGTGATCCGTCGTTCTGCGGCTGCGACGCCTTCGCATAAACAGGAAGAGCAATCCCCCGGCGGATAACCAGATTAAACTCTGAACGATCGTGTTATTCATTTCTGTTGCCTCCAGTCCTCTAATGGATTTGTCTCATCATTGGGAACAAATATTTGAAAATCTGCAGCAGCCCCGGCCCGGCCGCGACGATCAGCATCGACGGCAGAATGAAAAAGAAGATCGGAAAGACCAGCTTGACGCCGACCTTGCCGGCGCGTTCTTCGGCCTGCTGCCGGCGCTGCACCCGCATAAAGTCGGAATGGTTTCGGAGAGATTCACCCATGCTGGTACCGAACCGGTCGTTCTGAATCAGAATCGCCATCAGCTTGCGAACTTCTGGTTCGCCGGTGCGCTCGGCGAAGTTCCGGAGCGCTTCGGAGCGGCGCTTACCGGCCCGCATTTCGAGCGTGACCAGCTGCATTTCTTCGCTGAGCTCGGGATGGCTCACCTGCAGCTCGCGCGCGACGTGCTGAATCGCCTGGTCGAGACCCAGGCCGGCTTCGACCGAGACCACCATCAGGTCCAGCGCGTCGGGCAGCGACAGCCGGATAATCTCCTGGCGTTTGGTAATGCGCTTTTCCAGGAAGAAGCCGGGCAGGATCCATCCGGCCGCGCACCCGGACACGATCATCGCCACCTTCATGACCGGGTTGTCCGGCATGCGGGCTTCGATAGCCAGGCTGATGATCAGCATCAGAAACGTGGCGAAAATCCGTAAACCAAAGAAGACCGCGACCGCATTCTCCGAGCGAAAACCGGCCCGCACCAGATTGCCGCGCAAGGTCGTGATATCGGCTTCCGATGACGGAACCCGCGACCCGATCTGATGCAGCACGCTTACAATCGTGCTCGATTCCGGCTCCCCTACCTCGTCCGTAATGCCAACCGCGGCTCCCACTCCGCCGATGACCGGACTTCCGAGCTGCTTGAGAAATTTGCCGGGCTTATAAAAGATGCGATAGCCGACCCAGGTCAGACCGACCATCATCATCAAAAACGCGCAGATCGCGAGGAATATTGGATGTTCCATTTCACACCTTGATGTTGATGATCTTCTTGATAAAGAAATTACCGAGGATCTGCGCGAAGATCGCGCCGCCGATGAGCCATTTGCCGTCGGAGTCTTCCGCCATGCCTTGCAGATATCCGGGCGCGACCACCAACAAACCCAACATCGTGGCCACCGGCAGCACCGTCAGAATCGTGGCCGTCAACCGGCCGTGGGCGCTGGCCGCTTTGACTTGCCCCTTCAGCCGGAAGCGCTCGCGAATCACATAAGAAAGCCTGGTCAGAATTTCGCTCAAGTTACCGCCGGTCTGCCGTTGCAGCAGGACCGACGAGGTGAAGAAACGGGCATCGAGCAGAGGCACGCGCTCGGTGAAGTTGCGCAACGCCAGGTCGAGCGGAGCGCCGAGGTTCTGCTCGTTGAACAGCGCACGAAATTCCTGGCCGAGCGGATCTGCCAATTCTTCGCCGAGCATTTCCAGGCTGATGGTAAACGCATGGCCGGCGCGCATCGAGCGCGAAAGGAAATCGAGCGCCTCCGGGAATTGCTCTTCGAAACGCTCCAACCGCTTCTTGCGCTTGTGCCGCACGAACAGATAGGGCGCTGTCGCACCGACCACGCCCAAGGCGATCGCGGTGGTAGGCCCGTTGAGCAGGATCGGCAATAGCGAACCAAGGCCGAGTCCGGGTATGGCCGCCAGCCCCATCGCCGCAAGCAGCCGCGCCGAGGACCAATTCAAGCCCGCCTGCTGCAACTGCACTTGCGCATGACGGGAAAACTGGAATGAAGTCAGCAGCGACTTGATCCCGGAAGGCCGATCCGGATCGAGTTCCTTCAGCAGCGTCGCCACGCTGACGGCGGCGTCGCCGGACGCCGCTTCCAACATGCCGGCCATCTGCTTCTTGCGCCGAGCGTCGAAAAATTTCGTGCCGACGCTGACCGCCAGAAGCACCAGCGCAAAAACGACGACAAAACTGACTACGACACCGACCGGCATTTAGTTGATCTCCACGACCGTTTGGAACATCTGCGGCCCCAGCGTGACGCCGGAAGCGCGCAACCGTTCGTAAAATTTCGGACGAATGCCGGTGGCCCGGAACCGTCCGATGACTTTCCCGTTTTCCGTGATGCCTGTTTTTTCGAACAGGAAAATGTCCTGCAGCGTGATGATGTCCTGCTCCATGCCGACAACCTCGGTGATGTGCGTGATCCGGCGCGAACCGTCGCTGAAACGGGCCACCTGTACGAACAGGTTGACGGCCGAGGCGATCTGCTGCCGGATCGAACGTACCCCCATATTCGAATTCGCCATGCCGACCATCACCTCGAGGCGGCCCAGGCCGTCGCGCGGAGTGTTGGCGTGGATCGTGGTAAGCGAGCCGTCGTGACCGGTATTCATCGCTTGCAACATGTCCAATGCCTCTTCGGAACGGACCTCACCGATGATGATGCGGTCGGGCCGCATACGGAGGGCATTGATCACCAGATTCCGGATGTGAATGGCGCCGGTGCCTTCGACGTTGGCCGGGCGCGTTTCCATCCGCGCCACGTGCGTCTGCTGCAGGCGTAATTCGGCGGCATCTTCGATGGTCACGATGCGCTCGTCTTCCGGAATATAGGAAGACAGCGCGTTGAGCAGCGTCGTTTTACCCGAACCGGTGCCGCCGCAGATCAGCACATTCAATCGGCACTTGACGCAGGCCTTCAGCAACTCGAGCATGCCGTCGGTCATCGCGAGCTTCGCTACCAGGTCTTCGCCCTTCAGCGCATGACGGCCGAATCGGCGGATCGACAGCAGCGGCCCATCGACAGCGACCGGCGGAATGGCTGCGTTCACGCGCGAACCGTCGGGCAGTCGCGCATCGACCAGCGGTGAAGACTCGTCCACGCGCCGTCCCACGCGCGAAACCACCTTTTCAATAATCCGTAGCAGATGGGCGTCGTCCTTGAACTCCACCGGCGTGCGATAAAGTTTTCCGCCGCGCTCCACGTACACCAGCCGCGGCGTCGTGACCAGAATGTCCGACACCGTCGGGTCCTGCAGCAGTGGCTCCAGCGGACCCAGGCCGAACACTTCATCCAGAATTTCTTCGATAACCCGGTCTTTTTCCACCAGGCTGAGCGGCGTCTTCTCTTCCTCCACCAGCTTGGCGACGGCGGCGCGGATTTCTGCGCGCACCCGTTCGCCCGCCATCGACGATAGCGCCTCCAGGTTGATCCGGTCCAGCAGCTTGCGGTGTAGCGTGAACTTCAGCTCCTGGTATTCCGGCGTGTAGCCTTCCCGGTTAAAGAGGCGGTTGACCCAGCCTGTCTCCCGGCCTTCGCCGGTCCTCATCGTCGTGTCTAATCCAGCGGCCATGTTGATCACCCGAATAGCGCAAAGCGCTTCGATTTGGTTGTCTCTTCTTCCAGACCCGCAAGCTTCACCGCAAGCCTGGCGATGTTTTTACCCAGCTCCGAGGTGCGTGTCAGCATTCGTCCCTCGGCGTAAGCTTCATACAATTCCGGATAGTCGTTGGGGACCATCGCATAAATCGGCACGCCCAACATCTTTTCCAGCTCGCTGGGCGTGATGTCCAGCCGCTTGGGCGAGCGGTTCAGGATCAGCTTCAGCCGGTGCTTTCCATAGCCGCTGTCGAGCAGCGTCTGGATAATCTGTTTGGACTGGTGGAGCGCCGGCACCTCGAGCGTCGTAACGAGGCATGCTTCGTCGATCTCCTCCAGAGCAGCCATTCCCAGCCGGCTGAGGCTCCGGCCTAGATCGACTAGCGTCCAGTCGTAGTTCGGTCGCGCAAAACCGAGCACGTGTCGGATCTGCTCGTCCTTCAACTGTTGCTTGGTTCCCAGCGCGAGCGGGGACGCCACGATTTCCACTCCGGGGATTCCGTTGGAAACCAGCGCCTTCCAATAGTGAATATCGAGGCGGTGAAGATTGTTCACCGCGTCGACAATCGAGTATACCGACTTGGTCTTCGTGATGAACCCGATGAGGCCGGCGTCCAGATCCAGATCCATCAGCAGGACTTTCTGGTTATGGCGGCCCATCTCCGCCGCCACGTGACAGACCAGCGTCGTGGCGCCGCAGCCGCCTTTGGCCGAGAGAAAGCCATAGCTCTTTCCGGCTCCCTTGGTGGTGCCGGGCCGGCGCGAGCGCTCCAGCGAGCGTTTCTCCAGCGATTTGCGCAGCGGCTCCTGCAGCGGCGGGTAAAGAAATTCGTTGATTCCCGCGCGCAGAGAAGCCAGGATGGTGTCGGCATCCGCGGCAATGTGGAGAGCGATGATCATCGGATCGCCCACCGCGTTGCGAATCGAAGCGACCAGGCCCTCGAGCGGCTCCCGCCATTGGCTGATGTCCACCAGCACAACATCGGGCCGCATCCGCTCGAGTCGGTCCATGAACGCACTCAGGTCACCGATGTCCTGGTGCTCTACAATGACGCGGAATGGCAGTCCTCCCAGGCAGGCTTGCGCCTGCTCCAACAGTTCACGGTTTTCAATCGCCAGTCCAATCGTCAGCGGGTACATGTTTCGTTACTTACTGTCTCCGCAATTATTTCCCCGGGGCGCTCGGAGCGGGTGTGGGCGCGGCCGGCGTTCCCGGAGTGATCGGCTGCGCCGCCGGCGCCATAATCGGCACCAGCTGGATCGGCATCGCCGGCGGCGGAGCCGCCTGACCCTGCTTCTGCTGTTCGATCAATTCCTCAATCGGCACCGAATCCGAAGGCGGCTGCACCGGCACTTGCCCGGTAGCCTGCAGGCCCGGCGTCCTCAGCGGTATCGAACTGTTCGGCTTCAGAAACTTTTCGTTGAACTTCAATTCCGGAAGCGGTTGATCGGCGGGAATCGGCCGAACGATTTCCGGCGTGATGATCACCAGCAGCTCCGTATTTTGTTTATTCGTGACTTTGGATTGAAACAGCTTCCCGAATAGCGGGATGTCACCCAAGCCCGGAATTTTGTTCAAGTTCTCCGTCGTGCGGTTGTCAAGCAATCCGCCGATCACGAAGCTTTGCCCGGAGCTCAGCTCAACTTCCGTATTCACGCGCCGCGTCGCCAGAGCCGGAATCGTAAACCCGTCGAGCGCGATCGCGTTCGAATAATCGAGCGAGCTTACCTCCGGCATCACCTGCAGCCGGATCGTCCCGCGCGGAGTTACGGTAGGCGTGAAGTTGAGGCGCACGCCGAATTCACGGAACATGATCGTAACGGCGCCCACCGCGCCGCCTTGCACCATCGGCACCGGGAACTCGCCGCCCGCCAGGAAGCTCGCCGGTTTGCCGTTAATCGCCAGAACGTTCGGCTCCGCCAGCATCTGCAGCTGGTTCTTGTTCTGCAGCGCCTTGATCGTCGTGAGCAGGTTGATGTCCGGGCGCAGCATGAAGACGTTCAGTGAATCGGCATAGTTCACCATATTCCCGTTGCTCCCCTGCGAGAACGACAGCGGCGAGAACTGCTGGGTGGACACGGCGGTCTGCTGATTAAAAGCCGTGCTGGCAAAGTTGATCCCGAGGCTCAGCGCCGCCGAGCGATCGACGTTCGCGAATCTCACCCTCAGCAGGACCTGCGACTCCACCGGTGGCACGTCCACCCGGAGAAGGTTCACCGGTTTGCCGAGCGTCGAAGCAATCGCCATTACGCGATCCGCTTCGTTCACGTCTTTGACGGTCCCGCGCACGAACGGCGTATCGTTGTCATACGTGATGTTGATGTTCTCGTTCGGAAATTCGCGTGAAATCTGCTGCCGGACCGCGTCCAGCTTGGCTGTGCTCAACCGGACTGTCAGGTCGTACAGCAGGCGGCTTCCCCCCTGCTGCCACACCACCAGCGACGTGTCGCCGGCCGCCTTGCCGTTGATCAGCACTTCCTTCGGATTGACCGCGACGGCTTCCACCAGGTCGCCGTTCGCCACCGAAATCCGCTGGATATTCAACGGACTGTCGATGATCAACGACTTACCCACCGTGACCGTCAACCGCCCCGGCGCGTTGGCGCCCCCTTCGTTTTGTGCCGGTTGCGCCTGTCCTTCCAGAGCCGTTGCCGCCGCCGCGTGAGGCGGCAGCGCCGCCCACAGAATGGCGGAGGCAAGCACGATGCGTGAAGAATGCCGGTTGCGTAACATTATTTGACCTCCGCGCTGGCTTCAAACTTGCTTTCGACTTTCTTGTTCCCGGAGATGATTTCCATCACGTACGGAGCTTCTTTCTTGGGCGGCGGCGGCGGCAGCAGCGGCAACACTTCGACCGGCTGTTTGTTTCCCGCGCGGCGCCTGGGTTCGGTTTCCAATCCTTCCATGTCTTTCAGCTTGATCTTGGTGCCGGTAAACAGGCTCGCCACCGCCGTGCCCGGGGTCTTGGCTTCGTCCCGGTCTAGCGGGTTGCGCAGCACCAGCTGAATCGTGGTCTGATGGCTGGCCAGGCTGAGCATCTCGGCTTGCTCCGGCGTCACCAGCAGGTTCACCACTTGCACCGTGATGGGCTTGCCTTCCGGATCTTTCTTGAAGTCCTGTCCCGAAGAGAGCACCTCGATGTTCTGCAGCAAGGTCTTGGTGAGAGTCCCGAGCGACTGCGAGCTGTTCGGCGGGTTACCCGAAATCAGCACGTCCACGTGCATGCCGGGAACCACGAATCCAGCCACGCCGACCACTTCGTTGACCGGTACCGCGACCGCGCGCATCCCTTTCGGAATGATGGCTGCGAATCCGCCGCCCGCGCCCTTCGGCGCCAACCGCACTTCCAGGATCGGCTCCTTGGCGAAGATCTTCGTGATGACGCCGCGCCCGACAATGTCCTGACTCCGCGTACTGGCGCCCATCGGAACTTCACTTGGCCAATCCTCCAGCTTCACATCCTCTTCCTTCAGCACAGTGCCCAGTTCCAGATCGCGCGCCGCCACCGCGATTTTCACAGCCGACGCCGCCGCCTTGGTAGTGGGTTGCCGATTGGACATCAGCCGGTACAACAGCAGGCTCGCGCCCGAAGCCACCACAAACGCAAAACCTAAGACCGCTACGAATCGTTTATTCATCTCAATTCCCCGTTCCGCACGACTGTTTCCTCTGCTCTAGGTTTTGAACCTGCGCACTGCGCCCACCCGGTTTCGAATTTCGGTCTTCGTGGCCGTGCGGCTGCGCTCTCCTCCACCACCTTGAGCGGTGGCGCTCGATTCTCCTCCAATGCCGGCCGCTGGCCGGAACACCAGCGAGATGCCGTCGTCATAGACCACACGCCACCGGCTGGATTCTTTCAACGCCCCGGCCAACGGAGCGCTCGGCGGTAGCAGAATCGTATTAATTCCGAAATGCCCCAGCGTCTCCTGCCAGTCGTACTTCACATTCAGCACATCCAGGTACTTTTGAACAAAATCGTCCCCGTAAAAATCACTGCGGCCATCCACGAACACCCGGTTTTCCGGGTAGAGTCGATAGATGAGATAGTCCCCCCACTCGTCGTTCGTGAAAATGCGTGCCGAGCGGTCGCTTTTCAGAAGGGCAATCGCCCCCGCCGGGTATGCATCGGGATCGTACTCGGGCCTGAAAAGCTTGGGAGGCGCCGGCGCATAAACCAGGGCGGCGATCACCAGGAAGCCCGCCGCGCTCGCCACATGCCACCGCGGAATGGCGTCGGTTTCGGCAGTCTCGGCTGCGATGGCGACAAACTTCCGCGCTGCGGTCCGCAGCCATAGGACCGTTTCAATCTCCGGCAGTTTCCGCACCCACGCATCTATGGCGGAAGCCACAATCGGCGCCGCCACAATCGCAAACAGCGGAACGTTGCGCGAGGCCAGCAGCGCCGCATGCGCCCACATCGCGATCAGCACGGCCTCCGTATAGCTGCCATGCGCCGCATGCCAGATCGCGGCGGCGACCCCGAGGACCAGCAGCGATTCGAAGAAGATCGCCACCGGGTGATGGAAGCTCATGGTGAGGAACTCGACCACGTGTTGGGCCTGGAAAGGATCGGTCAGATACTGCACCACATGCACATGCAGCCGATAGAAATACGGATTTACCAGGCTCGCCGCCAGGCAGCCCAGCGCCGATACCAGATACCCTCGCGCCTGCAGCCGGGCGGCTGCTGCCTCCGTCCGGTCAGCCGCCACCACGAATTTCACCAGCTCCGCCCCGCCGTACCCCATCAGCATCAGGATTCCGATGAAGAATCCGCCGTGAAGGTTCGTCCACAGAATTGTCGCGGCCGGAAGAAGGGCCAGAATTGGAATACCGTGATAGCGCCCACGGCCGGCGCGAACGCTCTCCAGCGCCCGGTAGAACAAAACCATGAATAGCAGGGAAAAAAGATGGGGGCGCGCCAGCCAGTGTATTGCCGACGATGCCGTCGCCACCATCGTCACCAGTACGGCCACAATCGGGTTCGCCTTCCGGAGCGCCAGGCGGAACAGCAGCATGAACGTAACAGCGATGATCAGAATGCTCACCATCACCACCGTCGCCAGCCCCCCATGCGCATTCAGCCACGCAAAGATCACGTCCGAGAGCCATTCCCACGCATACCAGGGCTCGCCCGCCTTCGTGAACGAGAAGAAATCGCGGGCCGGAACCTGGTGATTGCTCACAATCCATTCCCCGGTGCGGATGTGCCATCCCGTGTCGCAATCCGAGAGCAGAGTTTTGACTCCGCCCATGCGCGCGAACAGAAACAGGATCGGCAGCAGGAATGAGATGTCCGTCAATGACGGCAGCAGGCGGAAGAGGAAAGGAATTCGGGTCGCTTGCATATTCACGCCATCCAACGGCAAGCGACCGGCTCCAGCGCGTCCGCGGCGCAAAGCTGGTCATGAAACGCCCGGAAATCCATGTAATTGACGCGCAGCGCCACGTGCATTCCCTGCTGTTCGGGTGCCTCTACGCGAATCACACTGCCCTGGCAGTGCATGCACTTCGGGCCAAAACCATGCTGCGCGGGAAGTTCGATTTCCACCGTTAGAATCTGGCCGATGGCCGGCCGAACCGCAGCTTCTCCGCGCCAGCCGATCAGCACCCCGCTGCGGCTCATGTTCTCCGTAAATACCGCGCTCTGCGCCCACAACGCCGGGGAGGTGACGTGGCATCGCAGCTTGATCTCCATACGCGGACTCTCGCGCCTGTTCGCAGTACTCATCGGGGGCCGGGCTTTGACATCCGCGACTGTATCGTCGAAGAAGCAGCGGTTCAATATCGCAAATGGGTGACACGCCGCCGCTGGCGAAGGTTATCAAAATTAAATCGGTAATTCCGCCGCCGGATTGAAACCACAAAACATTGAGATTTCTGCCGCATTTGCCCGCTTCCGCCCGCCTGAAGACGGGGCGGCCCGCGCTTGCGGAGCCCTGTTTATCGGCAGTAACTGGCAATTTTCTACGATTTTCGCGGCCCCCTTGATTTCAAAAAAATCGTCGATTAATTTATGTGCAATTTTTGCCAATTATCTGTTGACAACCGAAGTAAATGAGAGCAAAATGCAAAAATGAATCGCAGGTATTAGCCAAAAATTAGCGCTGTCTAAAAGACAGTTGGCAAATAGAAACCCGCGATTCGAGGGTGGAGATTGGGAATGATGACGCGAATCCTACTTTACAGCGACGAACCAATTCTGGCAAAAGGCCTCGAATCCGTCTTGCGCCAGGTGGAGAACTTTGAACTGCTGCCGACGTGCGGCACCGTGGCCGGGCTGATGGAGCAAATCGCTCACGGTTCTCCCGACCTGGTGTTGATGGACCTCACACCGGAAATCACCTTCGGCGTGATGAGCGAGCTCAAGCACGCCATGACCACGTGCAAAATCGTCCTGTGGGTGAACTCGATATCCACTGAGCTGGCCTTCCAGGCCATGGGCCTCGGCGTGCGCGGGATTCTGCGCAAAACTCTGCCGACTGACCTGCAAGTCAAGTGTCTTCAGAAGGTGCAGGCCGGCGAACTCTGGTTCGAAAAAGCCCTCACCGACAGTTTCCTGTGCGCGCGCCGCGTCGCCCTCACCCAGCGGGAAGGGCAGCTCGTCAGCCTCTTGTCGCAGGGTCTCAAGAACAAGGAAATCGCCAGCACTCTGATGATTTCCGAAGGCACCGTGAAGGTTTATCTCTCCCGGCTGTTCCAAAAGGTCGGCGTCAAAGATCGTTTCGAATTGGCCCTGTTCGGCCTCAAGAATCTCACCACCGGGCAGCTCCCCGTGGCGGAAAAAGGACACCGGTCGGGTGCAACTCCCATGCCCGGCCTGCGCTCGCTCGTGCTCGAGAAGCCTGCCGAACGAACTGAGCCCGTCACGCGATTTCCCACCCCCCTGCGGCCCGTGGCGCCGCGTCAATACTAACCGCAACAGTTTCTGGAAGCGACCACCGGGATGGCCTCGAGCCGTCCCGGTTTTTTTTGGGGCTCGCCGTCACTCTTTTTATCCGGTGATCACTTTTGTTAATGCAGTTTGTATTAGCCTTTTCGATCATTGATTTCAAAGGCCTTCCGGCATTTAATCAGAGTGTTCGCCGACATCGCTTATGCCCTCCAATGGCTGCCGGAACTCGCGGGCTTCCCTTCTCGCACCTGAAGCTCGGCTTCGGCGCCCGCACGGCCTATGCGTGGCGGCGAATGGCGTCAGCCGTGGGCTGACTGCGCCCTCCGGAACAATCTACGCCCAACTCCTCGATTCATTCCAGCCAGTATCCCCTGCAGACATCCCACCATCCATACCGGCGGCGGCGCCCTCCGCTCAGCCGCCGGTGTTGTCCTCGCGGCGCCCCGGTTCAATCGCTGACGCCTCGCGATTTTCGCCGCTTGTGTTTTTCACGCCTTTAATCCGCATTTCATTTTCTGACAGACGCAATCATTAAGTTCTCTCCTCCCCCGGCTGCGGCATGATTCCCGCCGCGGCCGGGCTCTTTTTCTTGCGCTGCGGCCGAAGCCGCTAACCTGCGTTATCGTAATCGGAAGATGCCCGAGCCTTACATCCGCGCCTGCGAGCTTTCGAAAGTCTACCGGTCGGGCGACTCAGACCTCGTGATTTTCTCCGGCTTGAACCTCGCCGTCGAGCGCGGTGAGATGCTCGCCCTCGTGGGCGAATCCGGCGCCGGCAAGTCTACCCTGTTGCATTTATTGGGCTGTCTGGACAGGCCTTCCGCCGGTACGATATACTACGGGAGTACAGCGATTTCAGGGCTCTCAGACACCGCTCAAGCAGATTTCCGGAACCGCGAAATCGGTTTCGTCTGGCAGGTTCACTATCTCTTACCAGAGTTCACGGCGCTGGAAAACGTGATGATGCCTTTGCTGATTCGAGGTTGCCCTGCCAGCAAGGCGGCTTCCGAATCCTTGGCTCGACTCACGGAAGTTGGCTTGGCCGCCCGCGCTTCCCATCGCGCCGGTGAATTGTCCGGTGGTGAGCAACAGCGCGTGGTACTGGCCCGGGCGCTCGTCGGGCGTCCTTCGGTTTTGCTCGCGGACGAGCCCACAGGAAATCTCGATTTTCGTACCGGTGAGATGGTCTTCGATCTGCTCTCCGATCTGCACCGCACTCACCAGCTCACCTCGGTCTTCGTTACTCACAATTTGTCGTTTGCGCGGCGTTGTGATCGGGTTCTCAGTTTGCAGAATGGAGGTTTGGTACCGGCGTGACGGAATCTCTCACCAACCGGAACCGAACCGGGTTATCTTTAAAGTTGTAGGGGGCGTCACGGTCTATGTTTGAGCGATATACGGAAAAGGCGCGTCGGGTTATCTTTTTTGCCCGTTACGAAGCCAGCCAGTTCGGCAGTCCTTACATTGAAACCGAACACCTGCTTTTGGGATTGCTCCGCGAGGATAAAGCGCTGGCCAACCGGTTTTTGCGGTCGCACGCCGCGGTCGAGTCGATCCGCAAGCAAATTGAAGGACATACCACGATCCGTGAGAAAGTCTCGACCTCGGTGGACCTGCCCCTGAGCCATGAGTGCAAGCGCGTGCTCGCCTATGGCGCCGAAGAAGCCGAGCGTCTCAACCACAAGCACATTGGAACCGAGCATCTGTTGCTGGGCTTGCTCCGCGAGGAGAAATGCTTCGCCGCCGAGATTCTGCACGAACGCGGCCTCCGTCTCTCCGCGATTCGCGAAGAACTCGCCCGGTCGCAGAGCGAGAAGGTCGCCTCCGCGCGCCCCAAAGAAAGTTCTCTGCTCGCCGAATTCAGCCGTGATCTCACCCAGGCCGCCATGGACAACACGCTCGATCCGCTCATCGGGCGCGATTACGAACTCGAGCGCGTCGTCCAGATCCTCTGTCGCCGGACCAAGAATAATCCGGTGCTGATCGGCGAGCCCGGCGTCGGCAAGACCGCCATTGTCGAAGGCCTCGCACAGCGCATTGCCGAAGGCGACGTGCCCTCTTTCCTCGCCGACAAGCGCATCCTGGCGCTGGATCTTTCTTTGATCGTGGCCGGCACCAAGTATCGCGGCCAGTTTGAAGAGCGTCTGAAAACCATCATGAAGGAATTGATGGAAAATCAGAACGCCATTATCTTCATCGATGAGTTGCATACGCTCGTGGGCGCGGGCTCCGCCGAAGGCTCCCTCGACGCCGCCAATATCTTGAAACCCGCTCTCTCGCGCGGCGAAATCCAGTGCATCGGCGCGACCACGCCCGCCGAGTTCCGCAAATCCATCGAAAAGGATCGCTCGCTCGAGCGCCGCTTCCAGGCCGTCAAGGTTCCCCCGCCAACCGAAACCGACGCCGTCAAGATCCTGTTCGGCATTAAGGACCGCTACGAGAAATTCCACGCGGTCGCGTACACCGACGACGCCATCGAAACCGCGGTCTATACTTCGAGCCGCTACATCCCCGACCGCTTCCTGCCCGATAAGGCCATCGACCTGATCGATGAGGCCGGCGCGCGCGTCAAGCTGCGCCAGACCACGCTCCCCGCCGAGCTGGCCGATATTCAAAAGCGCATCAAGTTCATCGTGCACCGCATGGAGAACGCGATCGCAAATCACGAATTCGAAAAAGCGCGGTTCTATTCCGACGAGGAGCGCAAAGAGCGCGAAAACATGCGGGCGCTCCGCGAGAAATACAACCTCGACGATTCCTCTACCGGCTGCGTCACCAAGGACGACATCGAAGAAGTGGTCGCCCGCTGGACCGGCGTGCCCATGACTTCCATCAAGGAAGAGGAAATCACCAAGCTCCTCCGCATCGAAGAAGAGCTCCACAAACGCGTGATCAGCCAGGAGAAAGCCATCTCCGCGCTGGCCCGCGCCATCCGCCGTTCTCGCGCTGGTTTGAAAGCCAGCAGCCGCCCCGCCGGGTCGTTCCTCTTCCTCGGACCCACCGGCGTCGGCAAAACCGAAGTCGCACGCGCCTTGGCCGCCTTCCTGTTCGGCAGCGAGAAAAGCCTGGTGCGCTTTGATATGTCCGAGTACATGGAAAAGCACTCGGTTTCCAAGTTGATCGGTTCGCCTCCCGGATACGTAGGTTACGAAGAGGGCGGCCAGCTCACCGAACGCGTCAAGCGCAACCCGTATTCCATCATTCTGCTCGATGAAATCGAAAAAGCGCACCCGGACATTTACAACATTCTTTTGCAGGTCTTCGAAGACGGCCAGTTGACCGACGGCCTCGGCAACCAGGTGGATTTCAAAAATACCATCATCATCATGACTTCGAATTTGGGCGCGCGCTTCCTCGAAAAGCGCGGGCACCTCGGCTTCTCGGCTCCGGCCGGCGAAGGCATTCCGGGCAAAGTCGAAGACATGGTCCGCGGCGAAGTCAAGAAGGCGTTCAATCCCGAATTCCTGAACCGTCTCGATGAAATCATTCTGTTCAGCTCGCTCACCGACGACGACCTGATCAAGATCATCGAGCTGATGGTCAACCAGGTGAATTCGAACCTGGTCGCGAAGCAGGTGAAGATCCGCCTGACTCCGGAAGCCGCCAAGTACATCCTCGAGAAGACTTGCGCTGACCGCAGCTACGGCGCGCGCCCCTTGCGCCGCGCCTTGCAAAAGTACATCGAAGATCCGCTTTCGGAATCGCTCATCCAGGGCACGTTGCCCCGCCCCGCGGACCTGGAAGTCTACCTGGGCGACACCGGGATTTACTACCGCCAGCTCAACGCCGAAGGCGAAGCAGTGACCGCGGGCGGCCCGGCCGAACCGGCTCCCGGCACGCTGCTCTACACGTTCTGACGTCGGGCGGTCCCCGGCCCGCCCGCATGTTATACTTTCGATTCCACCCACGAAAGGGCCCGTAGCTCAGTTGGTTAGAGCGCTACCTTGACACGGTAGAGGTCTGGCGTTCGA
>Ga0070734_10003771_pt1 | contig 15272 bp, 10 predicted proteins | sample Coa_R1_8_FD_66444 | JGI IMG/M metagenome (GOLD analysis project Ga0070734, IMG submission 66444) | Surface soil microbial communities from Centralia Pennsylvania, which are recovering from an underground coalmine fire - Coalmine... | ecosystem: Environmental > Terrestrial > Soil > Unclassified ...
ACCGCGGGCGAGCACAAGGCGATGCTCGATCCGTTCCTGCCCGAAAACCCGGATGACGTCGCGCGGCTGAAATCTATCCAGCGCGAGATCCATGCGATTTTCATTGCGCTGGTGAAGGCAAGCCGCGGCGCGCGGTTGAAGGGCGCCGACGACGTGCTGTTCACCGGCGAATACTGGGCCGGCGAGACATCGGTCTCGCTCGGCCTCGCGGACGCGATCGGCGATCTGCGCTCGACGCTGCGCGCCCGCTACGGCGAGAAGGTGCTGACCCCCCTTATTGCGCCGGCGAGCGGGATGCTGGCCGGCCTGTTCGGCCGCAGGTCCCCGGGCGCCGGATCGCTCTCACTGGGTGAAGCGGCGGCTGGACTGCCGGATGAGCTGATTTCGGCGCTGGAAAGCCGGGCAATTTGGGCCCGATTCGGCTTCTGAAGACTTTGTGAGCGCGCCATTTTGCCCCAAAACGCCAATTGCGGCCGGCCGATGCATGGGCGACAATAGCTCTGGGGGCTGATTGAAGGATAGGAATCGACCTATGCCGCCGTTCATCGCATTTGCGGGCGTGTTGGGTGGGCTGGCCGTGATCCGTTGGGCCTACAAGACAGCCCTGCGGGTCAACCAGGAACTGGAAGAGCTGCGCCTCGACCGCGTCGCCGAGGCTACGCGCGCAAGCGAAATCAAGACCCTGCGCCGCGACCCCGTCACCGGCGCGTATCGTCCGGGCTAAGCTTCTCCAGCCCCTCATCCTGAGGTGCGGGCGCGAGCCCGCGTCTTGAAGGATGAGGCCAGGAGCCGGGCCTCGTGGTTCGAGACGCGCGTCGCGCTCCTCACCATCAGGGAATATAAGCTGCCATTGCCTTGATTCCCTCGTCCGCCGCCGATACGGTCCCGCGCGTTTTTGAGCCGCTTTCCGCGAGACTGTTCAGGCGATGGATTCGCTGCCCGCCCATATGCGCCCGGAACGTTCGTTCCAGGGGTTTATTCTTGCGCTGCAACGCTTCTGGGCGGAGCAGGGCTGCGTCATCCTGCAGCCCTATGACATGGAAATGGGCGCCGGTACCTTTCACCCCGCAACCACCTTGAGGGCGCTGGGGCCGAAGCGATGGAACGCCGCTTATGTGCAGCCTTCGCGGCGGCCGAAGGACGGCCGTTATGGCGAAAACCCCAACCGCCTGCAGCACTATTACCAGTTCCAGGTCATCATGAAGCCATCGCCGCCGGACCTGCAGGAGCTTTATCTGAAGTCGCTCGCCGCCATCGGCATCGATTCGAGCCTGCACGACATCCGCTTTGTCGAAGACGACTGGGAAAGCCCAACGCTCGGCGCGTGGGGGCTCGGATGGGAATGCTGGTGCGACGGGATGGAGGTCTCGCAATTCACCTACTTCCAGCAGGTCGCTGGTGTCGAATGCGCGCCGGTTTCGGGCGAGCTCACTTACGGTCTCGAACGGCTTGCGATGTATGTGCAGGGCGTCGACCGTGTCTACGACCTCAATTTCAACGGCCGCGACGGCGACGAGCGCGTCACCTATGGCGACGTGTTCCTTCAGGCCGAGCAGGAATATTCGCGGCACAATTTCGAGGTCGCCGACACCGCGATGCTGTTCGAGCAATTCAGGATGGCGGAAGAGGCCTGCAAGAAATATCTCGCGGCCGGCTGGCGCGAGAGCGGCAATCGCCGCGAGCATGCGTTGGCGCTGCCAGCTTACGACCAGTGCATCAAGGCGAGCCACGTCTTCAATCTGCTCGACGCGCGCGGGGTGATCTCGGTGACGGAGCGGCAGAGCTATATCTTGCGCGTGCGCGAGCTGGCAAAAGCCTGCGGCGAGGCCTGGGTTCACACGGAAGCGGGGAGGGCAGCGTGAACGACAAGGTTCCGGCTGGCGCAACCTGATGCCTGACCTTCTGCTCGAACTTTTCTCCGAAGAGATTCCGGCGCGTATGCAGGCAAAGGCGGCGGACGATCTTCGCCGCATGGTGACCGACAAGCTTGTCGCCGAAGGTCTCGTCTACGAAGGCGCGAAGGCCTTCGCGACGCCCCGGCGGCTTGCGCTCACCGTGCATGGCATTCCCGTGCGGCAATCCGACTTGAAAGAAGAGCGTAGGGGCCCGCGGGTCGGTGGGCCAGATGCGGCCATCCAGGGTTTTCTAAAAGCGACAGGGCTTGCCTCGATCAGCGAGGCGAAAATCCAGCCCGACAAGAAGGGGGATTTCTACATTGCCCTGATCGAGAAGAAAGGCCGCGACACGATCGACGTGCTCGCCGAGATGCTGCCGGTCATCATCCGCACCTTCCCCTGGCCGAAATCGATGCGCTGGGGCGCGCGCTCGGCGAAATCAGGCTCGCTATCCTGGGTGCGGCCGCTGCATGCGATCACGGCGACCTTTGGACTCGAGACCGAGACTCCGGACGTCGTGACATTTGCGGTCGACGGTATCGCCGCCGGCCAGACTACGTTCGGCCACCGCTTCATGGCCCCCGGCGCGATCGAGGTCCGCCGGTTCGAGGACTACGAAGCAAAGCTTCTCGACGCAAAGGTCGTGCTCGATCCGGAGCGGCGCAAGAACATCATCCTGGACGACGCCAAGGAATTGGCCTTTGCCCAGGGCTTCGAACTGGTCGAGGATCAGGCGCTATTCGGTGAGGTTGCGGGCCTTGTCGAATGGCCGGTTGTGCTGATGGGGACGTTCGACGAGGAGTTTCTGTCGATCCCGGAAGAGGTGATCCGCGCAACCATCCGCAATAACCAGAAATGCTTTGTGGTGCGCAATCCGAACACCGGAAAGCTTGCGAGCAAGTTCATCCTGGTTGCCAATATCGAGGCGAGCGATGGCGGCAAGGTCATCGTTGCCGGCAATGAGCGCGTGATCCGCGCGCGGCTGTCGGACGCGAAATTTTTCTACGACACCGATCTCAAGACAAAGCTTGAGGATCGGTTGCCGAAATTCGACCAGATCGTGTTCCATGAGAAGCTGGGCACGCAGGGTGAGCGTATCAAGCGCATCGAACGATTGGCGGGCAAGCTTGCGCCGCTGGTTGGCGCGGATGTCGAGAAAACAAAACGCGCGGCGCGTTTGGCGAAGGCCGATCTGCTCACTGAAGTGGTCGGCGAATTCCCTGAGCTGCAAGGCTTGATGGGAAAATATTACGCGCTGGCGCAGGGCGAGGATGCCTCCGTCGCCGCGGCTTGCGAGGAACATTATAAGCCGGTGGGGCCCAACGATCGCGTGCCGACCGATCCGGTCAGCGTGGCAGTTGCGCTTGCTGACAAGATCGATACGTTGATTGGTTTCTGGGCGATCGACGAAAAGCCGACCGGAAGCAAGGACCCGTATGCGCTTCGGCGCGCGGCGTTGGGGATAATTCGGCTGGTCACGGATAATGTGCTTCGTCTGTCGATCCTGGACCTGGCCAGTGTGGCGCTTGGTGGTTTGTTCGAGAAGCGCCTGAAGGAAGCGATCGTAGATAGCCAAAAGCTTCCGTCGGATCTGCTCTCCTTCTTCGCTGATCGCCTGAAAGTTCAGCTTCGAGAGCAGGGCGCGCGGCATGATCTGGTCGACGCCGTGTTCGCGCTTGAGGGCCAGGACGATCTGTTGATGATCGTTCGCCGCGTCGAGGCGCTCGGACAGTTTCTTGACACCGACGATGGCAAGAACCTGCTTGCCGGCACCAAGCGCGCGAGCAACATCCTCGCCATCGAGGAAAAGCGCGACAAGCGGACCTTCGAAGGCGCGCCGAATCCGGCGCTCTATAGCCTCGCGGAAGAAAAGGCGCTCGCCGACGCGATCGACCTGGTGAAGGTCGAGGCCAGCGTCGCCGTGATGAATGAGGACTTCGCCAGCGCCATGGGCTACATGGCCCAACTGCGCCCCGCGGTCGACGCGTTCTTCGACAAGGTCAAGGTCAACGACGACGATTCGAAAGTGCGTGAGAATCGCCTGAGGCTCCTGAACGAAATCCGCAGCGCCACGCGCGCGGTCGCCGATTTCTCCAAGATCGAAGGTTGATCTCGATCCTCATGGTGAGGAGCGCGAAGCGCCCCAGCAGGCCGAGCGATTGCGAGGCCGTTAGCGAACGGCGCAAAAAAGAGCCCCGCCCGGTGGGGGGAACCGAGCGGGGCCTTTGATGCCCGGTCGCCGCTGCGGCCGGCCGGACACTGAAGCTTCGGCGCGTCGCGCTACTCGATGATCTGCACGATGCGGCGGCTGCGCGGCTCGACCAGCACGGTGCGGCCGTTCACCACGGTGTAGCGATAAGATGTCGCTCCGTAGCTCTGCGGCACGTCGTAAAAGGTCAAACCGGAGTCAGGCAGGACCGTGCCGACGATGATTCGATCGGGGATGGTATGGTTTGGAATCTGTTCGCGGATGACGTATTCGCGGAAGGCCGGCAACTGCTCTTGGCCGATGCCTTCAACGGCCACACTGCCGCCGCGCGCGACGCCTGTCGTCATATCGCTCTGAGCCTGTGCTGCGATCGGCGCGCTGATCGCAAAGGCGATCGCGGTCATGGCAAAAATGCTTTTCCGCATAGGCTGCTCCTCTCGACATGAAGCACGCCGGATCAGCACTCCCGCTGGCGCCCGGCGTCACGGAGGCCAATGCGTTGCGCAAATCATCGTTCCAAAAAGAAACCGACCTCATCCGCAGCTTTTTTGGGCAAATTTTGGGGACGGCGGAACTCAATCAAGCGATGGGCGTCTCCTCATCGGGAACTTGCGAAGCTAGGATGTCCATTCCGATTCTCTCCCCACGCTCACCCTCATTCCTGTTTCGGAGCAGAGACAATGGTCATCACCACTGCGCATATTCCTGCCATCGTCGCGCTGATCGCGGGTCTCTTGATCCTGATCATGCCGCGGCTTCTCAACTTCATCGTCGCAATCTATCTGATACTTGTCGGTCTCATCGGCCTCGGCCTGCTCCGATGGCTTCATCTGTAAGGCTTGATCTGTAACGCTTGAAAAACCGCGGTTTTTCTCAGTTGCGCGGAACCGTCCAAAATGGTGTAAGGCGCGCAAAACCAGAACCCTTAAAGCCGGATCCTCCCATGGCCAAAGCTGTCGCCAAATCGAAGAAAATCGCAGCGAAATCAAAGCCGTCCGCGGCTGCCCGCGCGAAAGCTGCGCCTGTGACATCGGCGCGGAAAGCGCTGAAGAAGGCGCCAGCAAAATCGGCGGCTAAGCCGGTCACCAAGCAGCCCCGCCGCCCTGCGACTGTCGAGGCTCCAAAGGCCGGCAAATGGGTCTACACCTTCGGCGACGGCAAGGCCGAGGGCAAAGCGGGCCTGCGCGATTTGTTGGGAGGCAAGGGCGCCAATCTCGCGGAGATGGCGAATCTCGGCCTGCCCGTGCCGCCCGGCTTCACCATTCCAACCTCGGTCTGCACTTATTTCTACGCGCACGACAAGACCTATCCCAGAGAGCTTCGAGCGCAGGTCGAGAAGGCGCTGGAGCATGTCGGCAGGCTAGCCGGCAAGACCTTCGGCGATGCCAGGAATCCGCTTCTCGTCTCCGTCCGTTCCGGTGCCCGCGCATCGATGCCGGGCATGATGGACACCGTGCTCAATCTCGGCCTCAACGATCAGACGGTTGAAGCGCTCGCCGAGATGTCCGGCGACCGCCGCTTCGCTTATGACAGCTATCGCCGTTTCATCACCATGTACTCGGATGTCGTGCTCGGCTTCGAGCATCATCACTTCGAGGACATCCTGGACACCTTCAAGGACAGCCAGGGCTATTCGCTCGACACCGACTTGACTGCGGAAGACTGGGTCCAGGTGGTCGGCAAGTACAAGGATGCGGTCGCGCAGGAAGCCGGCAAGGAATTTCCGCAGGATCCGCACGACCAGCTGTGGGGCGCGATCGGCGCCGTGTTTTCGTCCTGGATGAATGCGCGCGCGGTGACGTATCGCAGGCTGCACAATATTCCGGAATCCTGGGGCACCGCGGTCAATGTGCAGGCCATGGTGTTCGGCAACATGGGTGAGACCTCGGCGACCGGCGTCGCCTTCACCCGCAATCCCTCGACGGGCGAGAGTAAGCTCTATGGCGAGTTCCTGATCAACGCGCAGGGCGAAGATGTGGTGGCGGGCATCCGCACGCCGCAGGACATCACCGAGGAGGCGCGCAAGGAATCGGGCTCGGACAAGGCGTCGATGGAAGACGCGATGCCCGACGCCTTCAAGGAGCTGACGCGCATCTACACGATGCTCGAAAAGCATTACCGCGACATGCAGGACATGGAGTTCACGGTCGAGCGCGGCAAATTGTGGATGCTCCAGACGAGGTCCGGCAAGCGCACGGCCCGTGCCGCGCTCAAGATCGCGGTCGAACTCGCTAATGAAGGCCTGATCTCAAAAAGGGATGCGGTCTCGCGGATCGAGCCCGCTTCGCTCGATCAACTCCTGCATCCGACCATCGATCCCTCCGCCAAGCGCGATGTGATCGCGACCGGCCTGCCGGCTTCTCCAGGCGCGGCGTCCGGGGAGATCGTGTTCTCCTCCGATGAAGCCGCAAAGCTTCAAGCCGATGGTCGCAAGGTCATCCTGGTTCGCATCGAGACCTCGCCGGAGGACATTCACGGCATGCATGCGGCCGAAGGCATCCTGACCACGCGCGGCGGCATGACCTCGCATGCGGCGGTGGTCGCGCGCGGCATGGGCAAACCCTGCGTCTCCGGCTGCGGCACCATCCGTGTCGATTACGGCCGCGGCACCATGAGCGTGGGCCCGCGCACCTTCAAGACCGGCGATGTCATCACCATCGACGGCGCGGTCGGCCAGGTGCTTGCCGGCCGCATGCCGATGATCGAGCCGGAATTGTCGGGCGAATTCGGCACGTTGATGGGCTGGGCCGACCAGGTCCGCAAGATCGGTGTTCGCGTTAACGCCGACACGCCTGATGATGCGCGCACCGCCATCAAGTTCGGCGCCGAGGGCATCGGGCTTTGCCGCACCGAGCACATGTTCTTCGAAGAGACGCGCATCCGCACCGTCCGCGAGATGATTTTGGCCGAGGACGAACAGACGCGCCGCGCGGCTCTGTCGAAACTTCTGCCGATGCAGCGCGCCGATTTCGTCGAGCTGTTCGAGATCATGAAGGGCCTGCCGGTGACCATCCGTCTGCTCGATCCGCCCTTGCACGAGTTCCTGCCGCACACGCATGCGGAGATCGAGGAAGTCGCGCGCGCCATGAATACCGACCCGCGGCGCCTCGCCGATCGCGCGCGCGATCTCGCCGAGTTCAACCCGATGCTCGGATTCCGCGGCTGCCGGATCGCAATCGCCTATCCGGAGATCGCGGAGATGCAGGCGCGCGCCATCTTCGAGGCCGCAGTTGAAGCGCAGAAGCGCACCGGCAAGGCGGTCGGGCTTGAAGTCATGGTGCCGCTGATCGCGACCAAGGCCGAGCTTGATCTGGTGAAGGCGCGGATCGAGACCACGGCGGCCGCCGTGATGCGCGAGACCGGCACAAAGCTCGCCTATCAAGTCGGCACCATGATCGAGTTGCCGCGCGCCTCGTTGTTGGCGGGCGAGATCGCGAAATCCGCGGATTTCTTTTCCTTCGGCACCAACGACCTCACGCAGACCACTTACGGCATCAGCCGCGACGACGCGGGAAGCTTCTTGGGAGCTTATGTCGCCAAGGGCATCCTTGAGATCGATCCCTTCATCTCGCTCGATCGCGATGGCGTTGGTGAGCTCGTCAAGATCGGCGTGCAGCGCGGGCGCAAGACGCGGCCAAGCCTCAAGGTCGGTATCTGCGGCGAGCACGGCGGCGATCCGGCGTCGGTGGCGTTCTGCCACGAGATCGGTCTCGACTACGTCTCGTGCTCGCCCTATCGCGTGCCGATCGCGCGGTTGGCTGCGGCGCAAGCCGCGATCGGCAAGCAGGTTGCGAGCCAGGCGTAGCGAGTTCCGTCATTGCGAGCCAACGGGTCCGCGCGAAGCGCGGCTCGTTGACAGGCTTCGCGAAGCACTCCAGAGCCAAGCCCAAAACTCTGGATTGCTTCGTCGCTTGCGCTCCTCGCAATGACGGTTCCCATTACGCACCTGTTCCGCAATGACACTGTGGGCTAAAAAACTCTTCATCATCTTCATTGACGGGATGTTTACCACTTACGTCGAGCGCGCATTTACCAACGCTTTCGATGCATCCGCGGCACGCTGCGCGATCGCTTGCGTGTGTCGCGCCCGCCACGCGGATTAACGGCTCAGCAACCTAAATTAGATACGACCGAAATAGATCGAATTGCACGGACGTACTGCGTTCGATTTTGACGTGTGTAAGCGTTGCGTGAGCGTACCGATGTCTGTCATGCGTAACCGGCCGAAGGGCGTGCGTTTCGCGTCCTTCGGTCTTGGCCTTTGCATCTTCTCCCTGATGCCGAATGAAATCGGCTATCAGGACATCGCGTCTCTTTTGGCGCGCCAGCCCGGCGTCGCCGAGCGCTGGCAGAAGCGCGTCTTCTATCCGGCTGCGACGATCCAGCTTGCCACCTACAGCTTCGGCCGCCCGATCGGAACCTCGACGCCGCAGACCGCCGACTATCGCCTCGCAAGCCTCGACAACCAGGGCATCGACATCACTGGCAGCGTGACGCGCAATCCGATCATGCAACCGGTGCCGCGCTATCAGGCGTCCGATTTCCCGACCGTGAACCGCACGCTTAAGGGCGATCGTCTGGTCGCGCCGCCCGTGCCGGCGCCTGAAGCCGCGCAACCTGCGCAGAAGGGGCCCGCCCTGGAAGATCCTTCGACCTCCAATGCATCTGATCCGCATGCCAAGACCGTCGCGGCGCCGCCCGCCACGCGCGCGCCGCTCGATCCCGAATTGCAGGCGGCGATAAGCGCGCCTCCGCTTCGGCAATATGCGCCTCCCCAATATGACGTCTCGCTGTCGCTGGAGGCCCACCCGCTCGACGACCTGAAGATGGCCCCCGACGCGACCACGATCGAGCCGGCGCCGCGCGGCGACGGCTTCAACATCAAGACCGCTAGCCTTTATTTCGGCAATGGTTCGCTCGGCGGCTCGTTGGAAAGCATCGAGCGCTGGCAGCCCGGCGAGGAGCCGCTGATCGTCACGCGGGAGCCTGATCCCGACATGAAGGCACCACTGGTGCCCGGCTCGGAGGAGGCCGCAAAGGCCGATGACAGCGGCGAGAGCCTCGCGCCAAAGGGCGAAGTCAATGCCGACAACCAGCAGGCCAGGACGCCGGCCGAGCGGCTCGGCCTTAACGACGAGAAGTCGCGCGCTCAGGCTGAGAAGTGCCTGGCCGAAGCCGTCTATTTCGAAGCGCGCGGCGAAGAGGTGCGTGGCCAGATCGCAGTCGCTCAGGTCGTGATGAATCGTGCCTTCTCCGGCAAATATCCGAACAGCGTGTGCGGCGTCGTCTACCAAAACAAGTACCGGCACCTCGCCTGTCAGTTCACCTTCGCTTGCGACAACAATCCGGACGTGATCCGCGAGCCCGACATGTGGGAGCGCGCCAAGAAGATCGCCAAAGCGATGCTCGACGGCCTGATCTGGCTGCCGGAGGTCGGCAAGTCGACCCACTACCACGCCTACTATGTGCATCCGTCCTGGGTCAGCGAGATGACCAAGATCTGGAAATTCGGCGTGCACACCTTCTACCGGCCGAAGGCTTGGGGTGACGGTAGCGATGAGCCGAGCTGGGGAACGCCGCAGCAGACGGCCGCCATTTCGGCGGAGCTTGCTGCGGAGGCGAAGAGCGAAGCCGAGATGTATCCGAATTCGGTGAGGCGGTAAGACCGCAACAGCTTTTGGCCTCTATTCGTCATGCCCGGGCTTGACCCGGGCATCCATCGAGGGCAACCGGCGTTTTGTCGGATAGATTGCCGGGTCAAGCCCGGCAATGACGAGCTATGTTTCAATATCCAGCGCGATGTCGAAATTCGCAGCGGAATGCGTCAGCGCTCCGGAGGAGACATAGTCAACGCCGGTCGTTGCGATCTCTGCAATCGAAGCAAGCGTAACTCCGCCGGAAGCCTCCAGCATCACGCGCCCTTGCGCGAGTTTTGCAGCCTCCGTCAGTGTCGCGATATCCATGTTGTCGAGCAGGACCGCGTCGGCAAGTCCGGTGTCGAGCACCTCGCGCAACTGATCGAGAGTGTCGACCTCGATCTCGATCTTGACGAGATGGCCAACATGCGCGCGGGCGCGCTCCAGCACGGCGCGGACGCCGCCCGCGACCGCGATATGGTTGTCCTTGATCAGGATCGCATCATCGAGCCCAAAGCGATGGTTGAAGCCGCCGCCGCAGCGCACGGCATATTTCTCCAGCGCTCTCAAACCCGGCGTGGTCTTGCGGGTGCAGCAGATGCGCAAGTTCGTACCCGCGGTATGCCGCACGTATTCGCTTGTCAGCGTGGCGATGCCCGAAAGACGGCCGACAAAATTCAGCGCTGTGCGCTCGCCGGTCAGCACCGCGCGGGCCGGGCCCAACAGCGTGAGGACGTGAACGCCTGCGGCAACGGCGGCCCCGTCGCGGACGTAGGCATGAATCTGCAGATCGGGCGACAGTTTCTGGAAGGTCGCGATTGCAAGCGGCAAGCCTGCGATCACGCCCGCCTGTCGCGCGACCATGACGGCGTGTGCCTTGGCGTTTTCCGGAATGGTCGCAATCGAGGTGATGTCGCCGGCGCGGCCGAGGTCTTCGTCGAGTGCGCGCGCGACGGCTTCGCCGATCGCAAGCGGCGAGAGGAAGGCGTCGGGGTGGATGAGCGAGGCCGGCGTGGTCATGCGTTTTCTCCCTCAGCCGATCGCCGACGTCGCCGCGCGCGGGAGCGCCCGCTCGCTCAGCATGTCGGCGATGCCACGTGCTGCATCCAGTGTAGTCATGGTGCGATGACGCGAGGCGCCCTTCTCGTCAGGAAAGTCCGAACGGAAATGCGCGCCGCGGCTTTCGTGCCGCGCCCAGGCGGAAGCAGTGACCAGGAGTGCCGTGGTGGCCATGTTACGCAGCGCGATGTTGCCGGTGTCGCGCTCCAACGCAGCGAAAGCCCGCACCGCTTTCGCGAGCTGCTCGCCGTCTCTGATCACGCCGACATGCGAGCTCATCATGGTGCGAAGGTTTTGCGCCGACAACGCTGGCATGGCGCAGTTGCGCGGCACAGCCTGCTCCGCGGGAAGCGGGACCGGCGAGCCAGGCGCGCAGCCGTTTATGTCGTCGGCGATGCGCGCCGCATACACCACGGCCTCGAGCAGCGAGTTCGAGGCGAGGCGATTGGCGCCGTGCGCGCCGGTCGACGACACCTCGCCGGCAGCCCACAAGCCTTTGAGCGAGGTGCGGCCGCTTGCGTCGACCGCGATGCCGCCCATGTGATAATGCGCGGCAGGCGCTACTGGAATCGGTCGCTTCGCTGGGTCGATGCCGGCGGCAAGGCAGCTCGCATGGACCGTCGGGAATTTTTCCGCAAAGCGTGAGCCCAACGCCTCACGCGCATCGAGGAACGCGCCGCGTCCGGCTGAGATTTCGGCAAACACTCCACGTGCGACGATATCGCGCGGTGCAAGCTCGGCGAGCGGATGCCGTGCCTGCAAGAAACGTTCGCCCCTGTTGTTGATGAGGATCGCGCCTTCGCCGCGCAACGCTTCGGTCGCAAGCGGAGCGGGATCGCGGCCGACCATGATCGCGGTCGGGTGAAACTGCACGAACTCAGGATCGGCGATGACGGCGCCGGCGCGCGCCGCGATCGCAAGACCCAGGCCGCTTGCCTCCGGCGGGTTGGTCGTTACCGCGTAGAGATGGCCGATGCCGCCGGTTGCGAGCACGATCGCCCTTGCGGCGACGAACGAAGGCTCTGCGATGGCATCGTCGGTTTTGCGCAATTGCAGGCCGGTGACCCAGCCGTTCTCGCCGAGCAGTGCCTCGGCAACATAGCCTTCGAGCAAACGGATCGACGGCGTCTGGCGCACGGCATTCGTCAGCGCCGCGATGATCGCCTTGCCCGCCATGTCGCCGCGGACATGGACGATGCGACGAGCGGAGTGGGCGGCTTCGCGGCCGACAGCAAGGGCGCCCTCGAGGTCGCGGTCGAACGGCACGCCATAACGCAGGAGATCGTCGATGCGCGCAGGCGCCTCGCGCGCCAGCCCCAGCGCGATCTCTTCGTCGACCAGCCCGCCACCGACCGCCACCGTATCGGCCGCATGGGCTTCGGCGCTGTCGCCTTTGGCGATCGCGGCGGCGATGCCGCCTTGCGCCCATGCGCTGGATGCGCCTTCACCCAACGGGGCAGCCGAAATCAGGGTCACCGGCCGCGGCGCGAGTTTCAGCGCACAGAACAATCCGGCGAGCCCGCCACCGACGATAACGATATCGCCGGCGGTGGGGATGAGGTTTTGGTTATTGTTGGACATTGGCTGCTTCCATTCGTTGGTCGTCCCCGCGCAAGCGGGGACCCATAACCCCAGGAGCTTGTCGTTTCGCGATTTGCCAGCGACAACCTTATGAGATTATGGGTCCCGGCTCGCGCTCGCGTTGCTCGCTTGGCCGGGACGACAGCAACTAGTTCTTCAGGTTGATCATGCGCTCGACCGAGCGGCGCGCCTTTTCGGCGATGACGGGATCGATCGTGACCTCCTCATGCAGATAAAGCAGGCTGTCCAAAATCTTGGCGAGCGTGATCCGCTTCATGTGCGGGCAGAGATTGCAGGGCTTGACCATTTCGACATCGGGCAGTTCAGCCTGCACATTGTCGGCCATCGAGCATTCGGTGATCATCACGACGCGCTTGCTTTGGTTTCTCCGCACCCAATCGATCATGTGCGCGGTCGATCCGGTAAAATCGGCCTCGGCAAGCACGTCAGGGGGACATTCCGGATGGGCGATGATCTGCAAAGTAGGATCGCCTTCGCGATACGCGCGCAACTCGTCGCCGGTGAAGCGCTCATGCACCTCGCAGGCGCCTTTCCAGGCGATGATCTTCACGTTCGTTTTCGACGCGACATATTTTGCGAGATACTGGTCGGGCAGGAAGATCACGCTCGGTGCGTTCAGGCTTTCGACCACCGCGACAGCATTCGACGAGGTGCAGCAGATGTCGACCTCGGCTTTGACATCGGCCGATGTGTTGACATAGGCCACCACAGGTACGCCGGGAAAACGCTCGCGCAAGAGCCGCACGTCGGCGCCGGTAATGCTTGAGGCGAGCGAGCAGCCGGCGCGCGAATCCGGGATCAGCACCCTCTTGTGCGGGTTCAGTATCTTTGAGGTTTCCGCCATGAAGTGGACGCCGCATTGAACGATGGTGCCGGCCTTCACCTTGGTCGCCTGGACGGCAAGCTGCAGCGAGTCGCCGGTGATGTCGGCGACGCAGTGGAATATCTCGGGCGTTTGATAATTATGCGCGAGGATCACCGCGTCGCGCGCGAGCTTCAGCTCATTGATGGCCTTGATGGTGGGTGCCATCAGCGGCCATTCGACCGGAGAAATAACGCGGTTCACGCGCGTATAGAGATGCTCGGTGGCCCGCCCTACCTCCTCATTCCATTCCAGGGATGGCCGCGGCAGCAGGGGGCCGCGCGGAGCGGATACCTCCGGATGAGACAATGCCCTGTTGGTTTCCTGCTGGGCGTGATTTCCGAGATCGTCAGGGCCAAAGATGGCGGCTATGGGCATGTTTGCCTCCGTGTTCTTGTTGACACCAGATATACTCCAATTGAGTATATATGGTGTCCGAGAAATCCGGCCTCTCGGGGCCGGCGATTTCCTTCGGCGAAGTGGCAGATAGACCAAACCAACTCCGCAGCATTGCGGGGTCGGCGTCACCTTGAGATATGTCTTATCCTCAAGATGAGCAAATCAAAGATAGCACGGCATTATCGAGCCCGCTAGAGGCACAGATCGTTAATTCGTCTCCTCTGATCCCAGCGATTTGCATTGCTGCAATGCAATCGTGAAACTTTGTGTCTAGCGGCTGGGATTTTCATGCGAATGCATTAACTCCCTGTCATGAACGCGGCCGTCACTTGAATCCGCGCACGATAAGATGGGGAATTTTGCATGTCGACGACCGCCGGGGACTTTAGTCCCGAAGGGGCTTCCGCGAGCTGGCGCACACCGCTTGTTATCATCATCTGCGGTTGCGCGATTGCGCTGTTGGGCTTCGGCCCGCGGTCGACGCTTGGCTTTTTCATCCAGCCGATGAGCCGCGAGCTGTCCTGGGGCCGCGACGTGTTTGGCCTTGGACTTGCCCTGCAGAATCTCTTGTGGGGCCTTGGCCAGCCGCTGGCGGGCGCCATCGCCGACCGGTTCGGTGTTGTGCGCGTGATGTGTGTCGGCGCGCTGCTTTATGCTGGCGGACTCTTGCTGATGCGCTATGCGACGATGCCCGCAGCGTTCGATCTCGGCGCGGGCGTGCTGATCGGCTTCGGCCTGTCGGGCTGCTCCTTCAATCTTGTGCTGTCGGCATTCAGCAAATTGTTGCCGGTCGAGCAGCGCGGACTCGCGCTCGGCGCGGGAACCGCGGCGGGGTCGTTCGGCCAATTCCTGTTCGCGCCGATAGGCGTTGCGCTGATCGACAATCTCGGCTGGCAGGGCGCGCTCACGGTGTTTGCAGCGCTGATGCTCTTGATCGTGCCGTTGTCGCTCGCGCTCGCAACTCCGCCCTCGACATCGCCCGATGTGCGGTCGGCCGATCAGCAGTCGTTCAAGACGGCATTGGCGGAAGCCTTTGGCCATCGGTCCTACGTGCTGCTGGTGCTGGGCTTCTTCACCTGCGGCTTTCAATTGGCGTTCATCACCGTGCACCTGCCGGCGTTCCTGGTCGATCGTGGCATCTCGACGCAGATCGGGGGCTGGGTCATTGGAGCGATCGGGCTTTTCAACATCGTCGGATCCATCAGCGTCGGCTGGATTCAGAATTACGTGCCGAAGCGCTATATCCTGTCGGCGATCTACCTCGTTCGAGCGCTGTCGACGATTGCCTTCATCTCGTTTCCGATCACGCCGCTCTCTGCGATAGCCTTCGGCGCCATCAGCGGTGTGACGTGGCTTTCCACCGTACCTCCGACCTCGGCGCTGGTCGCCTTGATGTTCGGCACCCGCTGGTTTGCGACGCTTTATGGCTTTGCCTTTGTCAGCCACCAGGTCGGCGGCTTCCTCGGCGTCTGGCTCGGCGGCATCGTGTTCGAGAAGTTCGGGTCCTATACCCCGATCTGGTGGCTCTCGGTGCTGTTTGGCGTGCTGTCGGCGTTGATCAATCTTCCGATCATCGAGAAACCTGTATCAAGGGTTGTTGCACAACCTGC
>Ga0070734_10003774_pt1 | contig 15267 bp, 16 predicted proteins | sample Coa_R1_8_FD_66444 | JGI IMG/M metagenome (GOLD analysis project Ga0070734, IMG submission 66444) | Surface soil microbial communities from Centralia Pennsylvania, which are recovering from an underground coalmine fire - Coalmine... | ecosystem: Environmental > Terrestrial > Soil > Unclassified ...
CTCTCCCCCGTAACACATCCCGGCACCTCCTACTCCAGAGTCGGTGCCGGGTTTAGCCCTTGTCACGGGTGGGCAACTTTTCAACCGGTACTATGGGAATTTTTGCACCGGCGCTGACACGCGCGGCCAGTGGAAGCATAACCCCAGGGGCCGTGACTCTAAATATTTCAGTCCCCTTCTGATCGGGGAGCCGCGCGCGGCGCGTAATCCCTCTGGTTGGGGGTATCGTTCGTACCTATTTCAGTCCCCTTCTGATCGGGGAGCCGCGCGCGGCTTACCAAGTCGGAACGGTCCACACGCACGGTCAGGATGATTTCAGTCCCCTTCTGATCGGGGAGCCGCGCGCGGCGATGGCGTGCCACCCGGATAGGAGTTTGATTCTACATTTCAGTCCCCTTCTGATCGGGGAGCCGCGCGCGGCCGCCTGTTGCGGATGCCGCGCCTTGGTCGCCTGTTGATTTCAGTCCCCTTCTGATCGGGGAGCCGCGCGCGGCTGGGGGCGGCTCAAGGATGGACGTTACTTTTTAGATTTCAGTCCCCTTCTGATCGGGGAGCCGCGCGCGGCCTGGCTACGGTGGGCGGGGCTGCGTTTGCCGCGTTATTTCAGTCCCCTTCTGATCGGGGAGCCGCGCGCGGCGGGGTCGCCGTGCCATCTGACGTGCAAGGTGAAATTATTTCAGTCCCCTTCTGATCGGGGAGCCGCGCGCGGCCCGGGCATCAGGATGACATGGCAAGGCTTAGATGATTTCAGTCCCCTTCTGATCGGGGAGCCGCGCGCGGCTCTTTATCGTGCATCTGCCGGCGTCGCCAGCGAATCAATTTCAGTCCCCTTCTGATCGGGGAGCCGCGCGCGGCACGTTCGGAAATCTCAGTTCTCTGACCCCTGGTTGATTTCAGTCCCCTTCTGATCGGGGAGCCGCGCGCGGCGGTTATCAACTTGCCGGAGGATTGCAGTATTTCTTTATTTCAGTCCCCTTCTGATCGGGGAGCCGCGCGCGGCGCCTCGCGCCGGTGTGGGCGTTGCCGTGGTTGTCGATTTCAGTCCCCTTCTGATCGGGGAGCCGCGCGCGGCTGGAGAGCTTCACGAATTAACCGGTGGTACTGCTCGAATTTCAGTCCCCTTCTGATCGGGGAGCCGCGCGCGGCGGACGCGGCGTCCCGCGCCGCGTCCACTACGTCCTCATTTCAGTCCCCTTCTGATCGGGGAGCCGCGCGCGGCGCGCCATTGACAAGAATAACGCCCGCATTATCGACATTTCAGTCCCCTTCTGATCGGGGAGCCGCGCGCGGCCGTCACTAGCACCCTACGGCCTGTATGCGGGTCTTGTATTTCAGTCCCCTTCTGATCGGGGAGCCGCGCGCGGCGAAACCCTGGTCATATTCCCGGTGGTGCATGCTCCGATTTCAGTCCCCTTCTGATCGGGGAGCCGCGCGCGGCATGGTGTCCCCGCTGGCCGGAAGGATGGTTACCGTATATTTCAGTCCCCTTCTGATCGGGGAGCCGCGCGCGGCGAGGAAGAAATGACACAGGATGAACTGGAATTTGAATTTCAGTCCCCTTCTGATCGGGGAGCCGCGCGCGGCGATTCCGGCGCCATAAATGAGCATGTTTGTTCCGGATTTCAGTCCCCTTCTGATCGGGGAGCCGCGCGCGGCATTCCCGACATTTCCGCTTACGTTTTCGGTGGTCGCATTTCAGTCCCCTTCTGATCGGGGAGCCGCGCGCGGCTTCCGACCGCTCGAGCTGCGCCGCCCTAATCGCTGCTTATTATTTCAGTCCCCTTCTGATCGGGGAGCCGCGCGCGGCCAACGATTCGTACCTGGGCGCGGAGATTCCCGGCTATTTCAGTCCCCTTCTGATCGGGGAGCCGCGCGCGGCTAATCGCCTCCCGTTCCGGCGTCCGCCTATACATTCAATTTCAGTCCCCTTCTGATCGGGGAGCCGCGCGCGGCGATACGGCGGTAACGCAGACGATCGTGCTCATGCATTTCAGTCCCCTTCTGATCGGGGAGCCGCGCGCGGCCATGGCAAACGTTATTCTGCCGGGCCAGACATTTCAAATTTCAGTCCCCTTCTGATCGGGGAGCCGCGCGCGGCTTGACCAGTCCCCATCTGACCGCGGCGCGGAATATCGATTTCAGTCCCCTTCTGATCGGGGAGCCGCGCGCGGCCGCTCCTGACATCATTGATTCTAAGACCACTTACGCCGCGGAGCAACGGTACAAATCGCGCAGCTCGCCGTTCTGCCTCAAAAACCCGCCAATCCGCGCGCTTACCAAATGTCCGAGCAATAGTTCGCATACTCGCACTCCGCACATCGCCCGCGTACTGGGGTCGGGTCCGGAAACAACTGCCGGTCGCCCATCTCACGAATTCCGATGAGCGCCGCGCGCATGTACGACCGCAGTTCCCCCGTAAGCGGAATGGTAAACAGCCGGTTATCCGGAATCCGGTACAAGAATCCTACCTTCACCGGTAGCCGCAACGCGGCCTCCACCAGCATTGCGTAGCCGGTCAACTGGAGCCGGTGATTATCTCCGGGCTCGCCGGAGGTCAACTTGAAATCGACCACTGCTGCGGACCGGTCGGTCTCCAACAGCAGATCGACCTTGCCCGCAAGCCCGAGTGCCTCGTCACTGAGCCATACCCCGAACCGTCGCCGCGCCGATTCCATCCCATACTCGCGCAGCCCGCGCCGCAGTTCCAGCCGCTCGATCAGCTCCTGCGCGTTCTGTGCCTCCTGCATCTTGAACGTCGGCTTGCCTACGCCCGGCATCACGCGCCGGTAATATACGATGCGCGGGCAGTAGGCCCACTGCTTGAGATCGGTTACGATCAGCGCGCTCATTTGTCATCCAGCAAGAGAATCTTGAGCTTCGGCTTTTCCTTTTCCGCTTCCGTCTTCAGCTCGTCCGCATCGCGCCGGTATTGCTCCAACTTCCAGGCGTCCTTGAGGTCATCCTCGCAAATTGGATAAATACGCACGCGCGCTGATTCGCCCTCCACCTCGCGCTGGATACGCAGCGCAAGCTCCTGCCGACGGTTGCGGTTCAGCTTGCCGAAAAAGGCGCTGAACTGAATCCGCTCAAGCCCATAGTTCAGACAGATTTCCGACGTGCGCGTACGCAGTCGGTCATCCTCAATGTCGTAGATCAGGACGATCGAGACCTCCGGACTTCCTTTGCCCACGGCCATCGGCCGCAACACGCCCGTGTACCGATTCTTGCGCGCCATCGGTGGTCACCACTTGAATGTGAACGGCCGGTAATCACGCAGCCCACGTACCGCCGAGGCCGCTAGTCGCGCCTGCATCTGGATAATGGAGCGCACCTGATGCTGCTTGCCGCGATGCGTCTCGGTAGCGATCAAGCGCAGAAGCACCCGGCTGGCCAGCGCCTCGCGGGACGGGCTATCGAGCAGGCCTTTGACGATAGTGAGCCGGCCACCCTTGTTCAACCAAGTCAGAATGGCGCGATCGACCACCGGCTGCCGGAATTCTTCCACCAGATCGAGCACCAGCGAGGGCTTGCCGCTGCGGTCCACGTGTAGGAAACCGGCGAACGGCTCAAGCCCCGCGTTCATCACTGCGCCCCACACGTGGGAGTAGAGAATGCCGTAGCCATAGTTGAGCGCAGCGTTGACGGCGTCACTTGGACCTTGATGCTGACGTCCTTCAAAGCCTAGTTCATCCGGGAGCAATCGCTCGACCTCGCGCCAATACATGCGGCCCGCGGTGCCTTCGAAACCCATGAGTGCCGGACGGACAGCATCGGTGCTGGCTCCTTCCACTGCCAAGGCTGCCTGGCGCAATTTACGAAAGGCGGAGGCAGTGCGTTCGAGCGACTGGCGAGGCTCGCCCTCTCGGCTCTTGGCAAAGTAACGCAGCAGTTTTTCCTGATTGCGAAGCTTGCCGGCGACGATCCACCGGCAGAGATCGGCCCCACGCTGGGAGGTATACGCCTCCAGCTGCATGCGGCGCGTTTCGACGGTAGCGGTGAGCATGGGTGAAGTGACAAGGGCGATCGGCTTGCCGCTTGAATTGACAAACGCGAGGCGAACGCCGCGGGCGCATAGGTCTTCGATGAGATCGCTCGAAAGGCTGACACCGGCGGAGCCCACGATGACTTCCTGAAGCCGAAGGAACGGGACTTGCGCGCAGACGGCTTTTCCTTTCTTGACGACCACGCGCTCGCCCTTCTTGCCAACGAACAGGCCGAAGCCAGAGACAAGAAGTTGTGAGCCGTTTTCGGTGGCGAGAAGTGTGACGGTGTCATCCTTGGGGAGGACGATGTCGTCGACTGGCGGCAGGGGTAAATCGAGTTGCTCCGGCATGGATTCGTAGTGGGCGGTGATCCAGTTGTACTGGGTGGCCGGAGGCTTGCGGTCTGGCCACGCGTCCAGGCGCGCGAGGGCGAGATTGCTCATTGGAGTCCTTCTTTCGTATAGTCGGCGTTGACAAGCGGAGGATCATGCTTCCAGTCAATTCGGCCCTGGTAAGCCCCGGTGCGGATATTCACCAAGAGTGCGTCGGCTTCCAGCCAGAAGCCCTCATCTGAGAGCGCTTGGTGACGCGAGAGGAGGCCGTGCGGCAGCACGTCCGCGCGGCCTTCTGTGTCGTCGATAACTTTATCCACCCATTGTTCGCTGCGCCCAGCAAGCAAATGCTGGTCGAATTCGACGAAATACGGATGATTCAAACGCTCTTCAAACTCGCGCCTCTCCTCCGAGGTGTAGCCCTCATTGTAGATTCGATCGCACGCCGCGACCACGTCATGTTCGCTGATGGGGTTGCTGACGTGTGCGAGTTCTTCCAATGTCCTTCGCGTGAGGGTCTCTTCATAAATTGGATACCGGCCGACGGCTTCTCGGAAGACAACTATTGGCGCAGGAGCGCGATCGCCCTTTCGGTTCACCCGACCCATTCGCTGAATCAGAGCATCGATTGGCGCAGGCTCAAAGTAACCACAATCAAAATCGATATCCAGACTCACCTCGACAACCTGAGTGGCAACTAGGATTTTGGGCAAAGGTGGCGTCGCCAGCATCTGTTCGATCCGGCGGCGATCCTCTATATTGAAGCGGCTGTGAAAGAGGACGACATCATCTGGGGGCAGTTTGGTAACAATGGATTGGTAGACAAACTGGGATGTGCGAACGTGATTACAAACGACGAGCACGGTGCGGCCTGCAAGGGCATCCGAACGGATGTTCTCGATGGCGCCTTGTATGTTTCCGTCAGTGATGCCGAGGGTATGACGCTTCCGCTCAACGACCTCGCGATCACGTGGTGCGGCCAGATCCGGTTCGATCATGGCGCAGGGGATCAACTCCTGGACGATGTTCTTCAAGAACTGCGGAAACGTGGCTGAAGCGAACAGTACTCGCGTACCGAACTTGTTCGCTAGAAGGCGGGCGGTGCCAAGCGTCAGGCCCGCGAGGTCCGGTTGATAGCTGTGAATTTCATCGAAGATGACGCAGGCTCCGGGGAACTCAGCAAGCATCTGTTCCCAGCCACGGCCATGTAGCGTGTGACGCAGTACTTGATGCGGTGTGCAGACGCGCACGGGATGATACATCTCATGGGCCAACCTTGCCCGCGCCTTCGCTTCTCTCTGAGCGTGATGCCGGTTACCAGGATAGTCCCGCAGCATCTGCGAGTACAGATGGTGGCTTGCTCGGCTATGGAGCACGCCGACAGACTCCTTCTTGCTCGGGAAATTGTCGCAAAGCCGTGTGTGCATAGCATCGATGGCAGCAGTGAAGGGCAATACGTAGAAGAGACGTGCATTTTCGATCTGATTGACCCCCGCCCACAGCAGAGCCGCTTCGGTTTTGCCGCTTCCGGTGGGCGCGTGGAGAATAGCGTTGCCGGAAGCAGCACCGGCCTTCTCCTGGAATGGCCGGGGGTGATACTTCATTCGAAACTCGCGCGCCTCGACCATAGCTGGTAGTTGTTGATGGGCCGACGCGAGATGATCGGCACAGATGAGTAGGCCTCGGAGACGGGAGGCCTCGCGTCGATTTTCCAGTTCAATTTGTTGGCACTGTCCGCCTGTAGGCGAATCATCGAGCCAGCCACGGCGAAGCTTTACGTCAGAGACCGGAACCGCTTCAATGCACTCCGCGCGACCTATCTCGCGGCAGACCTGCTGCCAGAACTCCTGAGCGAACGGCTCGGATTCACGCCACTCGCGTATCATTCGCGGCCAGCCTTCCGGCCGGCCGTCGAAAAAGCATATCCCTTTTGTGGTGTCGCCAGGGATCTCTTTATGGTGGAAGAGAACCGCGAAGATTACTTCTTCGGGCACAACGCTTTTCAACGCGGATGCAAAGCCCGCCGACAATGCTTCGTGCCTCCACCCGTGCCAGTCTGTTTGCTCGCCTCGCAGCATCTGCTGAAAACCTGGTGTGGCCTTTCCGATATCGTGCAGAGCGGCGGCTAGCTCGACCTTGCGCTGGAGATCAGTACGGACTCCAACCGGCAAGGGGAGACGGTTGCAGAGCTCGCGAGCCATCCGGACAACCGCCAACGTGTGTGCAAGAAGAGTCTCGGGCGCGCCATCTGCCCCGGCGCTTTTTGCAAGGAGCATCATGAAGCAAGCCGGTGCAAAACGACTACGTGATCGGAGTGTTCATGATCGTCCGGATGAAAAAGGTCAAAGCCGTCCTCCGCCCGCACGCGGGCCCCTTTCGGGACGAACTGGTAACGTGACAGGCGGCCGATTCGCCGGGTATAGCCAAGACGGTCGTTTAGAAAGTAGTCGGCCAGAGGCGGCAGGATTTGGCCGGCTGTCTGGACATTCGGGAACCGAACGAGGGTGGAGCCGAGAACACCCTGATCAACCGGTACAAACTCAACGTGGCGTACAAAGCGGATCCAGGCCAGATCTTGGGAACGGCCCAGGCACGGCGCGGTTGCCGGCGAATAGAAATATTGCGCGAAGTCAAGTTGCGTCAGGTAAAGGTCAAGATGCGGATTGACGTGAAACTGACGTAAGGCTAAGCCCTGCTCCTGGTTGACCGAAAGGCGTCCGGTCTTGTTGTCCATCTTGAGGCGTCGGGTACGCTCGAGATCAAAAGCTTTGTCTGCTGACTCGAATTCGAGGCCGATGAGGGTTTCTTCCGGACCGACGACGCGACCAGCGCACGCGCTCAGATTTCCTAGAACATTCGAAAAAGGCGGAGCGGGTAACGTAAGGATAGTTCCGCTCTTAAGGAAAGGGTAGGGATAAGTGGCGCTTAGCGCCTCCAGGCGCACATGGAGGACCTTCATACTGGTCACAGTCTTGAGGCAATCAGTTCGGCGGCTGCGCGAGGCGTGGTGACGACAACTTCGGCCTTGCCGCGCGCAGTTTCGTGGCCGCCCGCGAGGCTCCGGACTTCCTCCTCATTAGCAAGATACGAAGTGCGAATTCCGATAGCCACAGGTGTGACGATGCGATCGGCGTAATCGGCCAGGAGTTCACGAAAAACGGTGGCCCTCAGTGTAAGGCCCTTTTCGTTGTCATCGTCGAAAAGGTGATTGAAGATGGGGTTGCCGCAAGAGAGCCCAGCGACGACGAGGCACTTGGGGGCGACATCGGTGCCGAAGGCCGCCTGCTTTGCGCCGCCGCGAAGTACACTGAGGGCTTTGAGGAGTTCCGAGGATCGCTGCTTTCGTGACGCTTGCGGGTTGGCTACTTCGAATCCACCGTCTCTTTGCATGATTCGGCCTTCCGCGAGATATTTCTTGGCGAGGGATTCGTCGAGTTCGATGCGATCACCCTCATTGCAGAGGAACCCCACGCGGCAGTGGGCGAGGCAGAAGATGCCCTGCAAGTGCGTAGTATAGAATTCTGTAGTGTAGGGCAGCGGCGTGCCTTCCTTCAAGTGCACGAATCCCTCGTCGCGTCCTTGCCACCCGCTCTTGCGAACGGATACTAGTAGCGAAGCAGAAAAGGGAGACGAACGCATCAGTGCTTTGGTCTTGGCACCGGTCTCTTCCTCTTCGCCCTCCGATTCTTCGGACTTCTTGCGTCTGCCTTGGCCTTCCTGGGCGCGCATATAACCAAACAGGTCATCTTCGGCAAACTCGACCGGGTCCAATTCCCCGGCGATCTTGGAGGTCGATCCCTTTTCGCTTTCCTTGATCGACCGCAGCTCACTCGCGGGCCAGCCGGTTTCGGCGATGAGGGTGGAGCGAAGCCAGCGTTTCCACGCCTGCGAAGACACGTACGGAACGCGATTTCGCCCATCGCGCAGTGTCTTAGGGATCGTAACGTTCCGATCCTCTCCTTCGCCGAGACCTGCCCCGTTTAAAAAGCTCGCGTCAGCGTGAATGACAAATGTTCCAGCGATGTGAGTCGGAATGCTCATGCTACTTCCTCTTTCTTTGTTTGTGACTGGCGATAAAGGTTGGCCAACCGCAACCGAATCTGAAACAGAAGTTCGTAAGGAACCGGTCGGCCGTCTTCATTACAAACAAATTCGTCCCACTCTCCTAACTCGAACTCTGGATGTGTTTCGGCCATTTCACAAAATATATCTCTCAACCAAGGCAGCCCGGCTTTGCCGCGCCTCAGAAGGTCCAGAAGGTTCTTGACCCGTTTGGGGCCTCGCCGGTAAAAATACTCCTCAGCGATTAGAGGTATTTTGGGGTGCGTCGTCGTCATCGGTGTACCGTCCGGTAGGGAAGTTTCTTGAATCTTCGATTGCGCGAGATAGAAGCGGATCAGATTCCAACCGTCTCGTTTGACGCGAATCGGGTGGTGCTGGCTTGGGAAGAGCGCGTCATATTCCGAGAGTTCAAGACCGTCTGCGATGAATCCGCGAACAGCGTTGCGGCCCGAGGAATCTATCTTGCTGAAGGCGTCCGGTTTGCGCAATTCCTTGAGGCGCTTGGAGTCGGGGCATTTGCCAACAAGGCGAGCAAGCTGCCTCGCTACAACGAGCGCCTTTGCTCTCCAGCCGCAAATGCGGTTTTGATAAAACTCGTAGAACTCCTGTGAGGTTCCCGGCCATTTCTTGAATGGGTAGAGATTGGAATAGTCTCGTCTTTCACTTATCGCGGTGAAGAACTGTTGCCTCGGATCCTTGGGTTCGCCAGCCACGAGGCGGCGGATTTCCGAAGAGTACCCTTCCCGGCACGCGTCCCACAGGAAATGCAGCGCCAAATCGGGGATTTCAAGGACCCTACAATCGGCTCCGGTCCCTGAATTTGAAAAAAGCCACAGAAAGAGCGTCGTGTTCGGCGGCAGATGGTAGTCAGCTTTCGCTTCCTGAAGTTTTTCGAATCGCCGGAGCAAACCTTCAAACAGCACGGACGAACCTTCACCCTTGCCGAGAATCTCAGCGTTGCCGCCTTGCATTCGAATGCGATTGTGTTCGACGACATCCGCCGTTAGCTGTTGCATGAGCGGCCCGTAGGTGCATTGGTAACAGGCCAGCCGCCCCTGATGAAGAAACAGTCCGAGCGGAAGATACTGAAGAGACAGGAGCGCCGTTGCACTCACGCGAAGGGGGCGTGAGGCCGCAGGAAGAGCTTGAGCATCGTTGCCTAGGCTTCCGGCTAGAGGCACCCAGTCTCTTCCGATCCATTTTCGTTCGGGGACTTTCTGGCCGGCTTCGGCGAGAGCCGAAGCGCACATCCCGTGAAAGTTAAATTGGGTGAGGATACCGGTGAGCTCACATGGGGTGCCTTTGCTGCCTTCTTGTTCGGCGGCATCGAGGAGGCGCTTGACGATGGCTTTGTAGATCAGTTCGTTCTGGCCAGCTTTCTTGTAGGCGGGTTGCGTGAGCACTCCGTTCGTGCCAAAAACCATCGTGAAAGACTTAAGACGTGAGTTGTCACGCGCAAGAGCTCCGCCGTCGCCAATGAGTTTCTTTAGCTCCGTGAAGGTTAGCTCGGAAACATCGCGCCGTCCCGTCAGATGTGTCATTACGGCGAGGCCGCTATCTACAAATGGATTTCCAGTAAACTGTAGAGCGCTTAACACGAAAGATTCCTCAATGCTACTCTCCTGCGGACGGCGGAGCCGTCACAGCTTTCCGAGGGCCACCGTTCACGAAGGCGCGGCCGGTTCACTCCAGGATTAGCAGTCCCCTTCGCCAAGGGGAAGAGTCCATCGCAACGTTACTGTCGCAATCACTATTTCAGTCCCCTTCGACTCGGGGCGCGGATGAGACACCACGCGGGCCTCAGATTTGGAGTCCGTGTCGACTGGCGTGGCGTCTCATCGAGTAGCTCCAATAGTAAAGCGAGTACGCGTGGAAAGTCAGCTACTTTCACATTCACTAGGATATATACCTGCAAACCATATTGGCTCATACCAAGCTGACGGATAGCACCCCCTTCCCCCACACCGTCTGACGTCCCACACCCGTCCATTGCGCGGCGCGCAGGAATGGCACGAACTCCGCGATATCGCCTTCATACTCGGCCTCGCCAACAAAGCCGCCGATCGAATGGACCTGCCCGGTCCGGCTGCTTTGGCGCGTCACGGCGACCCGCCGGAGCTCGCAGCGCGTCAGACGCACGCGCGCGGCACGCTCGCCGAATTGGCGGAAATCGATTTCGAGCGGGCCGCCGTCGTAGAGGTCACGCAGTGTGCTTAGGCGGTCGCGAATCCGCGATGCCAGTACACCGAACTCTGGCCGGTCCGCTACCTGCTGGCCACTCTTCAGCTCAGTGGCCGTCGAGAACCTCACCCGGACCCGGTCCACACGCTCCGCGAGGCGCGCGAGAGTCAGTTCCATCGGTGCGGCCTCCTGCTGGAGAAGCAGCGACGCTCCGTCATAGATCCGGACTAACGGATCGCCAGTCTCATCCAACTGCCACACCTCGGCCAGGCCAGCGCGCCCGCGGCGCGGGCCGATTCCTTCCTGCGCCAGTTGCGCGAACGCCAGCACGAGGTAGGCGATCGCCGGGCTCTGCATGTCAAACAAGTTGAGGTCGAAGGAAAACGGAGCGCCGCGCGACACCGTGCAGCCATCCAGGTGCGTGGCGCGAAACACAAAAGGACGCGGCCAATCGGCCAGGCCGCTCGGACCAGGCGTCAACGCCGATGGCTCGAACATCCGCGCATAGGGGCAGGAGGCCCGCAGTTCGCATTTGCGCGCGTCAGCGCAGTACGGCACGCAGGCAATGCGCCGGAAAATTATGCCGAAGGCGCCGCGCAGAATATTGGCCGACTTTCCAGGCGGAAAGTGAATCGACTCCCGTGCTACGAACGAGAATCGCAGCGGGTACAGCCGGAATAGCAAGCTCCTATTCTATGCCTGAATTCCGGCGTCGGGTCATTGCGGCATCAATCCCGCGCCTGAACCTGAGACCGATGGTGCTGCAGTTCAAAAGGGCTAATCTTTGCTATGATTAGTCGCAAATGGATCCGGCACCCAGGAAAGCGATCGAACTGGTAGGCGACATCGATGAACAACACCGCCTTCGTGCGCAAGTACCGAAAGAGTTCCCAGCGGGACCGGTCCGACTGATCGTCCTTTTGCCTGATGAAGACGATGCCGGAAGCGTTTGGGGGAGCGGAATTGCCAAGGAATGGTCGGACGAGTTGAGTGATGCAAAGCAGGATATTTACACGCTGGCCGACGGGCAACCGGTGAATGCGCCCCGGTGAGATCTATTTAGCCCAATTCCCGTTCGGAGATGTTCCGGGAATGAAGCTGCGTCCGGTGTTATTGCTTACCGGGCCGCTCGGTTCAATTCCGGAGGTTTTGGTTGCCTATATCTCCTCGTTATCCCTGTGCAAGTTCTTCCCTCTGACGTGATCTTAGACCCAAGCAAGCCAGAGTTCCGTTCTGCTCATCTCAAGGCCCTGTCAACTTTACGACTGCATAAATTGGCGACAATCCATTCGTCGAGCTTCGCGCGATGCCTTGGAGTCCTTGATTCGTCCACCCAGAGCATCGTGTCGAGCAAACTCCGAGCTCTCCTCAACCTATAACCGTACCCCGCGGCTTTTACAAATTGTGCACGCTAAAACGCAGAGCCATTCAGGCCCGGCCTGGTCTGCCTGGTCAGTCTGCTTTGGTCTCAGTAGATCCGCAGGGGAACATAGGCCGGTTGACTCCACCTTGCCCGGGTGTTAGATTCCACCTGAGCATTGACGCTATGGCAAAAAAGAAAAAAGGGAACGCCTCACGGGTAGCACAGAAGCGAGCCGGTGGTCCGAAAGCCGGCCCGCCAGCAGGTCGCCGACCCGTACTGGTTCTGACGATTAACGGACGAGCGGTTGGCAGAATTATTGGTCCAAAGGCTGCTAATGATCTGCGAATTATCTGGGGAGTGGGAGTTCTCGGAGGGGGCGGCTACTGGACGAGAAATGGGCGTGAAATCCCGAAAACTCGCTTCATATTCCTTCCGGGAATTAATGATTTTCACTTCTCGCCCTCGGGCAGATTCACACCCGGACCTCCGGTTACCCCGCCACCAGGCGCGAACGATGTTGAGTTGATCTGGCGTGGCGAGGAGATCGTGGAGGGATGGTGGACCAAGGATGGGGACCGGCTAGAGCAAATTCCGTTGGAGCAAGGGCAACGCCAGTTCAAGTGCAAATTTTGACCTTTTGAGGAAACGGCGTGATTGTCCCGCTTGTGCTGGATAGCGCCATTTCAGTCCCCTTCTCATCGGGGAGCCGCGCGCGACTCTCGCACTATTCCCCCGTAATGCGCAAGATGTCTTATTTACAGGGATGAAAGGCGCCGCCCGGAAAACAGCTTTAGCTTGCCATCAATTCTTGCGCGGCCAACAGATCAGGGCTCAGAGCAATTCCTCTGAAGGAGTCGCACATGGTACGGAGTGCCTGCCTGGCGCCAATGGCATCTTGAGGGCGGTAAGTTAATGTAAATCGCAGTAGGCTCGTAGCCGCGCGCAATTCGCAGCTTTTCGCTTGCTGCCTTTTGGAGATCTCGACAGACTTCTTAAAGAATCTCCAGGCCTCCGCTTGGTCCGCGCGCCCCTGGCCAGCGCGTCGAAGAAGCAGGTCGCCCATAGTTCGGGACATCTCCGAATCAAAAAAATGTTCTTCATGATCGGCGCGGAACCGCCGAGCTCCATCCAGCGCTCTCAGCGCTTCCTCAACCTTGCCGACTTTTCCTAGGGCCTCCGCGTAATGCGTACGCCACTGTGTGGAAGAAGGACCCGCGTAACCTGGAATGAATTTCTCGAAAATTGGCAGGGCCTTTTCGGGCTCATTTGATTCCGAGAACGCCCAGGCACGCAGTAGTGACGCCCAAGTGAGCTCGTAAAAGAGTTCGCACTTCAGTGCGAGATTCGTTGCTTGCTCGCACCACTCCAAAGTTGACGTCGTATCTCTCCGCCAATGGGCGATGTCAGCAGCGATAGCCATGGCGTATGCTTCTGCGCGCGCATGGCCTAATTCGCGGGCAAACTGAACGGCTTCGGAAATACGCTGCACAGCCTCCTGCGGGCTACCCGCAAACCAAAGCGCGCGTGCCATATTGGATAGCATGGTCACTTTTGGATGCATGGGGTAAAAGGTATGAGACCCCAGGCCATTGGTGGACCAGTAGGCGTTCGCTTTCGCCAGCATGGTGACAGCCTCTTTTGGTCGGCCCAAATGAAATAGCGTAATCCCCATCGCAATACATGGCAGGACCCGAGAGCCCTGGGAGGTGGATGCCATCGCGCGCTTTAGAAGGGAACCAGCCACTCGATGGCCAAGCCGGTAATTGCGGACGGATACGAAACTCCAGTGGATATGGCCGACGCTATAGTAGGAAATGCTATCGCCCAGTTGAGCCGCAACGCGCTGCGCTCGACGATAGATTTTCGGGACTTCTGGGGCTGCCCAGCCTCCTAATGACGCGGCGGCGGATGCCCGCAACGTCAATAGTTCCATCTCGAACCGAGCCGTGGTCTCGTTTCGGTCGCAGCGTAGCGCGATGTCTCCGGCATGTTGTGCTAGCTCAAAAGCGTAAGCATCCGATAAACACCACTGGCTCGTGCAAAGGCAGCGGTGCATAGTGGTGGCATGACCAAACGAGAACGGCAAGCGGAGCGGCGGAAGTTCTGGACCGAACTGATCGCCCGTCACAAGCAAAGTGGGAAGACGGTGGAAGCTTTTTGCCAGGAGAACGGCGTCGGCAGCCCGTTATTTTATATGTGGCGAAAGCGGCTCATGGAAAAGGGGCAGGCTATCGGCTTCGCACTGGTGGAGACTCCCGCGCTCCGCCAGCAACGTAGTGAGCCGGTCGAGCTGATTTTGTCCTCCGGTGACCGGCTTCACATTGGCCCTGGTACGGACGCGTCCACGCTGCGGCTGGTGCTCGGCATGTTGCGCGAAGCACGATGATTCATCTGCCGGCCAGTGTGCGGGTGTATTTGGCGACGGCGCCTTGCGATATGCGGCGAAGCTTCGATGGACTGCACGCGCTGGTGGTCACGGTGATGCAGTTGGACGCTTTCGCCGGCCATCTATTCGTGTTCGCCAATAAACGCCGGGACCGCGTGAAGATCCTGTATTGGGATCGCGACGGCTTCGCAGTGTGGGCCAAACGTCTGGAGGAAGGCACCTATGCGATGCCGTTTTCCGAATCGGAAGAAGTACGACGGAGATCACGGCGCAAGAGTTGGGCGCGCTGTTGAGCGGCATCGATCTGAGTCAGGCCAAGCGCCGCAGGCGGTATCGCCACAAAGCCGTCGAAGCCGTATAAACATTGACGATTTACGCATGTTTCTCTTGGTGAACCACCCCTTTCCGGTTACACTTGAGCTTGCCCGTCGATCCAAAAACACTTCCTGAAGACGCGGCCATGTTGAAGAGGATGTTGGTCGACGTAACCTCGCAACTGGATCGCACCGAGCGCCTGCTGCGCCAGCTCCTTCAAGCCAAAACCGGACGCAAGAGTGAGCAGCTTTCGCGCGAACAGTTAGCGTTGTTTGCGGCTGAGCTGGGCATGAGTTTGCCGGAAGGGGAAGAATCGGACGATCACGATGACGAGCCGCCGGCCGGCGCATCCGTGCCCGGCAGTGGAAAGCCGCGCGGCAGAAAACCGCTACCGCGGCATGTGAAGCGCGAACGGATCGAGCACGATCTGCCGGACCAGGAAAAGCATTGCGCCCAATGTGATCAGGACCTGCGGCGCATCGGCGAAGAAGTCAGCGAGCGCTATGAATACCTTCCGGCGCAGATGAAAGTGATCGAAGATGCCTGTTTCACCTACGCCTGCGCGTGCACGGTGAAGACGGCCAGCAAGCCGCCGCAGCCCATCGAGAAGTCGACGGCGTCGGCATCGGTGCTGGCGCAGGTGAT
>Ga0070734_10003775_pt1 | contig 15263 bp, 14 predicted proteins | sample Coa_R1_8_FD_66444 | JGI IMG/M metagenome (GOLD analysis project Ga0070734, IMG submission 66444) | Surface soil microbial communities from Centralia Pennsylvania, which are recovering from an underground coalmine fire - Coalmine... | ecosystem: Environmental > Terrestrial > Soil > Unclassified ...
ACGCAACCGGCTCCGTGCGAACCGGATCAGTGGAAATGGATATGCTGGACAGGGAAGTAATTTTGGTATCGGGCTCCCAAGTCCCGCCGATGCCGACAATGTTATTGAGGACAACACGATCGTGGGGAACGCCAATGGCATCTTCATCGCATCTGGCACCCAGGGCAACACTTTCCAACACAACCTCGTGGTGGGCAATCCACCGGTGCAAGTTGCCGTCGATCATACCTCAACCAGCGGCTTCGACATCAAGAACTCAGCAACTGCGGGTGCCAACACGTTCGGCGGGAACATCTGCCTTACTGGCCTAAACGCCCCGTGCCCGGTGCTGGCGCCGCCGAACAATACGCTGCTCGTTGATGAATTGCAGTCGCTTGGATGCGGAACGTTTCCGCCCAAGACGTCCTGCCAGCTAACGGTCAGCCAGTGGAACTACTATCTGACAACTGACATCGATCCGCTTGCGCAAACATTAACGATTGGCGATGGCACGCAATCGATGACGGTGCAGCAGTACGTGCAGGCTCGGTTAGACGCTGGCATATGAGGAGACTCAACATGGTCAAGTCTCGAATGATGCTTTTTGGGGGAACGGCTGCACTCCTCGTCTGGAGCCTGCCTCAGGCCACACCAGCTCAGCAATCCTCCGAATCGGCCTTGGGTGTCAAACTCGACCGCCTAATTGCTGAAGGCAAAAGCCAGCGCGAGCTGGCTCAATATTTGTTCAACACGCGGGGCTGCAAGAACTGCCACACAATCGGGCATGACGAGAAGCTGGGCTTTACCTCAAAGGGTAAGGAACTCGCTAAAGCCTTTACCGGGTGTATCGACATGCTGACCGCCATGACTGTGATCGTCCAGGTGCCCTCAGACAAACGCTCGGTCAAGCAGGCTCAAATCGCCAGTCACTTCGAAGAATTTGGCTGTACAACCTGCCATAAGGTCGCTCCGGGAGAGTTAAGCATGACTAGCGTGGGAGCTAAGTTGAAGAACCTCCACCTCGGATGTGTGGACGTCGAAAAGCTCGTGGCGGACCGACGCACAACTAATTAGGAAGAGCCTCAAACAAGGTCGCCGTGCGCTTCCGGTTCGATCCCCTTGCCGCGCTTTGCTGGGGATGGTAACTTTGTCGAATCCCCGTCAAAAGGAGGAACCATGCTGGCCGAACGTTGGCATGAAGTCGAGAGGCTCTTTCATTCGGCACGCGAGGTGGCGCCTGACCTGCGAAAATCCTACCTCGAAAGCGCGACGGATGACGAACAAGTTCGTCGCGAAGTCGAGTCGCTGTTAGCAAACGACGAACTAGCTGCACGATTTCTCGAGACGGACAATCCCACGGCATCAAAGGTACAACATGCGCCATCGATTACTCCCGGAGAGCAAATCGGTCCGTTTGTCGTGTTGCAGTTTCTTCGTGCCGGCGGAATGGGTGAAGTTTATAAAGCAACCGATACGCGTCTTAACCGCACCGTTGCCATAAAGTTTCTACCGCACAGCTTCACAGACGACCCCGCGGCTCTAGAACGTTTCCAGCGCGAGGCACGCGCCGCGTCCGCCCTAAATCATCCTCGTATCTGTACCATCCACGATCTGGGCGAATACCAAGGCCGGCCCTTCTTCGTGATGGAATTCCTTGAGGGACAGTCGCTACGCGACTGGATGGCAGGAAAGCCGGTGCCGATTCCGGAACTGCTGGATATCGCTGTGCAAATTGCAGACGCGCTTGGAGCCGCGCATGCGAAGGGAATCGTACACCGAGATATCAAGCCGGCAAACATCTTTATTACGACAGCCGGTCAGGCCAAGATCCTTGATTTTGGGCTCGCTAAAGTTGACCGCGAACCGCATCGCGCCGCCAAGCTGTCCGAACTCGATCCAACCATCACGGGGATCACCCTGACACGTCCGGGAACGGTGATGGGCACGCTCGCTTACCTTTCTCCGGAGCAGGCGCGCGGCGAGGAGGTTGACGGTCGCACCGACATCTTCTCTTTCGGAGTCGTGCTGTATCAGATGGCGACGGGCCAGGCGGCTTTCCGCGGCGAAACATCCGCAGAGCTCATCGGAGCAATTCTGCACAAGACTCCGGAACGACCATCCGCGATCAACTCGGCTGTGCCGAGTAGTTTGGAAAAGATCATTCTGAAGTCGCTGGAAAAGGACCGTGCGGCAAGGTATCAGATGGCCGGCGATCTAATGGCCGACCTCGAATCAGTCCAAGCTGCAGCGCTGATGGCTCCTCGAACGCGACGCTGGTTGCTAGCTTCGTCGGGCGCAGCCGCAGCGGCCCTAGCCGGCGGAATTTTCCTGCCACGTCTCTCGATGTTCGCTCCTAAGCGAAGAACAATGATCGCCGTTCTGCCGCTCGAAGACGCCGACACCGATCCTAAGCAAGCTTACTTTGCAACGGGACTACATACCGAGATGATTGCGGTGCTCGGGCGTCTTTACCCGAATGGGCTCGGAGTGATCGCGCAGAATTCCATGAAGCATTACGCGGGCACGACGAAGTCCGTTAGCCAAATCGGAGCGGAGCTGAAAGCCGACTACGTAGTGAAAGGGAGACTTCGGAAGGATGGGGACCAAGTCCAGCTGACCGCGCAACTGATCCGAGCAAAGGACCAAACGCAAGTCTGGACCGACACCTTCGGCGGCGACCTGCGTCAGGTCATGCGAGTGCAGATGAACGTGGCGCGTGCCGTGGCACAAGGCGTCGAACGCAGTCTACAACCCAACCCTCAGGTGGAGAACGCTTTGGCGCGCCCATTGGATCCGCAGGCGTATGACGCCTACCTTCGAGGAGATCTCGACAAAGCGATTTCGCTCGATCCTTATTATGCTCCTGCCTATCTCGCGCAGGCAGGGAAGTTGTATCTGGGTGGGTTGTTTGGCTTCCGTCCCCCAGCTGTTTTCGGGCAGGTGTTAGAACTAGCGTCGAAGGCGATCGAGCTCGATCCGACCTTGGCTGGTGCCTACGCTAGCCGTGCCCTCGGCAAACTGCATGCGCAGTTTCAGTGGCATGAGGCCGAGGAAGATTTCCGCTACGCAGCGAAACTCGACCCAGGCAATGCAGCCGTGCACCATGGGTTCGCCCATTTTTTGCTTTGGGCGAACCGCGGCCGCGAGTCAGCCGAGGAGTGCGGAATTGCGCTGGAGCTCGATCCTTACGATCCCGATCTGATTGCATGCAAGGGATGGCACGATCTTTGGTCAGGCAATTACGATGGTGCGATTGAATACTCCCGGCGCGCACTCAGTTTTGGCCCCCAAGGATTGGCCTCGCTTGTGATGGGCTGGACATACGAGCAGAAGGGAATGTACCAGGAGGGCCTCGCCGCGTTGGAGAAGGCCTTTCCGAGTACACCCAGGACTGCGTCTGTCGCACATGTGCTTGCCCGCTCCGGGAAACCGGATGCTGCCCAGGACATTCTCTCGCAGCTCCTTGAAGACGCTAAAAAGAAATACGTTTCCGCGTACGACTTCGGCGTGATCTATACAGGCCTAGGGCAGACCGACCGCGCTCTGGAGTGGTTCGATAAGGCGTACGCGGAGCATTCCGGGTTCATGGTCTATTCATATCTGGACCCTCGCCTCAAACAGCTCCGCGGCGAGTCCCGTTTTCAGGACGTGCTAAGGCGTGTAGGCTGGACCAATCACCGCGCATAAAGAAAGGACTTTCTAACCCTAAGCGTTTACTCTCATCGGCGAAGCGATTAGCTGCTTAGGTCCGGTCTGTCGAGAATGCGGATACCCAGTGTCGCCAGGTATAGCAACTTTGCCGTGCTGTTATACCTTAATGGCTCAATGGCCGCCGGTTGTCCGGTCAGTTCGAAGAATGAGAATTGGTATCCGCGCTGATCGTTTTCCGCCCGCCTTTGATACAACCGCGATGTGTCAGGAGGCCTGTACACCGTGTTTCTAAGCGGCCGTTCGCCGTCGTCAACGATTGGGCACGGCGGCCCGTGCAATCTCTGCTGGAGGATACTATCGCCGGCTACGAAGCGAGGCGCAAAATAAACGGACTAGACTGTCATCCGCCGCCAGTCCTTGGCGGATGTTTCTGAATTCAAGAGACTACAGCACGATGGAATTTGGACAGCAGAAAGAACAGAAGCGCAACTGCGCATTCGGCTGCGAATACGAAGACCAACACAGACCAAAGCAGCATCTTCAGCAGTATAACCGTTTTACAGTGGCCGCCGTAGGTGACCGTTATCCGCCATTAACGGACTCTACTGGACGACTTAGAGTGAGTCCCACCGCGTGCCGACCTCAGCTGAAAAGTGGTCGGGCGGGCGAGAAGGATAGGGCTCGTTTGTGCTCATCGCCTCGAGGGATTTCTCTACCACACCTCAGCAGCCATGACGTTTAGGCGCCGGATGGAGCTGCGGCTGGCTGAGTCCTGCCTTCCGTCGCGGGACAGCCACAGCTAGGATGAGCGCATGGTTTGGGTTCTTTCATGAGCTTTCTCCCGTACTAATAGATTGCTGCCGCCGTTGTTTGTTTCTGATGGCAATGCTGCACAACACGAGATCCACGTTTGTAACCCGCCCATGTAAAAACTCCATTAACGGCCGCTAATTGCAAGTAACTGGTGCACACCGGGCGGCCTAAGTCTAGAGATGCATTGCCGCGGCCCAAGGATTGCAGATTCCTGGCCAGGTGAAGGAAGATCATTGATGCACAAGTTAACACTATCCGGTTGCCTGTTCACCACAAGCCTGGTCGGCGGGAGCCGTGTTCCTGCAGTTGCAGTCGTCGATCGGAATCTCAGTGGATGCCATCCAGAACCGCATCGTCCTGACCCATCCCGTACTGACGCCTTTCCTCGAGCACGTTCGCATTCGTGACACTTCGGTCGGAGACGCCTCGGTCGACCTCATGCTGTTCCGCTCAGACCACGCCGTCGCTGTGACGGTGGAGCGGAGAAACGGAGCAGTGGAAGCTCTCATGGTGAATTAGATGCGCCAAAGGAGAAACGCCAATGACAACGCCTAGTGGAAAACCGAACATCCTGATAGTCGAAGACAATTCCGCCGATGTTGTTTTGCTGCGATACGCGCTGGACCGGCTGGAACAAGCCTACGAGCTACTGGTGCTGCGCGATGGCGAGGAAGCCTTGCGGTTTGTGGAAGATCATCGCGTCGGCATCAGGCGGCCGGATCCATGCGTCATCGTGTTAGATCTGCATCTTCCCAAACATAACGGTCTGGAGGTATTGCGGGCCATCAAACGGACGCCGCCGCTGGCGCACATTCACGTAGTGGTGCTGACCGGGTCGGCGGCTCCGAGCGAGGAGCTGGAGATTTTCGGCTTAAGTGGCACGTGTCTGCGGAAACCTTCGGATCTGGACAGCTATTTGAAGCTCGCCGAAGACTTGATGGCGATTTGCCGGGAGGGTCTCGCCGCGCCGGTGGAGCGGGTTTAGCCGGCGCTTTTTACATCGGGGCCAGAGCCCAGTAGTAGACACGAGCCTCGTCACGGATCTGGGCCGGCCTGTTGAGGAAGATGCGTTCGCAACCACAACGCAATCTTTCGCCCTGGGCATTGCGGCCCACGATGGCCGATGGTCGGCGCGAATCATTTTACGAACCTTCTCGGCTTCTGGGCCACGACATGCCTTCTTTGACAGCGGATGCTGCAGGTATGTTGCCCGAGACGGCCGCACCTACTCCGACGACGACGTCTCTCCCTGGGACCTCAGGACCCGTCTGATCAGTTTCGGAAGCTCGGCATATGTCTCCAGATCTGCTGGCTTGTGAAAAAAGGCCGCTGCGCCTAAGCGAAGAGCCTTGGCACGATCCGATTCCGCGCAGGAAGACGTAATGACGATGACGGGCGTGTCGCGCCATCGAGCAACGCTGCGCATCTCGTTGAGCACCGCGAAGCCATTCACCTTCGGCAGGTTCAAATCCAAAATGACAAGGGCCGTAGGGATCGCAAACTCATCTTTCTCGATGGCCTGCAGATGCTTCAGCGCATCGTGCCCATTCGTCTCGACATACACTCGGACATTCAATCCGGAGGCCGCAAGCAGTTGCTTGATCACAAAGACGTCGGTCGGATTATCGTCGACCAACAACAAACTCAATGGTGCAGACGGTGCCACGCGGTTCGATCCGTCCCAGGCGTTACGTTCAAGCAGGGATGGCAAAGCAGAATGTCGATCCTTTACCCGGCTCGGACCGCTCAAGCCAAATGCGGCCACCGTACTGTTCCACAACCCGTTGGCAGAGCGCGAGACCGATGCCGCTGCCGGGGTATTCGTCCCTGCCGTGCAAACGCTTGAACAAGCCAAAGATCTGTTCGGCGTACTGCGGTTCGATCCCGATACCATTGTCGCTGACGCAGAACACGCTCCAGCCGTCCCGTTCGTCGGCCGTAATATAAACACGAGGAACCTCCGCGCCTCGGTACTTTATGGCATTACTGATCAAATTTTGGAGAAGCTGGGCCAGCCGGCCGGCATGAATCGCCACTGTCGGCAATATACCGGCAGTCACCGTCGCGCCAGCCTCCTCGATTGCAGCTTGCAGACTCTCTAACACATCGGCGAGAACCTCTCCCGCATCGACCCTGGGGACCGGCCCCTGTTCATGCTTGGCCGCTCTTACATAGGCGAGTAAATCGCCGAGCAGCACCCCCATGCGCCGGGCGGCGGCAATAACATTCTCCAGAAAGACCCGATCGTCGCCTTGTAACTCGGCGCCCCATCTCCGTTCGATGAGCTGGGCCGAGATCGCGATTGTACGCAGCGGTTCCTGCAAGTCATGACTGGCGGAATAGGCGAACATCTCTAAGTCACGATTGGCGCGGCGCAGCTCTTCGTTTGATCGCTTCAACTCGGCCTGCGCCCATTGCGTTTGCTCGAACAGGCGCGCGTTATCCATGGCGATGGCGGCTTGCGCAGCTATGCCACGAACAATGGCCTCGTGCCTTTCAACGAACTTGCCTGACGCTGAATCGCCGAAGAAAAGGCCTCCCAGCACTTCGCCGGAGCGCCCTATGACAGGCACGGCGAGGTAGCTGCGGACCGGCAAGTATTCAGAAGGGATCCCTCGGAATAAGGAATCCCCGGCACCCTTCGCCTCCTGCGTCAAGTCTTGACAGCGAACAACTTTCTCACCGAGAACCGTGGATTGAAAAAGATCCGCCTTTCGTTCGATACCGAAGGCAGCGAACTTCTCACGTGAAGCTACCGAGAGTGCGGGAAGTATACACGGCTCGTCTTCCCCGCCGATATTGTGAACGAATGTGCCAAATTCGGCTGCCACTACACTGGTAGCGATATCGGTGACCTCTTGCACCAACTTGTCTAGGTCCAATTGCGCCGCCAGACGCGGACCTACGCGATTCAGAATTTCCGCCGTTCGGCGGGCCTCCTGTTCCCGCAACAAGAGCTGGGCTCGCTCCAGCTCCGCCAGTTTTCGGGCGGTGACGTCCCTCGCAATTTTGGATGCCCCGACAATCCGCCCGGAACCATCCCGAACCGGCGAGACGGTAAGGTCTACGTCGATGACCCGTCCGTCCTTTGGGCGCCGCCGCGTCTCATAATGCTCCACACGAAGCCCCTGACGGATTTTTGCGAGAATCTCAGGCATCTCATTTAGATGACCCGGCGCGGCCAGCATCGAGACCGGCTTGCCTAAAACCTCGGCTGCCGTATAGCCGAACATCCGTTCCGCGCCTTTGTTCCAACTGGTGATGATCCCGTTGAGATCTTTACCAATGATCGCGTCATCGGAACTCTCGACGATCGCGGCCAAGCGCATCCGCTGTTGCTCGCTTTGATGGCGGGCGAGCTCAGTGCGTTTCTGCACGGTTGCTAACGAGACATGGTTGGCGATGGCCTGAGCCGCGGCCAACTCTTCCGATCCGCACTCGCGGGGTTCGGCATAGTACAGCATGAATTTGCCGATGACGCCGGCCTCGAAGACCAAGGGCAGGAACACGAGCCCGCGAATCCCTTCTCGCGTTAAAACGTCACGATATGCAGATAGGCTTTCGTCAAGAAGCACGTCCGGCACAACAATCGGCTGAGCACGCGACGTTCCCCGTGCCCAGGGCGAGTGGCCGGTGACCGCTTCTTGGTACGCCGCGGAAAGTCCAATCGAGGCCCGAAAGCGCATCACTCCATCGTCATCAAAGAGCAGGATGGCAGCGCGGTCGGCCTCTGTGGCTCGAAGCAGACTCGCCAAAGCCGCGGCGTAGACGTCCTCTAACGAGCTGGCTTCGCTTAAAGCTGCGAGCAATTCGTACAGTGTTCTCAGCTGCCGGTTTTCTACTTCGTCTCTCACAGCCAACTGCGCAGCAGGCGTCATAATCTTCGATTTTAGCGCGGTGTTGTTAACACGACCAGTTACACTACCGTTATCTCCCACTAAGGCCCGGCTTAGTAACCATCGCTAACCCTTCTGGACCTGGCAGGCTCCTGTTCCTTCGGTAAGGATGGCAGCCACTTTGCACAGAACTGTAAAATCTACCTCAACTACTGCAGCACGGCTCCCTCTCTCGCGACGATCGCCGCCCGCTCCAGCACATTGCGCAACTCTCGAACGTTTCCCGGCCAGTTGTAGCCCATCAGCCGCTCGAGAGTCGCTGGGTCAAGCTCGCTCACCCGGCAATCGTTTTTTCGATTCACGTCGCTGATGATCGCGGTTGCCAGGGCCGGAATATCGTCCTTGCGATGGCGCAGCGGAGGTAGAGCGATGTGAAATACGTTCAGCCGGTAGTACAGATCCTCGCGTAGGAGCTATTTCTGCGCTCCTTCTATCTTCAGACGCGGATTCGGGGCGTAGTCTTTCACCCGACCATTCCATCGCCCGGGAAACATTCAATTCAGGCCAGCGTCCAACGGCTGAAAATTCTATTGATAGAAGGAGACGGGACAACATATGGAATCAATTCGTGAACTGTTGATCAGTGAAATGCAGGACTTATACGATGCGGAGAAGCAGCTGGTGAAGTCCCTTCCTAAACTCGCGAAGACCGCGTCCAACGAGCAACTCAAGGAAGCGTTGGAGAACCATCTGGAGCAGACGCGCGGCCACGTGGAGCGCCTGGAACAGGCCTTCCAGTTACTCGATGAAAAAGTCAAGAGTAAGCCGTGCGCCGCCATGAAGGGGCTCATCGAAGAAGGAAAGGAGCGGATGGAGGACGGTCTTTCGGAAGCTTTGCTGGATTCGGCCATCATTTGCGCGGCACAGAAAGTGGAACACTACGAAATTGCCGGATACGGAACTCTGAGCGCCTGGGCCCGGTCTATCGGAATGGAGGACGTGGCGGACCTGCTGGAGCAGACCCTGGCCGAGGAACGCGAAGCCGATGAGAAACTTACCGAAGTCGGCGGAGAAGTGCTCTCGGAAGCGGAAGCGCAAGATGACGAAAACCTTCTCCGGGAGGCGGATGGCCCCATGGGTAAGAAGTCAGCCGGCAAGTCCAGGTCCGATCAGAAGGCTAAGCGGGTCGGCTAGTCCGCGCGCAATCCAGCATCGGCGGCGGCGAGAGTCCGCTTAGAGCATTCTATTGTCTTTGAGCAGCTCCTTCAGCACGGGGAGAATATCGACCGTCTGCCGCACGTTGCCTCCATAATCCGGCGTCACCGGACCCTGGCCGATGTTGGCGCGCGCTTTGGAACGAAGCTGTGGACGTCGCTAAGAAATGGTTGTGTCTTTTTCATTAGGGCAAGTCGGATCGGACCGTCTCCCGGAATGGGCCTGCGCCAGGACAAAAAAGTTTCCGGAAGGAGGCGGCCGGGCCAGGTGCCCGCTCGCTCGGAAGTCCGGATCGTATAACGGCGTGACGCGGAAAGAATTGCCAGGCCGGGAGAGGAGATGCATTCATCCTGTGCACACTGTGCATCATTTTGCCCCGGCGACGCGTTGGATTGAAGCGAAAACCGTCTGGCAGAGTTCTTGCAACACTCCGGTTCATGACAGTTTCAAAATTGACTCTCACGTGTCAGCTGTTCGCCGCGTCCGCCGGACTTTGGTTCGGCTCCCCCAATCCCGTTCAGGCCTTTCAGGTGACAGCCGACGAGCAGAAATCCAACCGGGCAGATCGTGAGTTGACCCAGAAGATTCGACAGAGCCTGGTAGCCGACAAGTCGCTGTCGACGTCCGCTCACAATGTCAAGATCGTCTCCCGCGATGGTCAGGTGACTCTCGAGGGAAAAGTGAAGTCCGAAGATGAGAAAAAATCCATCGAGGACAAAGCCATCGAAGTTGCTGGAGCCGGCAAGGTGACTAACGACTTGACGGTCAGTTCCAAGTAACAAGACTTAAAACATAACTACAGGAGGCAATCATGAGTAAAAATACAGCCGTCTTTGGAATCTATCGAGACACAACGGCCTTGCGGAACGGGCTAGACCTACTCCGATCAGCCGGCTTTCGACACACAGACGTTTCGATTCTCATGCCCGAGAACTTAGGATCGAAAGATCTTGCAGCCACCAAGGAGACCAAGGCGCCAGAAGGCGCTACTGCGGGTGTCGCGTCCGGAGCCGTGGTTGGAGGGGCCTTAGGATGGTTGGCCGGCGTTGGAGCACTCGCGATCCCAGGGTTGGGGCCTTTCATCGCCGCGGGGCCAATCATGGGAATGCTCGCCGGAGCCGGAGCCGGCGGCGCGGTGGGCGGTGTGGCGGGGTCCCTGATTGGCATGGGAATTCCTGAATACGAAGCCAAGCGCTACGAGGGCCGCGTGAAGTCAGGGGGCATTCTCCTGTCCGTTCACTGTGACAACTCGGATTGGGTGAAGCGGGCCAAGAACATCCTGAGTGAAAGCGGCGCCGAGGACATTGCCTCGACAGGCGAAGCCAGCGCCGATTATGCGGCGAGCGACCGCACGACTTCCAGAGTTTAGTCTGTTCGGGCGTTCCCTCCAATCAGTAGCTAAGCTAACGGCCGATCCGAACGCGCCCACCCAGGCCTCTTGTTGAGTGGCCTTGGGTGGGCGCCTTTTTTTCGCGGTTAAAAGCAAGTCTTGCAGGCACCCCCCGGTTTGCTTCGGCTCGGCAGAGTCCCTGGGGATGAGTTTCTTCCAGCTTCCTCGCCAGCACTACGTCCAGCGATTTCGTCGCAGAAACTCCGAGGCCAAGGCAACAGGAGCCAGCAGCCCCGCGGTTGATACTCTCAAGCCGGCTCCCACTCCTTGAAGCTATTTTTCTTCGACCGCCAGATTGTTCGCGACGGCAAACGCGCCGGGAACACCTTGGGCCCTTATCCCGATGAGGTTTTTATCGCCCTGATTTGCCACGAGTCCTTCTAGGGTAACATTTCCATTCTTCACGATGATATGGATGGAAGGAACTGCGCGGAAGCCGTATCGATCCGAAAGCGCGGGGTCGCCAAAAATCGCCCGGTATTCGGCGCGGCGAATCTGATCGTCGTTCGGCGACAGCGGAAGTACCTCGATGTTATTGACTACTTGACTTACGCCGTTGACGCGCTTGACGACGTTCTCGGCGTCGGACTTCAAGGTAGGCCGGGTGACGGCCCCCAGCAGTGTGACCGTGCCACCATCCACCTGAAAGGCTAGATCGTCGAACACACCGTAATAAGGCAGCATAACGAGCTGGTGGCGAACGTCTTTTGCGATTCTGGCTTCATCAGGCGCGCCAGCCACGAATGCATCGTTGTGTTTTTTGTCGGGCTTGCCGGCTACTGCAAGTGAGCCGAAGATCAAGCCAGATAGAGCTACGCTCCAAAGTGTGCGTCGCATAGGTCCTCCTCTAGAATTACGTTCCGCCAGAATGCCTGCGAAGTCGTTATCTCGTTGACGTGGCCGGCTGGTTCTTCACCTGGAGCTCATTGACGACTTGCTGCACGTTCGGAACACCCGCCGCGACCCTCTCGGTGGCCGAGCGCTGCGCCTCGGTATTCACCTCGCCTTTGAGTTTTACGACACCGTTCTTCACGTCATACTTCACGTGCTTCTGCAAGTTAGATTGAATGAGCGCCGCATCCAGATTCTTTTCGATGCCCTTGTCGAGATCGGAATTTACGGTCTTCTGCGCACTCGTATCGGCCGGGGGCAATACGGCAATCTCATTGGCCACCACTTGTCCACCGGCTAGGGACTTGGCAGTTGAGTCCGCCTGAGCTTTCTGGTCGTCTGATTGAACGTGTCCGCCGAGAGTGATCACTGCTTTGTCAGTTTCGTCTTTGACGCTAATGTCCTTCAGCCCCGCCTGTTGAAGAGACTTGTGGATCGTGTCGGAAACGTCTGGCGTTCTGGACCGCGAGGAACACGCCAGTCCTATCAACGCGGACGCCGTAAGCAAGCATAACTTCAAATAGTGGATCTTCATTGGAACCCTCCCTTTCGAAAAACTCCGCGCGACCGAACCGGTGGCGCGGCTTCACACCACCAGACCTAATTCACCGCTGGGACAGTATCCCCATCAAGTGCCGCATAGTGACTCCTTTGAGGTAGTGGATTGTGGACAGCAAATGCCAGAGGCGGTCGGCGATCCAGGGAACGGGGTCAACATGACGTCAAGCCGCTCTGCCCGCCGCCGCATCTCTTCGAGCTCCTGTAAAAAGAGCCCGCCGAGTTCCGGTTGATGGCGCAATTGCCGGAAGAGGTGCCACAAGCGTTCCTTGTCGCTCCGCAATAGCTGCAATTGAGCGAATAGAATCGCCTTGGCGGATTCCGCGAGAGCGATGCGCTCGCCGCGAACTTTCATCAGTCCATCTTTCACGGCTATCGAAATAGCAATTCTGCGCCCAGTGGCACGGTGAGGCGTATTTGCAAGCGTTTCCGCGGGCGTTCTCAATCCCGATCGCTCTCCGGCGAGTAACCCTTGTGACGAAATTCCTCTGACCTAGTGCAAAAACCGTTCGAGCGCGCATTTGTGATCTGCGGAGCGATTTGCACTTCGTCACGTTGCGAGTAGATGGAGGATACTGCGAACGGCTTCTTAAGCTACCGGAGGCCAGCCTGCGTCAATTCGGAACGGTAAATCGAAACTCGGCGCCCGTGATCGATCGCTTGACGAATCAGGCGTGTCGCTTCGTTGTCTGACAACTTGGGTTTTCCAATGTGATAGCCTCCCAGACCCAGGCACGAAACGCGTTCTCCGGTCCGCCCCAATTCGCGTCGCTGAAGAGGCTGATCGGTTCCAGTCACCATCGGAATCCGAACGAGACAGGAACGTAGTCAGTGTGGAAATTGCCCATAAAGATTCGGTTGTAGCGCGCTTCGGCGAAAATCTTCCCGTGCCACTTCGTCCCGAACGCGACACCCGCGCCGGCGTTCAGACCTGGCTTGTTCACGGTATAGGAGGAAAGAATCTCGGTGGTCGGCACTGCCACAGGGTAGAAGCCGCCGAAGAACGGATCGAACGCCGTGAACGTCGATACCGAGGGTTGCGTAAACTCTTGGGTCCGATGATAGAGCCCACCGCCGCCGATCAAGTACACGTCGAAATGTCCGTGCGGGTTGAGATGCACGATCGGATCGAAAGTCGCGGAGAAAACGTGGATGTCGCCTCCGGGAAATCCCAGGTTGTTCAGCGTGGTGGTGTTGATTCCGAATGAATTGTAATCCAGTTGCACTTTTGCGCCGACGTAAGACGTGAAGTTGTAACCCGCGCCTCCTTGGATATTCCATCCTTCGTCCAGATGCCGACCCGTGTTGCCGACAGGCTGGGTGAATCCGCCGCCAAAATCGATCGTAAAATGCGACGTTTCCTGTGCGCTCAGAACAGCAGGGATCACCAAAGAGAAGCAAGTGAAAGAGAGAAGTTTCATAGTGGTCCTCGGCCTTTAGATCGAGTCGTGCTATGCGGTGTTTCCGGGGAATGGGTAAGTCCAACGTGACGCGTGGTCGAACATTGTGCACATCGAGAAATGAAACGAAGACAGAAAAAAGTACCGCCCAGCGTGAGGAAGCTGTTCTTCCGGAAAACTCACGCCAGAGCAGCAGCCTCATAGTGACGTGGCCACTCAGGGGCAGTTAGTTATGTGCAGGGGCAATAAACGGAAACGGATCTTTCTGGCGGGTTGTGACGCGTTAACGCGAAAAGTAACGCGCGCAGCTACGCGTTAAGCTGGGCCGACCGCTTACCATGTTCACGATGAAAACAAGAGAGAGGGAGATGTGGTTTCTGCCCCCCGCCTATCGAGTTTAATCGAACTGTTCCGGGTCTGGAGCGAGATAGGCGGCAGCGAAAGACTAGCACCGGAAGATGGCTGTTCGGGACATCGTCAGCTTTTTTGAAATGAAACTTTTGAGGCGGTCTCACGTGCTCACCCTTTCAAGGCTTGATGTCGGCCTTGTGCTTCTTGATTCCGGCTTTTAGAAACTTGATGCTTTCTTCGAGCCGCCGGTACCAGTGATGCGGAACTTGTTCCCCTTTGCTTGTTGTAGGACACAAAAAACTCTTCGAGCTGCGAAAGCAGAGTCTTACCGATGTCGTCGATTGTTTCAAGACCTTCGTGGTCATAGGAATGGATCGCAACGCCTAGAAGCCGGTCATTGGTTTCCTTCTTCCCGTCTTCGATCTGCTCGGCAGATATCATGCCAATCAGCCTCGCTTCGATAAGGCAGCCGACATGAGCCGGTGGATCTAAGGAAGCGGCTTTTTCATCGTTCAGGACCCAAGCAATGGTACCGAGTTTACCCGCGACGGCACATTCCATCTCAACGCGCAGGGCCAGCTAGTAACCGATGCGGGAGCACGGGTACAGGGCTGGGTTTCCGCCAAGGGTGTGGTGAACCCCTCAGGGGGCCTCATCCTCGATCACTATCCCACCGGTAACGCCGCGACCGCCGGCCGCCACCCAAAACATCTCGATTCGCGCGAATCTCAATGCGAACGCGGCGGTTGGCGACACGTTCTCGACGCCCATGCAGGTTTACGATTCGCTCGGTAACGCACACACGCTGACCGCAACGTTCACCAATACGGCGCCCGGCACATGGACCTATGAAGTCGACATCCCCAGCCGAGACCTCACGGGCGGCGTGGTCGGTTCGCTCACCTCACTCGGCACGGGAAACATCACATTCGTTGAGAACGGCGCGCTGGTATCGCCTAAGGCCGGAGCACCCGCAACTGTGACGAACACAGTCGCTCTCGCAGATGGCGCCGCGACTTTGAATATCAACTGGAACTTCTACGATGCTGCCGGCAATCCAAACCTTACCGGCTATGGACTCGCCTCGGCCGCTTCGGGCACTACACAGGATGGAGCGGCGTCCGCGACGGTGACGGGCATTTCGTTCCAGAATGGCGGGCTGCTGATCGCCAGCTATTC
>Ga0070734_10003776_pt1 | contig 15260 bp, 11 predicted proteins | sample Coa_R1_8_FD_66444 | JGI IMG/M metagenome (GOLD analysis project Ga0070734, IMG submission 66444) | Surface soil microbial communities from Centralia Pennsylvania, which are recovering from an underground coalmine fire - Coalmine... | ecosystem: Environmental > Terrestrial > Soil > Unclassified ...
CGATTTGCCCGAGCCTGAAAACGTCCAGGGATTCACTTGGTGCTTCGCCCTTGGCTTCGATCGGGGCGGCGACCATCGGATTGCGCGGCCGGCCGACTTCGAGCGGTGGAAAGCGTATATACCGCCTGGGTGGCCGGGCCCCCTGCTGAGCCTCGTGTTCCCGAATCCGGTCACGGGTCAACCGCGCGAGCTCCCGCTCATAGGAGCAAATCCCGAAGACCGGGCAACGCTCTTCACCTATCGCCAGATCGTCGATCCGAGCCTCCTTCCCGCTGCTGCCCGAGCCGAGCCGGTGACATGCGTGAACTGGCCGCAAAACGACTACTTCGGCGGCTCGGTGATCGACGTCCCCGACAGCGTCAAGTCAAAGCGGCTCGCGGAATCCAAATCCCTCGGTCTGAGCCTTCTCTATTGGCTCCAGACGGGGGCCCCGCGCCACGATGGTGGCCTCGGATATCCGGAGCTCACACCGCGGGGCTCGGTGAGTGAAGCGGCGGACGGGTTTGCGGTTGCCCCCTACCATCGCGAATCTCGCCGGATGGTCACCCGCCTTACCGTCACCGAGCCAATGGTCGCGGCCGACCTCAACCCCGGGCGTGACCGCGCCCCGGAGATGCCGAAGTCGGTCGGGGTCGGCTACTACCGCATCGACCTCCACCCCTCCGCCAACGGACACGGCTACATCGACATCCCCGCGCTCCCGTTCCAGATTCCTCTTGGCGCCCTCATCCCGGTCCGGATCCGCAACCTGCTCCCCGCGTGCAAGAACCTGGGGGTGACGCATATCACGAATGGCTGCTACCGGCTGCACCCGGTCGAATGGAATGTTGGTGAGGCAGCCGGGCTCCTCGCCGCGTTTTGCGTAACGCATAAAGTCGAACCCGCCGAGGTGTACGAGACCGAGTCGCTTTGGCTCGATTTCCAGCGCCTGGTTCACGCCCAAGGCATCGAGACTGCCTGGCCGGACGTCGAGCTGAACGTTCCCACCTAAACCCGCGCTGTGGTGAACCGCATCCGCAGCAGCGACCGAACCTGGATCAGCGTGAACCCCGCGAGCATCGCCCCCATCACCCAAGCCGCCGCGGTGGCGTAGCCGAACTTCAGGAACATGAACGCGTTCTGCCAAATCTCCAATCCCATCGTATGGGTCGCGTTCAGCGGTCCGCCCATTGTTAGGGCGAAGATGTTGTCGAACGACTTGAAGCTTCCGATGAACACGCCGAGCAGGTTGATCAGTATCAGCGGCTTGAGCCCGGGCAACGTGATCGACCATATCTTCTGCCACCACTTTGCTCCATCGAGATCGGCCGCCTCGTAGAACTCGTGCGGCACGTTCTTGAGGGCCGCCGAGTAAAGCAGCGATCCCGGCCCCGCCGCCGCCCAAATCCCGGGCAGGACTACCGCGAACATCGCCAGGCTCGGATCGCCCAGCCAGTCGTGGGTCTCCCGAATCGGCGCCAGCCCGATGGCGCTAACCAAGTGGTTCAAGCCGTGAATGGCGGGAAGCAACATCTCGTTGAGCAAGCCGGTCGGCGCCTTATCGTAGAGCTGCTTCCACAGCAGCGCGATCACGAGGCCCGAGGTCATCGCCGGCAGGAAGTAGATGGTCCGATAGAAACTTCGACCGACGGGTATTTCGTCGAGGATCAGGGCCAGCAAGATCGGCAGGCAGAAGCCGATCAGGATCGTCAGCCCCACGTACGCGAAGCTGTTGACCAGAGACTTGTAGAAGATCGCCGACGTAAAGACGGCGATGAAGTTGTCCAGCCCCACCCACGAGGTCTTCCCGACCACGTGGTAGTCCTGGAAGGCGATCACCAAACCGCGCACCAATGGGAGATAAGCCCACACGAAGATCGTCAACGCCGCGGGCGCCACAAGGAGGCTGACCAGACGATAGACTCGCCCGCGGTTTGTTCCGGCCGGAAGTCGCTCCACGATCTGCGAGGCGTGATGCCTGCCCCAGCGATACAGAAACGGACCGAGCCCGGCGGCGACGCACACGGCGAACACGAAGATGCCGACTGCCCATTGGCGCCGCGCCGCCATCACGCCCGGAGCCACGTAGCCGAGCAGCTTCTCGTCCATCGCCTTGGCGACGTCGTGGAGGATCTGCCGCGACGGGGTGCTCTCCAATCGGGCTCGGTCCAGTGCGTCGCCCATCACCGTGTAGACCTGCTGGCAGTTGCGGCCGTATGGCTCCGGATGGCCGGATTGAAACTCCTCTTCGTTCGCCTTCACGTACTGCGGGTCGACCAGTTTCAACGCATCGGTGTAGCCGAACTTCCTGAGGTACGCCGGGTTGCAGAGGTTGGCATAGCCTTGATCGACCATGGTCTTCACGTTGACGCGGGCCGCCGCATCCCCCGCGAAATACTTGATGAAGCGCCAGCAGGCATCCAGCCGCTTAGGGTCGGTGACCGCCGCGTTGATCGCCCACATGCCGGCGTTGATCTCGTTTTGCCGCCCGCCCGGGCCCGTCGGCATCGCCGCCACCCCCACATTCGCGGGATTGATCTCGTCGTTGGCCAGCACAAGGTCGTTCGTATAGTCGAACCACATCGCCACCTTGTCCGCCCGCTTCGTCGAATTGATGTCAGGCGTGAGCGTGGCGACCGGGCCGTACGTCTTTCCGTCCTCCCCGACCCACGTATCCTTCACGAGCTTCCGGTAGAAGTCGAGGGCCATCGCACCCTGGGGCGAGTCGATCGCCGACCGCCACGGGCCAGCCGCGCTCGGGACCACAGCCTCACCCCCTGCCTGCCACAGGAAGTCGATCCACCAGTAAGCGTCGGAGTCCGGGCTGGAGCCGAAGACGAAGCCGCTCAGCCCGGGTCGGGACTCCACGAGCTTCTGCCCGTAGCGATAGAACTCGTCCCAGGTCCGGGGCGGTTTCCCAGGATCCAGTCCGGCGGCCAGGAACATGTCTCGCCTGTACCAAAGCGCCTGCGCGGCCTGGAAGAACGGGATCGCGTAAACGTGTCCGTCGTAGCTCTTCACCACTTTCAGGATCGTCGGATTGACCCGATCCAGCAGGCCCGGTTCGCGGGCGATCAGGTCGTCGAGAGGCCGGCAAAAGCCTTCATCGATGTATTGGTAGTACTGGCGGAAGTTGACGTAGAACACGTCCGGGGCAGTCTCGCCCGCCATCGACATCAGGAACGCGCTCTCGGAGTCGGTTCCTCCGACGATCTCAAGGCCCCCGGCATTCACCACCGTCACGTCCGGGTTCTGGCGGTGGAACTCCTCGAAGATTGCGCGTCGGGAAATCGAGCGGAAGTCGGACGCTTCCTTGGGCGGAATGCCCTGCCAAGAGCCGCCCATCATCCGAATCGTGATCCCCTGACTTGGCGCGGTCGCGGCGAGCGCGACCAGAAGCGCGAGGGGTACCAGTCGGAATCGCATCGGCGTTCATGCGATTGTAGCCGTGCGAATTGGGCTCGGCCCCGTTGCCGAACCCCGCTGCTTCGTTATCGGTTGCGGCGCCTTCGCGCCAATACACCGACCAACCCGATAACCATCGCCGCCGTGCTCGCCGGCTCGGGCGCCGGCGAAACGCCTCCGCCGAACATCACGCTGGACGTTCCCGTAATCTCCGTCCCGCTTGAAGCTGTCGGAAGCAGGAAGACGGCGAGATCGCCGCTTCCAGAGACGTACTGGCCCAAAGCCCCGCCGGAGCCGACCAGATTCGACTTGGCGGTGAGCCATGTTCCTTGTCCGATACTCGCTTCCGTCGCTCCCGAGAACTGGAACTCAAGGAAGTCGGTCGGCTGCTTCCCATAGAGGAAGAACGTGCCGCTAAGTGGCGAGCCAGGGTCCGACTGCGTCGCGACCAGAAGCGACGAGTCGAGCGTCAGGGTAGTTGGACCGGGGTCGACCTCGGTGACGGTGAGCGCGTCCACCAGCGTGGAACTCCCGAACACCGTCGTCTCGTCGAAGACCCCCGATTCCGTTGTCGAGAAGCTAACGGGCTGCGCGAGAGCGGCAGCGCCGAGCAGGTTTGCGGCCAAGAAGGCGCCAGAGCGCCAGGATTGGACCATCTTGTCTCTCCTTTTTGGGTAGGTCGCGGCCGACTTGGCCGCGAAAAGCTGGGTGCCGCGTTGCACCCAAACGACAGCCCGAAGTATATGTCCGGCCTCGTCCACGCCCAGGACGCATGACCCAATCCGCGACATTCGGTCTAATCGCGAGGAATTACAAACCTAGCAATTTTACTTGGAACATTTGTCTACTGCTTCATTTATAGTAGACGGAAGTATACGCGGCTAGCGGCCTGCGATAATCGAGACATACCCATGATGAAGAAAACGACAGCAACAAACGGCGCCGCAAACGCGGAACGCGAACGCGCTCTGGACCTCGCCCTCGGACAAATCGAGCGGGCCTTTGGCAAGGGGGCCATCATGCGCCTCGGCCAAAACGAACGCGACGCTATCGAGGTTATTCCCACCGGCTCCCTCAGCCTGGACATGGCGCTGGGTGTAGGCGGGCTTCCCCGCGGTCGAATTACCGAAATCTATGGCCCCGAGTCGGGTGGCAAGACGACCCTCTCCCTTCACATCGTGGCCGAAGCCCAGCGGCGCGGGGGCCTCGCCCTCTTTGTCGACGCGGAGCATGCAATGGACACCGAATACGCCCGGGCTCTTGGCGTCGACGTCGACCGGCTTTACATAGCTCAGCCCAATAACGGCGAGGAAGCGCTCGAGATCATGGACGCGATGGTCCGATCCGGCGCCGTCGATATCGTTGTGCTCGACTCGGTGGCCGCCCTTGTACCCAAGGCGGAAATCGAGGGTGAAATGGGAGACAGCTTCGTCGGCATTCAGGCTCGCATGATGAGCCAGGCGCTTCGCAAGCTGGGCGGCTCGCTCAGCAAGAGCAAGACGGCGGCGATCTTCATCAACCAGCTTCGCGAGAAGATCGGCGTGATGTACGGCAACCCGGAGACGACCCCTGGCGGCCGGGCCCTCAAGTTCTGGGCCAGCGTGCGGCTCGAGGTTCGCAAGGGCGATGCGATCAAGGTCGGCACCGACCAGGTCGGTGCCCGCACGAAGGTCAAGGTTGTTAAGAACAAGGTGGCGCCCCCGTTCAAGACGGCCGAGTTCGACATCATCTTCGGCCGCGGCATCTCTAAGGCAGGCGACGTCCTCGACCTTGCCGCCGCCCGAAACATCGTTGGACGCACCGGCACCTACTTCAACTACGGCGAAGTCCGGCTCGGCCAGGGCCGGGACAACGCGCGTGCCTTCCTGGAGGCCAACCCGGCCGTCTTCGAAGAGCTCGAGTCGAAGGTCCGCGAGATCTTCACCGCCGAGATCGCGGCGAAGGCCGTCGTCGCCGTTCCCCGCCCCGTTGATCCGGACGAGGTAGAGGACGAAGAAGAGCTCGCCGTCTGATCCAGGTGCCGCCGGTTTCGACGCCGCCTATGAACTCGCCCTCAAGCGATTGAGGGCGAGAGACCTCTTCACTGCCGAGCTCCGGGCATATTTGGAACCCCGGTGCGAACCCGCCGCCGTTGACGCCGTGCTCAATCGACTGAACTCGCGGCGCCTCCTCGACGACGCTCGAGCCGTCCAGCAGGCTATCGCTTCAAATCAGGGCAGACGGGCGGTCCCCGCGGTCGAGTTGCGGCGCCGACTGGAAGCGCGTGGGGCCGATTCGGCCGCACTTGCCCTTATCGAAATGACCGAAGAGCCGAACCTGGGGCCCCTTCTGGCCCGCTTCGAACGCTCAGACCGGGGCCGGGCCCGCGCCTACCGCTTTCTTGCTTCGCGCGGCTTCGCCGAGGAGGAGATCCTCTCGGCGCTTGAGCGCTACCTTGCCGAGCCGGGCTCGAGCGATTAGCCCATTCGCTTGAAGCGCACGCCGAAGCACCTGGGCGTCGAAAGCGTCAATCCGGCCACCCTCCCGCTGCGCGAGCGCTCGAACCGTACGATCTTGCTCCCCACCGCGAACACGTCCCGCGCCAGCGGGACAAGATCGTCATCCCACTTGGTCAGGTCCAGGTGCAGCTTTCCGGACTCGACCGAGAGCCGCGCGAACCCGGCCGCCTCCTCGCTATAGAACTCGCCCGCGAGCTCTCCGAGCTCCGACTTCGAATCGTACAGCTTCAATTTCCGCGCCACCTCGACGACGTCCGAGTTCGTCAGGATGCACTCGACACTCCGCCCCCGCTTGGTGAAGTGACAGGTTCCCACGCCCGGAACCCGTACCTCGCCGGGCCCAACCTCTATCGGCTCGACGGCCTCACCAGCACCAATCCGTGCCCGCAACTTCCCTTCTCGAACGGCAAATCCAACCACCAGCCCGGGGTCGAATTCGTAGACGCCCTCGATCTCCTTGGCCGAATTCAGGTCGACCGGCGCCGGGGCCGGCGGTTTCGGGGCAGGCGCCAACAAATCTGCCATGTAGAGATCGGCGACGCTTCGTGCGAGCGTCGCCGGCTCCGTCGTCCCAAGATTCGAGAACAGGACGATCGAGAACTCCTGATCGGGGAACACAAAGCAGTCCGACCGGAAGCCGGCGTCCGACCCGAGATGCTCCAATACCCTCAGGCCTCGGTATTGCCCGGTCAGCAGTCCGCTCGCGTACCGGTTGGGACGTCCATCCGCGAAAGTCAAAGTCTCCCCCATTCGGACGCTCAGCGCACGACTCCCAACCGTAGGTGAAACGAGATTCCGGGTCCATCGGACGAAGTCCGATGCCGTCGTGAATAAGCCGGTGGCGCCAACATTGCCGAACGTCAGCACCGAGTTCTCGAAGCCACCCGACTCCCGAGGATAGTACGAGACCGCCCGGTTTGCGACGACCTCCTTGTAGTCGTCGTGGAAGTGGGTCTGGCTCATGCCGAGGGGGGCAAATAGCCGATCATCGCAAAACTTGCGGAGCGAGTGGCCGGTGACGCGCTGGACTACCAGGCCTAGCAAGGTGTAGCCGCTGTTGCTGTATAGGAACCGTTTCCCGGGGTCGAAGTTAAGCGATTTTTGGCGGAAGATCGCACGAAGAAGATCGCCCTCGACGATCACATCGTCCATCCGCCAAGCACCCATGCCCAGCAAATCCCACTGGTCGCGAATTCCACTTGTGTGATGCATCAAATTGGCGAGAGTTATGACTTTTCCATAATCGGGAAGCTCGGGCACGTATTTCCGAACATCGTCCTCCAGGTTGACCCGGCCATCCTCGACCAGCAACTGAATCGCAAACGCGGTGACTTGTTTCGATACCGAGGCCACATGAAAGACGGTTTCCTGAGTATTGGCAACGCAGTACTCCAGGTTAGCCAAGCCGTACCCCTTTGCGAACAGAATCTTCCCCTTGTGCTCCACCGCGATCGAACAACCGGGCGATCCTGGCCGATCAAACTCTTTAAAGATCGCGTCGACTTCCGCGGGCTTGGGGTCTCGCAACGCGGCCGCTTGGATCCCTGGGCGGCCGTCTCCGGATGTGGCGATGAGCGACATCGAGAGCAATGTTATCGGAACTGCCCACGCCATCCATCGAAGCTACCCGCGGATTTATGCGGGGTTGCCACGTAAAATGAGTTAGGCGGCTGAAATGACGGCAGGGATCAAATTCGTCCTGGAGGCGGTTTCGACGGGCATCGCCCTCACCGGCCTCGTGTACGTCGCTCTCCTGCGCCCTTCGCGCCAGCAAGAGCGTCAGGCCAACGAGGCCCTTCGGGAACAGTTGAAGAAGGAGTCCGAGCTCTCCGTGAATGCGGCGATCCTGGACGCGAAGCGTGAGGTTTTGGAGGCCAAGGAGCGATTCGAAACCGAACAGCGATCCAAGGAGGCCTCACTGGCCAAGCAAGAGGACAAGCTCAGTTCGAAGGAAGAGGCCTTGGAGGCTCGGCGTGAGAGCCTCACCGAGCGCGAGAATCTGGTGCTCTCCGAGCAGCGCGCGCTTGCCGAGCACCGGAGCGCGGTCGAGCGAAGAGCGGCACAAATCCAGGACGAACTCCAGCGCGTAGCCAAGCTCAGCAAGGACCAAGCAAAGGATCAGCTCCTGCGCGAGGTCGAGATCGAATTCAGGGACTCCCTCGCCGAGCGGGCCAAGCTCGCGGAGCAGACGGCGTACCACGAGTCCGAGCGACGTGCGAAAGCGATCCTACTCGAGGTTATTCAACGCAACGTCGTCCAGTACATCACCGAGGCCACCATCGCCGTCGTCGAGCTTCCCGGCGAGGATATGAAGGGGCGGATCATCGGCCGGGAAGGGCGCAACATCCGCTCGTTTGAGCAGGTGACGGGCGTCGACCTGATCATCGACGAGACCCCGGAGGCCGTCGTCATCTCCAGCTTCGATCCAATCCGGCGCGAAACGGCCCGGCTCACCCTGATGAACTTGATGCTCGATGGCCGCATTCACCCCGGCCGAATCGAGGAGTTGTACGAGGCCGCCCAGACCGAGGTTTCGCGTACGATTCGCGAATCCGGCGAACGCGCCGCCGAACGGGCGAACGTCTCCGGGCTCGCTCCCCGGGTTATCGAGGCGATGGGCCGCCTTCGCTTCCGCACCAGTTACGCGCAAAACGTGCTCGACCACTCCGTCGAGGTCGCCCGAATGGCGGCCGGCCTTGCCGCGGAGTTGGGCTTCAACGTCGAGATTGCCAAGCGCGCCGGCTTCCTGCACGACATCGGCAAAGCACTCACCGAAGAGTGGGAGGGGCCGCACGCCATCGCCGGCATGAACTACTTGCGCGAATTCGGAGAGAAGGACGCCGTCCTCCTCGCGGTCGGGGCGCACCACCACGACATCGAGCCTACATCTGCCGAGTCGGTGATCGTGATCGTCGCCGATACCGTCTCCGCGGCGCGGCCGGGCGCCCGGCGCGAGGCGCTGGAGAACTACATCAAGCGTCTGAGCGACCTCGAGTCAATCGCCAACTCTTTCGCGGGTGTCGAGCGCAGTTACGCGGTTCAAGCCGGCCGCGAAATCCGGCTCATCGTACGCCCGCAGGAGATCGACGATCTTGCCGCCGGGCGGCTCGCCAAAGACGTGGCGAGGCGGATCGAGGCGGATCTGGAGTTTCCGGGTCAAATAAAGGTGACCGTCATCCGTGAGACCCGGGTGACCGACGTCGCCAAGTAACCCATGTCCTATCGGATTCTCTTTCTGGGTGACGTCGTTGGTCGTCCGGGGCGCGATGCCTTGCAGCGCGATCTGCCCCGGCTCAAGCAGGAGCTGACTCCGCTGTTCACGCTCGTGAACGGCGAAAACGCAGCCGGCGGCGTAGGGATCACCCCTGACATCGCCCAGTCCATTTTCGGTCTCGGTGTCGATGCCATCACCCTCGGAAACCATGCGTACAACAAGCGTGAGATCTTTCCGTATCTGAACACGGAGGCGGCGATCGTCAGGCCCGCCAACATGCCCGCTGGGAATCCCGGCCGGGGCTCGCTCGAACTGACCAAGGACGGCGTGACGCTCTTTGTCGCCAACCTGTGCGGCCGGGTCTTCATGGATGCTTACGACGACCCCTTCCGCGCCGTCGACCAGCTTCTCGAAGGCGTGGTGACGCCCCATCGCCTCATCGACTTTCACGCCGAGGCGACCAGCGAGAAGATTGCGATGGCCTGGCACTTGGATGGGCGCGCAACGGCCGTGATTGGAACCCATACGCACGTTCCGACCGCCGACGAACGGATTCTGCCCGGAGGCACCGCCGCCATCACCGATGTGGGGATGACCGGCCCGTACGAGAGCGTGCTCGGCATGAGCAAGGAGATCGTCCTGGCCCGCTTCAAAACGGGAATGCCGGCCCGATTCGAAGTTGCCGACGCGATGGGTGTAATCTCCGGGGTGGTATTGGACGTCGAAAGATTAACGGGTCGCGCGACGGCAATTAGACGGGTGCGCCCGGATAGTTGACCGGACATTCCAAGCGTCCGGTTCGGAGACTTGAATGAAAACGATTTCAACCTTGATTCTTGCGCTGGGCGCAATCGGGTTCGCCTCGGCGGAAACGGTGCTGTACTCTCCGGCGAAGAGCCTGAAAGATCAGCAGATCTCGGTTCACCGATGGGGAAGCGGCACGATCGAGGAAACCGACGAGTATGCCTTCGAGGGCACGACCTCGATCCGCGTCTCCACGAATAACCTCTTTTCGGGCGGCCAGATCTTCTTTGGCGGGAACCCTGACCTTTCCAAGGAGTTTCCGGACAAGAACTCGCTGCTCCAAATCACGTTCAGGGTGGCCGACAACACCTCCACCTCGAGGAGTGGAGCAGGCAAGGGACCGGGCGCGCCTTCAATCGGCGGCGCCGGCAGCGGCCCTGGCGCCAGCGGCAAGGGCGGCGGACCTCCGGGAGTCCCGCCGCTCCCTGGACCCGGAGGCGGCCGAGGTCAGGGCGGCCGGCCGCAGGGACCTCCTCCTGGCGTAGGCGGTGGCCCTCCGGGCGTTGGTGGCCCTCCGGGCGGTTTTGGCCCTCCCGGCTCGGGCGGCCCGAGTCTGGGTGGCGCCGGCGGCGGAATGAAGACCGTGGATACCACCACGCTGAAGGTCCTCCGTCTCGTCATCTCGACGACCGACGGTCTCAAAAGCGAGGCTTACGTCCCCGCCGACATCAGCACCGGATCGAACGGTTGGCGGCAGCTCGGGATTCCGCTTCAGGCGATCGCCGGGTTCAGCCGAACCAACAAGACGATCAGCGAGATCGCCGTCTCCGGCGATGCGACGACGAGTGTTTGGCTTGGCGACGTACGAACGATCGTCGATAGCACCCCGATCACCGGTGAGCCGAGCGTCCATGACATGAACCTCGCCGAAGGGGATGAGGTAACGCTAAGCGCTTCCGGCTATGCGGGTGCTTCGATGCTGAAATACGAGTGGTACTTCTCAGCGGACACGTCCGGTTTGCCGGATGCTACAGGTCAGGCGATCAAGCACAAATTTGTGAAGCCCGACACGTACACGATCACTCTTGTCATCAGCGATTACTTCGGCTTGAAGCAGCCGTACAAGACAACGATAACCGCGAAAGTCAACTAGGGCGACTGCTGGGTCCTTCGGACCACGCCTAGCGCGGAAGGCTTGCATTATTGCGAGCCTTCCGCTTTTTTGGCGTGGGAACGTTGCACGAGACCCCAAGAACGCAGTAGTATCGAAGTACACGCGTGATTGAGCGCTGACGTTGGGAGATTATGCGCCCCATGCGAGCCGTTGAGAGCATCGCAGCGCGCGTCACACTTGGAGCAACAGATTAAAAAATGAGCGGACTCGCAATTGCCATTCACGACCCCTTGCTTCGGGAGGGCTTAGGCGCCCTCATCGAACGCGAAGGCCCGATCAACATCGTCGCATCGGCGGCCGATCTCGAAGCCTGTCTCGTGGCGGCGCGCCAGACCGGCGCCTCGACCGTATTGATCGACTTCGACGACATCAAGCCCGCCGACGCTACGCTGTTGCCGGGAATTCGAGCCCTCGGCGTGAAGGTCATTGCGATCGCTCAGAAGGAAGATCCGAACCCGAAGCTGGTCGATCTGGTGATCGCTCGGAGCATGGGTAAGGACGTCTTGATTCGTCGGCTGCGCGAGTCGCTCGTCGGAGGCCGCTCGTATGGCCGTGGCCGAACCGCCTACGGCGGCCGGCTCACCCCGCGCGAGCATGACGTGGCGCGTTTGATCGCCCAAGGCCTGCCGAACCGCGAAATCGCGACTCGTTTGCAGCTCCGCGAGCAAAGCATCAAGAACTTGGCGAGCGTTGTGATGCGGAAACTGCGATGCGATAACCGCGTACAGGTTGCGTTGCAGCTTTCCCAAGGCCAAGTAGAAGACGCACCCGCTTCTTGAAGCAACGGATCGCGACGGCTGCCGTCCTGATCCCGCTCGCCCTCCTGATCGTAGGCTCGACGAGCCCGATCCCGATTTCGATAGCCGCCATGGCCCTGGCGGCTATCGGCGTTTATGAGCTGGCCCAAATGTTCGGCCAGAGCCGAGTTCTCCCGGTGCTGACCCTCGCCAGCCTAGCCCTGCCGTTCTACTCAGTCTTCCTCGCTAGATCGCGCCAACTTCCCGACTTCCTGTTGATTTCCGCCCTCCTGTTCCTTCTTGGTACGCTCGTAATTGGTTTGTGCGCAAGAAACAAGAAGGTGACTTCGTCTGTTGTTGATGTTGGGGGCCTCTGGGTTTCGATGCCCTTGCTCGCGATCGTCGTGCTTCACGAGCTGCACACGACGTACATTCCCTTGCGCCTGGTCCCTGCCTTGCGGTTCGACACCCCGGCCCTCATCGCACTCGTGCCGGTGTGGGCGGGCGATACCGCCGCGATCTTCGTCGGCAAGCTCCTCGGCAAGCACCAACTTTCCAAGCTATCGCCCGGAAAGACGGTCGAGGGCGGGATCGGCAACCTCGCTGCCGCCATTCTTGCGGCCTGGGGAATAGGTGTGTGGCTGAAGTTGCCCTTGGCCATCTCTCTCCCCTGCGGCGTTGCTGCCGGAGTTCTGGGACAGGCAGGGGATCTATTTCAGAGCTATCTGAAGCGGCGCGCCGGCGTGAAGGATAGCGGTAGGCTTCTTCCCGGTCACGGCGGCTTGCTCGATCGCATCGACAGCGTGTTGTTTGCAGCCATGCCCATCGCCCTCATCGTCTACTTCGGTCCATCGTTGCTTCATCAATTTCATGCCGGCGGTTCAAACCCATCAACTGCGGAAGGTCTACGTTTCGACCAAGAGAACGCCCGGATCGTGGGGGGCCGTTAAGGCTCTCTTCTCACCCGAGCGAGTTGAAGTAGAAGCGGTCAAGGGGATCGATCTCTGCCTCGAGCAGGGTGAAATGGTCGGGTTTCTCGGCCCGAACGGCGCCGGAAAGACGACCACGCTGAAAATGCTTAGCGGCATTCTCTTCCCCACCTCAGGCGAAGTGTCCGTGCTGGGCTATACGCCGTGGAAGCGTGATCCCGCCATGCTTCGGCGCATCTCCCTCGTGATGGGCAACAAGATGCAACTCTGGTGGGACTTGCCCGCGTGGGACTCCTTCCTCGTGCTCAAAGAGGTGTACGAAGTGGACCCCGCGAGCTTCAAACGACGCACCGACTTCCTCGTCGACGCGCTCGACATCGGCGACAAGATAAACGTCCAGGTGCGCAAATTGTCCCTAGGAGAGCGCATGAAGTGCGAATTGGTAGCAGCTTTGCTCCATTCACCCGAAGTCGTGTTCTTGGATGAGCCCACCCTTGGCCTGGACGTCGTGAGCCAAAAGCGCATTCGCGATTTCATAAAACAACTTCATCGCGAAGACAACTGCACGGTGCTGCTCACGAGCCACTACATGCAGGACGTCGAGGAGCTGTGCGACCGGGTGGTGGTGATCGATCACGGTTCCGCTGTTTACGAGGGGACGCTCCACGGTCTTGCCTCCGAGTATCAGGAGACCCGGCGCATCAAGCTCGTCTTTTCGGCGCCGGTCGAGCAGGCGGCGCTCGCCAGGTTTGGGGCAGTCGTCGAATTTGACGGCGAGAGCGGGACCCTCGAGGTCCCGCGGATCGAGACGGCAGCCAAAGCCGGGGCGGTTCTTGCCGCGCTGCCGGTCGAAGACGTCCAGATTGAAGAGGTCGAGATCGAACAGGTCCTCCGCGACCTCTTCACCCGGAAAGATGTTTCACGTGAAACATCGGTAGAATAGCTCCAGCCTTTACGACATAAAGGCAAGGAGCGGATAAATGAATATCGACATGCCGACGCGCTACGACGCGCCCGCCACCGAAGCTAAATGGTACGCCGCCTGGGAGGCGGCCGGGCTCTTTCAGCCTGATGCCGACCCCAACAAGCCTCGCTTCACGGTCACGATCCCCCCGCCGAACATAACCGGCTCCCTGCACATGGGCCATGCCCTCTGCTACCCGCTGCAGGATGCGGTTGGGCGATACCGCCGCCTTCGCGGCGACAGCGTCCTCATCCTTCCCGGGCAGGATCACGCTGGAATCGCGACTCAGAGCGTGGTCGAGCGTCAGCTTCGAAAGGAGGGCTCAAGTGGAGCCCAAATCGGCCGCGAGAAGTTTATCGAGCGGGTGTGGGAGTGGCGCAAGCTTTCCGGCGATACGATCCTGCATCAGTTCCGCCAGCTCGGTTGCGCGTTCGATTGGAGCCGGAGCCGGTTCACCCTCGATGACGCCTATCACCAGGCAGTACTCGACGTCTTCATTGCCTGGTTTGAGCGCGGCCTGATCTTTCGTGGCAAACGCGTTGTGAACTGGGACCCGGTGCTGCAGACCAGCGTGTCCGATATCGAAACCGAGCGGCGAACTGTGAAGGGCAAGCTCTACTACATCCGCTATCCCTTCGCCGACGGATCTGGGGACGTCACTATCGCGACCACCCGCCCCGAAACGATGCTCGCCGACGTCGCCGTCGCCGTCCATCCGAGCGACAAGCGATATTCCGGCAAGGTCGGCAAGACCCTGATTCTGCCGCTGATGAACCGGGAGATCCCCCTGATCGAGGACATCTACCCGGATCCCGCCTTCGGCTCGGGCGCCGTGAAAATCACGCCCGCCCACGACCCTAACGACTATCAAGTGGGCGTGCGTCATAGCCTCCCGATGCCTGTCCTTCTCGACGAACGCGCCCGCGTCACCGCGGACGGCGGCGCCTACGCGGGCCTGGATCGCTTGGAGGCCCGCAAGCGCGTGGTCGCCGACCTCGAGGAGCAGGGCTTCCTCGTGAAGGTCGAAGAGCACGAGATGAACCTGACCGTGAGCGAGCGAAGCGGCGAGGTCATCGAACCTCTGCTGAGCGAGCAGTGGTTCTGCGACCAGGCCGCCCTCGCCGGACCCGTGATCGAAGCGGTCGAGCAAGGTGAGATCAAATTCTTCCCCGAGCGGTACGACGCGATCTTTATCGAGTGGATGAAGAACATCCGGGAGTGGTGCTTGAGCCGCCAGCTTTGGTGGGGCCACCGAATCCCGGTCTTCTACACCGCCGACGATACCGCGGTGGCGGCGCGGAACGTGCAGGACGCCGCCAAGAAAGCGGGCGCTCCGATCGTGGGCCAAGACGAGGACGTGCTCGACACCTGGTTTTCGTCCGGCCTGTGGCCGTTCGCAACTCTCGGGTGGCCCAAGCAAACCGACGACCTAAAGCAGCGCTACCCAACCAGCCTGCTGATCACCGATCGCAACATCATCAACCTTTGGGTGGCCCGTATGTCGATGATGGGTCTCGACCTCGCCGGCGCCAAGCCGTTCGGCCACGTGATGATTTATGCGACCGTGCTCACCGAGGATGGCCGGCGCATGAGCAAGTCGCTCGGCACCGGCGTCG
>Ga0070734_10003781_pt1 | contig 15241 bp, 11 predicted proteins | sample Coa_R1_8_FD_66444 | JGI IMG/M metagenome (GOLD analysis project Ga0070734, IMG submission 66444) | Surface soil microbial communities from Centralia Pennsylvania, which are recovering from an underground coalmine fire - Coalmine... | ecosystem: Environmental > Terrestrial > Soil > Unclassified ...
TAAAAAGAAACGAACATTAGTGGGCCTAGCGGGTAACGTGCTCGATCATTACGACACCGCGCTTTATGGCTTTTTAGCTCCATTTATTGCGCCACTGATCTTTCCTGAATCAAGCTTTATCGCAGCGCTCATTAAAACCTATGCCCTAATGTCGGCTTCGTTAATCACGCGTCCGCTTGGCGCCTGGGTGTTCGGTCGCATGGGTGCACGTCATGGTGTGAAGGCTACTCTGTCCATCTCATTGAACGGCCTTGCGCTGGTGACGCTTGCCATGGGCCTGCTGCCAAGCTACCACGACGTCGGTGAGGCCGCGCCCTGCATGCTCGCCATATTGCGGCTTCTGCAGGGCTTTTTTGGCGCAGGTGAATCCACTATCGCCCCCTTCTTCTTACTGGCCCTATCCCCAGATAAAAGACGCGGACTCATGGACTCCATCTACGGGAGCAGTGTGGTCTTAGGCGAACTCCTGGCATCAATCGCTGCGGTTTTGGTAAGCCGCTCGAGCCATCCTGATTTTTATTGGCGAATCCCATTTTTATTGAGCGCGCTGACGGCCGTAGTAAGCATATATTTGCGCAGACGCATCGATGAGGTGGAACCGTCAAAAACAAAGAATTATCGATCGACATTGTGGGCAGATTTCAAGCGATCTCGACCAAGCTTTCTTCGAGTGATTGCGGTATCGGGCATGTCGTACATTACCTATGCCGTGCCCTTTGTGTTCTTCAACAATTTCATCCCTGAAATCACTACGATAACCTTGCACGAGATGATGACGCTAAATACGTCGCTTCTCGCTGTGGATATGTTGCTTGCACCGGTTTTTGGTGCTCTTGCGGATCGTGTGCGGCATGCGCGCCTAATGTTCCTGATGGCACTAACGCTATTTCTATTTTCCTGCCCCCTTTTCTATTTCTTAGATAACGCAAGCATATTTTATGTAAGCACCGTGCGCACGTTTATCGTGCTGGCCGGCTTAGGATTTTCTGCGCCATTACATGCTTGGTTCATGACCCAGTTTGAATGCCAGGAACGCTACGCATTAACCGGGCTTGCCTACGCGATTGGCTCCCAAAGCTTTGGCCGAAGCACACCGGCCATATGCCTTTATCTATTGCATGAAACCCAGCTAGCGGTGGCACCAGCATTTTATATAATGTTTGTCAGCGGCCTGGCGATGCTCGCGCTTTACGACAGCGCAAAATTTGACGGATTTTGGCCTTTGCGCAACTAGTGAGTCCACCAGACAATTGCCACCTAAAATCTAGCAGTGTAAACTCTGCTAATGAAAGAACGAGTTCTTGAAGATTTATGGCCGGTAGCGTTGCTCTTCGTTCTAGGCTCCTCATGTGGGCCGGTGGACCTGTGGGCGCCACCTGAACCCAAGCGAGTCGGCCAGAGGACAATGACCACTGCCGATGATGTAGATAAAAAAATCTATGCCAATAATGCTGAGTTTGCGGACAAATGGAGAGGCTGTGGTGATGATAATTGGGGCTCTGCTGAAGGAACCGCCAATTGCCTCCGAAAAAAATATGAAGAGCTAAGTACGGTGGCTGCTACTTGCTTTGGTGCTTTCACCGGTTGCGCTAAGTCCAATTGCTGGTGGGACTGCTGGGGAGCTATCACGAGCCAAAAATGCAAGAATTGTGCTCGCAACAACTGCGGCGAGCAATGGGCCCAATGCACCAGCTCGCCACTAAGTGATATGCCTGAATAACGACATTGAACGCGGGTCGACGCAAACGCGTTCGAAAAGGTCACAGCGTCTTAAGCATCGATTTCATCTTTTCTAGGTAGATCTTGGCCTCGGCCTGCGCATCGCGGGCTAGATTGTCCGCCTGCATCTTTTGCTCAAGGCGGTCGATGGCTTGCTCTAACGTCCTTTTGGCTTGAGCCTTTTGTTTCAGCGCAACTTCGATTTCTGCTTTTAGCAGGTAGTTACTGTAAACTTCTGTCGAGCCATAAGTTATGGCCTCCATGATTAACTGCCATGCGCTCTGGGGTTTAAAAGGAAATCCTGGAACAAGAACGCCTTTGCCATGTAGAAATAGACCAGCTTGCAGCCTGTTAAATCCATAATTATCGAAGGTCTTAAATTTATCTAAGCCGGTGGTCACCAACGCTCGCATTTCCTTAATCCGTGACCAGTTGGTAATGGCAAGTACACCGCTGTTTTGAGCCCACAATCCAAGGCATACTGCGCGCCAAAAAGTATATTGCGGCGTCGATGAACCCGAATTTTCTGGACTTAGATAGCTGGTCTTTTGGATGCAGTCTTCAAAGATATTCTTGGCCCTTGTTTTATCAATGCCCAACTGAGCTCGCAAAAGCTCGCCTTCCAATAGTGCTAGTCGCCCATACTTGTCGAGTGCTTCATTGCGCAGCAAAGACTGCTGACTCTTGGACTCAATAATTTTTGCATATAATTCTTTAGCAGCAGCAACGTTTTTTACATCATCGAAACGAGCCTCAAACAGGCGATCAGCCTTATCCATTTCGCCATCCGCCTGGACGCATATTGCCAATAGAATTGTGATGACGACAGAACAAAATCGTATATTGCGAAGCATGATATTATCCCCCATAGATAGTGATATCTATGTGGGATTAACAATGGCTCTTTTTATGACGTGTAAATTGCGATCATTGGTAGGTTGCGAAAGCGCTCGGCGACATCAAGGCCGTAGCCCACAACAAATTTATCGGGGATGCTAAAACCCACATAAGTAGGATCAATATCCACCCGACTGGTTCCTTCTTTTCTGAGCAGCGTGCATATTTCAATGCTCTTGGGCTGCCGGCTTATAAAATTATCCACCAAATATCTAAGCGTCAGGCCGGTTTCAAAAATATCTTCAACGATCAGCACGTGCTTGTTCTTAATGGGACGCACTAAATCCTGCGTGATTCTTACCACTCCCGACGATGTGGTGGCTTCGCCATAGGAAGAAACGCCGATCAGCTCAATTTCCAATGGCAAATCAATGGCCCTGGCCAAGTCACCCAAAAAAATGACGGAGCCTTTGAGAACCCCCACCAAGACTAACGGATCCGCCAAATCTTGATAACGAACAGCTATCCTCTGACCAAGCTCTGCTACTCGTGCTGCTATTTTCTCTTTGCTAATAAGCTCCGAAAGCCGGCTATCGTGAAAAATCGACATAAAAACTCCTTGAGTTCTGTTGACATTTTCCGGTGGGGCTTAAAAATTTGGCATATCGCTGCGCCAAAGCCCTAGGCCGGACATACAATATCAATTTTCAGCCGGCCGATCGCTGCAGGCGCAGAGATATGCCAAATTTTTAAGCCCCACCGGAAAATGTCAACAGAAGCTAGCAAAATGAATTGTTAATGATTTCGCCAAAACCGCCAGCACCAGGCACGATATAGTGTTTATCGGTGAGGCCGCTCTCACTTTGCCAATAACGGCCAGGCAATTCATGCAATATGTCAGCGGGTGAGGCACCGCGATCTAATCTCAATGCGTATATCTTGACGTCGGGATGATCGGCGGTCATGCGTCGCAGATATTCTGGCGTCACCACCAAGTGGACAGCAAAAATGCCGCAGGGCTTACCTTTCACGTTTTCTTTATAATAGGTAATGATCTTTGACGTTGAGCTACCGGTCGCTCCCATGGGATCAGGAAAAAGCAACATGGCATTGTCGACATCGCCACCGATTTTCGAGCCATATAATTCTGCGCCGATCACCCGGTCGTGGGCATCGGTGGTTCTTGACATTATCACGTGATCTTGGCGCACAAAGCTTGGGTCTAATAGACGCGTAAAAAAGTCAAAGCTGACCTGGCTCGGAAGAGCACCCGCGCGCAAGATATTTACCGTCACCGTTTTGACACGCTTTTTAATAACCTTGCCAGCCCAAATCCCCAAATCGCAAGAAGCTGCCATTCTGGTCTTGATACTCACGAGCTCGGTGGGAAACTCTCGCTTCACCACGTTTCTAATCAAAAACTGATAGAGCTCGCGCACCAAATTGTTGATGGCTGGCTGAATGGTGGTGGGCTCACAAAGATCGGCAAGCTGCCCTAAGGAAACCGGATCAGTGAGAATATGAACGTTGTCGCCATAACAATGGGGAAGTTCGGGCTTATCAAACTTAAGCTTTACATAAGCTTGATCGATGCTCTTGCCGACCAAATCTTGTGTCATACTCTCTCCTAGACGTGGGCTCGCACCAGATCTGCATCGGCAAAGGCCTGCTCGGGCGTCAGTGATACCACCGCCTTAACATGGCAGGAGCGACACCGCGCTTCATAGAGCAACCCTGCACCAACCACCACCTGTTCCTCTTTTAACTCCTCCCCCGGCCGGCAAATTCTTTGCGATTTGCTGGCAGGAGAGCCGCAACGCATACAAACAGCCCATAGTTTGGTAACCACATCCGCATGGGCCAGCAATTCGGGTACCGCGCCAAATGGTCGCCCTAAATAGTCTTCACAAAGCCCCGCCGCAATGACCCGCACGCCAGAACTGACCAAATCCTCGCACAGCTTGACAATTTCACCGTCCAAAAGATGTATTTCGTCAAGACCAACCACCTGAAATGGCACGGGGACTGATGCTAAATAGGCGCGAGCCTTATCAACGTTGGCTACTGGAATGGAGGCGATCTTTTGCTCAGAATGGCTAACCACCAGATCGTCGGAATAGCGGACATCGATGGCCGGCTTAAACACAATGGCCCGCATGCGAGCATAGGCCACGCGTCGCATCCGCCGAATGAGCTCTTCCGTTTTACCGGAAAACATCGGCCCGCAAATAACCTCTAAATAGCTATGGCCATTCATAAACACACTTTCAAGTTCATGGATTAAACCCCGCATAGTCCCCCCTTATCAGCCATCGCAAACGAAGTTTCTCATGAGACGATTGTGGCTTCTTTTTCATCCTGCTAAGCAACGGGTGTTAACAATTTAAGGGCCATAAAGCATCATGACAACAAAGAACTTGCAACCACCGGCAATCACTATTTCGCAAATTGCCAATCACGTAGGAGAGAAGGTCGTCCTTAAGGGCTGGCTTTATAACAAGCGGGGCTCGGGTAAACTGCTCTTTCTCCATGTGCGCGATGGCTCAGGCTTCATTCAATGCATTTTGGCGAAATCCGATGTGCCGGAAGAGCTGTTTGAGCATGCCAAAAAGCTTGGCCTGGAGGCTGCCATCATCGTCACAGGAACTGTGGCCAAGGAAGAGCGCGCTCCTTATTGTGGCCATGAGCTTCATCTAGATAATGTGCAGATAGTGAGCGAATGCGAGAACTATCCCATCGCTAAAAAGGCCCACGGCGACGCTTTCCTGATGGATAATCGTCATCTTTGGCTTCGATCGATGCGGCAGCATGCCATCTTGCGCATTAGGGCGTCCATCATACGAGCCATTCGCAATTACTTTGACAGCAACGGCTTTTTGCTGGTGGACAGCCCCATTTTCACACCCAATGCGTGCGAAGGTACTTCAACCCTGTTTGCCACCGAGTGGTTTGATGGATCAAAGGCCTACCTTTCGCAATCGGGCCAGCTCTACCAAGAGGCAACCGCCATGGCCTTCGGCAAAACCTATTGCTTTGGTCCCACCTTTCGCGCCGAAAAAAGCAAAACCAGACGCCATCTCAATGAGTTTTGGATGGTTGAGCCTGAAGTAGCCTATATGGATCTAGAAGGCGATATGGCTTTGGCTGAGGATTTTCTCTGCACCATCCTTGAGCAAGTATTGGCCGAGCATGAAAAGGAGCTAGTGGAAATTCTTGAACGCGATGTTGCACCGCTCAAAAAGATCAAAAAGCCATTTCCGCGCATAAGCTATGATCAAGCAGTGGAAATGATCCAAGAGATCCAAAGAAACACCACCGACCCAGAGGAAAAGCGCCTGCTCGACATCCATTGGGGAATGGATTTTGGCTCACCCCATGAAACAGAGTTAACCAAGCGCTTCGATCAACCGATTATTATCCATGGCTTCCCGGCCGCTGTTAAAGCTTTTTATATGAAGAAGGACGAAAATAATCCGCGCGTGGCCCGCTGTATGGATATCCTCGCTCCTGAGGGCTATGGCGAAATTATTGGGGGCGGCCAGCGAGAAGACAATCTAGAGGTCTTGCTTGCTGAGATTAAACGCCATGGTCTAAATCTTGCTGATTTCGAATGGTATTTGGATCTAAGGCGCTATGGCTCAGTACCGCATGCCGGTTTTGGCTTGGGCGTCGAGAGAACCGTGGCCTGGATTTGCAAGCTCCATCATGTGCGGGAAACCATTCCCTTTGCTCGGACGCTGGAACGTCTCTACCCTTAGCGAGGACTCTGATCATGAAGCAAAAACTCTACTTTCGTCAGCTATTGGCCGGGCGCGATTTCGCAGTCAACAATCCTAAGGCCCAGCAAATGGAGAATTTCGTTTACCTAATCGGCGATCGGGATAAAGGAGAATGCATCGTCGTGGATGCCGCATGGGACATCGACGGCATCTTAAAAGTTGCTGAGCTTGATCATATGAAGGTGGTGGGAGCTTTGGCCACTCATTATCATCCCGACCACGTGGGCGGCCATATTTTCGGCCTAGATATCGAGGGCTTGGCGGAGCTTGTAGCTAAAAATCCATGTCCTGTGCATGCCCATAAACTGGAAAAGGATGGCATCATCACGGTCACCGGTCTGTCAGCCTCAGATATTGTGGCCCATGAATCGGGCGACATCGTTAAGGCCGGGGACATTGCCATTGAACTCCTTCACACGCCTGGTCATACCCCAGGCTCGCTGTGCTTCCGCATCAAGGATGCATTGATATCGGGCGACACATTGTTTTTAAAAGGATGCGGGCGTGTTGATCTGCCGGGCGGCAATGTCGAAGAAATGCATCGCACCATCCAAGAGAGACTTAAGACCATCGACGACAAAACCATCGTCTATCCCGGCCATGCTTATGGCGGCGAGCACGACAATATGGCGCACATCCGACAAACCAATCCCGTTTTTAGCTACATCGATCTACCAGCATTTAAGCGGCTGTTTAGATAAAGACGATCTTGCAAAGCAAGGATGAGGGTGGGATCGCTGCAATTCGCCAATTTCCCACCCTCACCCTTAATCCCTCTCCCAAAGGGAGGGGGAAATTAGGTGGCTGACTATGCGCGAGCGAAATGATGCTCGCGCACCGCTTCGATGAATACGGCATGAGCATGCGCATCATACGGATTCCACTTGAGATGGCTGTTGTTTCCCACCAGGAGTACCGCGAATTTTACCGGCTGGTCGAACTGCTGGCTTAGGGCATGCGCATAAGCCATGGCTTGGAAATAGGTATTTGGATCCACCACTAGGCGATAGCTTGACTTAAGCTCAATTACACCGACAAAATCGTCATATTCCACCACCAAGTCAGCAAACCCTTCCACCATGACGGACGGTAGCGGCCAGCTGCATAGCGGCTTTTCGAACACCGCATTCCTCGCAGAACGAAATTCACGAGCAAGCAACGTCAGTGTCCCCATGACCTGTTTTTTCATCAAGAGGCTGTCGTCATCAACCACCAACCCCTGTGCCCTAAAAGCCGCGTCCATCAGCCGATCTAAAGGCAGGCCTCGATCCAGGCCGCCAAAGAGCATGTCTCCAGCACAAGCGATCAGCTTATGCGCTCGATTGCCGTCGATGATAATGTGCCTTTTTTGCCCACCGACAGCATAATCGACCAAGTCACGAATTTTTCCTGATGAAGAAACTTTTAACGCGCTGGCAAATATTCGGACATTGCCTTTCGAATTGCTGAGCGTAGCAGCATCGGCTACTGGCCGATCTTTGCTGGTAGCAGCTAATTGCAATACTGGCTCTGACATGTGCTCAATATGGCAAAGCTGTAAAAATGAAGCCGCGTCTGTTCGATGGGCCTGAAGAAATAAGCCGATTAAAGATCCAGCATGTGCGCCCACAAAAAAACTCTCATAAGACGACACAATATATAGTTCGCTTTTGGCCCTGGTAAGGGCAACGTAAAGAAGACGGCTAGCCTCTTCAGTTTCCTTCGCCCTCTGGACTTTTCGACATCGATCGAAGCGGGTTTGCGCCATTGCCCTTTCCGACGAATCACTGGGCCCACAGGCAGCGATTAAGCGCCCCTTAGGCCGACAGACTACCCCATGCTTTCGATCAACGAGAAAATCACCATAGTTTTCAACCGGCGAGCTCTCTGCGTCCGCCAGCACCACAATGTCAAACTCGAGCCCCTTCGATTGGTGGATCGTCATGAGGCTGACAGCGTTTGATTCCATCTGGGCGTAAGCCAGGGGCTCCCTGCTGTCGTCAGCAATACACGCGTAATAATCATCAATAGCAACGAAGGGATTACGGGTGTCCTTAGCAAACATCACCGACAATTTTTCTATGTTGGCCCACTTCTGGAAAGGATGATCGCTAACACCAAGTGAATGTGCGAAGTCACAATCATCGATAAGAATATCCAAGGCCCTCACTAAACCATCGGTAAGCACAGCTGACTTGATTTTATCAAGGGCATTGAGGAAGCGGGCAAGACGTTCACGGGATCCATCACTCAGCAAGGCCAACGCCTCCCGCACACGAAGTAAGCTTAGGGTCTGATCAACTGATCCTTTCACTAGCAGAATTTCCTGATCTAAAAGCAAAACCAAAGGAGAACGTAAGACAACAGCCAAAGCCAGAGCATTGCTCGGATCGGTCAGCAGTTTTAAGGCCGACAAGATATCCACCACTTCTTGCTGCTGAAAAAAGCCATCTCCCCCTACGACTCGAGCTGGCACACCTAGCCGTGCGAGCTCTCTTTGAATGACACCTGCTGATTTGATTCGACGAACCAGAATCACAATGTCCTTTGGCATAACCTGCGGTCGATCTCGTAAGATTTTTGCCACGCCATCGGCAGCACGGCTCAAGTTGTCGATGGTCCGATCAGCCCTATTCGACTCGCCACCCACCCACAATGCGCACTTGCCCCGATCTTCTTGCTTAAATGCCACGAGACTTTCAGCTTCATCGTAGCCTTGCGCCATCAGCGTATGCCGTGACACAAGATTGATGAGGGCAATAACCGCTGGCGCCGATCGGCGATTTATCTGCAAGATCTTGCGCGAAAACCCATGTTCCCCCCGCGCACTTTTCGCCATCTTATCGATCATGTGGGGAAGTAGCGCTGCCTCAGCGCCGCGAAATCCATAAATGCTCTGCTTTCGATCGCCGACCACAAACAGCGAAGGTCCATCGGTGATATCCACTTGATCGATGACGCGACCTTTCGTGGTAATCCCATCCTCTCTTTGTCTATTCTCCAAAAGCAGCGCAACTATATCTTCTTGCAATGGGCTTGTATCCTGATATTCGTCGACCAGCACATGCTTAATGCCTAACTTTACGCGCTGCCTAAGCCTTTGATCGGTTATGAGCGCCTGCTTGGTCTTGTGCAATAGATCCGCATAACTGAGCTTTTGCGCCTCACTTTTTACACGCTCAAATTGCTGATGAAATTGGCTTAGCGTATGGGCGACCGTCATCTCGTCGTCGAAGACGTAAAAATCCACCAAGCTTCCGCCCAGACTTACTATAGAAGAAACCAAGACCGAGCGGGCAATACGATCGCCAAAATTGCCCTTGACCATATTGCGCAGATGCAAAAACCATCTGCTCACCTGCCATTCGTCTTTTAAGCCCATCTCCTGCTTAAAACTCTGAAGATGATCAGCAACGGCTAAAAGCCGACTACGGGTATCTGCGCTAGTCTTCAGCGCTAAAAAACGGTCCGTGGCAAGCTTAACTTCATGCAAAGAGCGCGGTAACACAGATCGGTTTTGTGTCGATGTTAACGGCAGCAAATCGTGACTATCGATGCCCTTTTCAAAGAGAGAAAAATATAGCGACAACAGACCATCAATCAAACCGAGAGCAAGACCACCATTTTTTAATCGAAAGCGGGCCACCATGCTCTTTAAAGCTACATTGCCGCTGTTGATTTCCTTAAGGATGATGGGCCTGAGCACGTTGCGCGCCAACATCCATTCGTCGCGCGGAAGCAGAATGGCAAACCGCTCGTCAATGCCAAAAGAACGCGCCTCCTTCCTGATGAGGCTTGCGCAGAAAGCGTGAAAGGTAGCGATGGGAGCGTTGGGCATGGCCCGCAAAATTCGTCTTACCTCACTGCGATCATAGTCCTTGGCCACGGCCATGAGTCCGTTCTCTTGCGGCTGGTCGGATAAGAGATTAGCGAGCTGCCAGGTGATTCTAAGACGCATTTCATGAGCGGCCTTCTCGGTAAAGGTCAGCGCCAGGATTTCATGGGGTCGTTTATTGATGCCGGTACCATCAAGCCCAAACAACGAATAAAGATAGTTTTCAACCAAAGAATAGGTCTTACCCGTGCCAGCTGAGGCCATCACCGCCGTGCGATAAGTATGCTCAGTCATGAGTCTCACCTTCCGCTTTGCGACAAAAATAGCTTAGCTCACAGTCGTGGCAATGCTCGCCTGCGGTAGCCACCAGCTCACCTTCCATAATGGGTGCAAAAATCCGATCGATGGCCCGCCCAAGCCCTAACTCGCCCTGATCGTCATAAATCCGTTCGATCAAATCACCGGTCGCTACTTTCAACACTTGCCCATCCCGAATCGATGCAAACGAGAAAGACACCCGGCCTGGGTCGCTCTTGGCTAAATACTGACCAACCAAGCGCACATAAATGGGCATTTGAAAATGTCGACGAAGCAGGTTTTTTTGATTGACATCGAGCCTTAGGGTCGATAGCGCTGATAATTTGTAATCAACCACCACCAATCGATCGCCTTCTTGATCAACACGATCAACACGCCCACCTAAAAGATATCTTCTGCCGTCAACATCAATTGATATTGGCGGCCACTTGCTGCGAGATAGACCAAAGGCCAGCTCAAGCGCCAAGGTCTTTTTAGGCTCATCGACATCGTCTGTGGACATGCGATGAAGCAAGCTAAAAAGCGCGTCGTTAAGCCACTCTAGATGGCATGCGAACACATCGTGGTTGTGGATAAAATTTTCTGAGGCATAAACTTTTCCCACCTTGGCCAATATGCGAGCAAGGAGCTCTCGATCGGGATGGGCGTCTTTCTTGCTTTCGTGAAAATAGACCTCAAGCGCCCGGTGGGCGATTTGTCCCACCACGCGCGCGTCCATATCATCCTGATCCACTTGGTCAGAAAGCACCAAAAGATTTCGTTCGGACCAACCCTTAAAGCGGCAGGACGCAAACGCTTCCACCATGGTGGGGGTAAGCGCTTTCGTCGGATGGTCACCTAATCGGCCATTAAAGCTCGCAAGCAATTGCTCCTTCGATATTTTAAACGCCCATGGACTTTCGCCCTGGCCCAAGAAGGCTGCTTTTCGTGCAAGCAGCGCCTGATGAGATGGGCTCTTAGCTAAGTGCTCGTTACTCCGTTCCAAAACGCCCTGCAAAAAACGTAGCTCAACAGGCCGAACCAATCTTGTGGTGTCGTCAATGTCGTTGCGCGGAAGAGTCGTCACATGCTCTTTCAGCCACAAAAAGAATTCACTGGGCGCCTGCTCCGCACCACTTTCATCGTGGCTTGCGCAGTAGAAATGTATGCTGGTCTGGGCCGCCGCAATTCCCGAGGCAAACCAAAACGGCTCAAGCGCCTGCCTCGGCGGGACCGGCAATGGCTCAAATGGATCGTCTTGAAACACTCGCAAGATGGGCTTTTTAAACCACTTGTTGAGGGCCATGCGCGCTTGATCATCCATCAGCGGATCGGGCTCACTATTTTTGGGCATTCGACCAAAGCTGATATCGGCGATAAAAACGTGATCGAACTTTCGGCCCAACAACTCGGGCAATAGCAGAAATTCTACGGCGTTGACATCATCTACGTCTGCTCTCGGCACCGTCACCTTAGCCAATTCCGCAAGAAGCAAAGAAGTAAAGTCGTCAATAGCAATCTTGCTGGTAAATGCCATGGCGCTTGCTTTAAGGTCGACAAGGATCGTTTGCAAGGCTAAGACCAATGAATCATTGTCAACAATGGCCCGACTCAGCAAGAGCGATAGGGCAGATAAATGATCCGAAAAACTCGCCTGCTTGGGCAATAAATCAAGAAGGCCTTCGACATTATTCAAAAACTCAACGCACGCGGCAAGATTGGCTTTCTTTTCATCGGATAAATTGGCTAGCGCTCGCCAATGAGCGAAAGCTTGTTGATAGCGAGACTTTGGATCCGCGGTTAGGCGATCATCGATACCAAGCTCTCGCACCATATCCAAGATGGCGGTCTTCTTAATATCGTCACTCAGGTGGTAACAAAATTGCGGGTGATGGATGAGGGCAATAATGTCCTTCTTTGGCAGGGCTTTGAGCTTGGCTGACAAGATGGTCGATACTAGACTGCCTATTTCAGTCTCTAAGTAGGGAATGCCCTTGCGATCGCGAACGGCAATGCCATAGCGCTTTAACGCATGCTGATAGATTTTAGCCCGCCCGTCGATGCTCCGCACCAAAACGGCAATCGAGGCACTTGGATTCACCCTGATAATTTCGGCAGTTTTAGCCCCGATTTGATTGGCCTCATCCACGATGTCGTAAGGAGCATTGATTGAGCAGTTGGCTTCCGACAGAGTTACTTTGGCATTTTCCTTAAAGAGCCCTTCTGTCAACGGCAAGAGCGGACCAGATTTGGCAATGTTATCGAAACGAACATCAACATTGACAAGGTCTTCGGCCGCTTCAAATAACTTAGCTGAAAAGTCCACTGCCGCATTGATTCCGCGCGCTTGAAAATCCAGAGGAAAGCAGATGTCAAACCTAAGTCCAAGTCTACTGAGATCCTTAATAACCTCAATTTCGAGAACGGTTAGATCCACTAGATGCCAAAGCACAACCAGGCGGCTTCTTGCCAAGCCGAGCGGCAAAACGTGTTTATTCCTGATTATCTGCCAAGCATGATAGAGAGCGCTTACACCATTGACGATGGAGGCATTTGTCATGCCAGTATCAATGGCGGCGAGCAACGTGAAGACGTGCTCAAAGGCAAAATCCTGGCCGGCAATTGATTTCGCAATATGACACGGGCTCATAGTGCCGTGATAACAGGCCGAAAAGAGCGACGCAAAACGTGATGCATACCAAAGCGGAAATTGTCTATTTTGGGCCAGGACATGATGGGCAAACATCATGGGCGCGTATTCCATCCGGCAAACATTGCCATCCGCAACAAAAGCCAGAGCACGCACTTTATCAAAGAAAGCCGATGCGCTAATCACCTCATCCCGAGGAAACTGCTCCGAAAGCACCTTCACGTGAGCCCGATCACGCCCGACAATCAAATTCATGGAGGACCCATCGTCATTGCGAGCCTACGCAAGTGGGCGTGGCAATCCAGATGACGAAATTAGCCAGCCCGCTAGATATCACACCGCGTTGCATCAATTCTGATTGAGTTCGGCGATGAAAGTCTTGGCCTCGGCTGCTCGCTTACTCTTTTTGTGCTTGGATAGAATCTCTTTGAACGCGGCCAGGGAACCGTCGGTATTGCCTAAGGCCTTGAGTGCTAGCCCGAGCTTGAAAAGGGACTCTATGCGCATGGCATTATCGTTATTGGCCTCAACGACTTTTTGATAGGCAACCACCGACTTTTTATAAAGCTTTTCCTTTTCCTCAGTGGTTTCCTTGGATTCCGCCAACTTAAAATTGCTCTCTCCGAGATAATAGCGAGATTGATAGGAGAGATCTTTGTCATTGGGATAGTCGTTGACAAAGTGCTCAAATAAGACGGCCGCTTCATCAAATTTATTGGCGGTGAAGTATTTTTTGGCGAGCGCGAAGTGGTCTTCTTTGAGGGGGGGGATGCGAATCTTGTTTTGCGCTTCTTTAAGCGCATTCTGATTGCGCGCTAGACTCTGTTGATCCTGCTCAAGGTTCTTATAGCGAGCTTGGGCCTGCTCAAGCTCATTGCGTAGATTTTGCAATTCGGCAAGCAATTCATTGTTACGAGAGGATCCTTCAGAAATGGATTCCCTAAATGCCATCACTTGGCTTTCTAACGACGCAAGGCGATCAATAAGATTTTTGACCTGCCCCACCATGAGCACTTCCATATCATGCCGCACTCGTTGCAGTTTGGCCACTTCGTCTTCGAGGTAGTTCATGCGATGCGCAAGCTTGTCTCCTTGCGCCTTGGTCATCACGCAACCAGAACCAAGGAATAAAAAAACACCCGCGACCGCAAGGTGCACGGGTGTTTTTATGGCCGTGAGTAATCCTACTAGATTACTTCCTTTCCAAGAAAAATTCGGCGCGTCGGTTCTGTGCCCAGGCATCTTCATTGCTCGCGTTAACCAATGGTTGTGTATCGCCCAAAGATACTGCATTTATGCGAGCGCTGGCAATACCCAAAGCCTTAAGACGCTTTGCCACCGAATCGGTGCGTCTTAAGCCCAATGCCATGTTATAGGTTGGCGTACCGCGTTGGTCACAATGACCCTTAATGGTAATAGCTGTGTCAGGGTTAGCTTTCAGGCACGCCGCAAGTCTGTCCACCTGGGTAACAAATTCTGGCTTAACATCGACACTATCGAAATCAAAGCGAATATTTTCTAGACCATGGCATTCGGCAGAGGCCCACGAATTAGGGTCTTGACTGCCACCTTGCGCAAGGCAACGTCCTTGAGCGCAAACGTGATCACTTGGGCAGCTGTCGTTGCCCGTGCAATCAGAGACGCAAAAGTTTCTTTCGCAGTGAGAATTAGTGTGGCAATCGGCATCAGATTGGCAGGCGGACAAGCAGCGATTGTTTACGCATTGTTTGAGATCGGTACAATCTGAGTCCTGCACACATTCTTCGCATTTGCCCATGTAACAAATGCCATTGATTTCTTTGCCACTTGCGTCCATTCGACAATCGGCGTCGTTCTTACAGGTGGAAACGCCGCCCGACTTTTTGCAACCAACCATGGCAACGGGCAGTGCCGCCAAAATTGTTAACAAGATGCACACCTTCTTGAATCCCAGGTTCATTTTCTTTCCTCCAAAAAAATATAGCTGATCAAAGGGCTTCTTTACCCTATGCAAGCTCAAAAAGTAAAGACGTTATTTACCTATTATGATCCCGACTATATATAAAGCCCGGACCCAAATTTTTTATTTCCAAATATAACCCTAGATAACGTGCATGAAATGACCAGTGATAACCAAGCCCGCCCCGTAAAAGGAAACAGTCATGA
>Ga0070734_10003783_pt1 | contig 15239 bp, 20 predicted proteins | sample Coa_R1_8_FD_66444 | JGI IMG/M metagenome (GOLD analysis project Ga0070734, IMG submission 66444) | Surface soil microbial communities from Centralia Pennsylvania, which are recovering from an underground coalmine fire - Coalmine... | ecosystem: Environmental > Terrestrial > Soil > Unclassified ...
GCTTCAAAGCCATTCATCACTGGCATCGTTATGTCCAGCAACACAATATCGGGACGGTGCTCCCGTGCCTTACGAACGGCATCCGCTCCGTCCGAGGCTTCGCAGATGACCTCGATGTCCACTTGTGTTTGAAGGATTTGGCAGATGCCACGCCGGACGATTTCGCTGTCGTCCACGACGAGCACACGTAGAATGAGTGCCTGCAACCTGCCTCCTCGCACTACTTCTTCTGCATGACGCAGGTGCACTTTCCACGGACGGCAGGAAGAGAAGCACCCAACACTAGCACATCGAGTGTCAGTAGGATGTACAGGGTTCGCTGTATGGGCCAGCCTTGAGTAATAGCCGTGCGTGTACAATTCTGGGTTATCAAGCATCCCAGCCGGAGGGGGCATGAGAGACGATCCGAAGGGCGAAAACGGCGACAATGAAAAGCCCGCTGTCACCCTACCCGGAGTTGTGGAAAAGATCGTTAAACCAATCACTCCGAGCGAACCAGAAAAAGCGCAGATCGCCGTACACGGGGCTGACGATTTGTACAGAGAAATTCGTGTCGAAAACACGCTGCGCAACGCCGATGGCGAGAAAGTTAGACTCAAGCCGGGTGCGGAGGTCGATGTCACCATCGAGGCATCTGTTGATGCAGTCGAAAAGAAGACTGACTAACTTTCAAATAGCGCGGCAACGCTGTCACTTGAGGTTATGCAGGGAATCGAGCTGACCCCCTTCGGCATCGAAAACGTCATCCGCAGGGAGATCAAAAATGCACAGCACAATTTCTACGAAAGACCTGAAAGGCAAACTAGACCGGAAGCAAATAACAGTGGTCGAGACGCTCGCGCCTGAGCGCTACCGCGAAGCGCACATACCCGGTGCGTTGAACATTCCGCCTGAACGGATCAAGGAACTCGCTCCGCAGTTGTTGCCCAAAAAAGACGCGGAGATCATCACCTACTGCACGAACAATCATTGACACGCCAGCGAATACGCCGCCCGTGAATTGGCGGCGATGGGTTACACGAACGTGGCGCACTATCCGGAAGGCAAGCAGGGTTGGATGGAAGCTGGGCTTCCCGTGGAGAAGGCTGCATAGTCTAATCGCAGCGAGGGACTCACAGCATGAAAGCCGCTTGGTATGAGAAGCAGGGCGCTGCGCGGGATGTGCTGGTCGTCGGCGAGATGGATGATCCGCAGCCACGGGCAGGAGAAGTTCGGATTCGTATCACCTTCTCAGGCGTCAATCCGGGCGATGTGAAGAAACGCGAGGATGCGTTTGGCGTGGGGATGCCGTACCCGCGTGTCATTCCGCACAGCGATGGTTCGGGCACGGTTGAGTCAGTTGGCGAAGGCGTGTCACGAGACTGGATCGGTCGGCGCGTGTGGTGTTATGGCGCTCAGTCGTATCGCCCGTTCGGAACTGCCGCCGAGTACACGGTGCTTCCCTTCAAACTGATCGTTCCGCTACCCGAAAGCGTGCCGCTGGAACAAGGTGCCTGTCTCGGCATTCCCGGCATAACGGCTCATCGGGCGGTTCATGTCGCAGGATCGGTCACTGGAAAGACCGTTCTCGTGCAAGGCGGTGCGGGCGCGGTCGGAGCTTGCGCTGTTCAGCTTGCACATCAGGCGGGAGCACGAGTCATCGCCACGTGCCGGGCCGAGAGCGACAAGGGAATCGCTTCGCGAGCCGGGGCGGACGAGGTTTTGCTCACGGGTGATAAGTTGGCGGAACGAATCCGGTCTTTAGCTCCCAATGGAGTTCATCACATCGTCGAAGTCGCTTTCGGAGCAAACATCAAGACGGACAGCGAGGTCTTGGCGCAGGGCGGTTCCATCGCGATTTACGCGACCAATACTCCAATGCCGGAGACTCCGGTCTGGCAGCTTGTATTTGTGAACGCCAGACTCTTCTTCGTCGGCAGCGACGATGTGCCAGCGGAAGCAAAGATCGAAGCCACTCGCGACATCAACAAGTCGCTTGAGGCTGGGTGGAAGGGACTCGACATCGCTGAGATTGTCCCTCTGGATCAGATTGCACGCTCCCATGAGTTGGTAGAACATGCCGCGAAGCCGGGGCGGGTAATCGTCTCGATTAGATAGGCGACGATGTCAGACTTCACGATTCTTTAGCACACATCCGGTTGATGTCGCGATTCTCAAGGACAGGGTTCGGGAAACCCCGCTTCGTTACGATCAGCATGGCACGACCGACGCATTCGGTTGTTGTCACATAGTTGGGGAACAGCATCTTCAATACCGGATAGAAGGGTCTCACAACAGCGTAGAATGCGCCATACCAAGCCGTCTTCGTCCGAACGCCGTAAAGAGGCTGGATGTAGGCGGGGCGAAACAGGTACACAGCTTTAAATCGCATCTGCAAGAGCGCGTTCTCGGTTCTGCCTTTTACCCGCGCCCACATCAGTCTGCCGCGCTCCGTGCTATCGGTTCCCGCTCCAGAAACATAGATGAAGGTCATCGTCGGGTTGCGCTTGGCTAAGGTTCGCGCCACTGACACCGTTAGGTCGAATGTCAATCGCCGATATTCCTCCTCCTTCATCCCCACTGCTGAGACACCGAGACAGAAAAAGCATGCGTCGGAGCCTCCGAGCCTGTCCTCAATCGCCGCGAGATCGTAAACATCTGGGTGTACGATTTCGCGCAGTTTGTCATGCTGCGGCAGGCTGGCGTTGCGAACAACCGCGAGGACGCTCTCGACGTCAGGGTCGAGCAGACACTCGCGCAGCACACCCTGACCGACCATTCCCGTCGCTCCGAAGAGAATCACTTTCACTAGATCACTGCCACTTGTCTGTTAGAGTCATGGTTTTGTTCTTAGGCTCGTGTTTCTTGGGTCGGATTTCCCCGATGTCAACTACGATGGGAACGTTCGCCAACAAACCCGCAAGAACGCAAGTACCTGTCGGTAGCAAGGGCATATATTCGAACGATACTTTATCAAGGTAGGAAATGGTCTGCCTGATCGCATGTATGTCTTCGTTGTTGATTAACCTGTGCAGGAAATAGTTGTGCATTTGCGAGATGATGGTCGGCGAAATGTCCGCAGGGCGCTGGCTTGCAATGGTGAGAAACACTCCGAATTTTCTCCCCTCTTTGATCATCTCCTCAAACGTCTCCAAGCGATAATCTTTCCACTGCTCACTCTCTCGCTCTGATTGCTCAGACAGGATGTTGTGGGCCTCGTCAATGACGATATTCAAATACGCGCTACTGTCGTCGTCAGCTTTTTTATCGTTGTACAGCCTCTTGCAGAAGAGCAACGGCAGAACTTTCCGCATTTGCATGTTTACGTCTCTCAGTGACACGACAGTTATGTTCTTTTCTTCCCACAAGTCGTAGTCGTCGCGCACTTCAATGACCTTGCGTATATGGTCGATTCTCTTGTCCAGTCGTTTTACGAGTGGTGCTATGTGTTCTTTGTTTGAGAAGCCCCTGATGATGTCGCCGTAATATTGGAAAATAATTTGCAGTCCGATTCGATCAATCGGACTAAATTGATTTGGGTCTAGGTCGATGTTGGCGACCTTTGCGTCAATCACGTCAGGAACAAACTGCTGGTTGTCGCTGTAAATGGGCTGCTGACCTTCGGCTCTATACAAGTATTTCATCTGCTGGGAGTGAAAAATGAGATGCTCTTCGTAATCTGCTATCAACTCCTGAAGGGATGCGTTCTCCCCGATGGCTCTATTCAACTCACGAAGAAAATTGATAGCCGCACCCCTGTCAACGTTCTTGTCTACATGGAGCATCGCCTCACGCAAGGTCTGGCTGATAAGCTGTCTGAACCCACCCACCTCCTTTATTCGCGGCGCTGTGTACGTATTTTCGATGGCTCGAATCAAGAACGGTCGTTGTGTTTTTTCCGTTGCCTCAAGGAATACTGCCCAAAATTCGACGTCCTCAATCGCCTCGGTCGAGATTGGAAACTTATCGCCGCCTTCAAGGCTGTGGGTGGATAAGCGAAACACGTTCTTGTACTGCTCCTCAATTATTACGTCATCGGACTCGGCACCTTCGTCGGCAACATACTCGCCGTTGAAGTCCAGCAGAAAGAATCTCGCTCTGTGTCGGAAATTCTGCTGATCTTTGTATCGAAGGAATAGCTCGCGGTACACTTTCGCAAGGGTGTAGGATTTGCCGCTTCCCGTATTGCCAAAAATGGCTATGTGGCTTGCGAATAGACTGTTGACTCCCACCCGTATGTCTTGACCTTTCTCAAAAGACAAGGTTCCAATCGTGAGGGGTTCGTCTCCAGACCGGATAAAATTGTGAACCTGTTCGAACTCCAAATTCTGAAGCAAATAGCATTCGTTATCAATCAACGGCAATTCTTTTATGCCCCGTTCGAATTGGTCGCCTTTGAAGAATCCAAGAAGGCTGACGGTCAGGACTCGATCAACTTTTTCTTTGCCGCTGGAATATCCACTCTTTGCGTCATAGACCTTATCCTCGGTAATTTCTTCTCCTTCCACTTTACCGATGATCCTCGTGAATCCTTTCGCAATCTTGAGGTAGCCTCCTACCGCAGTGTTGCGGAGCAGTTCCCCTTTATAGAGAAGATGAGAGGCGTTTTTTGTTTTATCGACTTTTATCGAAACAGTCCGGCCCTTAACGGCAACCACCTTCCCTACCGAAAAGATCGCTTCATCTGAGACCTGCTGTTTGTCCATCGCCTTTGCCGTTTGAGACTGTTCGCTAGTTCTTCACATCCACACTGGTCAGGATCGCACCGACAATCTTCTCGTTTATAGTCGCGAAGTCATACTTGAAGGCATCTTTTTTGCCGCCATGCCCGTCATCTTCCTGATCCGGCGCAATGAACTTGATGTTCGCATTTCGAACAGTCGTAGACGGAAATTTCGCCTGAATCTGATCCCCAGCCTCGGAAGTATAGGAAATGATGTGAACCACCAAGGTAGGATTCGAATTTGCGGCACGCAGCGTAATGTCGCGAAGGTGCTCATCGGCAAACGAGAAACCCATGACGAACAGGATTGTATTTTCTTTCTCAAGCTCGTTGGAGTAGAGACGGAGCAGTTCGTAGTACGTCTCATTCATGAGCGTGTGGTGGAATTTCTCCTTCGTGGGATTAACGATGATCAGCAGCTTCTCGTATGCGTCCATGAAAGCGTCGGTAGCAGCATCACTGACCTTACCAGATGTCGCAGGGATGAGGGCCGCCAGCTTAGCGTTGTCTGGAATGTCAATGAAGTGATCAGGAGCCAGCGTTTTTGTGCCTACCTCCGCGATATGTTGCAAGTTTACGGAGAAGATCACCGAATCGTTCAAGCCTTGTTCCCAAGACAGCGATCCGTGGAGTTTCATCAAGTTGAAGACGGGTAGTTCTGCGCTTTTGTCGAAGTGAAGGCTTTTTTTGAATCGACATATCTTAAAGTTGCTGAGGCTGAACAGGGGTCGGAAGCGGCCGTTGAACCCATCATTGAACTCCAGATCAAGCTCATCGAGAGCCTTCTCCAGAAAAATGTCGATGTTAGTGGTAAAGAGATTCACGTCTTTGCTCAACAAGGTGACTTTGCGTTTTAGGAGAAGCGAATTGAGGGAGCGGAGAAACTTCTTATATTCGTTAAGTATCGAACTGCTGGCGGGGTCGCTTTTGAGAATCTGAGGATTGTTGGCAATGACCCCATCAAAATATCGCTTGTAGAGTGAAGCCTTGATTATCTTTCGTTGCGTTGCGGTCAATGTTGCATCTTCCACTTCAGTCAGCAGAGTCTCAATATTTCCGAGGAGCGGCAGATATGGGCAAGACAGCCCGGAACCGAGTAGGAAATTGATATTCGAGTCTTGCATTGTGTCCTTCAAAATCTCAAGATTCATATTTTCGGCAACTCCGATCAGGCAAGTGGAGCGGGAGATAAATTGGCGAAACAGTCATCTGTAACATAGTCAGAGCCATTTGGCTGAGAAACCTTGAGTTGTTCCTGAATCTGGAACAACTATATAAGCAGGCACGCCTCCCAGCAGGTTTTGAGCGGCAAAGGAGCAATCTTCAGCGCAAGCTCTCCATTACTTCCCTAGAAGCGGATTGTCGTCTCTAGTCCCATCTCGTCCCGTTCCGGCGTGCAGACACATTCCGCTTCGTGGCGATACCATCTCAGCGCTGTCCAAGCTGCCGCTGCCGCGTCCAGCAGATCGTCTGCTCCTACGCGAGGCGGTCTGTTCGCGAGGTGTCGTTCGATCTCTGGGAAGATTGGACGTAGAACAGCGATCCTTTCTGCGGCTCCCTCCCTTGTCTTCTTATTGTGCTTCATTGGGCAGTGGTCATTGAGTGCCCACAAACAGACCTCTGGATGAATCTCAAACGCCCACGGCTCGCAGTCCGATGTAATCGCATCGTCAACGAGTTTGATCTTGGAGATGATCCCAAACCCCTGCTGGCTGAGTCCTCTCCCGGTCGCCTTGCGATTGATCTGACTTGCTACGGCGTGCGTTGCTGCCGACAGAGCCGCCCGACACGGTGCTGCAAATACGCTGGTGCCACGAGGCTGACCGAGCAGCTTTCGCGCTGCCTTGTCACAAGCCCTTGAACCGTTAAGCAGACCGATGGGGATGTCGATTGCCAAACAGAGAAGATCGTCGGGTCGGCTGCTCAGCAATTCTGCCACATCGACAACCTCGACAGAGGTGACGAGCGATGGGATTTCCACTGCGAAACGAACCCACCCTGCGCGACATCCGTCCACACCGGCGACAAACATAAGAGAAAGCTACAAGAAGAGAGAATTCTGATTCTGCACTGGCTCAACTGGTCGTGAACATTCCTCATCGTCGTTCGCAACGTAGTTGATCCGCGTGCCCACTGGGTAGCACCGCATCGACTGGGCATCGTAGGGTTTCAGCAGTTCGGAGATCGCCGCCACGTTCTGCATACCGGGGTCGAGCCACACTTCATAATCGTCCTTGCGGAGAATCGCAGGCATCCGGTCGTGAACAGCCGAGGTCACGGCGTTCGGGGTGGTCGTCAGGATCGAGCATGACTTCACCCATTGCCCTTCCGCATCCTTCCACCCATCCCATAATCCTGCGAAGGCAAACAACTCGCCCTCGTTCACTTCGAAGCAGTACGGTTGCTTCGAAGCCTCGTTTCTCTTCCATTCATAGAAACCATCAACCGGAATCAAGCAACGCCGATACTTCAACGGATCGCGGAAAGCTGGCTTTTCGGCGGCTGTCTCCGACCGGGCGTTGATTGTGCTTGCAGCACTGGAAGCGTCTTTTGACCAGTGAGGAACTAAGCCCCACTTCATCAGCGAAAGCTGCCGAGTCGGTTCCTTGGGGTGCTGGCGGATCACCGGGATGGGCTGGGTCGGAGCGATGTTGTAGCGTGGTGACCAGTCATCTTGCCAATCGGCAGCATCGAAGTATTCCTCGATGATCTGCTTTCGCTTCGACAGTCTGTAGCGCCCGCACACGAGAGAGATTATTGCAGATTCGGAAATCACTTTGGCTTTCAGGTCGGTAGGCAGTCCATTGCTCTTGGGGTGGATTTCAGCATTGGCTGACGTTTACTAACAATAGACCTAATGCGTGAGCCTGCTATCCAAGGAATCATGGTTCACCTAAGCTGCGGTCATGGACAAGCCTGCACCACACAAGCCCTCGGCTTCCAGCCCTCCCGAAAACCGAGAGATTTCGTCGCCGAACTCAGTGCAACAGCCCTTGGCAAGAGAGGACAAGCGAAGGCTTCGTAAAGAAGCACGAAAGCATTATGAGGAGGACTGGCTTGCTCCTCTTGGTTCGGAGCAAGAGAAGCAACTACTGAGGATTTGGGCAAAGAAAGGGAGCGTGAGCAGAGAAGACCTGCAACTCATAGATCAGTGGCTCCAAGACCCGGACGCGATCAAAAGAGGGCGCGACCCGCTCTTTTTGTATGCTGCCAAGAAGAAGTATCTGGGCGAGGTCATCTGGAACACGGCGGCGGAACGTCACAAGCAACTAGATGACAAAGAATGGCTAGTAGCATACTTCACCGTTGAGGGTAAAACGCAGAAGAGAATTGCAACCCTCACGAAGTTAAGCGAGCGCAGCGTTGATGACATTATCAGCCGCATCAAAGACAGAATTACGAAAGAATATCGTTGCAGCCTCGACGCTGTAGGAATCGCCCAGATCACCCGTTGGTTTCTCGGTCAGTAGTTCCCACCACATTTTCTCATCTCTTAACAGCCTTCTCCTTGCTCCCAGACGTCTGCGCTTAGGCGCAGTATTCCGTCCTTATCTGTTCGGCAGAATAAGCAACATGCGTCACCATTCGTGTTCAGTCGCAAGAAACGTTTGAAATTGCGCTTCGGCGCAATACGCGGCTGCACCCAGACTGGCAGAATCAGCACGATGAATGAGTAATTACAAACATTGCGGAAAATGCTCGCGATTGCGCTCTGGCGCAGTACTAAATCCGATTTAACTGAAACAATCGCAACATGAACGAACAATTCAAGACAGTCGCGGAAGTGGCGGAAACGCTGGGCGTGAGCAAAGACTCGGTGCGCCGATTGTTCGCGAAAGAGCCGGGAGTGATCGACCTAGGACGGCGCGAAGCGAACCGGGTCAAGCGGTGCTATCGCGTACTCAGAATCCCGAGCGCGGTTGTTGCGAGGTTCTTGGAACGCAGAAGCGTGAAGTAAGCGCCCGACCGGGGCGGACGCAAAGCCGAGCGGACTCGGCTATTCAAGAAGGAGGCAAGGTATGAAGCTAAAGACACCGACAAAACGTAAGAAGCAAGCGAAGAGCGCGGTCAGCACGGAACTACTGCTGGCGTTCGGCTACATCGCCGGGAAGATCGTTGACACCCAGATCGACTGGGAACCCGGACAGACTGGGCGCTGGGACGTTAGCTACTTGCCGGACGGCAAGACTCCGCGCATACGGTTCAGCCTTTTTCCCGAAGACACCGTTCTCACGCTTCGCTCGTTGAACAACAGCAATGTTCACCTCGGACTTGAAGCGGCGGCATTGGCGATCAGCGAGTGCGCGATGAACTGGGTTTCGTACCGAGCATACGAAGCGGGGAAGCACCACATCGGCGAGGCAGCGGCACTGCTGCATGGACGGTTGCACAGCTACATCTGGCACAACCCTAAGTCCGGTCTGTCCGAGCAAGAAAAGATTCTGATCCACCGCTACAACGACTAAGTAGGGCGCATGGCAACTACCGAACAAACCGTAGCCGGGGCAGACTCCGGCAAGAAGGAGGATACGAACATGGAAAACGCGAACGGAAGCATCAAGGCAGAAGTGATCAAGGCGGTGAGGGAGAATCCCGATCTGACCTACGCTCAAATCGCAGAGTTGCTCGACGTGAAACCCCATCAGGTCAGCATCTGGGCGAATCAGGATGGAGTTGTCCGTCGCCGCCGCAAACCTGCAACTCAGCCGACTCCGCAGGACGACGGCTTGGATGGCAAAATCCGCCAACTGGAGCAGCAGCTTGCAGACTTTCGGCGGCTGAAAGCGTTGACCGAGATCAAGTTCGAGCACGAGGGCAGCAAGGTCGCTGTGTACGGGCTAGGAGCGCAGCCGCTCATCGCTGAGCACAAGGACTGGCTGCGATTCCTGCGCAAGAACGGCGCTGCGATGTTGCGGGAGTTCATTGAAGCGGAGTTCGCCAGCGCAAAGGGCAATGGGAATGGAACCATTCAGTGAGTGTTGATCGTGGCGAGTCACGGGTAGATCGGCGAACACGTCCGTCTGCCGATGAAGGCGGACACAGCGAAAGGAATGGATATGAATACCACAACATTGAAGTTAACTTTCACCGACCCAGAGCAGCAACGCATGCTTTTCGGCGCTTTGAGGTCTTACATCGAGGATTGTCCGGTCATGATCTTCGGTTCGGACGGTACGTTGCTGCACGGACATGAGACCGCAAAGATGATTGCGGGAATGAGCAAGGACTTCCGCATGAATTGCTCTTGCGTCTACGGTATCAACCCTGATGAATTCGATTCATCCGACTGGTCTGAATTGCTCGAAGCCGCCCGCATCAACTGGGTGAACGGTATAACACCCGGTCAGAGCTATATCGAATTCGTCAAGGCGGGTGCCAACGTCTAGCGTCATGCCTTCTCTGTAGGCAGAGTGGGGAACGGCAACACGGAGCGTTCCTTAATGCGACGGTCAGGTCACAAGCCCCTGACGAAGGAGGTTAAAGGCAACGGGCGATTAACCACCGCCCACAACCAAAACGGAGTCTACATGCCAACTGACAATAACAACGAGTACGTCGTGGTCAGCAAGTACGACCGCATCCGTGGTGGACTGGACGGTGTCGCCCTGTTCACCAAACCATCAACCATCAAGAACGTCCAGAATATTACGGGCAAGTCCGAAACGTTCGTGGTCGAAACCTGCCGCCACGATGAGCTTGGCGGCGACTTCGTCTTCATCGAGATGATGGACGAAACCGGAGTCGTCCGACTCGCGCTTCCGCCGCGTGTCGCCAACGCCATCGCGTCGCAGCGCGACAGCCTCACCGCACGCCGCCGCAGCGCCGCATCCAAGCGCGTCGCCAAGGCGCGGAAGGATCGCGGCGAGTTGCCGGGGTTCATGAAGAAGAAGAAAGCGTAAGATCGAAACCCGCTGTCGGAGGCAGCGTGGTCGCGGCGTGATGTGCCGCCTGATGAGATCAGCGTCAAGAAGACACTAATCATGAAACCAGTTAAGCGCACTCCGTCCGTGCTCCTCCGAGTTTCTCCATCGCGCATCCGCCACCGTCAGCGAGGAACCGGGCGCGGTCTGCGTTCCACTTGTCGTAATGAACCCAGCAAATCCAGTGCGTATCCGGGTTGCCGTTTGTGCCGATGTGGATCGTGCCCTCTTCGAGGCAGTTGTAGTAACAGCAGTTGTGATCTTTCATCATCTTGTGTACTCGATGCTCGCCTTCAGCGCCTTGCTCTGGCGCTTGGCTTCATTGGGTGCCTGCGTAGCCGCGCTTATGCAGTCTAGGCGGAAACCTGCTGCGGATTCCTTTAGTAGCGAAGTGCCATGACAGGGCGATCCGCCCACAGGCGCGGCAGCACCGTCAGCAGAGAAAGCCCGCCGAACTAATCAGTATGCGCTCCGGCTTGGGCTTATCCACCTTGTGGCGATAGCCCGGTACAGCGTTCATGAACTTGTTGCCCTTCTTCCTCATGCTTCCTCCACATCAAAGCCCTTGGGTGCTGCCGCAGCCTTGGCAACGGGCTGAAGCGCCTGCATCATGCCCTCGCGGAATACCGGGCAGTTGTCCCAGTGCTTCTGGAACCCCTTGGGGTTCTTGCCTGCGCGATGGCAGTGCGGACACACCGGGACATCCTCTTCCGCGTCGTCCATCGCCTTAGCGATAGCAGCCCGTGCTTCAGCTTCCTTGGCGGCGGCATACTCCGGGCGCGGCTCCAGAGGCTTGCGGAGGTTGTTTCTCCACCCGCCCATCTTGGCTATATGTTCCTGCTCACTCTCGTAGCGCTTGTCGTAGCAGGCGTTGCATACCTTCACCCAGCCGCCGATGGAAGGCATGATGTGCTCACCACGGTCAGTCTTCTGGCACTCCGGGCACAGCCTTTCTTTGCGCTCACGTTCAGCCTTGAGCTTGGCTTGCTGGATGGCATTGGCGGCGTCTCGCTTCTTCTGCTCAGCCTCACGCTCCTGATCCTTGCGAATCTCGCGAACGAATGCCTTGTAATCAAACACCCCGCTCTCGCGGCATGTCTCGCAGTTCATGAAGTCGTGGTTGTCGTAGTCGTTCAACAGCGAGGCTGTACTCGACTCCAGCGCCTTGAGGTATTGGGCTGCGTTGCGGATGTAGAGCTTCTTGTCGTCCTTGGTGGCGTACTTGCCGGAACGGTGGGCACGGTTGAACCCGAGAACCAGTTCGGCGGCTTTCACCGCGTACTCATCGGCGCGGGGGAAGAACTCCAAGATGCGGGCGCACAGCGGTAGCTGTTCCCTGACCATGGCGTCTGTCACGTTGGGGGTGATGATGTGCAGCAGTTCAGAAGCGTCGCTCATAGGAGCGTCGTACATCTCCTCGCGGCTCTGGGGGAATTGGTGTTGGGGTTGCTCTTGGTTTTGACTTTGACTTTGGTTTTGTTCTTGGTTCGGTAATACGCCGTCACACCCAGAGAGGTTTTGTTTTTCCGGCGTAGCCGGGACGCACGGGGCGGAAGCGAGCGACGTAGTCGCGAGCGAAACTGGCTTGCTTGCTTTCTCACTACCGCTCGTAAGAGCGGAAGGCTCATCACTCCCAGTGGAACGTGCTTCTCTTGTATCCCCGGTTTGCATCTCAAAATGCAACGCCACTTCGTGTGCATTTTGCAACGCCACTCGTGTGCGTTTTGCAACGCCACTCTTCTTTTTCTCGCGTAGCATTCTGCAACGCGACTCATCGTATTGTTGCAACGCCACTAGGTCGATGTAATACGCCTGTGTCCAATGGTTTCCGGGTTTGTAGAAGTGTTGCGTACCCTTAGGGCAATAGTCGATTCCGCACTCGTGGTTCTCAGCCTTCGGGAGAATGCCCATTTTGGTCAGGTCGTCCATGTTGCGGAAGGCTGTGCTGCGATCTACCCCGGATTTCGCGGCGGTGGTCTCTTTGGCTTCGAAGAAGTTGGTGCCGTCGTTCCGGGCACGGTTGGCGATGGCGGTCAGTACCCGCTTGTACTTGCCGGGAATGCCACGCATCTTCTGGATTTGATCTTGGAGCTTAAAGCCCATAGCGACCTACATCGGTCGCCAGAAAAGTTGTCGAGTTGTGGAATCTAGCGGTCATAGAATTGATCTCCTCTAGTCACGGTTGGTGAACCGCCAGCGTCAGGTGGAAATTTGGGGGCGGGACGCTAGAACCGCCCCCGATGTCTTTACGACACCCACCAATAAGGAATCTGGTAGCTGCCAAATTCCCGCGCCAGCTACGGCACACTCTTCAATACGAAGTTTTGGGCGTGAACTGAATTTGGAATCCTTCATCAGGAACGCATTTGCGCCGATCTGCTCTGGAGCAGCCCCATGAAGCTACCGAGATGTCAGCAAAAAGGAACTTTGAGGCACGACGCGACGTTGGTGCTGATCTGGGAACTGTCGTCAGGACGCATGATCCGGTATCTTTGCGACCATCACGCCGAGGACGCTCGCCCGGTGCCGGATTACATATCCAAATTGATCGACTTGAAGCGAGACGTCGCAGCCGTGGAGGAAGACTAACGGCGGGCTTGCCGCAGACGTTTTCGCCGATCATGTGCTGGCGGTAGTGTCGGGTCACAGAGCCTCCAACACTTCGTCGGTCAGTGCCTTTGCTTTCGCCGCCGTGATGAGACCCCCACTCTGCCACTTGCGAATCACTTGGAGCCTACTGTCGAGGGTCGTGATGCTGACCCGTTGCCTCGTCACTTTGGTCTTCGGTTCAGAGTCCGACGCTATTGGCTCAGACGTAAAGGTGAAACCGCTGGGCGTGTGGTGTACTGTGCGTTTGCTCATAAGGTTGCCGCCTTCGCAGCGAGCCTGCTTGCCGCGATCATCTTCAGCCTCATGGTCTGCGACCTGAGGGAGAAACGTGCGGCTTTTTCCATCCACAAAGGTACCGGGTACTCGGTCAGCGCCGTGACAGGGATCATGCTCGGGTGCGCAACGGTCTTCATCATGCCGAGCGATTCCTTCCACTCATCCTGATGGCGCTTCATGTAATTGAGTCGGACTCTCACGGTCCAATCTCTCAAGTCCGAGTTCCATTCTTCTGACAAATAATCCTCGTCCGGGTAGAGAAGGTCGCGGTCGAGCGAGTTAAGCTCAACACCGATCACGGTGATGTCTGCGCCGTTCGCCGTCCGCTCGCTGATGCGTACCGCGTGCTGCACCGCAAGGTCGTAGCTCGACGTCAGGTAAACGAACTGCGGCATCGACGCCATCTGCAAATACTCGTCGTGGCTTTTCGCCTTACCACGGGGACGCAGACCCTTCTCCATTATTCCGGGCAAGAGCGCCGTGAGCGTCCCGTGGTACAGGGTGATGTTGCGGCGGAAGTTGTACGTGCGGCTCATACAACCTCCTCAGTCTCGGGCGTTAGGTCACGCACTAGCTTTCTCAAAGTCTCTGACCAGTTGGCTGCGACGTACGGGTGCCACTCCGGGTGGTCGTTCCGCAGCGTCGTGAACTTCTCAAAAGCGGCTGTGGCTTCTTCAAGCGTGGCGTCTTTGGGAACGCAACCCAATAGAGCGTTGATCGCGACCTCGGAGGCTTCCTGTGTGATCCACCCGTGGCGAGCATCCTTACGTTCCTCGTACCACTGGAGGATGTTGTATTCGTCATCCAGAGAGCCGTACGCAATGGCTTCCATGGCTGCGTCGCACGCCTTCGCCGCACCGTTAATCTTCGCAACCTGACCTTTTATTTGGCGGGCTGCCTCGCTGGCTCCCATGTCGGACTCAAAGTAGAGGTCGCGATTCGCGTCGATCAGAGCCGCGCCCTCTTTATTGAGGGACTCGATGCGTTCTTCCAACTTCAACACCAGAACCTTCGCATCCTCTTCGTAGTTGCCATGGAACACAAGACGCTTGGCGTTCAAGGTGACGTTGATCGGCAGACTGAAGGTTCCTGCTTCACGAGCCTGCGCCTCGGTCAACTTAACTGTGACCCTCTCTTGTTCGACAGTCTCCGGTTCTGCTGTCTCGGCCATCCGGGCTTCACGCTCTGCCTTCCGTACGTCATCTTCTTTGCGGATGCGGATGCAGTCAGGGCAGGTCACGTCCTCGTCGGCTTTCACAAATAGCTTGCTTCTCTCACGGGGCTTGTTGGGCATCCGATACTCGCAGTATGCGACACGCTTTGCTGTCGTACCTTTGTGTGTGAGACCACGGGCGTGAACGAGCTTCGCTGGTTCCTGCGCCTCTTCTTCTTTGATCAGTTCGACTCCGATGGTTCCGAACCGTTTGCTGCGATCATTTTTGTCGCCCCACAGTTCGGAGATGCCAGCCGGGAGCGCCGTGATCTTGAACTTAACCTTGATCGGTTCATCGTTCTTATCAAGGAAGTCGGAGAAGGTGACGATCTGCCCTTCTATAACTTTGGTTGCTTTGGGTGACTTGATGTCACCCTTCTCACCCGGCTCCAGCGAGTTGACGATCCGCATGATCTGGCGGGCGGCGTTCTTGCCGTCCTTGGCGGTCGGGTTGTACCACGCAGCCCAGTTGTGCAGACCAGTCACCCCGTTGGCGGTTCCGCCAGCTTGAAGGTGT
>Ga0070734_10003784_pt1 | contig 15233 bp, 17 predicted proteins | sample Coa_R1_8_FD_66444 | JGI IMG/M metagenome (GOLD analysis project Ga0070734, IMG submission 66444) | Surface soil microbial communities from Centralia Pennsylvania, which are recovering from an underground coalmine fire - Coalmine... | ecosystem: Environmental > Terrestrial > Soil > Unclassified ...
TTGAGAAATCGGATGTTGCGGCCCATCACGCGGAGATGGGGAATCTGCTTTCGCTCAACCCAAAGATACACCGTCTGCGGGCTGACGCCAAGAAACACGGCGGCTTCGCGCACGCGGAGCGGGACTTCGGCTTGTTTGGACAGTGCGAGCTTGGCCTTCATGCGTCGGCCTCGCGGAGGATGGTCAGCTTTTCCATCGATTCCATCAGGTCTCCCTAATTACTAAGGGAATCCTGCGAGCCGAATCGGGACGCTGTTAGGGGAAAAGTCGGAGCGCGACTTTCTCTCATGCAGAGCGGCGCGGATTCAGAGAGTCTTGCGGCTGCAAAGTGGACGGCATGGCGGCCGGTGGAACGGCGCCCGGCAAATGCCGGGCAGACCCACATTTTTGCCCGGCATCGCAATGTGCTCAGGGCGCAGTTGATACCCTCGAAATGCGAGCGCCATGCCGGGCAATCCCTTTATGTTCCACTAGCGGTCCAACTACCTTCGAACGGTCTGGGACTGCCGCCGAATTGGAAACATTCTGGAAACTTTTTGGAAACTTCGCGGCATGCGCTCCAGAAGTGGAAACTTTCTGTAAACATCTTGGAAAACTTCCGCGCCCTGACTGCCTTGGCAGACAAATGGCGGACACACCCTCGAATCTGTCTGCCCGTCTAACGAATTGGCGCTGCGACAGAAAACGCCACCGCCTGCGACGGCGTGTCAGACATTTCCTTTATGTTCCACTACCGATTTTCGCTGACGTTTGGTGCGGCTGTCGGACTCTGTGAATTGAAACTTTCTGAAACATTCCGAAACCCGAAAGTTTCTGGGTATTTTCTGAAACTTTCCGAAACCAGGCGGCACACTCCGCGGCGCGCAAGCGCGGAGAAAGCGAAGCTATTTTCCGGCGATAAGATCGAGCGGCTATGGGAGTGTTCAGCCTTCACACTCGCGCGTGCTTGCGTCGTGTTGGCTTGGCTTCCGCTCCCGCTTCGGCAATGCCGGACAGGACTACGGGCGCACGGTCGGGAAATTCGGCCACGAGCGAGAGGTTCCCGCCCATCACCTGAACGGTCTTGCGCAGAGTGGAAAGCAGGATATCGCTGCGCTTCTCAAGGCGCGAGACGCTGTCCTGAGTGATGCCAAGGGCCTTTGCCACGCTTACCTGCGTGAGCTTCCGCGCGCGCCGGAGTTCCTGCAGGGTCATCTCTTCCGCGATCAGCTCGGCGGAGCGGGCCTCGACCTTCTTGCGCTGCGCGGAACTCAGCCTGCGGATGATGTCGTTCACATTCCTGGACATGGCTACTTCCTTTCCTTCTTCTTCAACCGGGCAAGATGTGCGTCAAACCTCCGGTCCGCCTTCGCGATGAGCTGCTTATAGAACCGCTTCTCACTGCCGCCGGATTTGTCGCCAGCGACAAGGAGGATTGCCTTGCGCTTCGTGTCGAAGGCGAAGGCCACGCGCCACTCACCATCCGCCGCGCTGAAGCGCAGCTCTTTCATATTGGCGTGGCGGGAATCGTTCAATGTATCGACACGCGGACGCCCCAGTTGCGGCCCGAATTGCTGCAGGAGCCGAGCGTGAGCAAGGATTTCGGTCCGCACATCCTCGGGCAGTCCATTAAACTCTGGCTCGAACTCGTCGCCGATTTCGACGCTCCATCCCACCTCTTGATTATGGCATATAAGTCATATGGATTAAAAATCATATTCAATCCCCAGTCCTCAAACGAGACCAACGGTCAGTCTCGGCACTGAGCATAATGGGAATAACCATGACGAGAGCACTGCCGTTCATCGTTTGCTGGTTTTGTACGCTTGCCCCTAGCCTTGAGGCCGTATCGGTACCAGGTCTCCGGTACCTCGGAGAGGTGGGTCATCTTTGGCCGCCTTTCAGCGCGAGCAACTCTGTCAAATTCGGCCAGATTCAGGTGACCGGCGCGACTGATGGCACATTGCAGCTAGCAGGCCGCGATGACGACCCGGAGACCTTGGACGGCAACGGTACCGGTTGGCAGCGGCGTCGGCTTCACGGACGTTTGGCAAGCAGACTTTGACCGGAATGGGGTCGTCAGGATCTCCTGATTGCAGCCTATTTCCCTCAAAATGGGCGGTGCGTTGATCAGATCACCCTCTCATTCCTTCTGTTCAATGACCACGGCCAACCAGTACCTTGGGTGATCCAGAGTCGCTTGCCGGCAAACAAACGTGAACCTGCGAGGGCAGCGCTGTTTGCCGATTTCGAGCATGATGGCCGGATGCGCCTGGTCGTGACTGACTGTTCGTACAACACGCCGCCCCGATTCGGTGAGGACCGCTCGATCACGGGCATCTACGTGGCGGAACAGTCCTCTTGGAAGTTAGTTCGCCCCGCAAACATCGGCGACTACGTTGCACTTGTGCGACGCAGCTACCGGTTTCAGTCGGGTCATGACGAGTTGCTTCCGGTTGATTCCCAACGCTGGCGCGATCAGGGGAATTCGCTGGATCCACACGGTCCGCCGCCCGTTCAGGTGAAGGCAGTTCTTGCAGCCTCTCCTGAGTGTCGCGGCGTTCGTCTCCCAATGGTGAACGGGCGTGTCCAACGTCTGGAGAACGACCCGTGCGATGTAGATGGGAAAGACCGCATTGAGCTGTCAAATGGGACTGTCTGCATAGGCTGGCCAACTGCAGTTATCGATGGACCGGAGGGGCGTGAGATCGTTGCAGATCACAAGGCCTTACATGCTGCGTTAAAGCGGATCGCTGATGAGCACCGTACTGTTGTCTTCGCCGGCCAAAGGGACCCCGAACGATGCAGCCCGACGATCGTTTGGGCCACGGGGCGTTAGCAACCCGGCTCCGGTCGTCGCCCCGTCCGTCCGTGTTCGCAATGACATTGCAAAAATGCAATAATTCAGCGTGATGGCCCGTTCGCAAAGTAAACGCACGCCGGTTGATGATCTCCACAAGAAGTGGATGAAGAACCCGAAGTATCGGCGCGAATACCAGGCACTGGAGGAGGAGTTCTCACTTGCCGCCGCGCTGATCGAAGCTCGCGCTCGCGCAGGCCTCACTCAGGAGCAGGTGGCGCAGCGCATGAAGACCACGCAGGCCGTCGTCGCACGTCTGGAAGGCGGTGGGACTATGCCTTCGACGCGAACCCTTGAGAAATACGCAAGGGCGACCGGCACGCGGCTCAGAATCAGTTTTGAGCCGGAAGGGGCGCGGCTTTAATAGCTCACTTCCAGATGGTGGTCAGTCGGTCGCTGAGAAAGCGATCGATGCAGTCGTGCCGTTCGGCCTCGGAAAGACGGGCGTTGCAGGTTCGGCTGTAGTCCGCGAACCACTCTGCCTGTTGCCGCCGAATCACTTCTTTGCGTTCTGCGGAGGCGTCCTTGACGGCCATTTTGTAGGAGTTCGCCATCTGGCTGTCTAAGAAAGACAATTCGACATCCTTGCAAATGAGAACCTCCACCGGGGTCGCCGCTTTGGCGCAATCGAAGCTTGGCGGATCGTTCTTGTGGATGGGTTGCCCCACCGCTGCAAAAGAACTTCCTGACCACCGGTATCGAGTCGTTATGGTTCCGGCCGAACAGCAATCACCTTGGCTCTTCTCGGGATCGTTCACTACCAGTACGAGGTTTCCGGCAGTAATCGAAAGACCGCGCAGACCTTGGCTCGCCCTCGACCCGGTCCTCAACCACGCCAGAAGGCGAGGCTTGCCCGAATCTAGCGTAAGCAGGTACACGTACTGCCAATGCGCCGTACCGCCGGTGTGATACGTGAGGACTACCGCCGCAACCGCCGAGTCGATGCCGGTGAGCGCGCCATAATTAACGGAGTCAAAAGTGAGCGACGGGCAAAAGCGTTTGTCGTCCCCGCAATTGTCAGGCATCACGTATCGACCATTGGTCAATGAAACACTGGGCTTCGCTCGGAGTTCCATCCAGCGAAGATCTCCCGGCACACCATCAGTTTCCAGAAGGGGATACGAAACGTTTTTCCAGTCAATATCACGAATTGACCCCGCTGCCGCCCCGGAAGCGACCGCGCAGCAGATAAGGATCAGTACTTCGCGCATCTACTTCCCAGTTTAATCGCTGTAAACGGAGAACGCTTCGCTTGCGGCTGATCACGATCCGCCGAGAGTGCGACGGGCCTTGCGGGCGCTTCGCAGGGCTGCTACAAGGGTGCCACGCCCCTGCTTCTCCACTGTGCCAAAACTGTGTCCGAACCCCATTCGTTTCGTCCGATGAACTTGCTCTTTGAGCGAAAGCAGATTCCCCGGATTGTTGTAACCATTAGGAGTTCGCGAAACGCGATAGACAGCCTGGAACAGATTTCGCTCCCTTGGGCGCAGGGGTTCGGGCGTTCAAATCGCCCCGCCCCGACCAAACCTCCTGCTGATTCAACGGCTCCATATCACCGTTCTCGCGATTAACCGCGGCTCCGTACAACGGAGCCTTTATTTGGCCGCAGCCGCGAACGGAAGATAAGTTGCGATGCGGTCATTCAGCGTGAACTCCATCCCCAGCCCCGGATACGTTTTCAGGACATTGGTTTTCATTTCAGCGGCATCCTTAGAACGCTTGAGATTCGCGTCCCAATCCGCAATGTATTGGTTCATGAACTGGACTGCTCTCATATCGTGGGTCGCACCACGGCCTTCGTGCCCGGGAATCACAATAGAAGGGTTGAGGGCCGTGATCTGATCGATCGTCTTCCGCCAGTTTTCCCGCGCAGCGTCGCGCGGCACCCCGAAGTACACGTGATCGAAGACTATATCGCCGGCCACGACGGCCTTCAAAGAGGGTATATAGACAAAGCTGTTACCGGGACCGTCCGCGCCCTGAACTCCGCCGGTAATCGGGAAATGCTCCCCCTCTAACGTAAGCATCGGCTCGCTGAGTTCCTCGGGCAGGACCGGATCGGGTCCTGGGATATTGTTGCCGTATGTCGGAAACCAAAATTTCTGTCGTGCGGGCCAGCCCGTTTTCGCAGCATTGACGGTCGCGGGTAGCGCCACGATTTTTGCCATCGGGAAGCTCTGCTTCAGCACGGCGAGGCCGAACAAGTGGTCCGGATGAGGATGCGTGCAGTAAATCAGGACGAGGTTCTTTTTGGATTCCAGAATCTCCGCGGCGAGTTTGTGCGCCTCGCTTAAGCTGAATTGCGGGTCGATGACGAGCATATCTTTGTCGCCGAAAATCATCGTGGAGTTTACGTCGTAGCCGGTCTGGCCCCGCCCTGTATGCACCTTGATCTGAAAGTTCGCCGTTTGTGCGCTCAGCGTCGCCGCGAGCATGGTCATTGTCACCACGAATCTGTTCATAAAACTCTCCGCAATTTGCCAATTGACTCGTCGGAGCGGTTATCCTTCTCCCAGGCTCGATCGGGTGCAAACCACTCCTTAGCCTCGTTTGCTCCTTGAAGCCGCCTGCATACAGGCGCAGCCTGATTTTATCCTTGATGGGGATAGGCCTGTCAAGCAAAAAGGAGGTAGATCACGCTGGAACTCTTTTAATGGTAGAGATTTATGCACTCATGCCGTCAGCCGCGCTTTGTTTTTGATATTGCATCAACCTCCATTGGACTTCGCTTAATTGTATGCAAGCAAATCGCCCGCCTGAGAAACCTCCTGCTGATTCGTTTCCACCTACCCGTTACGTTTTCGGCACCCGTTTGCCTGGTTGATAATGGTCTTCGCAGGAACGCGATTGGGCTCGCCGACCGCCGCGCAACGACGCGCCAGAACAGAGGCTGAATCCGACAAGCATCCAATGTATTGGAGGCTGGGATCACCTAAGCTGGTTCCAGCGCCGGCAAGAGAGGAAAAACCATGTCATTACGGCCAATCAGACAAGTCCTTCAACCCAAACCGACGCTCGAGGGTGCGGGGGTGAAACTGCAGCGCGCTTTCGGTTTCGGCAAGACCAAGGATTTCGACCCGTTCCTGCTGTTCGACGATTTCCGGAATGAGAACCCGGAAGATTACCTGGCCGGGTTCCCGTGGCATCCGCACCGCGGCATTGAGACCATCACCTACGTGCTGGCCGGCTCGGTGGAGCATGGCGACAGCCTGGGCAACAAGGGCAAAATGACCGCCGGCGACGTGCAATGGATGACCGCCGGCAGCGGCATCCTGCACCAGGAGATGCCCAAGGGTGACGCGCAGGGGCGCATGCACGGATTTCAGCTCTGGGCCAACCTGCCTGCATCCTTGAAGATGACCGATCCGCGCTATCAGGACGTTCCGTCGAGCGCGATTCCGGAGGTGACCGATGACGACGGCACCCGCGTGCGCGTGGTCTGCGGCGAGTTCTGGGGCAAGAAGGGACCGGTCGAAGGCGTGGCCGCCGATCCGAATTATCTCGATGTTTCCGTGCCGCCGAACAAACACCGGCGGCTGGCGGTAGAGACGACACGCCATGCGTTCGCCTATGTATTCGCGGGCTCGGGCACGTTCCGCGGCGCTTCCGCGCCGCGCGCCGTTCTCACCGAACAGGTGGCGCAGCCGGATACGGAACGCGTGTACGATGTCAAAAACCACTCGCTGGTGCTCTTCGATCGGGGCGACGACGTGTCGGTACAAGCCGGACCCGAGGGCATTCGGTTCCTGCTCGTATCGGGCAAACCGATCGAGGAGCCGGTAGCCTGGTACGGCCCGATCGTGATGAACACGCAAGAGGAACTCCGGCAGGCCATGACGGAGCTGAACAACGGCACGTTCATCAAACACGCTTGACTGCCTATGCGGGGCCGCGGCTAAGCACCTTCCACAGCAAGAGCAGCGAGCCCGCCGCAAAACCTGCCGCGGCCTGATACTCCTGGTTCTTCATATATAACGACCAGCGAAAGGGCGCTCCCGAGTCCGCGGGGCGCCACCGCGGCCATAACCCGGGCACCGCGGCCGCATATGCCGCGTAGCCGGGAAACAGCTTGCGTAGATGCTGCTCTTCATTTTGGATCACCGGCAGGTAGACCAGCAGGAAGACGGCCGCGAACAGCCCCGCGAGGCCGGGACTGCGGGACGCCAGCGCCAGTCCGCCCGCCACCACAAGCGTCCCCAGGTACAGCGGATTGCGTGTGTACGCATACGGGCCGCCGGTGGCCAGCCGCTCGTTCTTGGCCAGACAACCGGCAGCCCAGGCGCGTAAGAGGAGCCCGAGCAGCGCGACCGGCAGGCCCGCGGCCAGAGAGCGCGCGGTCGGCCGCGAAAACCACCCAAACGCGGCTACCAGCAGGAAGCCGCAGGGGACGCGCAGCCGCGCAACAGCATCGGCATAGCGCTTTGGAAAAACCGGCATTAGCCCAGACAGCCAGCCGAGCGATGGCGTTGCCGCAAGACCGAACGCAACGCTTCGAACACCTGGTCCGGGGAGATGCGCGCCATGCTCTCGTCAACCACAGAGCCGCGCTTGTAGCTGGTAACGGCGTCCGGGCAGCGCAGCACTTGCAACGAATCGCCGTAGGGACCGTTACGCGCGGGGTCTGTGGGACCGTAGATCGCGACTCCCGGCTTCGCCAGAGCGGCCGCGACATGCAGAGGCCCGCTGTCCACACCCACCACGGCCGCGGCGCGGCGGGTCGCGTAAATCAATCCGGCAAGGCCGGACGAATGCGGAACCGCGTCGTCCACGGCACGGAACATCGACTGAGCCGAATCCGGACCATCGAGCACCAGGGGTACGCCCAGATCCCGCTGGAGCAAACGCCCCAGCGCCTGATAATTTTCGAGAGGCCACTGCTTGGCGCGCCAGCCTGCCAGCGGCGAGGCCAATACAAAATCGCCCGGTGGCAGCGGCGACTCCGGCCGCCCCGGCGGCAGCGGGAATTTGTGGACGGCATTGGCCGCCCCGGCGGCAGCCGCCAGGTCCAGGTTCCGGTCCACCACGTGTGCCGCGCGGCTGACGGTCTTATTCGAATAAAACAGGGCTGCGGCGCGCTCGCGGACCTGGCTTTGATGAAATCCGAAAATGCGCTCCGGCCGCGCGGCCGAGGCCACCAGAGCCGATTTCAATAATCCCTGAAAATCGACCGCGAATTCGTAGCGGCAGGAGCGAATCTCGCGCCAGGTGTCCAGCAGGCCCGCCGGCCCTTCCCGTCTCAAGAACAACAGGCGATCTACAAACGGGTTCTCTTCCAACAGCGGCGCCCAGCGCGGCTCCACGACCCAGGTGAGCACGCTTGCCGGAAAACTATGCTTGAGCGATGCCACGGCGGGTAGAGCGTGAATGATGTCGCCCATCGCGCCGAGCCGGACAATCAGCATCCGGCGGCTATTCGTGGTGCCTCCGTTGAACATCTTCAATCAACCGCCGCTTGCGGCCGACGTCCGCCGCTTCCAGGCGCACGATTTCCGCGGGCCGCAGGCGCTCGATGAATCCGTCGAGTTCGTCATGGGTGGCAGTCACCACGTAGTCTACCATGCGTAATGCGGCTACTAGCTCTGCCCGTGACTGATCGTCTATCAGTTCTCCGGCATACGTCACGACCGCCACCAGGAGCTTGCGGTTGCCGGTACGCTCGCGTACCTGTTGCAGCGCGCGCGGGTGTTCGGCGCGCAGCACGTCGAAGTAGCCGGTGACCAGCGTCAGAGGGCCTGGAAGGTTCTCGGCGGCGGCCCGGGTCAGGATTTTGTTTCGTGTGTCCACTCCGGGACGCATTCCTCCCACACCTGGAAAGCGGCGGCGGCCACCTGCGCGGCGGTGACCCGGGTCATGCAGCGGTGATCGATCGGGCACTCGCGCAGCAGACAGGGACTGCACTCGGCGTGCGCGCGCACCACGCGCGCCGTCGGACCGGTGGGACCGGTGGTGGTGTCGTCGGTCGCTCCGAAGACCGCCACCGTGGGAACGCCGAGCGCCGACGCGACGTGCATCGCGCCCGAATCGTTGGTCAAAAACAGCCGGCACGCCGACGCCAGCTCGATGAACTCGCGCAGGCTGGTTTCACCCGCGAGATTGCGGCCGTTGCTTTCGGCCGCGACGCGCGCGCACAATTCACGTTCGGATCGCGCGCCGAAAACCAGGACAGGACCGGAGAGCGTCCGCGCGGTTTCAGCAAAACGTTCCGGCAGCCAGCGCTTGGCAGATCCGTACGCGGCGCCGGGGCTGATACCAATCACCGGACCCGCGATTCCCCACTCGGCCAGCCGGCGCAGGCCTGCCTTCCGAGCGGCGGGGATGGCATCGAGCCGGATCGCCGATGTCTCCGGAAAATGCTCCATCAGGCCGGCGCGCCGCAATAGTTCCAGGTAATAGAAGCGCTCGTGGCGCGGGATCTCGCCCGGTTCGGGTACCGGGATAGCGCGCGTGAGTAACCATCGGCGCGCGTCGCGGCTATACCCGATGCGTTCGGGAATCCCCGCCATCCACGTCATTAGTGCGGCGTCGAACGCGTTCTGGAGCAGGAGGGCGCAATCGAAACGATGCGTTCGCAGGCCGGCTGCGAAGGCGCGCCTGGAGGAAAAACCTCGCGCGCTATATGGGATCACTTCGTCAATGCAGCTCTCACGGTCGTACAACTCAGCCACCGAGGGGCGAGCCACTACTGCGATGTGCGCGTGCGGAAAGATGTGGCGAATAGCGCGCAGGGCCGGCAGCGACATGACGGCATCCCCCAGCCAATTCGTGGCGCGCACCAACACCTTCGAAACCGATGATGGATTGAACCCCATCGTTTCATAGAATAACAGTGCGCATGTGCGGATCCTGCTAGCGGTCTACACGCCGGTCGCCAGCAGCGCGCCCCAGTGGAAACCGGCTCCGAAAACCGCAAACACCACAGGTTCTCCGGCGCGAAATCCGGCGCCGGCCTGCCACTCCGCTGCCGCAATGAACAGTGAGGCCGAGGACGTGTTGCCATACTGGCGGATATTGGAAAAGACGCGCTCCCCGGGAACGCGCAGGGCGCGCGCTACGCCATCCATCAGATTCTGATTGGCCTGGTGCATGAGAAAGCTGGAAACCGCAGCGGGCGCGAGCTGATTGCGTTCGAGCAGCTCGGTGATGACGCGGGGCAGCTTGCGCGACGCATGCAGGATGACGGCGCGGCCATCCATGGAAAACGTCCCATCTGTCCCGAGGCTTAGGGCGCTAGTGTAGGCGCCATCGGAATGAAGGATGTGGTCGAGGATGCGGGCCGGACCGCGATCGCGCGAGATCAGACAAGCGCCGGCGCCATCGCCGAAAAGGATCGCCAGGTTGCGGTCCGGCGGGTCACGCGGAAGAAGGCTCGACATCTTTTCGGCGGCGATCACCAGGACAACTCCGTAGGCGGCCGCTAAAGCATCGGCCAGGACCATGCCGATTAGCGAGCCGGCGCTTGCCGCCGGCACATCGAGCGCGGGCGCCTGGTCGAGGCCAAGCCGCTGCGCGATCTCGGCGGCGGGACCAGGAAACCGGCGCGGCTCCGAGCCGCTGGAAACAATCACTAGACGCACATCGCTCGCCGCCCGCCCGGCGCGCGCCAGGCAATCTCCGGCCGCCCGCGCCGCCAGGTCCGCGATGCTCTCTGTTTCGGTGGCGTAGCGGCGTTCGGCGATCCCGGAGGCCTGCTGGATCCATGCCGAATCGCAGCCGAGCCGCGCAGCCAATTCGTCGTTAGAGACGGCCCGGGCGGGCAGGTAAGCGCCGAACGCCTCGATATAGGCCATCGCTAGAGCTTTGAGCTGACGTATTCTTCGATCCGCGCCAAGGTCTCAAACTGCCGCGGGTTCAGATCCGAATCCGGAATCCGGATGCCAAACGTCTCCTCGATCGCGCTCACCATCTGCGGCAGAACAAACGAATCGAGCAGGCCGGAATCGAACAGCGACTCGGTGGCGGCGGGATCACGCTCTTCGCTGGCGAATTGTTTGACGATGTGGCGTATCTTCTCCCCGATTTCGGGCGTACTTTTGCCGGCGCTTTGCGTCATCTCTTCAACTATACGCAATGAGCGCCACCCTCGCGCTATGCTATTGGCTTGACGCCGCGTCCCAATCCGGAGGAGCCGCCCGCGCCACCGCGCGTTTCAGTAGTGGTGGTCTCGTGCAATCGTGCCGGCCGCCTGCGTGCCTGTTTGGAATCGATCGAAAAATCGCAAGGGCGCGAGCGGCTGCAGGTTATCGTGGTCGATAACGGCTCGCGCGACGGCAGCGCGCAATTGGAAGACGATTTTCCCAAAATTCAGTTTGCGAAACTGCCGAAGAATTTTGGACTCACCAAGGCCATGAACATCGGGTGGCGCGCCGCCGAGGCCGATTACATTTTCTTCCTGCACGAAGATACCGAAGTGGAACCGGAGGCAATCGAACGGCTGGCGGCGGTACTCGATGCGACCACGGAGGCTTCCGGCGTTTGTCCGCTGCTGGTGAATGAACAAGGCGGCCCGGCCCCGCAACTCGGCAGTCTGCCGCCCGACGGGCAGTGGTTGCCCGCCGAACCCTCGGGCGACGAGCCAATCCCGGTCTCGTATCCCCGCGGGGCTGCGCTGATGGTGCGGGCTTTCGTGATCAAATCGACGCGGCACATTGACGAACGCTACGGCCAATTCGGCAGCGATGCCGATCTCGCCGCCCAAATACGCCGCGGCGGGCGCAAAATCCTGATGGTGCCCGCCGCCCGGGTCCGCCATTACGGAGGGGGCCGCGATTCCGCCCTGCTCCGGGCTGATTTTTCGATGGGTCGCGCGGCATACTTGAGCAAATATCACGGATTTTCCAAAGGCATCCAGGCCCGCCTCGGCGCGTTTTTCGCCGCCCTGGCCGGGTTCCGGTTCGGCGAACTGCGCTATCTCACGGCCGGCCAGAAAGTTGACGGAACCCAGCAGTAGGGTTGCCGGGGGTTATGACTCCTCCTGCAACCTTTGATATCTGGTCTTCGTTACCGGTTCACGGGTACCATGGCCCCATGGAAAGTCTGCTGTGGATCCTGCTGCCCGGCTTTGTGGCCGTGGCCTCGGGTCTGCTGGCATGGTTCGTGATGCAGTCGCGGATGGAAGTGGCGTTGGCGCGCGAACGGGAGATGCTGGCCCAGGAGCGGGGCTCGATCGAAGCCGAACGAGCAGCCCTCGAGTCGCAGCTCGGTACCGCCATCCACGCCGCTGAAGAAGGCGCCAAGCGCGCGGCCCTCGACAACTTTCTAGGCGACCTGCGGGTCGAACAGCGCCACTACACCCGCGAAAACCGCATGCTGCTGCAGAATCGCAAAAGCCTGGTGATCCAGGAGCGCATGTACTTCCGCAATATTCCCCTTTCCGACTGGATCGAGCACGAAATCGTGGTCGACGACGGCGCCGACGTCACGCGCATGCTGCAGGACCTGACCGTGTTTGACAAAGGCGTGGTCAGCATCGAAGATGTCCCCCGCCAGCGCAAAGCCCTCGCCTGATCCTGCGCTCGCAATTCCGTGCCAAAATAGTCGCATATGCGGCGAATTCAAGTGATGATTTGTGCGGCGGCCCTGGCTGCCGGGTCCGGCTCGGCTTTCGCGGCTGGCAGCGCGGCTAAAGGGAAGGAAGTATTCGATCAGTGCTCGGTTTGCCATAACGCCGATAGCGACGAAAAGAAGATCGGCCCGGGACTGAAGGGATTGTTCAAGAAAGACAAGATGGCGAACGGAAAGGCGGTCAACGAGGCCAACGTCCGTAATCAGATCAACGACGGCGGCAACGGCATGCCGGCCTACAAAGACATCTTGAGCGATCAGGAAAAGGAAGACCTGATCGCGTATCTGAAGACGCTTTAACCCCGGCAGGTGTTCGTTGGGCCGGCGGCAAGACCACCGGCGCTGCCCTATTTCAGAATCTCGAGCGCCTTCTTGACCAGCGGATCGTCCTCGAGTTTCTTTTGGGGCTGCGGCTTTTGGTCCTGCGCCGGCAAGGGCTCGCCGTTCTCATCCACCTCGGGAGCAAGTTCCGCTTCCGCTACCTGGTTCGCCGGCATCACGCCGTTATCCTGGATGGACTTTCCATCCGGCGCGTAATACTTAGCCACCGAGAGAATGATCGCAGCACCATCGTCCATCGTAATCGCTCGTCGCATCGATGCGTCGCCATAGGTGCGTTCGCCGACGAGTTGCGCCCGCTTGTTGTCTTGCAACGCGGCCGCCACCACCTCGGCGCCGTCCGCAGTACCCCGGTTCGTCAGCACAACCATCGGAAGGGTAGTAATGGCCTTGGCGGCCTCCGCATCGAAATTCTGGCGCGGTACCCGCTGCCCCTGCAGATACGTGATCCGGCCTTTGTTGAGGAACAGGTTGGCGAATGCGATACCGTCCTGGGGAGTGCCCAGCGCCGTATTTCGGAGATCCAGAATCAGCTTCTCCGCCCCGCCCTTCTGGACCTTCTCGATATCCGCGGAAGTCTCGCGCAGGCTAGCGGACGAGAGAACTCCAGGCTTCACATAGGCTACCTGCCCGGGGAGCATCTGGTTATCAACAGCCGGCGGTGTGACATTCGCCCTCGTGAGCGTAACCATGCTGGGGTCGGGGCGCTGTACGCGCACTACGCTCAGCTCGATCGTGGTGCCGGGATCGCCCTGCAACAGCATATTCGCATAGGCCAGGGGCATGTCGCGCGTCGCAATCCCCTTGATGCTCTCGATCATGTCGTTGGTCGACAGGCCCGCCTTGGCCGCCGGAGAGCCCGGGATCACGCCCACCACACCTACATAGCCGAATTTTTTCGAAAGAATCAGCCCGACGTCCGCTCTCTGCGCGTCGCGGTTTTTCAAGTAATCCTTGTACTGCTCGGCGTTGAGATAACTGGCGAACGGGTCTATCGCCTCCAGCATGCCGTTCAAGGCCCCGAGCGTGACGCTCTTCATATCCGGCTCTTCAACGTACTCGCTCTTGATGCGCGATACGACATCGGTGAAGACGCCGATATGCTTGTAGGTGTCGTCCGAAGACGCGCTCTGCCCCAACATGCTCCCGATCAGGAGCAGGACCGTGAGGCACGTGGACGCGCTCACTACAATGAATTTGAAACGGCTGTTCATAAGGAAAAAAGCTCCGGAGGTATGCCCTCTGTCCATTATACAGCGGCCCGCGGACAGGCCCTTCCGTTAACATTGGACGGCCTGGGGGACAGTTTGGTGACGGCTTATTTCCAGTTCATCCGGTCGCGAAGGCCTGTGATATGGGCCACGTGATGCCGGCAATGCCAGCCGTAAGAAGCCAGATAGGTGTCGATCCTCATCACCCCCAGCTCGGGGTGGCTCAGCCGGCGGGCGAAATCGCCGTCGGACAGGGATCGGAGCAGCACGACCCACCGCCGATGGAGGGCGTCGATTAACTGAAGTGATACTTCAGCCGGTTCGGCCGCGTCCTTCAGCTCAGCCCATTTTTTTTCGTCGTAGGGCTTGATGACGGGTTCTTCCTCCGTGAGCGCCAGCCGGAATCGTATGAATCCGTTCATGTGGCTGTCGGCCAAGTGATGGACCACCTGGCGCACAGTCCAGCCGCCCGGGCGGTAGGGCGTATCGAGCTGCGCGTCGCTGAAACCGCGCACAGCCTCGCGCACCCGGGTAGGGAGAGCCGCGAGATCCTCGATGTAGCGCCCCCGCATCTCGCGAGTGACCGCCTGGGGGTATTCGCACTTGCCGACCGGATAGGCGAGGTCCATAGGGCAAATTGTAAACGGACTGGCGGCGAAAACGGCTGGGCGGACGTTAGCTTACGGTAAGGGCGGGTTTCCATAGAGCCAGTCGAAGTACTCGAAATCGTCGGCCGCGCGTCTGCCAAGTAGTTCATTCCGCAGGGTCCGCCCGACGCCGTCCACGTGCTTCAAGTCCCCGAAAAAGCGGGCAGCCGCCTGCACGCGCGCGGTCCGCGGAATCCGGCGCCCCTGGTAAGCACCCAATGCGCGAGTCGGGTCGCCGGGAAACTCCGCAAAGCATTCGCCCAAACAAACCGCGTCCTCGAGCGCCTGGCAGGCACCCTGGGCGATGTATTGCAGCATTGGATGCGCGGCGTCACCGAGCAGCGTAATGCGATGGCGCGTCCAGTTCGGGATCGGGAGACGGTCGAACATCGGCCAGCGGCGGTCACGGCCGATCTTCTTGACGGCCGTCCGCACCCGCTCGCAAAGTTTTCCGTAATGTTCGTCGAGTTCTTCTACCGTGCCCCAATCGTCGGAATCGGCCCGATAGCGCCGGCTGCGAAACACGGCCACCTGATTGAACAGCCTGCCGGCCTTCACCACATACTGGACGAAGTGCATATCCGGCCCAACCCAGATCGTCATATTTTCCAGGTCGCAGCCTGGCGGCGCTTCCGA
>Ga0070734_10003785_pt1 | contig 15233 bp, 15 predicted proteins | sample Coa_R1_8_FD_66444 | JGI IMG/M metagenome (GOLD analysis project Ga0070734, IMG submission 66444) | Surface soil microbial communities from Centralia Pennsylvania, which are recovering from an underground coalmine fire - Coalmine... | ecosystem: Environmental > Terrestrial > Soil > Unclassified ...
AGACGTGGGCAATAGGATATGCTGCCTGGACGACCAGGCGTTCTCCCCGGTGTGCAGCCGCCGCAGTAACAACTCCATGGCGCGCCTCCCGATCTGCTCGAAAGGCTGCTGCACCGTCGTGAGCCGGGCGGAGCGCGGCGAAAAGCGGTCGATATCGTCGAACCCGGCGACGCTCAGATCCTCCGGCACACGCAGCCCCTTGCTCTCTATCGCTCCGATCAGGCCATAGGCAATCGTGTCATTGTTGGCAAACACGGCCGTCGCCGGATCTTTGAGGCCCAGGAAGTAGTCCACCGGTCGGACCTGGGTCTGGCCATTCAGGATATAGATCAGCTCCGGATCATGCAGTCCACGCCTCCGGAGGGCCTCCTGATAGCCGATACACCGGTCCTGCGTTGTGGTCGTAAAACCAGCCTCATTGACGGTCAGGTATCCGATCCGCCTATGACCGAGATCGAGCAGGTGTTCCACAATCTCCTGCGCGGCGTGCTGATTGTCGATGCCGACAAAGTCCCCGTCTATATCGGGTGAGTGCCTGTCAACGAAGACAACCGGGATATTGTGTTCACGCAGCCGCAGAATGTCGGGAAGCGTCTGCCCTACATTCATAGACCAGAGGATAACGCCTGCAACCTCATCGGCCAGCGCCGTTTGTAAGGCGATACGCTCCTCTTCGATATTGATGGTAGGGGTTTCGCCATAGTTGTCGAACACTGCCAGGCGATAAGGGGTCTCCTGGTGTCGCAACACACGGTTAATGCCCCGAAGGATCATCAGCGCCGAAGCGAACTTCGTATGCTGCGGCATGATGGTCATGATAACTTTGGATTGATTGGAACGCCGCCTGGATGCCATCGGCATCGGCGGCAGCGCATCTGCGATCCACGGGCGTCGTCCTGGCTGGCGTACAATCAACGATTGCTCGGCGAGACCGGTGAGAGCCGCCCGTACCACCGCGCGTGGTACGTCGAATTCCGCAGCCAGTTCGCGCTCGCTTGGCAGCCAACTGCCAGGCTGATAATGTCCTTGATGGATACGTCCAACCAACTCCTTGAGCACCGTTTGCACGGCTGGATCGCGTTGTTTTATCAAAGAACACCTCTTGGAACCAAAATGGACCAGGTGTGACCATACTATAACATAGTCACTGGCCGATGTCAACGTGTAAAGCGCCTATTTTGCGCTTTTTTTTGTGAGTAATTTCCGTCTTTCCTATGGAAACGTACCTACTTCGATGGATGGAAACGTAGCTACATCGACGGAATGTTGGAAGCAAGGGTCTGAACGAACCGCACGCGCCCCTCTGTTGTTCAAGAGACCCGAATGTGTCGCCGGGATAGCTGCCAGGTTGTTGCTGCTCTATACGAGCCTGATTTGCGCATGGAAGTGCTTCCCATGATAGAGCCTATCACTATCTAATACGTGTGCCGGGGCGGGAGAGAAACAGCTTTTTCGCAAGGCCGGCAGGCTCCGCTGTATCGCATGGAAACCAGGGTTCTCCGGGCATGATCACAACGCTTCTCCCGACCGCTGGCGTATGTCTGTTTTGGTCCGATTTGGTCATGGACAGAGCCTTCCTAAGATTAGACACAAACGAGCCGTGCAGGAACCGGAAAATTTCATGTACGGCGAAATTTTTTTGTGTTTTTCAGGGGTGGATATGGAAAAAATCAGGAAGAAATACCGGGCAACATGGCAGAAAACCTCCTATTTGTCGCAGGACGTCTGCGCCGTGCAATTTAGAGAACAAAATATCGAAATCCCCGTCATGTTATCAGTATTTGGACGCAGACAGCCGACAATAAAAACGCGCTGCTTGAAATGCGCCATACGAGCCCCTAATAACCTGAACAGAGCCTGGAAATCGCAGGTGATCGAAAGCGGAGACTACCATGAAGATCGCGAAAGAGTCCTGGGTAATAATGGCAATCGGCCTGGCCGATCTGATTACAACGATTATCTTTATCCAAAATCATGGCGCGGAAGAGGCGAACCCCTTGTTCCGGCGCTACTGGGAGATGGGCTTGATGGCCTTTATCTTCGCGAAACTGGCTCTGTTGGTCGGCCCCTTGTGGGTGCTGGAGTGGGCGCGTAAGCGTAACCCGGCGTTTGTCTCCTGGGCGTTGCGCAGCGCCATTGCGGGATATCTCATCATGTACGGCATCGGCTTTATCCGTTTGAATAGCCCGGCAGCCCATGCCGATGAGATGGCGTCCATGAGCACGGCCCCGCCTAACCGAACGATGCTTCTGGTTTATAAGCATCAGATGAGCATGATGCATCCCCATGGACTGCATGGCGCGGGAGATAAATTTGGTTCGTTCACCGATTTCGCAACGGGTCCGGCCATGCGGTACGAGCCGCATTCACAGCCGCCGACAGCAGGTCCGTTCTCCGCGCCCGCGTCGGATGCCGGCAACCTATCCGGGATGCCGACGTCCCTCACGGATTAAATCGGTTCAGACATTCCGGACGCCCCCTGAAATTCAGCCCCGCGCCTGGCTCCCTCGGTAACCAGGCAGGGGGCTGTTCTTATCGCAGCCCTCCACTGACGCCCAGTACCTGCCCGGTGATCCAGCGGGCGTCATCGGAAGCCAGAAAGGCGACCACATCGGCAATATCTTCCGGCGTCCCCAGGCGGCCCAGCGCCGTGTTGGCGACCATCGCCTGCTGGATGGGGACCGGAATGACGGCATCCAGCATCTCCGTAGCGGTCAGGCCCGGTGCGACGGCGTTGACGGTGATGCCGCGCGCGCCCAACTCCGCGGCATGGCTTTTCGTCAGGGCTTCGACCGCCGCCTTGGTGGCGCTATAGACGGAAGTACGCGGAGGGGCCGCCTTGGCCGCCCCGGACGTGATGTTGACGATGCGCCCTCCCTCGCCGAGATGCTGCGCCGCCTCCTGCGTGGCAAAGAGCAGTCCGCGCACATTGGTATCGAACAGGTGGGCATAGTGGGCCTCCGTGATCTCCTCCAGCGGCAGAAACTCCGACACCCCGGCATTGTTGACCAGAATATCCAGCCGGCCATACGCCTCCAATGTCTCCGAAATCAGGCGGCGCGCCTGGTCTATGTGCGCCAGGTTCGCCTGGACTGCCTCCGCCTCGCCGCCCGCTGCTTCGATCTCCGCGACGACCTGCGCCCCGGCCTCCGCCCGCCGGCTGTAGTTGACGATGACAATCGCGCCATCCTTCGCCAGGCGCTTGGCAATCGCCGCCCCGATCCCCCGCGATCCCCCGGTGACAATCGCCACCTTCCCCGCCAGTTTGCTCATTCCCTTCTCTCTTTCGTTACCAACTCAGCGCCTCCGGCGCCTTCTCAAACAGAGCGTTTAGATGAGGGATACTGTTCCTCTGTCGCTTTATCTCTTCCCAAACCGTTGTGTGTCCCAAGTTTTGTACGGCTGCTCTCAGATTTTCTAAATGATCTTGATCTCCATCTGTTTTCGCATGGATATATTTGTGCAGAAGGGCATCGTAGGCCTGAAACGCAGCCTTTCTTATTTGGAGCAAGGCTGGGCGCTTATTCAAACGTAGAACCTCAATAGTGTACTCGGCCCGTTGATAGGCTACGGTTCTTTTTTCGGCCAGAGGTTTGAACTCGAAAGTGCCCCATAGATCAAGAAACAGAAATTCCAACGGATTTTCTTTGCGAGGATTGATAAGGACCGGGTCGCCGACTTCAGGTTCGATGATCGGAGCGCCTTCCTGGCGGCTGATTTCCATCAACCATCCGGTTGCATTCGAGAACACAGCATAACGATTGCTTTTGGGACCATTGCATGGACCACAGGCGTAGAGGAAGTTTTCCCAAGCAAACACCAATTCCGGATAGATGTCTTTCGGCTGAAAGTGATCTATCTCATCGGCCATATTGTCTTCGCAATAGACGCATCGTCCTGTGCCTGGGCACATTTTTTGGAGAGTGTCGCGTATAACGGCGAAGGTTGCTTTGCCGCTCCGCTGGCGTTTTGGAAACCACTCCTTTGCCGCAGCAACTCGTTGCGCGTAGTCGGGAAGAGTATCAATGGCATCCTGATATCGTTTAAGTTGTTGGAGGGCCTTTGCAGGCAATGGTTCCACACGCAAGCGTATCACTGCAAGGTCCTGTCATGCCAATTATTTCATGGTGTAGGCTGCGATGGGCAGGCTGGCGCGAAGTCTGAGTTGCTCCTCACGCTCCTCCTCTGAAAGTGGCTCTCGAAGTGCTTTTATATTAAGTTCGGCGAGACGATCTAACATCACTTCTCCCTCAGCAGAGCGGGAAATAGCGCCAAAAAGCTCAGTGCTATATGCTTCCAGAACATCGCCGTACAAAAGACGATCTAGTGCGACCCCCGTTACCATTTTGCCGCGTTCGTCCGTGCCCGGTTGGGGCAGGCGATAGACCGAACCGACCGTTGCTGCTTGACAGACGAGAGGGCTATGCGTAGCCACAAGGAACTGCATTTGAGGAAAGTGCGTTCGAAACCAGACGCCGACTTGCTGTTGCCAGGTGGGGTGTAGGTGAGCGTCTATCTCGTCGATCAATACAACTCCAGGTACGGCAACTTTCGTCGGATCGTTTTGGTCGAAAACCTTGTCAGCCCCATAAGCGAGCGACAGTTGCCGAAAGAGTTCCAATGTAAGGCTCAAAATAGCGCGATAACCGTCGCTCAGTTCTTCTATTGCCACCGAGTATCCATTGCCCTCTTGAAATTCTACGAGATCCGATGTGACTTCTCCCATCTGTACCCCATAGGGTAGAAAATCTGTCTGATTAATAAAATTTTTGATTGCATCAAGTAATTTGCCTGCCGGACTATTTTTATCTTCCAGTTGTTTGAAGCGCAAATCAATAAGCCAATCCACGCCGGTAATGAGATTCACTCCCTCTTCAAACAAAGTTAGATGAGACCCAAGCCTTGGGAAGGAAAACAATCGAGCAGTTTCCGAACTACCATAAAAACGTCGATAGGGGCCATAGCCGGCACTAAACCAACCGGAAAAGCCATTCCATAGATGATTGTCTGGATCGCTTTTGGTTTTGGTTGAAGCTTTCAGGATTTCAACCTGCTGCCTATCAGTGGGCGCTTCGATTTTAATTGCTGCTGAAAGAGTGGATTTTTCAGCGTCTTCAGAGTTCAAAATCTCATCATATTGGTTATCACGTATCAACTCCAGGCTGACTTGAGCAGTCTTTTCTCCCCTGTGAAGCCAATACTTCCATTCAAAAGGGAGCATCCTCGCTTCTCTTGGACCGACAAGAGCGAGGGCTGTAGAAAACAGGAAAGCGGATTTGCCGGAGCCGTTGTCGCCAAGGATGACGTGCCAGCCTGGGAGTTGGTCAGCAGGAGCTTCCCAGACCAACTCGCGAATGCCACGAATATTTTTGAGAGTAATGCGTTTGAGGTACATGGTTCTTTTCCTCAATGTGAGGATTGAATTCGCTTTGTGGAGATGAATACACGAGGTTAAAACCTCGTGCTGAGATACGAAACCCGCCTTCGCGGGTTCAAACTCCACTTTCAATTCTGAGCTTGGAGTCCGCGAAGGCGGACTTTGTGTTTCAGAACGGCGTTTTAACGCCGTCCATAAACCCTCTTACAGAAACACTGAGAAGAAAGTTTCAAAGAAGGCGTTAGGGTCTACCGTTTTGGCGACAGTATGTGGCGCATCCTGGCTCCCGGAGGCCGAGAAGAGAGTTGTTCCGCCCTTCGCATGGTCGGGGTCTACCAGGGCGTTTACCTGGCCGGTCTCGTAGGCGCAGAGTTCGGGATGGAAGAGCAGGGCTGCCGCCAGGGGGTCGTGGAAGGTGATGGCGTTGGTGTGCTGGAACCAGACCTCCGCCATTTCGAGCGCCACATCGAGGGGAGACGGCTTGAACCGCGCGCGTACCGCCTCCGTGGGCAGTTTGCAGGGGAGGGTCACATCCAGGCCGACGCTGAGATGGTCGGGGGCGTTGGCCGCATAGACCATAGCGGTGGCGACGCTGTCCACCTTGCAGTTCCACTCGTTATAGATCGGGTCGGCATAGAAGACGCCCGCCATGCTGACCAGCCGCTTGAGCAGCGAGGGAATTTCGGGATCGAGCGCAAAGAGCAGGGCCGCATTGGTGTAGGGTCCGATAGTGAGCAGGGTGATCTCGCCGGGACGGCTGCGGATGGTCTGCCGGAGGAACTCCACGGCCGTATTGGAGGGCCAGTCGGTGCGCTGCGCACGCGAGTGTATGGCCGCGAACTGCGGAACGTTGGGCTGACCCGGCCCATAGAGCAGCGGCCTCGACGCGCCGCAGTGGATGGGAATATCTGCACGCCCTGCCGCCCGACAGAGGACTTCGGCGCAGGCGGCGCGCTGCGCCACGTCGCCGGTTACGGTGGTGATGCCGAGCAGCTCGCAGCGCGGCTGGCGCAGCAGGTAGGAGAGCGCGACGGCGTCGTCAATATCGCTGCCTATGTCGGTGTCGAGGATCACAGGGAGGGTGTCCGCCATTCGTTGGCCCTTTCGCGCAACTATTTCGTTGCAAATTGGCTTGCGTCTTCGCGATAGGCGCGGAGGACCGTTGACGCGTCACCATCCATACGAATGACGCCTTTATTCAGCCAGATAATTCGGTTTGCTACGCGCTCCACCACATCCAGATCGTGCGAGACGAACAGGATCGTCTTGCCCTGCGCCTGCAGCTTGGCGATCAGGCGATAGCACTTGTTCTGAAACGCCTCATCGCCGACCGCCAGCACTTCATCCACCAGCAGAATGTCCGGGTCGGTATGCACCGCGATGGAGAAGCCGAGCCGGAGTTTCGCGCCATCGTTCCAACCCCGCACCGCCGTATCCACCTTGGTCTCCAACTCCGCAAAGGCGATGATCTCCTGCTTGCGGTCCTGGATCATCTTGCGGCTCATGCCCAGCACGGCCCCATAGAAATCGATGTTCTCCAGGCCCGTCAGATCAGGGTGGAAACCAGCTTCCAGGGCCAGCAGCGGTGCGATACGGGCCGGGCCGCCCTCGGGATTGTAGAGCATGGCTGAGCCGGAGGTCACTCGGTAGACGCGGGCCAGAATGCCCAGCAGGGTGGATTTGCCCGAGCCGTTGCGCCCGATGACCGCAACCGTCTGTCCATGAGGTACGGAAAAAGAGATGTCATCGAGGGCCGTGTAGTGTTCGACGCGCTTCTGTTCCCCTCCTTTGCCCAGGAGGCTCAGAAGGCCGCGCTTGAGCGCTCCCAGAGTGTCGCTCTTCAGCGAGCCTTTCCGATGTATCCAGGTGAACTGCTTGGTCAGATGCTGGACTTCGATGGCGTCGTGTGGGGTTGTAGGGAGATTGGACATAATCAGGGCAGCCATCACGATTATGGGCGTTCGACGAACTGCCACTTGCGATAGTTGAAGTACCAGTAGCCGGACAAAGCAAACAGCAGGGTGATGAGCGCCGAGGCAGAAAATGCGCCCCAATTCATCATTAGGGGTTCCCCATTAAGATTGAAAGAGCCACGGGGAACGGGAAGCAGAATGGTCTTACGGTAGGCGTCAACAATGGCGGTGACGGGGTTTAGCATATAGAGGGTATAGAGCCAGGGATATTTCTGCGATATTGGCAGATAGAAAAATTTGTCGGCGGGATAGAGAATGGGTAACAGGAACAGGAGCAGTTGGAACAGAGTTTGCAGTACAAACTTCACATCGTCATAGAAAACGTTGAGGGCAGAGGACCAGAGCGCCATGCCAGTGACCAGCAGGGCGGCGACGAGGGTTATGATCGGAAAGGCCCAGATGGTCGTCAAAAGAGGAATGCCTTTGTGAAAAAAGGGCAGGACGAGTAGGAAGGCTACAAAGTAGACGGCCCAGGCCATAAGGAAGTGAATAAAGTTGCTGATAACGATGGCGAGCGGGATCACCTCGCGGGGCATATAGGTCTTTTTGATGATGCCATAATATACCAGCAGCGACTGGCTGGAGTCCAGGGTGGCCGTCGTGATGAACATCCAGGGGATGAAGCCGCAGAGCATGTAGGCCGACGAGTTCGGTGCATTGGCGTTCATCAGTTGCTTGATAAAGAAGGCATATACCATGACCTGCAGCAGCGGCGGGACGATAGACCAAACAAAGCCGAGGACGGAGTTTTTGTAGCGGACTTTGAGTTCGCGCTTGACAAGCTGGCTTAACAGATCGCGGAACTTCCAGAGTTCGCGCAGTTCATCCACCATGGGAGTCGACTTGAGGGTCGCTTGCATCCTCATCCTCCTCGGTAAGTAGAGCGGCATCCAGGTCTTCAGGGCGGGCGGGTTCGAGGAGGGCCAGTAACGCGGTACGCGGAATCAGGACTTTGCGCTTGCCTGCGATCCGAAATGCCTGGAGCCTTCCCTGCCGAATGTACGAGCGTATTGAAGATTGACTTACCTGCAAATACGATGCCGCCTGTTCGACGGTGAGTAGATCCTTGGGTTCCAAATCCATGCAGTGGCCCCTCTTTTCAGAATGTGAATCGCTCGGCGGGTAAGTCTGTTATCTAATTTTTTCGCCGTTTGGAGTGGTAGGAAACCAAGGAGGAATCTCGCGCCCGACGGCGAATACGGTAGAGTATACAAAAAGGCGGCAGAGATTGTCAATAGTTCTCAGGAGTTTTCGTCATGCGATGGCGATTCATGGTGGGAATAGGTCTGACGCTGGCGCTGGCGGTCGGTTCAGCCGCCGGAGGCAGGCCGTCGGCTCCGCCTGAAGAGGACACGGTAACCGTACAGGCAGGCAATACCGCAAAGGAGCCGGCCACTCCGCTGATCCAGCGTGTGGTATTGCTGACGCCGCCTCCCGCCCTGGCCTCCGATCCCATCGTGCAGAGGGTCCTGATACACGAGCGTACGGAGCGTGAAAAGGCGCACCGCAAAGCCGGCTCGTTCGTGCTGCGCCTGCCCAGCACTCTTGGCAAACCGTCTGCGCCTACGGCTCCCGCGCCGAAACCGTCGGCAGCGCCGCCGAAGACGAAGCAGGCGCCTCCCGGCGAAGATGTCAGCGCGGCGCAGTTACAGGCGATCACCGACGCCCTGCTGGCCGACGCCATGAGGGAGCATCTGCATCGGCTCAAGATCGCTGTCGTGCCGGATACGGAAGTCAATGCGGCGCTGAAGGGGCTGCATATGGCCCTTGCGGAGGCTCTCCGTCCGGAAGGGGCCGAGAAACTGCGCGCCCAACTCCATGCCGATGCGGTGTTGACGCTCTCCCCCGCGCGTATCGAGGTCGAGGAGCGGCAGAGCCGCACTCTGGTACTCTGGGTGACTGTGCGCGTTCCCACCCTACGCACGCCGCAGCATGCCTTTCCCCCATTGACCACGCCCGAGGGAGCGTCCAGGGAAAAGGAGCCGTTGACCCCGCTGACGGAGTTCGCCGTGGCCGGCTTCGCCACGGCGAACCACGCTTTTTTGAAGTCCACGTTTGCCCGAACGCCGCCATCGCTGGCGCAGAGCGCCACGGAGGAGGCCGCTGCGAGCGCCGTTCATGCGCTGCGTTCCGGCAGCGCCCCCGCCTTTCCCCTGGAAGGCGCGCTGGTCGCGCTGGTCCCGGTCGCTTCGCCCACGCAGGCGGACCAACTCCTGTTCGCTCCCGATGGGCGTAAGGTGCTGCAGGGCGCGGTTCGGAACCTGCCTGCCGATGTCTCGGAGCGCTTCCGACCCGATTTTCTGCCGCTCTTTCCGGAAGCCGTTCGGGACGCCGGAGTAACCCGACAGGCGCTGCAGGCGCTGCATCTGACGCCCGCCGCCCTCTGGGCCAAGGAGCAGTCGCCTGCCCGCGATCAGGTACAGGCGGTGGGCCGCCGGTTGGGCGTGGGATATGTCCTCATGGCGCGCGTCACCGATATCGAGGTGGATACCGGCCCGACACCGGAACGTAACGAACAACCATTCGTCTCGTCTTCCCATCGGCAGCGTGAAGATACCGCGCCGCAACCGCAGAGCGTCGGGCGCCCTCCGTCGTCCCCCGGAAGCGTGCGCCTGGCGCCTGCTCCCACCCCGCCGTGGGAGCGCCAGGGAACCGCCGAAGTCGTGGGCGTTCTGATCCGCGTCCGTGATGGCGCGGTACTCTGGCAGGACCGGGCGACCGCAACCATGAGTTCACGGCATAAGGTGATAGGCGAGGCGGAGGCGCAGGCGGCGAACCGACAGGCCGCCGAGGACGCGACGCGCTTCGCCCTGCTGCAATTGCAGCGCCAATTCCGCGCCTATTGCCTCCAAACCGGGCGTTAGGTGGATTGTATGTTCCGTATCGGTAGCAAAGACAGCGCAGGGGCGCTGTCTGCTTGCCCGGCGCAGGCGACGCCGGGAGCCCAGGCGACTATCGCCAACCCGACCACGTATCACCATCACAACGCAGGCAGGACGCCCCGGATCGTCCGCCCCGTAGCACGGAGAGGACGCAACCCGAAGGCATGTCTCCCAAGGGAGGGACCAATGGAAAAATGGCGTTACAAGACTGTGGTTATCCGCGAACTGGCTCTGAGCGATGCCAAACTCAACGCGGAAGGGGAAAAGGGATGGGAACTCGTTTCGGTCTGTATGACCGACGGGAACACCGCCCGGGCTTTCTTTAAGCAGCATTGGGATGTGCTGCCCCAGGAACATGCCGTCGTCGGGTTCCCGGAACAGCACGAACACGCGGAAGTACATCATTAAGGTAGGCGCGGACGAATGATGCTCTTAAGCATCATTCGTCCCCACTCTCGGAATTTAGAGCGCCTAACAGAACCTGCCGTATTCTCCCCTCGCCTGAACCTATCCGGAGGGGGGTGGGTGGGGTTGTGTTAGGATTTTAGGAAGACGCAAGACGCTTTATGCCCGCTTATACGGCAACCGGCCTCGTGCTGCATCGTTTGAACCTGGGCGAGACCGACAAAATCCTGACCCTCTATACCCGGGAGCATGGCAAACTCTCCGCTGTCGCCAAGGGCGCGCGGCGCGCTGGAAGCCGTTTGAGCGGCGCGACGGAACTCTTCACGGACTCGAGGTTCCTGCTGGCAACCGGGAAGACGCTGGATATTGTCACCCAGTGCGAGATCCGCGAATCCTTTCCAGCATTACGCGCCGACCTGGAGCGCCTGGCACGCGCCACCTACTTCTGTGAACTGCTGGACCGGCTGACGCAGGAGCGCGATTCCCTGCAGAGTGCGGAGTTGCATGACCTGACGCTGGCGGCGCTGGCGCTGCTGCAGCGCGAGAACCGCTATCTGGACGGCGTGGTGCACGCCTATGAACTCCAATTGCTGGCGGAACTGGGATATGCGCCCGTGCTGGATCGCTGTGTGCGCTGTGGAGAGCCGCTGGGGCAGCGGCCTGTCGGGTTCAGCCCGGCGTTGGGAGGCACGCTCTGCGCTGCCGACCGGTATCGTGTGGAGGATGCGCTGGCGCTCTCTCCCGATGCGGTGACGCTGCTGCAGACACTGCAGAGCGCCCAACCGGAGGCCCTGTTCACCCTGCAGCCCTCTCCTAAAACAGCGACGGAAGTGGCGCGCGCCCTGCGCTGGTATGTGCGTTTTCGCGCCGAACGCGGCCTCAAGAGCGCCGACTTTCTCGACCAGCTACGCGGCAGCGGATAAGCCGCCGCACCTCCTATCCCATCTGGACACTGAGTTGGGCGACTTCGTTGGCGACGACACGATTGATCTTATCGTACACGGAGGGGTCCAGTTCCAGCATATCCTGTATCATCGGGTCTACCTGGTTCATCTCCCCCGCCGGCCCCAATCCCAACCCGGTACTGTATGTCAGCGCATTGGCGATATGCACATACGACACCAGGGGATCTTCAAAGACAACCTCCAACGGAGGCGCGTGATGGCTGGTGATCGAAGACAGATAGACACCGGGCAGCTCCCAGCGCTCCGCGACCATTTGCCCTATATCCTGATGGCTTAACTTCAACGCTTCCATCTCGGCTTCGTACTGAGAGACGTTCCGGAGTTCCATCAGCCTGTAAACGTACTCCGCCTCACCCGGCAAGAACATCGCCAGCGCCAGTTTCCCGATATCGTGCATCATCCCGGCCATGAACGCCTCCTCCGCCAACGGCTGATTACGAAGGCAGGCGATCAGCTTGGCGGTGCAGGCCACGGCCAGGCTGTGTTGCCAGAAGACTTTGGAGTCGAAGTGTTTATTGCAGGAGACCGCATCCACCGAGGACTTGAACCCAACCGCCAGACAGATCGAACGGATCGTGCTGTTACCCAACTGTACGATCGCCCGCTGCAGTGTGGTGATCTGGGCGCCCCGGTTGTAGAACGTGGAGTTCGCCGTGCGGATGATCTTGGCGGAGAGCGCCGTATCCTGGCCGATGACCAGTTCGTATTCGCGGGCGCTGGCATTGGGGTTTTCCGCAAGCGTCAGCACCTGTTTGACCACCTTGGAGAAGACAGGCAGGGTTGTCGCACGCGCCAGTTTGATCGCTAAATGTTGGATGTTCATAAAAAAACTAAAAGCCTCCCATATTGCTCCTATTATCGGTTACCCATCCGGAGCGATACAGTGCGGCTTTTACCTATTTTCGACGCCGCGCGAAGAACCAGGGTCAGGGCGTGACGACGGTGCGGGCGAGCGGCGCAGGGCGAGCGAGCGCCTGGGTGATCTGAGCGGCATGATCCGGAGGGATGGCGGCGAGCACCTGGGCGACCTGTCGCTCGTCCATGCGTCGCAGCAGCGCGATCACCTGCTCATCGGGCATTTTGTCGAAGATCTTGGTTACCGCTTCGGCTGGCATCTGGTTGTATACATCGGCCATGCGTGCCAGGTTCTTCGGATCGGGGGCGTTCGCCTGGGGGGCAGGGTGCTTCAGGTTCTGGATCTGGGTCTGGAGGTCGGTGCGCTCTTTATCGAACGCCGCCTGCTGCACTGCCAGCGGGTCCGGTGCGGGCGCCGCGTTCGCCGCCACGGCCGTCTCCGTTTTTATCGGATTTGCCGGTGTCTTCGGCGGAGCGGATTTCAGGCCGATCGCTTTGAACACACGGGCCAGAGCCGGACTGCTCTTGGTGATATTATCGAGCGGTACCAGCCCAATACGGGCTAGACCATAGACTCCTCCCAGGATCACCAGCAGAGGCAGGAGGACTGCCAGTGCTATTTTAAGTCCTTTCGACATCGTTTTTCTCTCCTTGCAGGTGCGCTTTAGAGCGCTTAACAAAACCTCACCCCTCTCCTTGTGCAGAGGAGGGGAGAATACGGCAAGTTTTTAGCGCGCTTAGTGTTGGCCCAGCATTCCCATAATGCGCTGGACATACTGCTGCGTCTCGTGGAAGGGCGGAACGCCGCCATACTGGCGAACCCGGTTGGCCCCAGCGTTATAAGCGGCCAGCGCTTTCGGCAGATCGTTGTTGAATTCGTGCATCAGCGCCGACAGATAGCGCGTGCCCGCCGAGATATTCTGCTCCGGGTCGAAAGCATCGGTGACGCCATAAGCCTGTGCTGTTTCGGGCATCAACTGCATCAGGCCCTGCGCCCCGACAGCGGAGACGCTGTGCGTGTCGCCGCTCGATTCCTGCTGGATGACGGCGCGGACCAGCTCCGGCTGCAGCCCGTTCTGATTGGCGTACTTGGTAATCAACGCCTCGATCTGCGGTGAGAAGGGGCCGCCGCCGAGAGGTTGTAGGCGCGCCAGGCCGTTCGCCTGCGCCAGCATCACCGGAAACGGCGAAGTGACCGGGTTGGCGCGATTCGCGGCGGAGGCGGGCGCTCCTGGGGGCGTGACCGGAAGGGCGTTTGGGCGGGCGACCAGGCCAAGTCGCGCTTCGATCTCCTGGATGCGGCCTAGCGCCGCTTGAAAATGCGTTCCCATCGTTCTCTCTCCTGGCATGCCGGGGTTACGTCGTCGGCTTGTGCCTCAATAGGGCCAACTCATCCAGGGCGTTCTGCTCTATCTGCCGAATCAGCGCCTGGTGCGTTTGCAGCGCCTTGGTATGCAGCCGTGCCACCGCTTCTCGCGCCTGGCGTGCGGCGATCAGTGCGGCGTGCATCTGCTCCGCCACAATGCGGGCCGCGTCTCTCCGGCGCTGATGCCGCTCCATCGCGGCCTGCAGCGTCTCCAGATAGCGTTCGCGGCCCTGAATTTCCGACGCATCGAACTGAACGCCGGGTGTGCCGCCCGGACGTCCCGCGACGACCTCCCGGTACTGCGCCTGCAACTCGCTCAATTTCGCTTCCGCCGCCAGTACGTGGCCCTGCGCCGTCGTATACGACTGTTCGCGCAACTCCACGATGAGTTCTCGATGTCGTAGGACCGTCTCAAGGCGAAATTGAAAGCGGCGCATGGTGGCTTCCTTACTTGGTGAACTGCTTGAGCATCTGACCGAGGGTGTCCGGGTAGCTGCTGGTATCGTCGGAGCGCTGGCGCAGGAAGGCGTTCACCGCGTCAATGCGGGCGCGAGCGCGATCAATGCGGGGATTGCTGCCCTCGACATAGGCTCCGATATTGATTAGGTCCTCGGCATCTTTATAGGTTGCCAGGATCTCGCGCAGCGAATCGGCTGCCGCGCGCTGCTCCGGATAGACGATCTGGGGCATGACGCGGCTGACGCTCTGCAGTATATCGATGGCGGGGAAGTGTCCCCGGTGGGCGAGGCTGCGCGCCAGCACGACGTGTCCGTCCAGCGTACCGCGCACGGCATCAGCGACCGGCTCGTTCATATCGTCACCCTCGACCAGCACCGTATAGAGGCCGGTGATGCTGCCGACCCCGGTTCCGCTGGTGCCGGCCCGCTCCAGAAGGCGGGGCAGCATGGCGAAGACGCTGGGGGTGTAGCCGCGTGTGGCGGGCGGCTCGCCGATTGCCAGGCCGACCTCACGTTGCGCCAGCGCCAGGCGTGTTACCGAGTCCATCATCAACATCACGTCGGCGCCCAGGTCGCGGAAGTACTCGGCGATGGCGGTCGCCACCAGGGCGGCCTTGATACGTAGGAGCGCGGGCTGATCCGATGTCGCGACCACGACGATGGAGCGATGGACCCCCTCGGGGCCTAGGCTCTCCTCCACAAAGTCCCGCACTTCGCGACCGCGTTCGCCCACCAGCGCAATCACATTCACGTCCGCCGTGGTATTTCGGGCGATCATGCCCATGAGGGTGCTCTTGCCGACGCCGGAGCCGGAGAAGATGCCCATGCGCTGGCCTTTGCCCAGGGTCAGGCAGCCATCCAGGGCGCGGACGCCGGTCTGCAGCGGCTCGCGGATCCGGGGGCGCGTCACGGCATTGGGCGGAGGGGCATTGACCGGGTAGTACGTATGCAG
>Ga0070734_10003786_pt1 | contig 15233 bp, 16 predicted proteins | sample Coa_R1_8_FD_66444 | JGI IMG/M metagenome (GOLD analysis project Ga0070734, IMG submission 66444) | Surface soil microbial communities from Centralia Pennsylvania, which are recovering from an underground coalmine fire - Coalmine... | ecosystem: Environmental > Terrestrial > Soil > Unclassified ...
TTCTCGGTCAGGCGCAGCATCAGATAGCGGGCCATCCACATCTGGTCGGCCGCGGTCTTGGAGCCCTTGCCGAAAATCTGGAATTCCCACTGGCCCTTGGCGACTTCCGCGTTGATGCCTTCATGGTTGATGCCGGCATGGAGGCAGAGATCGAGATGCTCTTCGACCATCTTGCGGGCGACGTCGCCGACATTCTTGTAGCCGACGCCGGTGTAGTATGGGCCCTGCGGCGCCGGATAACCCGAAGCCGGGAAGCCCAGCGGACGGCCATCCTTGTAGAAGAAGTATTCCTGCTCGAAGCCGAACCACGCGTCCGCGTCGTCCAGAATCGTGGCGCGCTTGTTGGAGGGATGCGGCGTCTTGCCGTCGGGCATCATCACTTCGCACATCACGAGCGCACCGTTGGTCCGCGCGCCATCGGGATAAACAGCAACCGGCTTCAACACGCAATCGGATGAATGACCCTCAGCCTGCATCGTCGAGGAGCCGTCAAAGCCCCACAATGGAAGCTGTTCCAGGGTCGGCAATGAGGCAAATTCCTTGATCTGAGTTTTGCCGCGCAGATTGGGCGTCGGCGTATATCCGTCGAGCCAGATATACTCGAGCTTGTATTTGGTCATTGAGCCTCTCTGTTGATAATTCCAAAGGTGAGGAAACCGAAATGGTTGGTCGCCACACGCGTACCCGGCCACGATCGGCCTCGGGTTCCTAAGCACGTAGCGTGCCAATCGCTGCAGTGCGGTAGAGTGCGCGGCGCCTCGGCATTGGGCCCGCGGCGTCCGTCACAAATCCGCGAGGGGTGCGGCATAGGCGCGCGGCTGGCGCGGTTCGAGGGCGGCCGCTCGCCCCGGAATCCGCCCGATTCGACAGCACTCCTGCCCCTCCCGGCTTTTCGCCGATTAAAGACGCGTCAGCCCTAAGCAGCCTCCGGCCATCCGCTGCGCCACACTCCGCAACCCCGATCGTGGCTCAAGGGTTAGTCAGCCCCTAGGCCCCCCAAGGGTGCATCGAGCAAGGCAAAGCCGAAATTGCCTATAAATTATACAGATCATGATTTTCTTTTGATCACATTGCATTCCTCGGGGCACCGACGATATCGCGTTTAGTAACCACAAGAGAACGAGTCGGGCGCACCATTTCCGCGTCTCGATTCCGGGAGAATGCCGATGAACCAGACTTTCAATCACGGGTCGGCCAGGATCTACCAATTTCCGGCGGGGGGTCGTGCGGCCCTCGGCGGTCGTAGCTATCGCGAGACCAAGGCGATCGACCAGAACACGGCGCGCGTGCACGAGGCGGCGATGTGCAGCGACAGCTGGTACCACGAGGAAGCCATCAGAGAGGACAGGATGTCCAAGCTTCCGACTAAGCCGACGTGGGAGCGTTGATGCCGGCTAACCTCGCGGTCGCGCGCTCTTGGCTCGGGATCTCACACCACAAGAATTGAAAAGGGTCGAAGCGAAATTGTTTAGGCCCTTTTTGCTTTAGCCCGGTTGGTTGGGCTCAGCTCGGCTCGCAGGCCGTTTCCCGCAGCCCGCGGCGCTTGACCGAGATCGCGCCGGACCTGCTGTACTTCAAGACTACGCCACCCCCAGAATAGCGCGTGCCCGAGAGTGTCGGCCGTTTTCGCAAGATGACGGAGCCGCCATCGATCTGCAGGTAGGCACTCGGATCGTGCGGATAGAACGCAACGATGAAATGGGTGTCGTCGGCGCATTGATAATTTTGGAATGTCGTGGTTTGTGCAGCAATTGGCGATAGGCTAGCGAACGTTCCAGCAACCATCGCACACAAAATAGTCCGATACCGATTCATGCTTGTTTGCCCCCATGAGGACCCCGCCAGTTCATATAGATCAGAGCTGTGGAACTCGCTCAACGTGATTTTGATTTCCCGCAGATTAGCGTAGGCTGAAGCAATGTCAGATTTTCCAGTCCGCCATTTGAAACTCCAAGGGGCCAGCAATTTCCGCGATGTCGGCGGCTATCCGACGGCCGACGGCCGCACGGTGCGCTGGCGGCAGATTTTTCGCTCCAATCATCTTGGCCATCTGACGGATGCCGACATCGAGATCGTGCGTGGACTCGGCGTAAAAAGCGCGTTCGATTTTCGCGGGACCGAAGAGCGCACCGCCGCGGCGTGCAAGATCGAGGAGATCCTGGTTCATTCGCTGCCGATAGAGCCCACTGTCGTCGCGACACTTCGGGCGCGGCTGCAGGCGCGTGCTCTGTCCTCTGCCGATGCGCTGGAGATCATGCGCGAATCCTATCGCGGCTATGTGCGTCTCAACACCCACAGCTTCCGCGAGCTGTTTGCGCATCTCCTCGAAGACAAGGCGCCGCTGGTGATCCATTGCACCGCCGGCAAGGATCGCACCGGATTTGCCTGCGCGCTGGTGCTACACGCGCTCGGCGTGCCCGATGAGTTGATTTCAGACGATTATCTCCTGACCAACCGCTTCTATCAACGCGATCCCAGCGCGAGCCCCGACCTGCCTGATGACGTCCGCCGGGCGATCGGTTCTGTCGAGGCCTCTTTCCTTGCCGCCGGTTTCGAGGCGGTCCGTGCCGACTACGGCAGCCTGGAAAGCTACTTCGGCGACGGACTCGGGCTCGGCACGCCCGAGCGAAGCGAGCTCAAGGCGCGCTATCTGGCGGCATGAGCCGGCTCGCGGCGAAATTGCGATCGCGCTCGTGTGGCGGTTCGGAAGCCTGCATCATTGCCTGCTGCGGGGGCGCCATGCGGACTTCGAACCAAAGCCACACTAGATCAATCGTCTGCTAGTCTCCTTCGATTCCCAAGATCGCAAACGAGGATGCCGCAATATGATGCGAACTTCGGAATCGGGACGCTAGGCCGTGAACGCCCTGATGCCGGGATCAGACGGTCCTCCGAGCTCCTTCTCCATGAAGACGCTGAGCGGATCGTCTCGATAGTCGCCGAATGGGCCTCGTTGAATGAAATTCGCTCGCCTGTAGAGACCGAGAGCCGCATGGTTTTGGACACCTGTTTCCAGACGCAGAACACTGACGTGCTCACTTCGCGCTTCCGCTTCGAGCTTCGCCAACATTGCCTTGGAAACGCCTGACCCGCGCGCGTCGGGCACGACCCACATCCGCTTCAGTTCGCCCCAGGAGCCGTGCAACACAAGCGCTCCGGTCGCGACCGCGCGCCCGTTGTCGCGAGTTACAAAGAACCGCACATTTGAGGCGCGTAGCGCGTCGAGAGCGAGGTGATGATTACTCTCTGCCGGGTAAAGCTGCGCCGAATATTCCTCGCCATCCCTCAGGAGCATGATGATGTCAGGCCGTGCGGATCTTCCAAGGCGATGTGTAGCATCATGCTGGCAAACATTGCTCCGTTTCATCGGCCAATAGAATATCAATCCGACATCTACTGTCCACTGACGTCGCTTCCGCAACATTCCGAGAGCAAGGGGAATTCTCGGCATTACCGGATGCTAGGTCTGTGCCATTGAGCGCACGGCTTCCAGCCAACCATCGAGCGCTCCGAAGCTTGTATTAATCCGCATCTGGGTGCGCGCTAACGCACCAGCCTCCCTGGTTCGTCAGTCTACGCCTTGCGACCGCGCGACAGGACTGCGGCAATGGGAATTGCGAGATTTTGGTTGCGACGGAAACGCTCGGCCCGACTGTCGATGTCACTCGCGATGGCGGCGAGAGCCGATGGCTGTTGGGCAGCGATGAGCGCCGCCATTCGCACTGTGCCGGCCGACAGCGCCGCGATCAGCGCGTCCGCATTCGGCAGCAACCATTCTGCGCGAACGATTTCTGCTGACACATCAACAAAATCGGCCGCTTCGAGCGCCCGCACGCACTGGTCAATCCGGTTCAGCGCCCCCGGCGGCGGCGCGCCTGCGACCGAACGATTGCCGTGCCGGGCGATCGCGTCGAACACGAGTGACCAGGCGACGTTCTCTTGAGGTTCGGCCCACACCGTGAAGGCCATGTGTCCGTCCGATTTGAGCACGCGCTTGCACTCGGCAAGCGCCAACTCCGGCCGCGGAACGTGATGGATTCCGAAGCTTGATACCGCTGCATGAAATGTGTCGTCGGGATACGGCAGGTCCTCCGCGTCCCCCTCGGTCACAACGATTTCAGGATGGATGCTGCGGGCAATGCCAACCATCTCGGCCGAAAAGTCCAGCCCGTACGCGCTGGCGCCGCGCCCCGCGGCGGCAGCGGCGAGATAGCCTGGCCCGCAGGCAACGTCGAGCACATGCTGGCCGGACGAAATGTCAGCGGCTTGGAGCAGCGACGCCATGAAGTGTGCCGTCGCATGAGCGAAACTGTTGCCGTAGCTCGAAGCGGCACGTTGCCAGCCTGCGTGCTCAAAGGCGCGAACGGCTTCGGGTTCAAAGCTCATGAGCGCACCAAGCTGCCTGGACCGCTTCGGAGTTAAGCAAGTCCATCGGTCGATGTCGAGACACGCGATTTACCACGCCGTTGCGCGCGACGCTTGCCCCGGCAATTTGCGGGATATCATCAGCTCCGCATAAAGCCCTCGCACTCTCCTTCTGCCCAGGCGAGAGTCTGTTCCATGGCTTCGCCCTGGAAGTGGCGCAGGCACATCTTGGTCAACGTCGCCTGCGCATAGATTTGCTGCCCGATCTTCGGCGGGGCTGGCCAGGCCGCAATGTTCAGCTTCTGATGGTTATAGGGGTTGGGATAGTGATAGAGCGTGCCCTTCGGTGGCTCCTCTTCCATCCACACCTTCAACGTCGTGAGATTCTCGAAAGCTGGCAGATCAAAACCGCCGCTAGCGACCACCAGCCTCTCAATCGATGCCGGCTGCGAGAGATGCATGAGCAGGCTCTTGGCAGCCTCCTTGCTCTTCGAAAATGACCAGACCGTCCAGTGGAAAGGCACGTAGGGCGCGAAGCGGCCCTTCGGGCCGGCCGGGAAGCCATGCGTCCAGCATTGCGCGGCAATATCAGGCGCATCGCGCTTGGCGACCGCCCACGCGCTCGGCGGGTTCATGATCAGCGCGCCCTTGCCGGAAATCAGCCACTTGTTGTTGGAGGCGTCGTCCCAGGCGGAGACATCCGGCGGCAGGAAGGCAATCAGCTTTTTGTAGAAATCGAGCGCCTGCCGAACGGCATCGGTTTTGACGGTCAGGTTTCCCTGGGCATCGACGAGCGCTGCCCCGAACGACTGGAAGACCGCGCCGACGGTATCGACACTGTCGGCAGTTTGGCCAAGCCCGATGCCAAAAGGAAAACCGCCCTTATGGCAGGCTTCCGCGGCCTTCAGGAACGTGTCCATGGTCCAGTTGTCGGCCTTCGGCGGGCTGCCCGCCGGATACATCTCCTGCACGTCGATGCTGGCGTACTTTTTCATCAGGTCGATGCGGGAGCATGGACCCTTGATCTGGCTGCCGATACAGGCGGGAACGCCCAGCCACTTGCCATTCGCCCGTCCGAGATAATTGACGGTGTCGTTGACCGCACCATTCTGCTTGATGATCGGCTCCATGATGTCGTTGACGGGCTCGAGCAGTTCGGAATGAGCGTGCGGCCACCAGTTCGGCATCGCCAGAATGTCGTGGCCCGCCTTGGCCTGCGCTTCGGCCGCGATCGTCACCAGGTTCTTGCTCCCCTGGCTCGTGATATAGTCGATCTGGACCTCGACTTTTTCCTTCTCGGCCCATTCATTGACGAGGGCGGTAGAGGTCTTGTTGGCGCCGGGGACCCAATGATCCCAGAAGCCGATCGATAGCTTGCCGGCGGCGTAAGCGCTGCGCACATACGGCGCGGCGACGAGTGCTGCGGATGCGGTGGCGGTCGCTGCTACGAATTGTCGTCGAGACAGTTTACGTGACATTTGCTCCCTCCCTGGTCATTTCTTTGATCGTCTGTGTCGGTGCAGGCCTCTCCATCGCGGCTGTGCGTTATTATCCGAGCGACCGGGCGGATCGCTTCTTTGCTTTTTTTGAAAATTCAATGCTCAAACCTGTATTGGCGCAAGGACGTAATCCGACAGCCACGCTGTCCCAACGCGGGAAGCGGATTCCTCGTCCGGACGCGCGGTGGATTGCAGGCGCGAAAGCATCGCTCCCGTGCGGTAGCGCGGGGAACTCTTTGTCGGTCCGGCTGTTGAATGATCCGGTTGATTGAACCGGTTTCTCGCACCATCCAGAACCGATACCGACGAGCGCCGACAGCGACCAGTGCCGAACGCGACCAGTGTCCGACGGGACCGAGTGTCCAGAAAGCCAGTGTCCTGCGGCCGGGGTCCAAAGGTCAGTGTAAAGCGAGCGGTCAACCCTGCGGCAGCCAGCCAGTCTGCTCGCAGTTAACTGGCGTGAGGGATCACCGGACTTGTTCCGGTGATCCTTTCACTTGGACGGGGGCGCCCTGCGCGATCCGTGGGTCACAGGTAGCGAAGCTGGCGTGCAAAATCCCAGAAGGACGGCCCAGACATTCGCCTGCATACATTGGCGATAGGAGGAGAACTCGCAATTATTGGCATACCCCCAATGGCACCCGTGCAACCCGCAATGCGCGGCGATGACCGGATTTGTTCCGGCAAACCACAACGGGATAAACGCGCAAACGGAGATCGTAAGATGGCGCATTATTGTCTCTCCGGTTTGTCAACGTCCGACACCGCTCCAGATCAGATTCCTTTTTAGTCCGGTCTGGGTTATCCGCAAATCCGGTGCCGCGCGAGAAAGTGTTCATATTTGGCACATTGGTGAAACATATCGCGCCTGGTTGAGCGAATGAGATGCGCGTGCCTTTCGTATCGCAATCGAGCCGCGGATCAGGGTTAGGAGCTGAAGATTGTCGCGCACGCTGATCATCATTGGAATTGTGCTGGTGGCGGCCGGAGTCTGCTGGCCGTTGATCGGCAGGCTCGGCCTTGGCCGACTGCCCGGTGATATCGTCGTCCAACGGTCGAATTTTTCGTTCTACTTTCCACTCATGACATCGATCATCCTCAGCATCGTGCTGAGCCTGGTCCTGTGGTTGATCAATCGATAGATCATCCCTGGTAGGCCGGTACTCTTGCGTCCCGGTTAGGGATGGCCGACGTAGTCCATTCGGCCGCCGTCGACGACGAGCATCTGTGCGGTCATCCAACCCGTTTCGGGCGCAGCGAGAAACGCGACCGCATTGGCGATGTCCGATGGGTGGCCGATCCGTTGCATCATCGTGCGTTCGGCGAGGCCCTTTTCGAGCGTCGCCCATTCTTCGGCGCTACGCTTGCCGCGCGTCATATCGGTCTCCACAAATCCGGGTGCGACGGCGTTTACGGTGATCCCGTCTCCTCCGAGCTCCATGGCGAAGCGCCGTGTCAGGATCGCCACTTCGGCCTTCGTCGCTGCGTAGAACGCGTTGCCAGGAAGCGCGGTGCCGATGGCGGCTATCGAAGCGATATTGACGATGCGGCCGTATCGGCGGCCTCGCATACCGGGAGCCACGGCGCGTGTCGTGTGTATGACGCCGTCGGCGTTGATGCGGCGCATTTGCTCGAACTTTTCGTGATCGAAGCTCTCGAGCGTGGCTTGATGCGAAACCCCGGCATTGTTCACGAGAATAGTCACGGCGCCAAGTTCCGCTTCGACTCGACGGATCATGGAGTCGACGGCGCCGAGGTCGGCGACATCCGCCTGGACCGTGATAGCGCGGCCGCCTTGAGCCACGACTTCCGATTCGACTTGCCGGGCGGCATCCGAGCGGGATGTATAGTTGACGCAGACTGCCGCGCCGCGTTCTGCCAGTGCCAGCGCGATGGCCCGGCCGATGCCCCGAGCGCCGCCCGTGACCACCGCAACCTGATTGGTCCATGTCATGCCGGCCTCCAGTTCGTATTTGCAATCCGCTGCGCCGACCAATTCAACCGATCCGGCACAGCGCCGTTCCTTTGGCCTGCCACGACATGAGGCGGCAGCGCGGTCTCCGGTTGCAGACTGATTATGGAAGTTCGTCCGCTATCGGCGCTAGTGCCGCCGATCTGAAGTCCCTGACTCACGCGCAGCAAAATCTCCTCAGAAACTTCAGATCGAAAGCGGCACTAGAATTAAAGGTTTGCTGCCCTTTGCTTTCCGAAGTTCGTACAGGAGGTTGCCGCGATGTATCACGAACTTCGAAAAGCGGGCACCAGACCGCAAAATGGCGCCCTGATCTCACGGCCCCAGGCAGACAGCGATTATTTCGATTCCTTGATCCAAAGTTTTAACGGGACACCTTCCCGGCCGGAACAATTCATGATCCCGCTGTAGAAATCGGACAAGACTCCCTGATAGCCGCATTCAACGCCATCCACGCTCAGCGTGGCTTGCAGGCGCGACGAGGATGACAACATCTCAAGATTTATTTCGCCGCTCTTTTCCTCCGGGCCATCCTGGGTACACAGCCCCACATGTTTCATCGAGAGCCGCCCCGAATATTTTGTTGGTGAGCTTGAGGCGTCTCCTTTGACAGTCGCGGTCAACTCCCATTCGCCGAGAAAACCGGAATAACCGACTATATCCAGCGAGTCGGCGCCGGCGGGCGCTGCCAACAGGCTCAGTGCAAGTGACACCATCGCGCACGAAGCGCGATGCGCCCTTACGCTTTCAGTTCCCCGCGAGATATTTGCGCGCATCGGCGACCTCGGTGCGGGTGCCGCCCTCGCTGCCGGCCTGCTCCACAACCTTACCATAATAGTCCCGCGCCCTGGCGGTATCGCCGACTTGCGCTGCGGCCTTTGCTGCGCCGACGTAGGCACCAAGCCGGTTCGGCTCTTTTTTCAGTGTCGCCTCGAAGGCGGACAGCGCGTCCTTCGCGTTGCCGCTGTCGAGCAGCATCTCGCCATAGAGCTCGCGCGCGGGCTTCGGAACGCCTGGTGTCACCGGATGCTTTTCGGTGCGGTCCTCCGCATCGGCGGCATCGCTCATGGCCTTCAGCGCGTCGTCCTTTTTGCCTTCGGCATAGAGCATCCAGGCGGAAGCGATCCTGGCCTGGATATCGACCTGTTCGGACCAATAGGCGTCTTTTGCCTGGCGAAGCTTATCGCGAAGCTCGCCGAGCTTTGCGATATCAGGCTTTGCAGCTTCAGCATCGCCAGCCCGTGCGGCTCCGAGCGCGCGCGCGAAATACGTGATCGCCTGCACGTTCGCAAGCGGGCTCGGCCGCACTTTCAGCTCTTCCGCCGCTTTCCAGTCGCCGCGCTCCAAGACGTAGCGTGCGGGAGAGGCTGCCTCCGCGTAAGGTCCTGGAATGGAAGCCTCGCTGAAGCCGGTGACCGTCCCCATCTCGTCGACCACCGCCTTTGCCTTTTTGTCCTGACCGAGTTGCAGATAGGCATAGACCAGATAGTCCATCGCATGCAGTTCGTCGGAGAAGTCGCCTGACTCCTTTGCGGACCGCGCGGAGGCGACATTGGAGGCAATCGAGTCCTTCCAATAGCCGACCCTCGTGAAGATGTGCGAGGGCATGTGCAAAGCATGTGGCGCGTCAGGCGCGATCTTGGCGTAACGCCGCGCTGCTTCGATGCCCTTGTCGGCAATCGATGGATAATCATAGAGGTGAATGAGATAATGCGCGATGCCCGGATGCAGCGGCTGCCGCACGGCGATCGGCTCCAGGATGGCCGCACCCTTGAGCTGGTTGGCATAGGTTTTGTCGGCCGGATCAGCCGACGTATTGAGCGCAAGCGCATAATGGATTTGCGCCTCATCGTCGTCAGGATATTTCTGCGCCAGGGCTTCCATTGCCTTCGCATAAGCTACGACACGGGTATGGTGATCCACCTTGTCGTAATCGGTGTACATCACCGCCAGCGCGTCGACATAGCCTCGCTCGCGCTCGGTCTTGAAGCCGATCGTTCTCGCTTTCTCTATCGCCGCCGCCCCTTCCGCGAGATTCTTGACCGGCGGCGCAAGATGCGGATTCCACAACAGGCTCAGGGCGATGCCCCAATAGGCGATACTGCAGGACGGATCCGCCTTCAGCGTATCCTCGAACATTTTCTGCGAGGCGCGGTACCAGAACGAGTGCTGATACAGCATGCCACGGTCGAACAGCTTCTGCGCGTCCGCATTGCATGAGGTCTCAAAATGGACTTTGCCAAGCTTGTCGTCGTCCGATTGGGCAAAGGCTGGATAGGCAAGCGATACGCCGACCAACACCGTGAGCAATGAAAGTGATGGCCTCACCATGAGCAGTCTCCCGTTCTAACAACCGTGCAGCCGGATTTTGGGCCGATCCGGGAACCTTCAGCTATACGGTTTTCGCCTTGTTATGCAGATTTCGCCACGAAATCGGGAAACGTGCTATAGTGCCTGCTCGCGTTCAAAACGTATCGACATGCCGACGCCCGACCTGGAAGCGAAAATCGGCCAGACGCCACATTCCTCGGCATTGCCAGCGGATTTGATGCGCGCGCTTGAATGGCTTCGCGGCAATCTTGCCGAGCCTGTACAACTCGATGTCCTTGCCGCGGCAAGCGGCTCAACCCAACGCACGCTCGAAAGACATTTCAGGGAATTTCTGGGCACGACGCCGCTCGGCTGGGCGCGCCGCATGCGGCTCGCACGTGCGAGGCAGGCGCTCCTGAATGCCGCTCCGGAAGATACCGTCACCAACATCGCATTGTCGAACGGCTTTGCTCAGCTCGGCCGGTTCGCTGCGGAGTACCGGCGCGCATTCGGCGAACTGCCCTCCAAAACAATGCGGCGCGCCGATAGCCCGGCGCCAGTCGATGGCGACCTCGATGAGGCCATGCGGCTAACCTTGCTTGCGCTGCCTTTTGCGTTCGCGGTTGCACCAAGGCAGTGCAACGCCGCGCTCGAGGAGCTCGGCCGCCCGCAGGAACTGGCACCGAGCTACGGTCTGCCAAAGGCCGTGGCCGGCTGGTGTTGGGGACAGCGGGCCTCGCACCGCTTCAGTTCGACGCCCGATCGCGACAGGGCCTTGTCTCTCCAACTGGCCGACGAAGCCTATCGCCTCGCGCCGAACGATGCCTTGACGCTCACCCTGAGCAGCGGCGCGTTGGTGCTGGCGCGCCGTCTCGAGGAGGCCGACCGGCGCCTTGAGCGCGCTCTGGCACTCGATCCCTGGCTTGCTTATGCTTGGGTCCGCCGCGGCTGGATGTCGGCCTATCTGGGCGACAGCGAGACGGCCATCCGCGAGCTTTCGATGGCACTGCATCTCATGCCGTTCGAGCCCTTGCGCCACATCAGCTTCATCGGCATGGGTTGCGCGCATTTCGCCGCCGGCCGCTACGATCGCGCGGTACGCTGGGTGGAAAGCGGTCTTGCGGCCAGTCGCGGCTCATTTTGGGCGCAGCGTGTGGCGGTCGCCGCCGCCGCAATGGCGGGCGCTCGCAGCGAGGCGCGGCGAATGGGCCGACAGCTCTTGCGCAAGGACCCCGACCTTACAGTTTCTGAAGCCCGTCAAGCCTGGCCATTCACGCCGGACTTTATGTCGCGCCTCGGCGACGGCCTGGAGCTCGCAGGACTGCCGCGCGCCTGAACGGCTCGGCCCGCATTACGGGTATCTCAAGGCTATTGGCGACCCACGTAAGGTCGTGAGCACCGCTCACGGACGTGCCCAACAGTGCGTCCTCGAGGCCGCACATGAGAAACGGTATCGAACCGACATCCGCCGCAGTGCTCTTTGTCCGCCGTCTGCCGAAGGCGCATAGGCGACCCCAATGACGCGCTGGCAAAATGGAATTGGCTTTGCGCAAATCAAGAGAGGGCGAGATGAAATCCGACCCTTCGCCAATCAAGGGTTATCAACGGCTGCTTTGGGTCATGGGAAGGAACAGTATGAATTTGCCAAGTACAACGTTTCAACAGAGGGCGTTCGCAAGCCTCGTCTTCATTGTTCTTTCTCTGCTCGCCAGCGGCAGTTCCAGCCATGCTCAGCAAACAACAGGACAGCTTTTGATATCTTCGGGCTTCAATCCTGTTGCCGCCACCACAACGGAGGCGATGGCCCGTTTGACGTCGTTTCCTGCCAACCGCTTCCTTTTGCGGAATAAAGCAGGGCACGCGTATTATTTCTACGCGGACCCATCAGGGTGCGGCTGCGCCTATATTGGCAGCGTGTCGGCGATGAAAAGATACTCAGCTAGTCTAGGAGCATTGCCGGTAGACGCGCTACCATCCGATGGTCGCCCTACGAAACTCGAGCAGAACATGATCGACAGCATGGACGACGACGATGCGGGAGCCCAGTTCAACGAGGACGTCTTCGGCCCAGATCCCTAGAAGCTGAAAAAGCTTCGCCAAGCTCGTTGCCACCCAAGACATATCTGGACTACTGGATGCCCCGCAAGCGCAGGGCATGACAGCGAACATGCTGTTTGACAGGTTAATCAGGAGTCAACGGGCCGCACCCGCCGCGCTCATTACGCGGCAGCGTCCATCTCAGCTTCGGCGTCGAGGTCGGCGATAACGTCCTCGAACGCCTGGATCGCCTGCTGGATCGCGGCAATCTGCATCAATTCCCAGCCGCTGACCGGACCCGTGCGGTTTTGTAAGGCAACAATGAGGTCGCGTCGCTGCTCCTTCAATTGAACGAGCGGCAGGCCGTGATCAGGCAGAACTCTCATCATGTTTTTGCTCCCCCCTTCTGTGAGAAGAGCATCACCCTAACCGCTGCTGTCTGCCATCGGCTTACAAAACTCCTGCAAATTTTAGCTAAACAACCAGTTAAGCCGCAGGCTGGGAATTTCCATGGACCTTCCCGATTGCTCTGCCGATCGCCGCATCGAGGGAATTGGCAAGACATTGGGTTGCCCAGTCGCTCATATGCAGCTGATCGGGGTCGGTAGGATCGATCAGGTCGGACATTGGAACGCCGTCGTTCTCATTCCACTGGCGCATCAACTCGAAGCGCCGAAATACGTTGACGCGGGCTGCCGCGGCGGCTGCCGATATCAGTGAAACCATTTGCCTAGCAAATTCGATTTTCTCCGGTTTTACGACGGCGGTCGTATATTGCAGGTCCATCAAGACAACATCGATCGGGAGCGGCGCAAGCCAATCGAGCCCGGACGCGAGCGCAGCGGCGATGTCGTCAAAATTGTAGATTTCCTTGTGAAAGACCGCATTGGTTCCGATTTGCCAAATCACCATGGCGGGCGCCTCGGCCATGACGTCACCCTCGAAGCGCGCCAATTCGTCCTGCGCCTCTTGGGCGATAATGCCGCGATTGAGGACATCGACCATCCCGCCATACGCCCGCTTGCGCAAAGCCAGTTCAAGCCGGTGCGGGAAAGGAATGATACCGCCCTCTCCGGCCGTCGACGATGAGCCGATTGCCACGATCCTGGTCTTTCGTTGCCGCTTGAAAGCGTCCGCCAGATGCGGAAGCGGATATTGGAAGGCGACGAGATCGAGGTGGTTGCTGCATGGTCTGGGTGCGTCGGTCATTGAGCCCTCCCTGCGTGCACGCACTATCCCACGTTGCTTCATCCCCGATTGTGAAATCCTGAGCCGTCGCAAGTCTTTTTCTCTTATTTCTCTTGGCGCTGGTGTAAACCGTCCGCTTGACAACGGAGACGTCAAATGGATGGAAAAATCCTCATCATCACCGGCGCGCTGGGCGCGCTTGGCCGGGTCGTCGCGGAACGGGCGCTGGCGCGGGGCGCAAAAATCGCCGCCGTCGATCATGCGAAGACGCAAGCGCCCGCTTCAGCAGAACGGCTGGAGCTCGGCGGCGTCGATCTCACCGATCCCGCGAAAACCAAACAAGCCATCGACGCGGCGGCGAAACATTTTGGCAAGCTTGACGCGCTGATCAATATTGCAGGCGGTTTCGCGTTCGAGACGATCGCAGAAGGCGAAGCAAAGACCTGGCAGCACATGTTTGCGATGAACGTGATGACGGCGCGCAACGCCTCGCACGCGGCACTGCCGCATTTGTCCAGATCCGGCGCCGGGCGCATCGTCAATGTCGGCGCCATGGGCGCGCTTCAGGCAGGCTCCGGCATGGGCCCCTACGCGGCTTCGAAGGCCGGCGTGCATCGCCTTACCGAGGCATTGGCCTCCGAATGGAAAGGCAAGGTTACCGTCAACGCCGTGCTCCCCTCGATCATCGATACCCCGGCCAATCGCGCCGACATGCCGAAGGCGGATTTCGCAAAATGGGTCGCGCCGTCGGAGTTGGCCGAAGTGATCCTGTTCCTGGCGAGCGATGCCGCAAGCGCGGTGACCGGCGCGCTGATCCCGGTGAACGGACGGGTGTGAAGCGGACCGCACTCGCCTCGTTCGTCTGATCCCCGATCTGCTAGACTCGGCATCTTACTTGAGTCGCAACGGGTCGGAGCGAGCTTGGAAACCGCGCTATATCTGCCCGTGAAACGCTTCCTCGAAAAGCTCGGCTTCACGGTCAAGGGGGAAATCGGCGGCTGCGACCTCGTGGCCTTGAGCGGTGACGATCCGCCAATCGTGGTGATCGGCGAGTTGAAGCTCGCCTTCAATCTGGAACTGATCCTGCAGGCGGTCGATCGCGCACCTGCTGGCGATGAAGTCTGGCTTGCGGCCAAAATGTCCGCGCGTGGCAAGGGTCGCGAGAGCGATGCGCGCTATCGCAACCTCTGCCGCCGGCTCGGCTTTGGCATGCTCGCCGTCACAAGCCGCGGCGATGTCGAGGTGATTGTCAAGCCGCCGACGTCTGCGCCGCGCCGCGATCCCAGGAAGCGCTCGCGCCTTGTTGCCGAGCACCAGCGCAGGATGGGTGACCCCGCCATCGGCGGCTCGACACGCGCACCGATCATGACCGCCTATCGGCAACAGGCGCTGGCCTGCGCGAGCGCACTGTCGGGCGGACCGCAGCGCGTCCGCGATTTGCGCAAGGACATCCCGGATGCCGGGAAAATTCTTTTGCATAACGTCTATGGCTGGTTCGATCGCACCGAGCGAGGGGTGTATGGATTGACGGAAGCCGGTCGCGCCGCGCTCAAGCGATGGCCCCAGCAGAGCAACGATCATTCCATGGTCGATTCCGTGCGATGAAACCCTCACCCTTTGTGACAGTTCAAGAACAGCCCACCCGGACAACGCATGGCTGGATTGCCCTATGAAATTCATATTGCAATGCAACATCGAGCCCCCTACGTATCCCCGGCCAAATAAGGGGGTCCGATGAGCGAAGACTGGAACACCAAGTATGGGCCGCGCCGCGTTCGGCGCGATCCACCCACGCTGGAGGAAGCGATTTTTGCCGCCGTCGGTATCACTGACGATCAGGAGGCCCAGGCCGAGATCGCGGC
>Ga0070734_10003788_pt1 | contig 15228 bp, 10 predicted proteins | sample Coa_R1_8_FD_66444 | JGI IMG/M metagenome (GOLD analysis project Ga0070734, IMG submission 66444) | Surface soil microbial communities from Centralia Pennsylvania, which are recovering from an underground coalmine fire - Coalmine... | ecosystem: Environmental > Terrestrial > Soil > Unclassified ...
CGCGCAAACGGACGCGGGGTGGGCAGAATCTGGAAGAACGTGCCGTGCGTGTGGTCGTTGGGGTTGCCATCGCCTGAACCTCGCGTATAGCCGCCGCGCAGCCAGGGTTTGAGCTTGCCGAGAAGGTTCGGCTGGAAGCCGCCTTCGAAATCGACAGCGTAGGCACGTTGGGCGAGGCGCCCCCAGCTACCCGTTTGCGCCACGCCCCATGCCAGCAGATCGATCGTCCCGGCCGGGGTCGTGAGCGCGCTCATGTGGTGACCGCCATAAGTGCCGATTCGAATGTTGTCGAAATCGGCGCGGCGGGCGGCTAAGGGACGGTTGTCGGTTTTGAGAATGGGACGCCAGTCGTCATAGTAGATCGCCAGCACGCGCGTCTCGGCTGCGTGGACTCCGCTGCCCCAGGGCTTGGTGTACGCGGCATAGCCGAAGGCAGTGTTCGTCTCGCCCCAGCCGTTGGTCTGGAAAACGCCGCGGGTGGGCACGGCGCCGACGAACGTGAAGGAGCCGCCGGGATGACTTTCCATATACTGCACGCCGTCGAAACTGCGCTGCACGTCTGACCAGCCGAAATTTCCGATGAGGCGCTGCATGACGCGGTCGCGTTTGATGGCGGCGAGGGTGGCATTTTTCGGAGTGGCTTCCGAGCCATCGAGGAATTCGAATCGGCCGATCTTGAGGCTGCGGCCGGGGTTCCCGCCGAGGTTGCGAAACCGCAGGAATCCCTGCTTGCCGAAAATCATCGCCGAGTTTTGCGAGCGATTGTTGGCCGCGAAATAAGAGGCGCCGAGACCGAGTTGGCCCTGCACCCCCGGGGCGATCGCATTGTCCGGCAGGCTTAACAAAAAAGGAGCGGCGAACTCGAGCTGCCAATCGAAGAATTCCCTTGACTGGGAAAACGCGAGGCGGAACAGGTTGCCGGAGTAGAGGTACGAGTTGTTGCCGGTATCGGGCTGGAACCAGTTCCAGTCTTCGGCCCGCGTGCGGAAACTGCCCGTGACGGTGATGCCGCCGATCTTGAGAGGCACGGGCGTTGCGTCCGACGAGCCCTGCGGCGGCGCGGCGAATATCGGGAGCGACAGACACACGATGAGAATCAGCCGGTTCATGACGAGGGTCTCCTTTTCTGAAGCGGACTAGTCGCCGCCGGCGGCGACAGCATCTTCGATTGGGGCCAGGCCGGCGCGCAGCACGGATTCGCGCGGCCAGGTGCGGCGCCACGCCCGGCGCTGCGAGAGGAGCGCGACTAAACCGCAGGAGGCCACGACGGCGAATACCCGGAAGCCCGGGCCGAAGCTGCCGGTCGCCTGTTTCATCGAGCCGAGTAGCGAAGGCAGCAGGAAACCGCCCAGGCCCCCGGCCGCGCCGATGATGCCGGTCAGCATTCCGACTTGAGTGGGAAAGCGCTGTGGGACGAGCTGAAACACGGCGCCGTTACTCATGCCGAGACTCGCCATGGTGAGGATCAGCATGCCGACTGCGGCGGTCACCGGCGGCAGCGTGCCGATCCCAGCCAGGCAGATCGCGACGCCGCCAAGCAGTACCTGCAGCATGCGTACGCCGCCGATGCGGTCGGAGAGCAGACCGCCGACGGGGCGCAGGAAACTGCCGAATAGCACTACGAGCGTGGTCAGGTCGCCGGCCTGCACTTTGGTGAGACCGTATTGATCGTGATAAAAGATCGAGAGGTAACTCGACAAGCCGGAGAAGCCGCCGAAGGTGATGGCGTAAATGAAGCAGAACCAGGCGGTGTCGCGCTCCGCGAACACGGCTGCATAATCGCGGAGACGATAGGCCGGGCGGCGCACCGGCGCGTCCTTGGCCATGAACGCGAAGAACAGCCAGACCAGGCAGACGGGAATGATGGCGATACCGAAGACAGTGCGCCAGCCGAGCGCTTGCGCGAGGCGCGGCGCGAACAGGGTGGCCAGCAGGGTTCCCGAATTGCCGGCGCCCGCGATGCCCATCGCGAGGCCTTGGTATTCGGGCGGATACCAGCCGCTGGCGAGCGGCAGCGCGGCGGCGAAGCTGGCTCCGGCGATGCCGAGCAGCAGGCCGACGGCGAGGAACTGGCCGAAGCTCGATGCCCACTGCCACGCGGCCAGCAGGGGCACCAGCGTGAGGCTCAGGCCGATCAGGCCGGTGCGGCGGCCGCCGATGCGCTCGGTCATCAAGCCGAGCAGGATGCGGAAGAAGGAACCGCCGAGCAATGGAACTGCCGTAAGAAAACCTTTCTGCGCGGCGCTGAGCTTGAGGGCCTCGCCCAGAAATGGGCCGAGCGGTCCCAGGATGACCCAGACCATGAAGCTGACGTCGAAATAGAGAAACGCGGATGCCAGAGTCGGGGCGTGCCCCGCCCTGCGGAATTCTTTCAGTGACATGGTTCGACCTTTCTCGCCGGCGTTACGCGGCTCGTTCTTCCTTTTGTTTGGAGTACTGGACGCGGATGATGCCGTCCTCGACGGACACCGGATACGTCCCGACCTTCACGCAGACGTCGGGCTTCATAACCTCGCCCGTATCGAGCGAAATTTTCCAGCCGTGCAGCGGGCACACGACCGTGTCGCCGGAAACAATGCCGTCGCACAGAGGGCCGCCGCGATGGGGGCAGGAATTATCGACCGCGACGTAGCGGTCACCGAGATTGAAAATCGCGATTTCGTCATCGCCGAGGCGCACGCTCCGGCCTTCGCGCAGTGGGATGTTTTCGGCGTTGGTGATGCGAATCCAGCTCATTGAACGTAGGCCTCCATGGGTTGAATCTGTACGAATTGCGTGGGGTGCACCGGCGTGGCGCGCTCGAGCCAGGCATCGCGCGACAGCGCCTTGGATTTTTGAAGGCGCCGCATCAAGGCTTTCTTTTGCTTGTCGGGCGCGTAGACCGTTTCTTTCCGGATCTTCTCGATGCCCATCCGCTCGACGAAGTCATAGGTGCGTTCGAGATAGTTGCCGTTCTCCCGGTAATACTGGAAGAACAGCATCGCCGCACTCAGCGCTTCCTCGGTGGTCTCGACCGTAATGAGCAGATCTGCCTTGCGCACATGCTTGCCGGCCGCGCCGCCTACCACCACCTGCCAGCTTCCTTCCTGTCCCACCAGGCCGATGTCTTTGACCGTGACCTCGGCGCAATTGCGGGGGCAACCGGTGACTCCCATTTTGGTTTTGTGCGGCGTATAAAGGTTTTCGAGCCGGCGCTCGAGCTCAATGCCGGTGTGCACGGCGTCCTGCACGCCGAAGCGGCAGAACTCGGCGCCGACGCACGTCTTCACCATGCGCACGCCTTTGGTGTACGCCTGACCGGACGGCATGCCGAGCTCGGCCCAGATGGCGGGCAGATCGGCTTTATTGACTCCCAGCAGGTCGATACGCTGGCTGCCGGTGACCTTCACCATTTTGACTTTGTACTTTTCGGCGACGTCCGCGATCTTGCGCAGCTCGGCGGGCGATGTCACGCCGCCGCGCATGCGAGGGACCACGGAAAACGTGCCATCGCGCTGAATGTTGGCGTGGACGCGATCGTTGATGAAGCGCGCGGAGCGATCCTCGGCGTGTTCGCCGCACCAGACTACATCGACCAGGTAACTGAGCGCGGGCTTGCAGACTTCGCAGCCTTCGCCGTTGCCGTAGATATCGAGCACGTCCTGGACGCTTTTGAGCTTTTGAGTGTGGATAATCTCGCGGAGGTTGTCCTGCGGGAAGGGCAGACAGGCGCAGAGGACCTTCTTCGTATCCTCCTCGAATTCGGGCGCGACGGCTTTGAGCAGTTTCTGACAAGTCCCGGTGCAACTGCCGCAGCCGGCTGAGGCGCGCGTGCACTCTTTCAGCTGCGCCAGCGTGCGGATGCCTTTTTCGTGGATGGCGTTAATGATGGCGCCTTTGGTGACGCCCATGCAGCCGCAGACCGTTTCGGTATCGGGCATCTCGGCGACGGTCGCGCCATGATCGGCCGCCGGCTCGGGAAACAGCAGGCTCTTGCGGCGCACGAGCAGGTCGGCATTGGTGCGCAGCCATTCCACGTAGCGGCCGCTGTCAGAGGCGTCGCCCACCAGAACGACGCCGGCCAGCCGGTTTTCGCGGATGATGAGTTTCTTATAAACGCCAAGCGCCGGATCTTCGTACCGCACGGCGTTGGTATCCCCGGTTTCCTCGACCTCTCCGGCCGAGAAGACATCGACTCCCATGATCTTGAGCTTGGCCGCCGGCTGCCAGCCTTCGAACTTAGGGCCTTTGTTGCCGGTGATGGTGGCAGCCAGAACTTTTCCTTGCTCGAGGAGAGGCGCGACCAGACCGTAGACCTGGCCGCGGTGCTCGACGCACTCGCCCACCGCGAAGACATGCGGGTCCGACGTCTCCATGTAGTCGTTGACGACGATGCCGCGATTAACGATGATGCCGGCTCTGCGGCCGAGTTCCGCATTGGGCCGGATGCCGGCGGCGATCACGACGAGATCGGCTTCGAGCAACTCGCCGTTGGCGAATTCCAGGCCTTCCACTTTTTGCGCGCCGAGGAGGCGCTGAGTAACGCGGCTGGTGAGCACGCGTACGCCGAGCTGCTCCATTTTCTGCTGGAGATAGGAGCCGCCGGTCATGTCAAGCTGCAGGTTCATGAGCGTCTCGAGCAGGTGGACTACCGTGACATCGCAGCCCTGCGCCTGCAAGCCGCGCGCGGCCTCGAGGCCGAGGAGGCCCCCGCCGATTACGACCGCCTTAAGACCAGGGCGCGCCGCGTGCAGAATGGCTCGCGTGTCGTCGAGGTTGCGGAAAGTGAAGACGTTTTCTTTATCGAGGCCACTGATGGGCGGAAGAAAGGGGTTGCTGCCAGTGGCGAGCAGCAATCGGTCGTATTGGTTGATGGAGCCATCGTCACCTTTGACGGTGCGTTCGGCCGGATCGATATCCGTGACGCGGACACCGAGCCGCAGCCCGATGTTGTGTTTTTGATACCACTCGAGGCTATTGATCGTGATGTCGTCGGCCGAGCGCTCGCCGGCCAGCACGGAAGAAAGCAGGATGCGATTGTAGTTGGCGTGCGTCTCGTCGCCGAAGACCGTGATGTTGAATTTGGGCGCGTGGCCGAGAATCTGCTCGAGGCAGGCGACGCCGGCCATGCCGTTACCGACGATGATCAGCTCTTCCATGAGGTCCCTCGTTCCGTGCGCTCTACCTGCACGGCGCACTGTTTGAAATTCGGTTCACGGGAGATTGGATCGAAGGCGGTTTGCGTCACCAGGTTTGAATTGGTCTCGGCGAAATGAAAGGGCATGAACACCTGGCCGGGGGCGACGATCTCGGTCACGCGCAGCTCGATGCCGTCCACGCGGTTCCGCCGGGAGATCAACGATACGCGGTCGTGCGGCTTCAGCTTCAGGCGTTTCGCATCGCGCGGGTTCATCTCCAGCCAGGCGCGCGGGGACAGCGTTTGCAGCGCCGGCACGGCCGCGGTCTTGGTGCGTGTGTGCCAGTGCTCGACCGTGCGGCCCGTGTTGAGGACGAACGGAAACTCAGAATTGGGCTGCTCGGGAAACGGCTGCCACTCGATAGCGAACAAGCGCGCTTTGCCGTTTTCGGTGGGGAAGCGGCCGTCTTCGTAAAGGCGCGGGCCGCCCCACTGCAAGCCGCCGGAGGTCTCGATCGATTCCCAAGTGAATGCGCTGTAGTCGCACAAGCGGCCGGCGGAGACGCGGCGCCATTCTTCGAAGGCGTCGCGCGTTGTGGTCCAGCCGGGGAACAGCGTCTCGCGCATATCAAGCCGGCCGGCCAGATCGAGAAAGATGTCGAAATCACTGCGCGCTTCGGCAGGCGGCGGGACTGCGCGGTTCACTTTGCTGACGCGGCGCTCCGAATTCGTGTAGGTACCTTCCTTCTCCCCCCAGATGGCGGCGGGCAACACGAGATCGGCCAACTCGGTGGTGGGAGTCGGATGAAACCCATCCTGCACAACCAGAAAATCCAGGTTTTCGAGCGCCTGCCTCAACACTTCGTGATTGGGAAATGAAACGATCGGGTTGGTGGCGATGATCCAGAGGGCGCGGATGCGTTTGGCGAGCGCGGCCTCGATGATGTCGGGATAAGCAAGGCCGCGCGCCGCCGGAATACGGCTCCCATCGATATTCCAGAGGCGGGCGAGCTCGGCACGGTCGTGCTCGCTTTCGAATTTACGGTACCCCGGTAGGCTGGAAGTGAAGCCCGCCTCGCGCGTGCCCATTGCATTGCACTGGCCGGTAATGGAGAACGGCGCGGCGCCGTGCCGCCCGATCTGGCCCGTGAGCAGCGCGAGATTGTTGATCGCGTTGACGGTCTCGGTGCCTTGGGTCGAATGGTTGACGCCCATGGTCCAGCCGATGAACGCAGACTTGGCGCGGCCGTAAAGCAAAGCCGCGCGCTCGATCTGGTCGATGGACAGGCCGGTGATTGCGGCAACGTGCTCCGGTGTGTAGCGGTTGACAGCGGCAGCAAGTTCGGCGAAGCCGGTCGTGTGCTCTTCGATGTAGGAGCGATTGATCAGGCCATCGCGAATTAAGATGTGAGCGATGCCATTGAGCAGGGCGATATCGCTGCGAGGTTTCAGCGGCAGGTAGATGTCGGCCAGCATGGCGGTCTTGGTGACGCGCGGATCGGCGACGATAACGGTGGCCTTGGGATTGCGCTCCAGCCGCGCGCACAGGATTGGATGGTTGTCGGCGATGTTGGCGCCGAGCAGCAGAATCAGATCAGCTTTTTCGAGATCTTCGTAGGACCCCGGGGGTCCGTCGCTGCCGAAGGAGCGCTTGTAGCCGGAGACGGCGCTGGCCATGCAGAGCGTGGTGTTGCCGTCGTAATTGCGCGAGCCAAGGCCGAGCTGCACCAGCTTGCCGAGCGCATAGAACTCTTCCGTGACCAACTGGCCGGTGCTGAGCACCCCGAGCGAATTGGGGCCGTATTTTCTCTGGGTCTCACGGAAACGAGCGACCATTGTGTCCAGCGCTTCGTTCCAGCCGACACGCGCGAACTTGCCGGCTTTGCGCAGCAGCGGGTATTCCGCGCGCGTCTTGGCGGCGAGGGTGTGGTGCTCGGAAAGCCCTTTGGGGCAGAGCTTGCCGCGATTGACCGGATGATCCGGGTTGCCGCGCACGGCGACGGCGCGGCTCTCTTTGACGCCGATCAGAATGCCGCAGCCGACGGAGCAGTAGCCACACGTGGTCGGAACCCATCGATCCGCCACGCGCGATGACGAGATCCAGCCGTGCGCCGGGTCGTGCGCGTAGGCGTAGCGGTCGGACAGGATGTCGAGGCCGAGGGCGCGTTTCAGGTTCACGCGGCCTCCTTGCGCAGGAACGAGGCCGCCATATTGCGCGGGACCACGGAAACAAAGAACAGGTATCGGCCGAGCAGTTCGCCCGTGAGCGCCACCAGCAGGGCGGCGGCCGGCAGATGCAGCAGCGGAAGGGCCACGCCGCCGGCGATCAGCAGCGCGATGCGGAGGGTCAACCGGTGCTTCAGATCATTGCCCAGGAGGCGCGCCGAAGCACGCAACTCGAATTCCTCGGAGCTGCTGAGCCCGATCAGACGGGTCACCAGGTTGAGCAACTGTGTTGACGCGGCAGCGAGCGTCAGGACTGGCGGTATGGGTGCGCCCAGGGCTGCCATGAAGAGGGGGCCCAGCAGCCATGCGGTCAAGTGGAAATCCGCCAGCGTATGTTTGCTGTTCCACGCGGGCCGGGCGGGCACGAGATAGATACAGGCGCTGGCGGTGATGCCGGCGAGACCGAGCAGCGCCGCGGCGGCAGTGAGAGCGCGCCAGGGTAGAACCGCGCACAGCGCAGCGGCGCCTGCGAACAACGAAAATGCAAGCACCTCGCGGCTCAGCCAGGAACGCCGCCACATCTTGATGGCTCGGTAAGCGTGTATCGGGCGGCCGAGGTGCAGCATGGATGATGAGAGTGAAAGCAGGGCCACCGCCAGCGGCGCGGCCACGGCGGCGAAGCCTGTAATGCCAAAAATCGGCAAACATAGGAATGCGCCGACCGCGAGCTGCGTGAACACGAGCATGAATACCAGCGGGATATGCGGGTGCTCGGGCCGGACGCGGTGGTAGTCGGCCTTTTCCATTGTCGCGGCAAGTTTCTCCGGCAGCGTGATCCGCGTGGTGGAAACGGTATACTCGGCGGCGGGCATGCCGGGCGCGTTCGCCGCAGCGTGATCGGCGCGCCATTCGGCAATGTTCACGAGTTCAACCTGAATGGCGCCTTGCGGACACGCGTTCACACACGCCGGCTCGAGCCCTTCGGCGAGACGGCCGTAGCACATGTCGCACTTGGCGACGACGCCGCGCTCGGGGTTGTACTGCGGCACGCCATACGGGCAGTTCCACGTGCAATACTGGCAGCCGATGCAGGTGTCGGCGCTGTGGAGCACCAACCCGGTGGCCGCATCTTTCCGATACGCGTCGACCGGGCAGCCGCGCAGACACGCGGCGTCGAGGCAATGATTGCAGCCCATCGACAGATAAAATCGCTGGGTGAACGGGTATGCGCCGCCTTCGATTTCGCCCACGCGCCGCCAGCTGCGTTCGATCGGATTGTCATTCTGCTCTGAACAGGCCACTTCGCAGCAGCGGCAGCCGATGCACTTGCTCATAGCGAAGTGGAATCGATATTGTTCGCCGGCGGCGGGCGGCTGCGCGGGAATCAATGCCGCTCCGTCGCTGAGGCGGTAGCGGGAGTGACCTTCCCTGGCCCGGTCGAGCAGTAATAAAGACAAGCGTCCTCCGTTCGCAAAAGTGCAAAGCTCAAGGACGCCTGGGTCCGGGATTCGAGGTCGGTGAATCGGCGAGTACAGCCCTGTACTGGCCTTCAGGTTACGGGGTTGGGTGCGGAAAATCCAATCGAAAGAATGGATGCGGTGGGGAAGAAGTTTTTATGTTAAGGCCGTAAGCATTTGAAATAACAGGTGCTTACGTATTTGAGCCGAGCCCTGCCGGCAAACCGTGGCTGCGGTCAGCTCGGCCCGGCAGAAGCCGTAAGTTATTGAAGCGCAGCAGCTTATAAGTGGTCAGCGGGTGTCGCCTGGCTTGACACTCACTGGGGCGAAATAATAGAATGATCGCACCGTACGGGCGGTCGCTGTTTGTCTATTCCCCCTCATTGAGTAACCGCGCTGCCGGACGAAGCGCCACAAAGGGAGCGAATCGGCGCGACGTGCATAAAAAGGGATCGGGAGGTCACGAAAGGATGAGAGCAAAGTTAACCGTTTGGGCGGCCGGTTTCGGCCTGCTGCTGGCGGCGCTGCCGGCATTGGCGCATCACTCGTTTGCGGCCGAATACGACGAGAACAAGCCTATCAAAATCACGGGAACGGTGACCAAGCTGGAGTGGACCAACCCGCATGCCCGGTTTTACGTCGATGTCAAGGACGATAAGGGCAAAGTGACCAACTGGAATTTCGAGTTGGGCAGCCCGAACGTGCTGGTCCGCCAGGGGTGGCGGCGCACCGCGTTGAAGGAAGGGGACACTGTCACGGTGGAAGGGTACGTTGCCAAGGACGGAGCGAACCTGGCCAATGCCCGCCGGGTCACGCTGCCGGATGGGCGCAAGGTGTTCGCGGGAAATGCCGAGACCGACGGTGGTCCAAGCAAGTAGCGTCAGTACCAAGTTCAACATTGGAGGAAGTGCGATGAGAGCAAAGCTGAATCTTCTGGCGGCAGGCTTCGGTCTGCTGATCTCCGCGACGCCGCTGCTGGCGCATCATTCGTTCGCGGCCGAGTTCGACGACAAGCAACCCGTGACCCTCAAAGGCACGGTGACCAAGATCGACTGGATGAACCCGCACATCTGGATTTACATTGCCGCGAAGGATGAAAGCGGCAAAGTGACCCAGTGGCAGTGCGAGGGCGGCCCGCCGAATTCGCTGACCCGGAACGGCTGGACCAAGAATGCTCTCAAGGAAGGCGACCAGGTGACGATCGAAGGGTTCCGCGCCAAGGATGCGACCAACACCTGCGACAGCCGTGCGGTGAAGCTGCCGGATGGAAGGAAAGTGTTCTCAGGGACGGCCGATGATGGTGGTCCGAAAGCGGCCGGCGCAGCTCAAAAGTAGCCGACTTTTGCGAAATCTCGGCGGGCACGCAGCACAACACCGGCAGTGTGCCCATCGAGAAGGAGATCTTTGGAAATGAAAGTTCGCTTAAATTACTGGATGCTGACGGCGCTAATGGCGGCGGCCTTTGTTCCGGCTGCGGCGGTGGGTCAAGGCCGCGCTCCGAAACCCCCCGAAGGGCCGGCGCCAAAGCTGAACGGCCATCCCGATCTTAGCGGCTTGTGGCAGCGGCCCTACGTTCCTGACATGACGGTTACGACGCGCAACGGCGACCAGCAGGCGGACGCCTCGCTGCCGGAGCGGAAGGTCAATGCCGATATGCAGAAGAAAGGTCCGCCGGGACCGCCGCCGAAAGAACTTCCCTTCACGGCTGCAGGGAAGCGGGTGTGGGAAGCCTACGATCCGGCCAAGGGCGACTACACAGGCAGCTGCCTGCCGTTCGGACTGATCCGCTCGATGAACTCACCGGATCCCATTCAGATCATCCAGAACGACAAATACGTCGCGCTGCTCTACGAGCAGAACACATGGTTCAAAGTGATTCCGACCGACGGGCGTAAGCATCGCGATATCGAGCCGACCTGGTTCGGCGATTCGGTCGGGCACTGGGATGGCGACACTCTGGTGGTCGACACCATCAATTTCAACGGGAAGACGCGCCTCGATACGATTGGCCATCCGCACAGCGACAAGCTGCACGTGGTGGAGCGTTTCACGCGGACGGATCTCGGCCACATCGCCTACGAAATCCAGATCGATGACCCGGTGTATTACAGCAAGCCTTGGAAGAACACGCGCACATTCACGCTGCGGCCGGATTGGGAGATCATGGAGTACTCCTGCGAAGAAAACAACAAGGATTTCCTCGAGCACCACATCACGGGGGGGCTCAACCCGGACAAATAGTTGGGCTATCGGACGGGTACGGTTCCGAGCTGCGCGGGGCCGGCCGACCGGGTTCGGAATTCAGACTTCAGGATTTTCACGGCTACGCAATTGCGCTCCATGCGAAGGGCACAGCCCTCGATGTGGAGTGCCAGCGGCACTATACCATGCAAAAGGGCCGGCCACTCGATTCGGACCCGGATTTTGGAGGAGGCCTCCAACGGGTCCTGGCAATGAATGAGAATCCCTCCGCTTGAGATATTCACGACTCGCGCGGTGCTGCTCACCACCTTGCCGAGACGGTTGCGAATTTCGCAGCAAGCTGCCAAATCGATGGAATAGCGGCGGCTGGAGCGGCGGTCAGCCTCCAGAGGCGCTACGGAAGCGCCGAAAGCCGGCCTGGCGTAAGCGGCGGGGGATCCTGTGGTCGGTTGGCTCTGTGTACCCATGTTTTTCCTCCGGTTTCCGAACCTGTTTTCCTGCCGGCGAACGCGGCTGGCTGGCGGAAAATCTCTTTGTGCGGTTGTTCAATTATGGCGACCGTGCGTTTTCGAACCGTGAGGGTTCCGTGAAATTTTCGTGGAATTTCGAGTGACTGTATAATCGTCCTTTGGCCCACATCCTGCAGAATTTCCCTCCTTTCCGGCTAGATATTACAAATCAATGTCTATGGCGCGGCGGCAAGCGGATCTCACTGGCACCAAAGGTCTTTTCAGTACTCCAGTACCTGGTGAGACATGCCGGCCGCGTGGTTCCCCAAGAGGAAATTCTGGAAGCACTATGGCCGGAAACTTACGTTCAACCCGAGGTTTTGCGAACGTATATTCTGGAAATCCGGAAAATTCTAGACGATCCAGCGAAGGCGCCCCAGTTCATCGAAACATCTCCCAAACGCGGCTATCGATTCATCGCGCCGGTTACGGCGGAAAGCCGGGCGGGAGAGGCAGCGAACGCGCCCGAGACGGGAGGCGGGGAGCTGGTCGGGCGTGGCGGGTCTCTGGCGGAACTGCGCGGGTGTCTAAACGCTTGTGCGCGGGGCCAACGCCAGCTCATTTTCGTCACCGGCGAAGCCGGGATCGGCAAGACGAGCCTGGTGGACGTTTTTGCGCAGCATGAGATCGCGGATCCAAATCTGCGAATCGGGCGCGGCCAATGCGTCGAAGGGTTTGCCTGGAAGGAAGCGTATTATCCGGTTTTGGACGCCATTGGCTCGCTCATGCGGAAGCCGGACGGCGGCGAGGTGCTGCGGGTGCTCGCGACGCAGGCGCCGACGTGGCTGGCGCAATTTCCGGCGGCCGTGAAGGCGGAAGAAAGCGAAGGGCTGCGGCGGGAAATTCTGGGCGCCACGCGCGAGCGGATGATGCGTGAGCTGTGTGACGCTCTGGAGACTCTCACGACGGTTCGGCCGCTGGTGCTCATCCTGGAGGATCTGCAATGGGTGGACAACGCGACCCTGGATTTGCTGTCGGCAGTGGCGCGCCGCCGGACGCCGGCGAAACTCATGGTGGTGGCGACGTATCGTCCGGTCGATGTGATTCTTTCCCGGAGTCCGCTGAAGCTACTGCAGCAGGACCTGCTGGTGCATCGGCTATGCCGGGAAATCAGTCTGGCGCGGCTGAACGAAGCCGACGTGGAAGAATACCTGGCAGCGGCGTTTCCGGGGAGCAGCATCAGCAAGAAGCTCGCCGGACCGATCCACCGGCACTCCGACGGCAACCCGCTATTCATGCGGGCGATTCTGGAACGGGTTTTGAAGAGTGGTGTGATCGACGACCGGGACGGAACGCTGACGCGGCCGGCCGAGGATCTGCGTCTGGGCATCCCGGAAACCCTGCAGCAGATGATCGAGACTCAATTGGAGCAACTGGGGGCGCCCGAGCGGCAGCTTTTGCGAGCGGCCAGCGTAATCGGGCGGCGTTTTCCGGCGCGCGCCGTCAGCGCGTTGCTGGAGATGGATGCGGAGCAGGTGGAAGAGATCTGTGAAGGCCTTGCGAGCAACCAGCGATTCGTCAAGCCGGCCCCGCCGTCTTCAGGGGCGCACGGCTCGGCGGGCGGTGAGTACGAATTCAAGCATGTACTGTATCGCGAGGTGCTTTATCAGCAGCTCAAGCCTACACAAAGAAGGCATCTGCATTTACGGCTCGGCCGGCATATGGAAGCGCAGCCCGGCGGCGCGGATCCGGCCCTGGCCTCGGAACTGGCCTTTCATTTCGAGGAGGGGAAGGATTCGGGCAAGGCGATCCGCTATCTGATTCAAAGCGCCGCCAGCGCGATGCGGCGGTATGCGCCGGCAGAATCAATCCAGATGCTCAACCGTGCGCTGGATCTCGCGGTAGACGGGCGGGCGGAGGGCGCGCGCGAGCTGGAACTCGAGATACTGGAACGTATCAGCGATTCACTGTATGCCCAAGGGGAGATGCTGCAGTCGGCGGATATCGACCGGAGGGCGGCCGAGCTGGCAGCGCAGCGCGGCCTGAAGCAGGCGCAAGTTCACGCGCTGACGCGCGTCGCACGCGCGCTGGCATTCCTGGATCCGGCGCGCTGCATTACCGTCTGCGACCGCGCTGCCGAGGTGAGCCGGACGGTGGACGATTCGCTGCTGCGCGCGCGCACCGAACTACTGGCGGCGTGCTGGCACATTGTCGCGAACGGATGGGATGCATCGGACGCCGCGGCCTGCGCGGCGGCGCGGGACAAACTGCGCCAGCTCAGCCAGGAACTGGCGGCTTACTACGAGATCCTCTACGCGCACGTGCAGTGTATCCAGGGCGATTACGCGGATGCGGTGGGAACGGCGCAAGCGGGGATCGCCAAGGCGGTGGAGACGGACAGCCTGGTGGTGTATCTATCGGCGCATTCGTCGCTGGCTCACTCGTTGCTGCATCTGGGCCGCTGGGGGGAACTGCTGGAAGCGCTGGCAGCCGGGAGGGACGCAGCGCGCAAGAACAAGAACGCGCCGTGGCTGGGAATTTTTGAAGCACATTTGGCGTGGCTTCACTTTCATGCTTGCGATTTCGAGGGAGCGTTGCGGCTGGCCGGGGAACTGTTGCGGGGGAGCGCCGAGGAGCCGGGGGGACAAGTCCGCACGATGGCGGCTCTCACGGCGGCGTTCGCGCAAATTGAACTGGGGGCCGCAGACCAGGCGATTGCGACGTTGTCCCGTGTCTGCGACCGGCCCGAGCAGCCGCGGTTTTTCATGGACTGGTACTGGCGTGGGATGGCGCGCCTGGGCACCAGCCGAGCGTGGCTGGCGAAGCGGGATCTGGAGCGGGCCCGCGGCGAGTCTGAAGTTTTCCTGCAATGGGCGGCGGGTTCGGCGGATCCCAGTCTTCAGGGGCTGGCTTGGGAAATGAAGGCGCGCGTTGCTCCAGACCCGGCGGCAGCCCGAGACTGCCTGGACCAGGCATTTGCGGCATTGGCGGCAAGAGAGGTGCCAGGTGTTGCGTGGAGGATCCACGCCGAAGCGGCGCATGTGTGCGCGGTCGACGGCGACCGCCGGTCCTCCGAGCAGCACCGGCAACAAGCCGCAGCACTCCTGTCATCTCTGGCGGAGTCGCTTCCCCAGGAATCGGCGCTGCGTCTGTCGGTGCAGAAAGCGTCGCACCTATCCGCTGCTCCAAGGAGCGGAGGCGCGGGCGCGCGGCGTGTAAGCGCCAATCGATTGGACTCCGAATGAGGCGCGCTACATTTTCACGGTGCGGTATGCTTGGCGGGCCACTTCCGCATAGGGGATCGGAGCTACGGTGGCGCGCATTTCCATTTGAACGTGCGGCTCGACGGTCGGCTTGGATCCGGTGCCGGGCTGCTCGCCCCAGACAAACGTAACGTCATTGCCGACGCCGGCGTATTCGTTATCGAGAATCGCGAGCGTCAGCATCTTGCCTTCATTGGAGCTGTAGCCGACCCAGGTGGAAATCCCGATGGTCTTGCCGTTCCTGGTGACCTTGTCATAGGGCCAGGTGGCATAGACGGCGGACGGGAAATCGATGTACTTGGCGCGATTGGCCGGCTGGAACATGGTGCCGATGGCCTTCATGACGTCATCCGTGTTCAGAGCCAGCGTGACTTTGGTGCGTCTGGGATTCCGGGAGATTTTCTCGAGCGCTTCGCGGCCGACAAAGTCGTGATCGAATTTGACGGTTGCTCCGTAACCCAGGTCGTAGGGCGTCAGGTAGTAATCTTCGATCTTATCCGAATAGAAGCTGCCGCCAAGCGAGCCGATCCCTTCATAGCTGTTGGCAGGCAGCCACTCGCGGTAAGGCTTCAGTT